>ERZ827423.221-NODE-221-length-77231-cov-5.346170_pt1 | contig 77231 bp, 65 predicted proteins | sample MGYA00519775_ERZ827423 | MGnify/ENA primary metagenome ERZ827423 (study PRJEB31778, sample SAMEA3449296) | human gut metagenome | biome: human gut; feature: human-associated habitat; material: faeces | place: United Kingdom | collected 2010/2012 ... | reverse complement strand
CAGCCCCTTGGCTCTCCCTCTGGGAGAGCTGTCACCGAAGGTGACTGAGAGGGCTATGCGCCATCATTTCCCCTCTCCGTCTTCGCCTCGCTCGGCCATCTCTTCCATAGGGAGAGGCAAGGGGTGCGGTTCATTGTCTCACTGTGCCTGGAGGACGGGGAGCTTTGTATCGCCGGGGAGAAGGACGTAATCTGCCTGGTCAAGATCAATAGGCTTCTCAAGGCGTTGATTCAGAATGTCTACCCGGCTCCCGTCCTTCATTACGACACAGGCTATGGTACCGTTGAAGCAGAAGAAATCCGCATAGGTCTTTTCTCCCGTGTCTGCCGTCAGGGAAATGCTCTGGCTGCGAAGCTTCACGGAGGTGACCGGGAACGCTTCCAGACAATCGGTTCCGTCCTGCCCCCAGCCGGTGCTGGCTTTCAGGGTGATGGGTTCGGACAGCAGCTCAATCTCCCGATAAAGAGTTTACCACGCAAACGTCACATTTTGGGCAAAAATATTTTCGGAACAGGAAAAAGCCGCCCGGCGGGGCGGCTTTTTGCTTGCAGCGAAATTGCGGATTTTTATACTATGAACCTCTAGGAAGGCATCGCATGGCGGCGCTTACCAGGCGGAGGGCTTCAGATCGCCTACATAGACCACGTCCCGAATCTCGATAACGACGTCCGTGGGGTCGCCCGGGTTCGTCGTGACCGTGGTGATGCTGTCCGGCGCGTAGGCGGTGGCACGTCCTTTGTCCCGATCCGGGTCGAGATGATAGCCCGTCGGCGGATTTCCGGTGGGGGCATGGCCGTTCTCGCCCTGCTCCACAAATTCCGTACCCTCCGGGGTCTTGTTCTCGAAGCGGATGTTCTTGACGATGTCCTTTCCGTCGGGATCCGAGGAAAGACGGATGGTGGGGAACATCTTGTCCGCTTCTTCCCCGTGTCCCGCCACGTTCATTGAGGTATCACTGTGCGCAGCGTTCGTGGTCTTCTCAGCGGCATCCAGTGCTTTGTAGGTCGCTCCGGGGGCGAGCGGAGTATTGTTTTCGTCCCTGATATCAAAGGACGGCGCACTGCTGGGGTCTTCACTATCCAGCGTCAGATAATAGCGCACGCCGTTGTCAAGATCCTCCTGACTGTAGGCAACGCCAATGAAGAAGGTCGAAACCGTGACCCGGCGAAGGGGAGGCTGCTCCTGATTGTCTCCCGGAGCGGCCGAGTCGACCGGATAGGACGTGGCGCCCCCATAGTATACGTAAACCGTTGTTACCGAGGGGCGTGGGATGGGGGAATCCTCGTAGGGATCCAGATGGCTCGCGCCCTTTGCTTCAACCGCCACCTCACCGTCACCGGCTGCGGGCGCGGCTTCGCCGCTGTCCTTCGCCGCAAAGCCCGCAATGCGGATGATGAGCTTTCCTTCCCCGGCGTTTGCCAGGGTGAAGGAATCGTTCAGCGAGACCCCGACACCGGCGGTGCTGAGGAACCGGGCGAGGGCTTCCTCCTTGCCCGGGGCTTTCAGCTGCCCGTTTTCGATTTGCAGATCGGACACGGCCAGCCCCAGCGCCTGGAGCGCGTCGCCGTTTTCCCGCACCAGCTTGGCGGCGGCAAGGTCTTCCAGACGGACATAGACGCGGCCATTTTCCAGCTTGGGCGCGTAGGCGACGCCCTCAAGGGTAATGGCCTCTTCGGTCAGCCCATGGGCGTCCACAGACGCGGGGTTCGGCAGGCCGTAGCCATAGCGAACCCATTCCACAGGCAATTCGTTTTCCTCCGCAAAGGCAGCCATCGGGAGGATGAGCAGCAGAAGACAGCACATCAGCAGTCTTCTCAAGTGGGTTTTCATGTGTTATCCTTCCTTTCCTTCCCCGTGGGGGATTGATGTAAAACCATTATACAGGATATGGCGACAAAAAGCAAGAAGAAAATGGTTTGTATACCATTTTTAGAATAAAAAGGATGTCTCCCCCTGGAAATTGGGGAGACATCCGAGAACGATTTGGCTTTTCAGCATTTGACCCGCTCGCCGACCCGGCAGTATACCAGATACCCCGCCGCGGCGGCGACGGACAGGGCGTAAACCACCGCAATCAGGACAAAGGGCAGCTTGACGTGGACGGCGTACAGGAATCCCGCCAGCAGGGAGCCGATGATGCTGCCAAGGGATTTTGTGGCGTTATAAAAGCCCATGACCAGATTCTTCTGGGCAGGGTCTGCCCGGGTGGCCACCATGTCCTGCAATACGGGGACACTGACGGAATACCCGGCGTACAGCGCGATGCCGCAGGAGAGGAAAACGGAGATCTGCGGCGCAAGGACGGTTCCCAGCGAGGCCAGGGTGCAGGCGCCCACCAGCACCACCGTGGATTTTCCGGTGTCGGCCTTCCGGATGATCCACAGGCACAGGGTCATATTGAACAGGAAGGACACGAAGCCCACCACGGCCTTGATGATGCCGTTATAGGCGGAGGTCAGCCCCAGCTGGTCTTTCAGGTAATAGTTGAACACCTGGTCGAAGCAGGTATTTCCCAGATTGATGAGAATGTTCACCAGAAACAGAAGGACGAAGGCGGTATTCATGAAATATTTGCCGTCCCGGAAGGAGTCGAAGGGGTTGCTTTTGGCGGCCAGCTCTTTGATGGACACCTTTTCGGTGCGCTCTGCGTCCGCCACACAGCACAGCCGGAACATGATGCCGCAGACGAACAAAGTAGCTGCTTGCAGCAGGAAGGTGGCGCGGATGGAAAATTCCCCAACCACGCCGCCGATCAGGTAGCCGAAGGCGCCGAACACCGAATGGAGGGTAGCGCTGTAGGTCAGGTATTTTGCCATATCCTCCGGCCTTGCGACGTTGACCACATAGGTCAGCATGCTGACGAACACGCCGCCGATGAACACGCCTGCCAGAAGCCGCACAAAGAGAATGCCCGCCTGCGTGGTGGAATAGGCAAAGCCCAGCTGCGCCAGGGCGTAGCCCAGACAGCAGATCAGCAGGGACTGCCGGGAGGAAATGAACCGGTTGATATTGCCCCAGGAGGGGGACAGGGCGAAGTTGGCGATCATCATGACCGCCAGCATCAGCCCGAACATATAGTCCGGCAGACCCAGCTCCTGAATGATGGTGGGCGTTACAGGGTGCGCGAAATTGGACGCAAGGTGGAACAGCGCCATTGCCACGAAGAACAGAAGAAAGCGGGTTTTATATTTCATAAATACGGCCCCAATCGGTCATTCCAGCGTGATGGTCATTTCATTGCGGTAGGTTTCGCCTGCGGGCAGGTGGATCATGTGTTCCTGCTTGGCAAAGTCCTCCACGAAGGCGCTGTGAGAGGGGAGACTGACCCACGGCTCGATGCAGACGTAGGGCGCGTCGGTTTTGGGTGCGTGCCACAATCCGACGAAGGGCATGTCCGGGAAGGACACCGTGACGCTGCGGGAAGATTTGCTGGAGCGCAGGGTCAGTTCGCGGCTGACATTTCCCAGCACCACTGCGTCCAGATCGAACAGGGCATGGGTCAGGGGAATCGTGCGGCCGTTTTTCAGAGGATAGGGAGATTCGGTGCCGGCAAGCCGGTAATTGGCGGGGTCCATATCCACCCGCACGGGCTGGCATGGCTCGGCAAAGTCCAGCTCCCAGTCGTCAAAGGAGCCTTCGCCGTTCAGGGGAACATTGAAGCCGGGGTGTCCGCCGATGCCGAAGTACATCTCCCGGGAATCCCGGTTTTCCACCAGGCAGGTCTTGCAGATCTGATTTCCACGCAGGGTGTAGCATACGTGGAAGGCAAAACGGAAGGGATACATGGAACGAGTCTTCTCGTTGTCGGTTAAGGTGAAGCGGATGGAAGACCCGGTCTGTTCGGTCACGGCGAAATCCGTGCCGATGCAGAAGCCGTGGATGGTCATGGGGTGGGTTTTCCCGCCCAGCAAGTACTTCCCGTCAGTCAGGCGGCCGACGTAGGGGAACAGGTTGGCGTCCCGCCGCGCCCAGTATTTGGCGTCGCCCTGCCAGAGATATTCGGCGCCGTCCTTGACAATGCTGTGCAGCACGGCGCCGCAGGCGTCGAGCGTCACGGTCAGGGTGCCGTTGTGAAGGGTGTACAGGTTCATAAAATGTCCTCCTGAAAAGTGATGGGATTTGTGTAACCAGTATAGCGTGAAAGGCTGCACTTTGCAAGATTTTGTGAAAAGTATGAAAAAATGCGTAAGAAAGGTATATGTAAGTCGGCGGCATTTTTGATTATACTGTAGGCAGGAAACAAAATAACAGGAGGGAATGGAATGAAAAAATGGAACGTGGCCATCATCGGACTGGGGTTTGTGGGAAAGCTCCATTATGACGCTCTGCGGCGGCTGCCCAATGTCCATGTGCGCACCATCGTGGTACACAAGGCACAGGACATTCAGGCTACGAAGGAAAACTACGATGCGGACGTGGTGACGGACTGCTGGCAGGAGGCTGTGGCGGACCCGCAGATTCAGGTGATCCACAACTGCACGCCCAACGCCCTCCATGACGAGATCAATCTGGCGGCCATCGGGGCGGGGAAGCACCTGTACGCGGAAAAGCCCATGAGCCTGACCACCGCCGGGGCGGAGGAAGTGCTGGCGGCGGCAAAGGCCGCCGGAATTGCCCATGCCATCAATTACCAGTGCCGGATGAACGGTGCGGTGCTGGAAATGCGGGCGCGGCTTCAGCGGGGACAGGCAGGCCGGCCGCTGTACGTGGGAGGACAGTATTTGCAGGAGTCCGTGGCGCGGAAGACCGACTACACCCCCCGTCGGATTCCGGAGACCTCGCCCGCCCGTGCGCTGCTGGATATTGGCGTTCACTGGGCGGATACGGCAGGCTTTGTCATGGGATGCCCTATCTCCAGAGTGTACGCAAAAATGTACACCCACCATCCCATCCGCATCGACCCGGAAACGGGGCGGGAGATCGTGGTGCGCAGCGACGACACCACCTCCGTCATGGTGGAGTTTGCCGACGGAACCCCCGGCAGCGCCCTGTTCTCCAAATGTATGCTGGGGCATAAGAACGATCTGCGTGTTATCGTCAGCGGGGATGAAAAGGAGTTTTCCTGGCATATGGAGCAGTGCGACCGGCTCTGGGTAGGCCAGCGGGAGCGGGGCAACGAGAGCGTCTACGTAGACAGGAATACGGCTCTGCCCGAGGTACACCCCTACATTCATCTCCCCGCCGGGCACACCCCCGGCTGGATGGACGCGCTTACGAATGCCATGCAGGCGTTCTATGATTCCCTGAAGGGGGAAGCCTACGCCAGAGAAAAAGTGCCCTATGCCACCTTTGAAGACGGCGTTATGGGCAATCGGTTCGTGGACGCCTGTCTGGAATCCGCACGTCAGGAGCGCTGGATTTCTCTATGATTCGTGCATTCGATAAAGGAAAGTGTAGATTGCATATATTGCAAAACGGCGAAAACACAGCTACAATAAAAACAGCAAATGGGCAATATGCTCAAAAATTATTTTTGGGAGGTTACAATATGGCAGACTACCGCACGATTCCCGCCGCCGAGCTGGGCAAGGGCAGCAACATCAAAGTTGAGCTGTGCGAGACAGAGGTGGACCTTTATTGGAAAATGGCAATCGAGGTTCTGGAGCTGATTCAGGAGAACAACGCCAAGGGCGAAAAGACCGTTATGATCGTTCCCTACGGCCCGCTCGGCCCCTACGCCCGGCTGGTGGAGCTTATCAACAAGCACCGGGTCAGCCTGAAGAATTGCTGGTTCATCAACATGGACGAATACTTAGACAAGAACAAGCAGTATCTGCCCAAGACCGACCCGCTGTCTTTCCGCGGCGGCATGGACCGGATCTTCTACGGTCTGGTAGACCCCGAGCTGCTCATGCCGGAGGAGCAGAGAATTTTCCCCGAGCCGGGCAACGAAGGCCGCATCTGGGAGATCATCCAGAAGCTGGGCAAGCTGGACATGTGCTGGGGCGGCGTCGGCATCACGGGACATATCGCCTTCAATGAGCCGCCGGAACCCGGTGAAGTATGCACGGACGAGGAGTTCCTCCAGCGTCCCACCCGTGTGCTGAAGCTGGCACGGGAGACCAAGACCATCAACGCGTTCATGAATGCGGGCGCCGATCTGGACGCCATTCCCGACTGGTGCATCACCGTCGGCATGAAGGAAATTTTCCATGCCCGGAAGGTTCGTATGTGCATGCCCCGTGACTGGAATGCCGCCATGCTGCGCAAGGCGCTCCACGGCCCCGTCAGCTGCAAGGTGCCCGTGTCCCTGTTCCAGAATCACGGCGACGCCAAGATCTACGCCATCGCGCTGGCCGCTACTACGCCCGTGATCCCGGAGATCCGCGTCTACAATAAGTAATATATACACAAAAATATGGCAGGGCGCTATCCGGTGCCCTGCCACTTTTCAAAGGAAGCTCTGGTTCAATCGGTGAGAGCCGGCGAAAAAGATCTGCTGCTCAGCCGAAGACGATTGATTCATACTATTTCTCGATAAAATGGTTAACACCATTTTATCCTGCGAAGGATTCGCAGGCCGCCGGTGGCGGCGAGAAATGTATGGACTTACGTTTTTTGCGGCTACGCCGCTGGCTGCTGAAACAGCAGCCGAATAAAACGGTTTTTAACCGTTTTATTGAAAACTAGTATCAGAGGTTCCCAAAGGGAGAATGGCTATGAACAAAATCTGGATCGGCAACGGCCAGCTGGTCCTGCCGGACAAAATCGTCCCCGGCGGCTCTGTGCTGCTGGAGGGAAAGAAGATCGCGGCCGTCAACGTGCCCTGTCCGCCGGATGCCCGGCGGGTGGATGTGGACGGAAGCTATATTATGGCGGGCTTTGTGGATATCCATGTCCACGGCGGCGGCGACTCGGACTTTATGGATGAGGACGCTTCGGCGTTCCCAACCATTGCGAAAGCCCACTGCGCCCACGGCACCACCGCCCTGTGCCCCACCACCATGACCTGCGCGGATTCATTGCTGGAAAAGACCATCGACCTGTTTCTGGAAGCGGATAAGGAGCCGGAAAACGGTGCGGAGCTGCTGGGACTGCATCTGGAGGGCCCGTATTTCTCCGCTGCCTCCAAGGGCGCACAGCCCATTGGGGAGCAGCGTATCCCTGAGCGGGAGGATCTGGAGCGGATACTGCGGCGGGCGAAGGGAAGCATCCTGCGCTGGGACGCCGCGCCGGAGCTGCCGAATATGGAGCTGTTTGCCAAGGTCATGGCGGAAAACGGGGTGCTTGCCTCTCTGGCGCACAGTGCGGCGACCGCGCCGGAGGCATTGCGGGCCTTTGACTGGGGATTTTCCCATGTGACGCATTTCTACAATGCCTGTACGACGTTCCACAAGAAGAACGGTCTGGTTTATTCCGGCATTGTGGAGGCGACCTACCTGCGCGACGATGTGACCATTGAACTTATCGGCGACGGACGCCACATTCCACGGGAGTCCATGCTGCTGGCACTGCGCATCAAGGGCGCGGACTCCATCGCTCTGATCACGGACGCCATGCGGGCGGCCGGTGTAAACTGCGAAAAATCCGTGCTGGGCGCCAGAACCACCGGCGTACCCGTGGTCATCCGGGACGACGTGGCGCAGCTGCCAGACCTCAGCTCTTACGCGGGCAGCATTGCCACCATGGACCGGTGCCTGCGCACGGCACATGTGCAGTACGGAATTCCTCTGCCGGAGGTCAGCAGAATGCTCTCCCTGACACCGGCGAGACTCTGCGGCGTTTCCGACCGCAAGGGTTCGCTGGAAAAGGGGAAGGACGGGGACGTGGTCGTGCTGTCCGGGGATTTCCAGGTGCAGCAGGTATACGCCCGGGGTGATCGGTGCGTATTTGAGACGTGAAGAACCTTTATATATTATCCATTGTATAAGATGCTGAAAAGAATAAGTTCTATATAGGGAATCGTAGGTAATGTTGATTGCAATTGTGGACGATTTGCTCTATACTATAGCCATAGCAGGTAAGCAGATTGTGAAATTTGCTGTAGTCGCGCAACTGCTAATCAATCAAACTGAGGAGGAACACAAATGAAAAAACTGTTCGCACTGCTTCTGGTGGCCATCATGGCGCTGAGCATGGTCGCCTGTGGCGCAGATAAGACTGCAACCACCGAAGCCCCCAAGACTGACGCTCCCGCTGCTCCCGCTGCCACTCAGGCGGAGACGACCGTGTCCGACGAGCCTGTGACCATCCACTGCCTGCACTACATGGTCGAGGGCAACAAGTCCGCCGGCCTTGAGAAGATCCAGGCCGCGTTCTCCGAGAAGTACCCCAACGTTACTTTTGAAAACAGCGCATACTCCCAGGGCACTGACTACTTTGCACAGCTGCAGACCGCGATCGCTTCCGGCGATATGCCCGAGATCATGATGGGCAACCCCGGCCTGTACACCGACCTGATCGATGGCGGCTACGTCATGGACCTGACCGGCAACGCCGTTATCGAAGGACTGGGCCTGACCCAGGCTGACATGGGCGACGTGTCCTACCAGGGCAAGTGGTACGCTTTCCCCGTGGACTTCAAGACCTGGGGCGTTTACTACAACAAGACCATCTTTGATGAGCTGAATCTGAAGGTTCCCACCACCCAGACCGAGCTGCTGGAAGTCTGCAAGGCTCTGAAGGCCGGCGGCTATGATCCTTGGGCACAGTGGTATGCCGACGGCGCCTCCGTTGATATCGAAATGCGTCCTGTCGTCTGGACGGAAGCAATCCAGAACGGTGACAACGATATGTTCGAGAAGCTGATGAGCGGCGAGAAGAAGGTTGCTGACTATCCCTACTTCGCCAAGGGCCTGGAAGCCTGGGGCGCTCGTATGGGCGACTGGGCGCGCAATGACGCCACCTCCAACAAGCAGTCCGACGCCAACGAGATCTTCCTGTCCGGCCAGGCCGGTATGCTGTACCAGGGCACCTGGAACTACGGCTCCATCGAAGACCTGAAGTCCGACGACTTCAACTTCGGCTTCTTCTTCGTTCCCACCGACGACTCCGGCAAGGAGCCTGTCATGAACGTTCAGGTCGATCAGGCCTTCATGGTCAACCCCAAGGCTGAGAATGCCGACTGGGCCGTCAAGTTCATGGAGTTCTTCCTGACCGAGCATATGGGCACCTGGTCCGATTATACCATGCAGCCCTGCATCACCGGTGCTACCACCGAGAACACCACCGACTTCCTGAAGACCATTCTGGACGTGAAGGCCTCCGGCAACACTGTCGGCTACGGTGAGTTCACCGTTCCCTTCACCTCCGCTTACACCGCTGCTTACCGCAAGGCTCTGACCGCTTACGCCACCTACTGCTGCACCGGCAAGCCTACCGACGGTGTCAATTCCGTGGAAAGCTGCATCGAGTACATGCAGGAGCTGTTCGACGAGGAATTCGCACAGGCTGGCCTGTAATGGCTGATATCACATTGTTCGTATAATTTAAGGGTCGGGTGGGCGCAGTCCGCTAGGACAGCGCCCACTCATCCCTCTTACCAGAAATAACGGCTAACCGGCCGCCACCATGAGAGGTGTGTGTATGCGCAAATTAAATATGCCGAGGCGGCTGTCTTCCAGTGCGGCCCGGACTCACGGCGGAAACATGCTGTTTATGCTGCCGACGATCATCCTGTTCTGCATTGTTGTCCTGATCCCATTCTTTCAGGGCATTCCCTATTCCTTCACCAACTGGAAGAGCATTGTCAGTGAAACGAAGGAATTCAACGGACTGAAAAACTACATCTACCTGATTAAAAACAAATATTTTCAGGATTCCCTGCTGGTCACCTTCAAGTTCACGATCCTGTATATGATCTCCGCGAACGTTATGGGATTGCTGCTGGCGCTGGCCATCCACAGGTCTTCCTGGTTCAATAATATTGCCAGAACCGTACTGTTCCTGCCCTTTACGGTGTCCGCGACGGCCGGTTCCATTGTCTGGTCCTACGTATTTACCGATGTTTACGGCACGATCACCGGTCTCGTCAGCCCGCTGGGTATGCCCGGCCAGATCATTTACGGTATGGTCGTCATCGGCGCATGGCGCGACATGGGTTACACCATGCTGATCTACATTGCGGCACTTCAGGCCGTTCCTCAGGACTACTATGAGGCGGCGACCGTGGACGGCGCCGGAAAGCTGCGTCAGTTCTTCTCCGTGACCGTTCCCAACATTGTGCCCGCGTTTACGACGAACGTGACGCTGCTGCTGGCATGGGGCCTGCGGACCTTCGATATGCCCATGGCCGTTGCCCGCAACGCAAGAGAAGGTCAGTTCACCGCGGTTTATGTCTATGACAGCATCTTCTCCAACAACAAGGCCGGTCTTGGTCAGGCAGCCGCTGTTATCCTGACCATCATTCTGGTGGTTCTGACCCAGATCGTTACACGCTCTCTGAGAAGACTGGAGGTTGAACAGTAATGGCAAGTTCGACGGTTATTGCTTCCCCTCACAAGCGTCTTCTGGACCGGCACACCCAAAAGAAGCTGGCCGGAAACGGCCGGGTAATCATGATTCTGCTGATTATGATTATTGTGGTGCTGCCGTTCTATGTGGCGGTGCTGTACTCCTTCCGCGCGCCGGACGCCATCACGGCCAACCGCCTTGCATGGCCGGAGCATCCGACATTCCAGAATTATCTGCGGGTCATTTTTGAAAATGAAAGCTTCCTGACCGGCTACAAGAACAGCATCATCAACACTCTGCCCACGGTTGTGCTGCTGATGGTCATTACCTCCATGGCAAGCTGGGTTCTGGCGCGCCATGAGACAAGGTTCTATAACTTCATGTACGCCATCCTGACGCTGGGTCTGCTGATTCCCTTCCAGTGCTTTGAGCTGCCGCTGTACATCAACTGGTACAACGCCGGTCTTGTCAGCACGAATATTGGATTCATTGTTGCCCGCGCGGGCTTACAGATATCCATCAGTCTGACGGCGGTCACCGGCTTTATCAAGACGGTGCCCCGCGACTTGGAGCAGGCGGCGATGATGGACGGCTGCAACCGGTTCCAGTGCTTCTGGAAGGTGGTCTTCCCCCTGATGACCCCCATCAACGTGACCCAGCTGGTTCTGAACACCCTGTTTATCTGGAACGACTACAGCACGTCGATCATTCTGCTTCGCAAGAAGTACTCCTTCACCCTGACGTTGGCACAGATCATTTACTTCAACGAGAATACGACCATGCTGAACGAGGCGTTTGCCTTCTTCATCATGGCCATGATCCCGATTCTGATCCTCTATCTGTGCATGCAGAAATACATTGTCAGCGGCATCACCGCTGGTGCGGTCAAGGGTTGATCCCGACAGTTTGGCACCGGCCTCAGGAAAGCCTGAGGCCGGTGTTTTCCATAACAGGAAATGTAAGGAAAGTAAAAAATACGTTGCGGATGCCGACAAATTCTGTTATAATACTACAAAAAAGGAGGGCGTGCCGTTTTGACTGCCCAAAAAAGGAAATTCTGGAACATTCCGCCGGAAGAAGAACAGACGGGACTGCTCCTGTGGTTTCAGATTTTACAGAAGCATTATCTGAAGCTGTTCGGCGCGAACGCCATGGCGGTTCTCAGTCTGCTGCCCTGCGCCTATTTTATTTATCTTCTGATACAGACCGGCGATGTTGTTTTCTGGGTGGTGGGGCTGGCACTTTTTGTGCTGGCGTCCCCCTGTCAGACCGGACTGCACAGTGTCTGCGTGCGGCTGGTTCACAGAATGCCGGTGTGGGTGAAGGACGAATTCATCAATGCGTGGAAGCAGGAGTGGAAGCCCTCCATGCTCCTCGGTCTGCTCCTCGGCGTGCTGTGGTCGGTGCTGGCCTACGGGGCGTATATGGTGGTCGCGGTGGACGGCGGCATGTCTGTGGGATATCTTCTGATGATGCTGCTTGCGGCGTATTTCCTGACGGGGCTTACCCTGTTCGGCTATCAGCAGATCGCCATGCTGGAGCTGCCCTTTGGCACACAGCTGAAAAACGCGGCGCTTCTGATTTTTGCCGGGAAACTGCGCGCCTTCTTTGCCATCGTGGTGTGGGTCGGAATGCTTCTGGTTCCCGTGATCTACTACGGTCTGGCGGCGTACATATTGCTGGCGGGCTGGGCGGCCATTGGGGTCATGACGGCGAATGTCATTTTCGCGCCGGTGTTTTCCCGACTGTTTCTGACGGGAGAGCCGGAATGAAAAAGAAACTGGAACACATCTGGTACTATTACAAGTGGTATATTCTGGCCGCCGCGCTGGTGCTTCTGGTTGCGGCGAATTTCGTAGGAGAGTTGGGGCAGCGGCGTCAGCCGGACGGCGTGGTCAGCATTGTGACCACTTCGCAGGTGCCGGAGGAAACGGTCGAGAAGATAAGGACGCTGTTTGAGACCCTTTGGGGAGACCGGAACCAGGACGGCGTTACGGACGTGGAAGTGAATGTGTACGCCTACGACGGAATGGGCTATTCCGGCGGCAGCGCGGACGATTATGCCGCCGCGGCCGTGCATCTGGCCTCGGAGATTCAGGCAGGGACTACGGATCTGTTTCTTTCGGACGCGGAAGAACTGATGCGGCAGGCAGAGCGCCTGCAATACTATGGCGCGTTCCGGGAGTATGACGCGCTGCACCGACTGGACTGCGCCGAGCTGGAAGATTTCGGTGTCTATGCCTTCCCGGAAAAGGCGGCGCTGCTGGACATGCTTCGTTAAGAAAAACCAACGGATGAGGAAGATGAGATAATGAGCTATCGTGTTTTGTTGATCGACGACAATCAGCTGGCGCTGGAATCCATGGAAAAGACCATCCCCTGGGCGGAGCATGATCTGGAGCTTGTGGGGTGCGCGTCCAATGGCGTTCAGGGCTGTCAGATGATCCGCTCCCTCCATCCGGACATCCTCATCAGCGATATTCAGATGCCAGAGATGGACGGGCTGACCATGCTGGAGCAGATGAAAAATGAACTGGCCAATTCCAGAGTCATTTTCATTACCGCTTACGACAAAATCGAGTACGCGGCCAGAGCCATCCGCCTGTCTGCCTTTGATTTTCTGATGAAGCCTGTGAAAAATGAAGACCTGATCCAGTCTCTTGACCGGGCGGTGCAGAGTATGGATCGGGAGAACAGCAAGATCGAAAAGCAGGCAAAGGAGCAGACAATCCTCCGGCGCGCCCGGTTCCTGTCCGCCCTGACCGCCGGCTCCATGGAGGACATTGCCCACGCTTTTTCCGGTTTTGTGACCGGTATTCCCCGGAATTACTTTTTCGTGATCGCGGAAACGGAGAGCCATGTCACGGAGCCGATCTCCCGGATGGAGTTTATGACGTTTCCGGAAAATGTGGAGATACTCAATGTGGTACTCAATCACCAGCTGGTCATGCTCTGCGCGATGACAGGGGAGAGCGGCCACTGGCAGAGCACGGCCAGAAGCATTGCCGCGACATTGCAGGAGAATTTCCTTGGACTGACCGTGGCCGTCAGCAACCTGTACAGCCGCCCGGAGGATTTTTACGTCGCCTATCAGGAGTGCCGCTGTGCGCTGCTGCGCCATGACATCAATGGAAGAACGGCGAGGGTGGAGTTTGCCTACGACTTGGAAGGCGACGCGCTGAAGCATACCCGGATCGAGGAGCTGGATCAGGTCTGCGAGAAGATCGCCCAGCACATTACCGACATCGACCCGGAACGGCTGTGGAGCATAATCCTGAAAAAGAGCGGCGGAAATATCCGCATTATCCGAACCACATTGTGGCTGCTGTGTACCAAGGTGATCCGCAGCAAGCTGGAACAGCATCAGTGGACGGAAGAAGCGGACATGATCGTCTACGACATCACCAAGATCACCCGGGAGCAGGAGGCCAGAGACTGGCTTCTCCGGTTTCTGGAGGAAGCCAACAGAAATACGTCGGGTCAGAACCACCGCTCCAATCTGGTTCGCAACGTGCTGGAATATATCCGCGGACACATCACCGACGGACTGGTGCTGGAAGAGGTGGCAAAGAAGTTCTACGTATCGCCCAACTATCTTTCCTGCATCATTCACAAGGAGACCGGCAAGACCTACCGTCAGCATGTGATCGAGGCGAAAATGACCGTGGCCAAGCAGATGCTGAACGATACCCGTATGCGGGTGGAGGATGTGGCCTACGCCGTGGGATATGAAAATTACATCAGCTTCTACAACGTTTTCAAACGAATTGAGCATATGAGTCCGTCGGAGTATCGTTTTCAGAAATGGAACGGAGAACAGCTATGATTCAGGCGTGGAAGGATCTGCGTTTTTCTGCCAAGCTGACCCTGATTTTCTTTCTGGTGCTGTCGCTGACCATCGGCGTGATCACGATTCGGCAGAGCTATTCCTCCTTCCGCCTTCTGGAAGAAAAAAGTCTGGAGGATATGGAAAATCTGGCAGAGCAGGTAATTTTGAACTTTACCCAGACCCTTGAGGATATAGAGAACAGCTGCTATGTCGCCATGATCTCCCGTGAGGTGCCGAAAAATATGAGCGGCAGCGCGACCTATGCCGTTCAGAAATATACTCTCGCGACCATGATCAGCAGCGCGACCTCCTATGATTACATCATGGCGCGGAATTCTCAGAGGCAGCTGATCAGTACGGACTTTCGCAATGATACGCCCACTGAGCAGCGCAGTCAGATCGAGGCGGACTGCCGCACCATTCTGGAAGAACATCAGGAAAATACGTTGGGTTCCTGTCAATGGATCCGCATGGACAGCGGCCATGTGTATTTGCTGCGGGATGTTTACGACACCCAGCCCCTGCGGCATAAGGGTGTTATTGTGCTGCACATTCGCCAGCCATTTTTCGCGGCGAGCAGCGCTTCGGAGAATACCGGCTTCCTGTTTCTGGATAAGAACGGGGATTTCCTGACCTATACCGGCACGGAGCTGCCGGAGGGAATGACGGATGAAGTGATAGCGGACGCGCAGGCCGGGACCCTTTCCAGCAAGAATAACTGGTCGGGCGGCGAGTATTTTGCGGTGTCAGTGGCGGGCAGCCAGTGGTCGGTCATTGTGATCTGCTCTACCCAATCTTATCGAACCGGCTGCCGCCAGATCATGCAGAACGGCATCGCACTGGGCGCGCTGGGACTTCTGGCGGGCATGGCTCTGGTGTATATCCTGACAAGATCCGTGTTGAAGAAGCTGGGCGAGATCAAGGAATCCATGAAGGAGGTTGCCAACGGCAATTTTGATTCCCGTATTGAGGTGACGGATGCCGACGATATCAGTCAGCTGGCCCTTGCCTTCAACGACATGAGCCAGAGAATCTCAGAGCTGATGGCGGAGCTGGTGGAAAAGGAGCGGATGCGGAGCAACGCGGAATTGCAGGTTCTGGAATACAAATACCGTGCGCTGGAAACCCAGATCAGACCCCACTTTATTTACAACGCGCTGGAAGTGATCAGCTCCATGGCGAAAATCAAGGGAGAAACGGAAATGATCGACATCGTCCAGACGATCAGCCGGTATTTCCGCAACATCACCCAAAGCACCACCGACCAGTTTATTACAGTCCAGCAGGAATTCGACCGGTTGCAGGACTATACCCGAATCTACCAGTTCATGCACGGCGACCATTTGAAAACCGTTTTCTCCGCCCGGGAGACGGCGCGCAATGCCATGATTCCCACCATGATTTTACAGCCGGTGGTGGAGAATTCTCTGAAATACGGCCTGCGGTCTCAGGAGGAGGACTCTGAGATTCGGGTGCACGCCTACACGCAGGACGGAAAGCTGCTCATTACCATCCGGGACAACGGAAAAGGGTTGACCCAGGAGCAGATGGAAAAGCTGGAGAAGGGCGAGACTGCGGAAAGCAGCAGCTCCGGCATCGGCATGGCGAACGTCCGCCAGCGCCTGAAGCTGATCTACGGGGACAAGAGCAGCATTTCCTTCCGGAACCGCACCGCCGGCGGCGTGAAGGTCACGATTGAAATCCCCTTCACCTACTCCGAGCCGGACAGTCTGTGGGAGCTGGAGCAGATGGACGACTGGAGCGACTTGGACGAGTTGTGGTGACAGCGCTGCATATATACCAAATCAGATGCTTTCAGGAAAAAGCGTAAGTTTGGTGAATGGTGTAAAAAAGCTTTGGTAGTATAATATAATAACAGGCGTGAAAAAATAAACTTTTTCGTATATTATGGAGGTTTCGCCATGCTAAACTATCATGTCAAGATCGGCCTGGTTCCCATTCGCAGAGACGTTACACCCCGCCCCGGTATCTTTAACTGGGAAAAGGCGGAGGAGCGCTGCGCCGCGGCGGTAGCCTATATCGAGGAGCATTTCACCTCCGAGAACGTTTCCTTCGTGGATCTGAAGGGAATCAACGCCGTGGATGTTCTCTACAGCGACAAGGACGTGGACGCCGTCATCGACCGCTTCCGGGCGGTGAAGGTGGACGCGGTGTTCCTGATCAACGGCAACTTCGGCAACGAGGAAGTGGCCGGCGCGGTCGCCAAAGCCATCGGCAAGCCCGTGCTCCTGTGGGGCCCTCAGGACACCGTGTTTGAGGCGGACGGCACCCGGTATACCGATTCCCAGTGCGGCCTGTTCGGCATGAGCCGTCAGCTGCAGAGAATGAACATTCCCTTCACTTACATCGAAAACTGCCGCATTGAAGACCCGATTTTCACCGAGGGCTTCCTGCGGTTCGTGGGCGTGGCCTGTGCGGTGAAGAACTTTAAGGGTATGCGTGTTGCTCAGGTGGGTATGCGTCCCAAGCCCTTCTGCTCCGTGATCTTCAACGAGAGCGACCTGATGGACAAGTTCGACATCCATGTCATCCCCGTCAATCTGGCCGTGATTCAGGACAAGTATAACCGGATTCTGGAGACCCGGAAGGACGAGCTGGCTGAAGGTGTTGCCAAGCTGCGCCAGATGTACGAGATCGACGACCTGTCCGAGCCGGTGCTGGACAAGGTCTATGCCTTCGTGCTGCTGTATGAGGAAATTTTTGAGGAGTACAACGTGGCCGCCGTTTCCGCGGAGTGCTGGACGGCCATGCAGCTGATGGTGGGCGCGATGCCCTGCGCGGCTTATCCCCTGCTCGCGGACATGGGCTATATCATCGGCTGCGAGAGCGACATGCACGCGACGTTGACCCAGGTGGTGCTGAAATGCCTGACCCTGGGACAGAAAAAGCCCTTCCTGGGCGAGTTCACCACCCGTCACCCCACGGAGCGGAACGTGGAGCTGCTGTGGCACTGCGGCCCCTTCGCCTATTCCCTGAAAAAGCAGGGCACCGGCGCGAAGATGGTCAACATGCGCCAGTGGATGCAGGTGGAGAACGGCCATTTCACCGTGGCGCGGATCGATCAGGATCACGGCAACTACTCCATCGCCGTCTGCGAATGCGACAGCGCGGAAGGCCCCTATACCTTCGGTTCCTATATGTGGGGCAGGTTCAAGGATCTGCCCGGGGTGGAGCGCAAGCTCATCGAAGGCCCCTACATCCACCATATGTCCGAGATCGAGGGCAGCCTGACGGATTCCATCCGGGAATTCTGCAAGTACGTACCCGGCCTGTCCTTTGACGGTCTCGATTAAGCGTAAAAACACCGCTGCTGAAAAGCGGCGGTGTTTCTGTATGACAAAATACCCAAAAGAGTGACTGAAATTTCGTTACAATTATTCCCGTATCGGCTTGCAAAATGATAGCTGCCGTGGTATAGTGATGCTGAGATTGTAATAGAGATTCTATTTGCATCTTTTAAACGCAGAAAAACTGAAATTTTATTACATAACAGGAGGAAGCATTATGATTTACGATCTGAAGAAGATTCTGGACATTGGCGAGGAGAACGGCTTCGCCGTGCCCGCGTTCAATGTGTATAACCTGGAAACCGTTATGGGCGTTATGCAGGCAGCTGAGGAGACCGGCGCCCCCGTCATTTTCCAGATGTACAGCCGCCTGTTTGATTCTCAGATTGCCCAGTACGTCGCCCCCATCATCCGGGAGGCCATGAACAACATGAAGACCCCCGTGGCCTTCCACCTGGATCATGGCGCGGGCATTCCTGAGGTTCTGCGGGCGTTCCGCTACGGCGCGACGGGCGTTATGATCGACGCTTCCAGAAAGCCTCTGGAGGAGAACATCGCAATCACCAAGGGCGTCGTGGAGATGGCCGCGGAAATGGGCATCGGCGTCGAGGGTGAGCTGGGCGAAGTCGGCAAGGCCGCCGAGGGCGTTTCCAAGGATTACACCAAGGTGGAGGATGCCGCAAAGTTCGTTAACGAGACCGGCGTCTGCGCTCTGGCTGTGGCGGTGGGCACTGCCCACGGTCATTACAAGCAGGCTCCCGTCCTGGCGCTGAAGCGGATCGAGGAGCTGCACGAGGGGCAGAAGGCCCATCTGGTGCTGCACGGCGGTTCCGGTGTTCCCGACGACCAGATTGCGGCGGCGGTCAAGGCCGGTATCCGCAAGATCAACTTCGGCACCGATGTCTGCTGCTCCCTGCTGGACGGCATCCGGGCGGTTGACCCCTCCATTCTGGCGCTGGATCTGTTCATGCAGGGTCCCACTGCCCGGGTGAAGGACTTTGCCCTCAGCAAAATCAAGCTTCTGGGAGCGGATAAATGATGGCAAGTGTAGTTGGCATCGGCGCGGCGGTCTTCGATATTCTGATGACCGTGGACGCTTTTCCCCGGGAGGATACGAAGCTCCGGGGTCTGGAAACCAAATTCCAGTGCGGCGGTCCCTGCGCTACCGCACTGGTAGCCATCAGCAAGCTGGGGGAGTCTGCCAGCTTCATGGGCACCGTAGGCGACGATATGTACGGCACCTTTGTGAAGGCCGAAATGGAGCGCTACGGGGTGGACACCTCCTGCGTGAAGGTAAATCCCGGCCTGACCTTCCACAGCGTCGTTCTGCTGAACGTCAGCAACAGCAGCCGCACCTGCGTATGGAACCGGGGAGAAGCGGCGGCGCCTACGGTGGAGGACGTCGATCTGGACGTTCTGAAACAGGCAAAGTATCTGCATCTGGACGGCAACCAGCTGGACTGCGCCATTTTCGCGGCAAAAAAGGCCCATGAAATGGGCGTCACGGTCAGCATGGACGCGGGCGGCGCTTACCCGAATATCGAGAAACTCTTGCCGCTGGTGGATGTGCTGATTCCCAGCGAGGAATTTTCCATGAAGGTCACCGGCTGCGCAACGGCTAAGGAAGCTGCCGGGGTATTGCAGGAGCGGTACCATCCCCAGATTCTGGTGATCACCCAGGGCAGCAAGGGCGGCTTTATCTGGGAAAACGGCAAGGAGATCCGCTATCCCGTGTTCCCCGTGAAGGCGATCGACTCCAACGGCGCGGGAGATACCTTCCACGGCGCATTCGTGGCGGCGCGGCTGAAGGGCATGGACGTGTATGAAGCCTGTCGCTTTGCCTCCGCTACCTCCGCCCTGAAATGCACCCGCTTCGGTGCGCAGCAGGGCATCCCCGGCTACGAGGAAGTTCTGGAATTTATGAAGACCCACGAGGGAGTTGTATACGATGGATAATTTGCAGAAATTACAGGCGGCGAATCCCCATATTGCCATTCACACCATCCATGAAGCGGCCTTTCGCCGCTATGGCAGTGTGATTCAGGAGGACACTTCCGCGTTCTGCGCGGCGGCGGAGACCATTCCGTTCCCGGAGACGGGGAGCAAGTATGTGGCTTCGACCCCGGAGCTGGACGAAATTCCGGCGGCGGCGAGGCTGCGGGAAATCCACTGCGGCGGTCTGGACGAGCAGATCGGCCTGTGCTGGGGGCATTCCAACCAGCTGAACGCTTTGGAGTGGCACACCTGCAACGAATTCAACATTGCCGTCCGGGAGCTGGTTCTGCTGCTGGCCAAGCGGGAGGATTTGGACGAGGACGGCCGGCTGAACGCGGACAAGGTGCAGGCCTTTTATCTGGCGCAGGGGGAAATGATCGAGGTGTATTCGGACACTCTGCACTTCTGCCCCTGCGAGGTGACAGGCAGCGGTTTCCGCTGCATCGTGGGATTGCAGCGTGGAACGAATCTGCCCATCGCCCCGGAGCAGAAGGTGAATAAGCTCTGGGCGGCCAACAAATGGCTGCTGGGACACGAGGCGAACACCGGTCTCATCGAGCGGGGCGCGTTCCCGGGAATTTACGGGGAAAACTGGAAAATCAATCCGATCAGATAATCAGGAGGCGGAAAGCATTGGAAAAGGTAATCAATGGCGTTTTCTGCCGTGTGGTGGAAAAGGAATGGGACGTGTACTTTGACATGGCGCTGACCATGTTTGAGGAGATCGTCAAAAATAACCAGGCGGGGAAGCCGTCGGTGTTTATTGTCCCGGTGGGGCCTACGGATCAGTACCCCATTCTGGCGAAGCTGATCAACAGCCAGCGGGTATCTCTGAAAAACGTCCACTTCTTCAACATGGACGAGTATCTGGTTTCCCCGACCCAGTGGATCCGCGAGGACGACCCCATGAGCTTCCATGGCCGGATGAAGCGGGAATTCTATGACCGGGTGGACGAAGACCTGATCATGCCGGAATCCCAGCGCCACTTCCCGGAGCCGGGACATGAAAAAGAGTACGACGAGCTGATCGCCGGTTTGGGCGGCGTGGATATGTGCTTTGGCGGACTGGGCATCAACGGTCATGTGGCCTTCAACGAGGCGGCGGAAGCCGACGATCCCATCACCGCGGACGCGTATGCCGATTTGGGGACCCGTGTGCTGCCCATCAGCCGGGAGACCCGGGCGGTCAATGCCTTCGGCTACCAGCGCGGCGATCTGGCGGAAATGCCGGAATGGTGCATCACCGTGGGCATGAAGCAGATACTGTCTTCCAGGAAGGTGTATATCGCGCTGAACCGCCCATGGCAGAGCGGGCCGCTGAAGCATGTGCTGCATGGGGAAATGGTTCCCCAGTGGCCGGGTTCTCTGCTTCGCAGACTGCCCGACGTGCGCCTGTGCATGACGGAGGATATCGCACGGGGGATCGTGTAAGCAATAAAAAATGTTCCATTCTATTTGAATGGAACATTTTTTATTGCAATTTTAAGGGGATATTGTCACAAAAACGGGAAAAACGGATTACTGCTCCTTCTCCGAAGAATCCTCCGGCTTGCGGTAGTATTCTTTCAGCAGCAGAACCAGATACCGCACGACGAAGACAATGCCGCCGCCCAGCACGACGATGCCGAGGAGCAGGACTTTGATACCGGGGGCGTCGGCGCCGCCGAGAATATAGGCCTGGACGACTTTCGCCAGCATATACGCGAGAAGCAGCAGAGCGGTGCCGTTGAGAATGATGCGGTTTCCGACCTGCGATTTGTTCTGTTTGCTCATAGGGTAGCCTCCTTCGCTTTTGTACAAGGATACGGTATTTTTAAGCAAATGTCAATATCGGCAGAAATAATGATTGACAACACCGGGCCTTGGCTGTTATTGTGGTGTGTAGAAACGAGGTGTACATATGGAACAGTTACAGAAACTAATTGACGAGTATGTAAAGTGGACGCAGGAAAACCGGATGGCAGGGAAGAAGATCGCCGTCTATCTCGGCCTTCAGGTGGAGCAAAGCCCGAAACATGCCGCTTTTTATGAGGCGGTGGGGGAGTGGGCGAAGACGTTCGCTTCTTCGCAGCCGGAGCATGAGCAGACGGTGGCGGCGGTGCGGTTGCTGCTGTTTTCCGCCGGGGAGCATCTGGGCAGTGAGGCGGAATGGTATCTGATCGCCATTCAGAACTACGCGAAGGACTTCCTTGGTGAACTGAGCACGGAGGAAAAGGCGCAGCTGGGGGAAGAATACCGGAAGAAATACCCCTCAGGCAGGCGGCTTCCCCTGCAGAATGAGATTTACAGGCTCCTTTCCGGCGAGAAGAAGAAACCTTTCTGGAAATGGCATATCAACCAAAAATGACCGGCAATTTATGGTGAATATTCGCACTTGTTATTCGAGGGGAAATCTGTTACGATATAAGCAACGTAAGCGGTTTCGTAAAAGGTTACGAATTGGGTGAATGAAATGACTCTGAAAGATATTGCGCGACTTGCCAACTGCTCGACAGCGACGGTCTCCCGTGTTATCAACAACGAAAAAGGCGTTTCCGAGGAGACAAGAGCCTATATCCAGCGGGTCATTGACGAGAACGGCTACCAGCCCAACAAGCAGGCGAAGGGACTGGCAGAGCAGAAGACCAATACGCTCCTGTTCGTTTACGAAAACACACCCGACAACCCCTTCTTCACAGAGCTGATCCGCGGCGCTATTGACGGAGCGAAGGAAGCCCACCAGATCCTGCTGTTCAACATCATCTGCGACAGCTACGTCACGGATTATTTCCTGAACGCCTTACGTTCCGACCAGATCGACGGCGTCATCGTGGCGTCCACAGGTCTGGAGGAGACGCGGAATTTCGCGAAGATGGTCGCGAGCGAAGGCCGTCATCTGGTGCTGATCAACGACCCCATCGGCGAACTGAACGTTCCCAGAATCTACATCAACAACGACCAGTCGGCCTATCAGGCCACGCGCCACCTTCTGGAATGCGGCCACACCCGCATCGGCCACATCGGCGGCAGAACCACCTCCTATCCCAGCTACCAGCGCTTCGAGGGCTACAGCAGGGCGATGACGGACGCCGGTCTGCGGCGCTATGTTGACCGGTACACCATCATGGACAACACCAACCGGGAGGAAGCCCGGGCGGCGGCGAAGAAGCTGCTGGCAAAGAAGAACCGCCCCACGGCAATCTTCTGCGCCAACGACTCTCTGGCCTTTGGGGTGTGCGCGGCAGTGAGCGACGTGGGACTGCGGGTACCCAACGACGTATCCGTGGTCGGCTACGACGATATCGCGATGGCCTCCACATTCGAGCCGAAGCTGACGACCATCCATCAGCCCATATATGAAATGGGGCGCCGCAGCATCCAGCTGATGCTGCACCAGACCCAGAGCGGCGGCACGGGAATCCCCGAATCCGTGGTGTTGTCCGCGTCCCTCGTCAAACGTGAGTCGGTACGAAACCTGTTATAGAATGGAAAAATGCAAAGGGAAAAACCAGAGGTTAAAGGACTTTGCATTTTTTTGAACCGCAGAACGTAAGCGCTTACGTAAACGAAAAACCGATTGATACATAACGGGTATCAAAACGGCAATGAAAGCGCGCATGAAACCGTAACTTGTGCCGGGATATCCGGCATAAAATAAAAACAAAGGAGCACACAAAATGAAAAAGATCGTAGCGTTTTTCCTCGCACTGAGCATGGCAGTGGTCATGCTGGCCGGCTGCGGCGCGTCCCAGACCCCCACAACAACCGAAGCCCCCAAGGCCGAAACCAAGGCTGCCACCGAAGCTGCCCCCGCAGCTGAGACCGAGCAGAAGGAACTGACCATCGCCGGTATCGTCTTCAAGGACGAGTTCACCATGAAGATGGTTCAGCAGGGCTATGAGGATGCCGCCAAGGATTACGGCGTGAACATCGTCATAGGCAACTCCATGGGCGATCTGGCCAACGAGCAGCAGCTGGTTTACAGCTACATCGACATGGGCGTTGACGGCATCGCCATCACCCCCTACTCCGAAGAAGCCTCCATCCCCATCCTGAAGGAAGCCTATGACAAGGGCATCGAAGTGGCCGTGGCCAACATCAAGCTGAACGACGCCTCCTTCGTCTGCGGCGGCTTCACCTCTCAGGATTTGCTGAACGGCCAGAAGCTGGGCGACTACACCGCCAAGTATCTGTCCGACAAGTACGGCAACGATCTGAAGATCGCCATCATGGACTTCGACGCCGCCATCCCCGAGCAGTCCAAGGCCCGTTACGGCGGCTTCCTGGAAGAGCTGACCGCCAACGGCGTCAACTATGAGATCGTCGCCCAGCAGTCCTCCACCTCCAAGAACGACAACGTACCCATCGTCGAAGCCATGCTGGCGGGCGCTCCCGACTGCAACGTCTTCTTCTGCACTTCCGCCGCCTTCACCAACGTCGTTGTGCAGGTCGTTATGAATATGGGTCTGTCCGATAAGATCACCGTCGTCGGCTACGACATGGGCGAGCAGACCGCGACCCAGATCCTGGACGAAAAATCTCCCCTGTACTGCACGCTGGAGCAGGATATGTACACCATGGGCTACAAGGCCGTTGAGCAGCTGGCAAGAACGCTGCGCGGCGAAGAGACCGAATGCCCCCGGGGCGACACCGTCTATCTGGAAGGCATCATCCACAGCAAGGAAGACCCTGCCAGTGTTCAGGCCTGGCTGGACAGCTACTACAAGCTGGCCAACAGCTGATTCGTTCTCGTAAGCAATCCTTAGGCTCCGGGGCTGGCGCACCCGGAGCCTCTCCAATCAAAGAGAGTGGTGAATAAAAAGTGAGTACCCTTTCCTGTGATAACATTGTGAAAGACTATCCCGGCACCCGGGCGCTGGATCATGTGAGCGCTTCCTTCGACAGCGGCAAGATCAACGCGCTTCTGGGCAAAAACGGGTCGGGAAAATCCACCCTTTGCAAAATTTTCGCCGGTGCGGAAAGCGCGACCAGTGGCGAATTTTATCTGGATGGACGGAAGCTGAGCTTTCGCAGCCCGACGGACGCCGCGAAAAGCGGCATTGTGCTGGTGTACCAGGAGACGAGCCTGGTTCCCACACTGACGGTTATGGAAAATATTTTCATGGGGCGCCTGCCAAAAAAGCCGGGCGGCCTGATCAACTGGAAGCTGGTGCAGTCGGAGACCGAGCGCCTGCTGAAGGTGATGGACGTCAGGATCAACCCCAAATCCAAGATCATGCACCTGCCCATGTGGAAGCGGCAGGTCGTAGAGATCTGCAAGGCGCTGAGCCAGGACCCCAAGGTTCTAATCCTGGACGAGCCGACTTCCGCACTGGCCAAGGCGGAGGTGGAAAAGCTGTTCGCGGCAATCCGTAAAGTGAAGGAAAATGATGTAATCATTATCTACATTTCTCATAAACTGGCAGAAATACACGAAATCGCCGATACCGTCACCGTTCTGCGGGACGCCCAGTACATCGGCAAAAAGAACATCGAGGAGATCGACAACGCCGGTATGATTGCCATGATGTTTGGCAAGACGGAAATCCGCAAGCGTCCGGCGGATGTGGTTCCCACAAATGAGCCGGTGATGGAGGTCAGGCACCTGACCCGCGCCGGGTGGTACGATGATATCTCCTTTACCCTGTACAGAGGCGAGGTGCTGGGCATCGCGGGCGTTCTGGGCTCCGGGCGGACGGAGCTGCTGGGCGGCATTTTCGGCTCCGACCCGGCGGATTCCGGCGAGGTGATCATTGAGGGAAAGACCTATCTCAAACGCACCCCCGCCATCATGAAGAACGCAGGGCTGGGTCTGACCCCCGAGGACAGAAAGACCACCGGCCTGATTCTGAAACACTCCATTGAAAGCAATCTCTGCTACGCCGGTATGAAGAAGACCACCGTCAACGGCTGGGTGGAGAGCCGGAAGAAGCGCAAGGAAATGTCCGAGCGTCAGGTCAAGGCATTGCAGATCAAGCTTTCCAGCATCTCTGCCAAGGCAAGCTCCATGTCCGGCGGCAACCAGCAGAAGGTGGTCGTGGGCAACTGGCTGAACAACGACCCCAAGATCATGATCTACGACGAACCCACCAGAGGCATCGATGTGAATGCGAAGCAGCAGATCTTCGAGATCATGTGGAATCAGGCGAAGCAGGGAAATTCCTCCATTTTCGTCTCCACGGAGCTGGAAGAGCTGCCCGGCGTCTGCAACCGCATTCTGGTGCTGCGGGGCGGAAGGATCACGGAGGAATTGACCACGGAAAAGATCGATTCCATGACAACAAACGATTTGTATACGCTTTGTATGGGAGGACATTCCAGTGAACGAGAGAATTAACAAGAAAAAAGTCATGTACCACTTCCTGAACCATGTGACGGAGATCGTTCTGATTCTGGTCGTTATCGCCCTGTGGATTTCCACGGACTCCTTTATGAAGCTGAACAACTGGATGAATCTGCTTCGCTCCGGCGCCATCAAGGGGTTGATCGCTCTGGGTGTCACCATGGTTCTGATCTGCGGCAAGATCGACCTGTCCACGGGTTCCCAGGTCGGCCTGTCCGGTATGTTCGTTGCCGTGTTCTGCAAGAACATGGTTGCCGCCGGATATAACCAGACGCTGGCCTGCGTCATCGGCATGGCGGTGGGCATCGCCTTCGCCGTTGTCATCGGCCTGCTCCACGCATTTTTGCAGAACACCTACGACCTGCCCCCCTTCGTGGTTACGTTGGGTACCCAGTATCTGATGTTCGGCCTGGCCGCCATCATCTGCAATAACTACCCCATTCCCAACGCTTACCCCAACTGGTATGTGCAGGTGGGTATGGGACGGCTGTTTGGCGTGGTGCCGTACCCCGTCATTATTTTCTTCGTGGCGGCGGTTCTGTGCTACTTCATCATGGAGCACACCACCACCGGCCGCTGTGTGTACGCCGTGGGCGGCAACCAGGAGGCAGCCCGTCTGACCGGCATCAACGTGTTCAGGTCCAAGGCCTTTGTGTTCATCGCCGTACAGATTCTGGCGGCGATTGCGGGCTTCATCAATTCCGCCCAGGTCAATCAGGCGGACTGGTCGTATGGCAAGGAGTGGCCGACGGACTGCCTGTCCATGGCGATCATTGGCGGCACCTCCATGGCGGGCGGCTCCGGCACCATTTACGGTACCGTGGTGGGCGTTGTCCTGATCTCCGTGCTGATCAACGGCATGACCATCCTGAACTGGAACATTTACTTACAGTATATCGTCCGCGGCGCGATTCTGATCGGCTCTCTGGTGCTGATGGCTTACCGGGATAAGTATCGTGATTAAATAAGAGGCGGTGTTTGGGCCTATGGAGATTTATAACAGACCCTGGCCGTTGGTGCCAAATCAGGTAAGAGCCGACGGCGGACGGGAGCTGGACAGGTTTCGGGGCGTGGAGCATCCGGCGGATACGCCCAACGGTGCGGAAGCCTGGGTCGGCTCCCTGACGAGAGCAAACGGCGCGACCCGGGAAAACCCCAATCTCGGCTACGCCGAGGTCATTCTCCCCGACGGGACACGGGACTATCTGGTGAACGTGGTGAAGCGGGCGCCGGAAACCATTCTGGGCAAAAAACATATGGAGAAATACGGCTCCAGTCTGGGAATGCTCATCAAGATGATCGACGCGAAAGCCCCGTTTCTGCTGCAATGCCATCCGACCCGGGAAAATGCTCAGAAATACTGGAACAGCCGGTTCGGCAAGGAAGAGTGCTGGTATGTTCTGGGAACGCGCAAGGACGTTCCCGAACCGCCGCACATCCTTCTGGGCTTCAAGGAGGACATTACCCGGGAAAAGTTTGAGGCTGCCTACCGGAAGGGAGACGCTGCGCTGCTGGAAAGCTTCTGCCACAAAATTCCGGTGCAGCCCGGCGAAAGCTACATGATCCCGGGAGGCGTTCCCCACGCCCTGGGCGCTGGGTGCTTCGTCGCGGAGATTCAGGAGCCGTCCGACCTCACGGCGGTGCCGTTCCCTCAGGAGTATCTGCTGGAATACCGGCGGAGGGCAAATCCCTTCGGGATTTTTGAGCCGGAGGACGAGCGGCTGTACGAAAGCCGGATGCTCAACAGCTTCCACTATGAGGGACTGCCGCTGGACAAGCTGCTTGACCGGCTCAAGAGCAAGGAACCGGTACTGCGGCAGGAACCGGGCGGCCGGGAGATCGAGATCTTCGGCGACCGGGATACCTCCTATTTCTCCTGCACCATGATGACGGTTTCCGGCGCTATGGCGAGGAAAAATACCGGCGACGTGCAGATCGGCATTGTCGTGTCGGGGGAGGGGCGCATCCGGTGCGGAGAGAACGCGCTCCCTGTGAAACAGGGCAGCGAGGTGTTCTTCCCCTGTCAGGTCAGGGACGCCGTTTTCGAGGGGGATTTTTCCATCATCCTCTGCAACCCCGGCGTCACGGCTGAGTACAAATAAGTGTGAAATTCCCAAGGCTTCAAGACCTTGGGAATTTCTTTTTTCTGTACGCTTTTCTTTTGGAAAAGACTATGTTATACTGTTTTTATACTATATTGAGAAGGACGGTAACGGGCATGGCGGTACAGAATACCTCTCTGGCGGCGCTGCTGCTGAGAATCGAAAATTCCCTTCCAAACCTCAGCAAATCCGAGCGGAAGGTGGCGGAATATATCCGGGCAAATCCCCGGGGGATTATCGACCTGTCGGTGGCGGCGCTGGCGGATGCCTGCGGCGTCTCAGACCCCACGGTTGTTCGGGCTTATAAGAAGCTGGGCTTCAGCGGCTACGAGGATTTGAAGCTGACCCTGGCGCAGGCCACGGTTTCCCCGGATGAGATCATCCACGAGGAGATCAGCGCCGAGGATTCCGTGCAGGCGGTGCGGGACAAGGTGTTCCAGAGCGCCGTGCTTGCCTTGCAGTTCACCCGAGACATGCTGGAGCCGGAAACCCTGGCGGCGGCGGCGCAGCTGCTGATGAACGCCCGGAAAATCGTGATCTTCGGTCTGGGCGGTTCCGCCCCCGTGGCCATGGATTTGCACCACAAGCTGCTGCGGCTGGGTCTGAACGCCGCAGTCTACACCGATCCCCATTTGCAGGTGATTGCCTGCAATTATTTGGACGAGCGGGATGCGGTATTCGCCGTCAGCCACTCCGGCAGCTCCCGCTGCGTGGTGGACAGCACACAGATTGCGAAGCATCGGGGGGCGAAGGTGATCTCTTTGACCAGCGCGGGCAAAAATCCCCTGTCCAAGCTGGCGGATATCAGCCTGAACACGAACTCCAAGGAAACAAAATACCGGGTTGTGTCCATCGCCTCCCGGGTGGCGGCGCTGACCATCGCGGACTCCATCTATACCTACATTGCCATGCGGACGGACGGAGCGAAGTCCCTGCAAATCGAAAAGAGCATGGAAAGTCTGAAATACTGATAGAACTGGCGAAATGCCTAAATATGGAGGTGTAATTTCGTTACAATTATTCTTGCCGGTGCTTGAAAATCTGATTACGATGTGCTATATTTATCACGAGGATGTAATGCGAATACAATTATAAGCGGAAAATGATTCTAAAATATGAAATTTCATTACAAAATCAGAAAGGGAGAAGCACCATGCAAGACAAGTCTTTGATGTTCTACATGATCCGTTCCGAGCTGGAGGACGCGGTCGGTGTGGAAAACGTATCCACCAAGGAAATTGAGCGCGCGGTATATTCCGTAGACTATTTCTGGCTCAGCCGGAAGTGGCAGGATGCCGGTGAGCAGGGTCCCATGCCCGATATCATCGTCCGCCCCGGCACCACCGAGGAAGTATCTAAGGTCATGAAGATCGCCAACTACTATAAGATCCCCGTCACCACCTGGGGCGGCGGCTCCGGAAGTCAGGGCGGCGCTCTGCCGGTGGCCGGCGGCATTCTGCTGGACATCAAGCGGCTGGACAAGCTCATCGACCTGAACACCGAGGCGGGCTACGTCACCTGCGAGACCGGCATGATCTTTGCCACGCTGGAAGACCTGGTCAACGAAAAGGGCTACTCCGTGATGCACCTGCCGTCTTGCATGACCTGCTGCACCGTGGGCGGCGCGCTGGCGCACAACGGCATCGGCATTCTCTCCACCAAGTACGGCAAGATGGACGACATGTGCCTGTCTCTGGAAGTGGTTCTGCCCAACGGCGACATCATCAACACCCTGCCCGTGCCGAAGCATTCCTCCGGCCCCAACCTGATTCCCTTCTTCGTCGGCTCCGAGGGGACTCTCGGCATCATGACCAAGGCCAAGTTCAAGATCGTCAAGCAGCCCGAGACCCGCATTCACCATGCGTTCCTGTTCTCCGACATCCATGTGGGCTATCAGGCCTGCCGGGAGATCGTTCAGGCGGTGAAGCCCTCCATCGTGCGTCTGTTTGACGAGGCGGAGACCGTCTCCATCATCAAGAAGATCATCGGCTTTGAGAAGCGCGGCTCCTTCCTGAACCTGACCCTGGAAGGCTACGAGAAGGTGGTCGCCGCCGAGCTGGAGATCGTTCTGGACATTGCCAAGAAGTACGGCGCGGAGGATCTGGGTACGGAATACGGCGAAAAGTGGTTCCAGAATCGCATCACCTTCTTCTATCCTGACAATATTATGGATCTGCCCCAGATGTTCGGCACCCTGGACACCGTGGCGACCCACGACAATATCGAGAAAATTTACCGGGCAATGAAGGCCGCCGTGGAGGACAACTTCAAGGATTACGGCGTCCGCTTCATCTCCCACAGCTCTCACTGGTACGATTGGGGCGCCATGAACTACTCCCGCTTCATCATTGACAATCCCCCCAAGGATCCCGAGGAAGCCCTCCGCCTGCACAATCAGGTCTGGAACTGCGGCGTCCGGGCGGCGCTGGCCAACGGCGGCGTGCTGAACGACCACCATGGCGTCGGCCTGAAGCTGTCCCGTCTGGTGAAGGAGCAGTACGGCCCCGCCATTCAGGTGCTCCAGGCGCTGAAGAAGGAGCTTGACCCCAAAGGTATTATGAACCCCTATAAGCTGGGTCTGTAAGGAAAGGATAGGAGGTAACAATATGATTCGTCAGAATGCCCTGCATCATGCCGAGAAGTGCCGCTTCTGCTGGATGTGCCGTCATCTGTGCCCTATCCAGCACCAGACCGGTAAGGAACTGAACACCCCCCGCGCCAAGGGACTGCTGCTGAGCATGGTCAACAAGAAGGCGCAGACGTTTGACAAGGATATGGCGCAGGCCATGTATGAGTGTCTGCTCTGCGACGCCTGCACCAATGACTGCGCCACCGGCTATCAGCCGCCGCTGTTCATCCGGGAAGCCCGCACCGAGGCTGTGGTCAGCGAGGTCGCCCCGGCGAGCGTCATGAAGCTGATCGAGAACGTGGAAACCACCGGCAATATTTACGGCGTGGAGAAGCCCTCCTACGGCCAGGACGGCACGGACGTAGTCGTGTACATCGGCGAGGTCGCCGCCATTAAGGTACCGGAAATGGCGAAGCATCTGCTGGCGCTGCTGGCAAAGGCGGGGGTTTCCGCCAAGGTGCTTGCCAATGAGCCTGCCTCCGGCGTGATGCTGGGCGACCTGATGGGCTACACCGAGGAAGTCCGCAAGCAGGCCGAGGTGTGCGCCAAGACGCTGAACGAAACGGGTCTGCCCGTGGTGGTTCTGGACAGCTACGACGCCGAGATCATGACCCAGAAGTACCCCGAGTGGGGCTGTGAGATCACCGCCGGCGTCACCACTGCCACCGCCTTCGTCGCCAGACTGCTGGAAGAGAAGAAGCTGGCCGCTAAGGCCGCGCTGAATACCCTGGGTGCTTGCCACGACGACGACCGTCTGGCGCGCACCTTCCACGAGTTCGCCCCGGTGCGCAGCATGGCCAGGGCCGCGGGCTACGAGCTGACGGAGATGTTCAACCACGAGAGGCTGGCAAAGTCCTGCGGCACCGCCGTTGCCTACGGCTATATGCCGGAGCTGGTGACCCGCATTGCCGGCGGCCGCTGGGACGATCTGACCCGCACCGATGCCAAGGCGATGCTGGTTGCGTGTCCCGAAACCTGGCTGTGCTTTAAGCTGTGCGTTCCCGAAGGCTATCAGCTGGTAGACCTGTTCGGCGCGCTGTTGTAAAACGAATATGAAACACATTCTTGTCTGTGTAAAGGCGGTACCCGTTTCCTCCTCCGTTGAGGTGGACGGTCAGCACCGGTTAAAGCGGGACGGGGTCAGCTTGCAATGGAATATTGCGGATGAGTCCGCGCTGGAGGCCGCTTTTCGTCTGGCGGACAAGGATGGCAGTGTGACTGTCCTGACTATGGGTCCTCCAAAACTGGAGGACCCATTGCTGGAATTGCTGGCAAGGGGCGCCAGCCGGGCGGTACTCATTACCGACCGCCTCATGGCCGGGGCGGATACCCGGGCGACCGCCCGGGCGCTGGCTTCGGCGGCGGAAAAGCTGGGGACATTTGACGCCGTTTTCTGCGGCTGCAAGGCCATCGACGGGGAGACCGGGCAGGTTCCCGGGGAACTGGCGGCGGCGCTGGGGCTTCCCTGCATCTCCAATGCGGAAAAGGTGGAGACGGCGGGGGACGAACTGCTGGTCGCCCGGCGTCTGGAAGACGGCGTGCAGAATCTGACCGTTTCCGGGTCTGCGGTAATCAGCTTCAGCAGCTATTCCTATTCGCTGCGTCTGGCCGGAATCCTGGGAATGCGCCGGGCGAGGAAAATCCCGGTGGAAATTCTGACAGCCGCCGATCTGGGCTTGACCCCGGAGGACTGCGGCCTGAAGGGGTCGCTGACCAAGGTCGCGGCAATGGAATCCCGCTTCCCCGGTCTGCGCCGGGGGCCAAAGGAGACGGATCTGGACGCGGGCGTCCGGAATCTGCGCGAACTTCTGCGGGAGGTGCGGCCATGAAGGAAATTCTGGTGCTATGTCCCTTCGGCGTGGATAGGGGTCTGCTCAGTAAGGCAGCGGGGCTTTCCGGCGGCGCACTCCGTGCGCTGGTACCGGCAGGGGAGAGCCACATTGCCGCGGAATACGGCGCAAGCCGCATTTTCGCGTTGAATGCCCCGGAAATCGGGGACGAAGGTACCTTTGCCGCCTTTCTGGCGGAGACGATTCGTAGGTGGGGCAGCCAGATTGTGCTGGCTCCGGCAACGGTGCGGATGCGAAACATCATGCCCATGCTTGCCTGGCAGCTGAACGCGGGACTGACGGCGGACTGCACCGCCCTGCGTATGGAGGGAGAGCGGCTGATTCAGACCCGTCCGGCCTTCGGAAATTCCCTGATGGCGGATATCCGCTCCTTAAGCGAAATTCAGATGGCCACCGTCCGTCCGGGAACGTTCCGGCCGGAAGGGCAGGCGGTCAAAACGCCGACCGTAGAAACCATCACCTATACCCCCAATGAACGGGTGAAGCTCCGTTCCTTCGGAAGCTTCGCCCAGGGAAAGCCCCTGTCTCAGGCGGAGATTATCGTAGCAGGGGGCATGGGCGTCGGCTCCAGGGCGGGCTTTGAAAAGCTGGAAGCCCTGGCAAAAAAGCTGGGGGGCAGTCTGGGTGCGTCCCGCACGGCTGTGGAGGCGGGCTTTGCGCCCTACCGCTGTCAGGTGGGCATGACGGGCATTACGGTCTGCCCAAAGCTGTACATCGCCGTGGGAATCAGCGGCGCGGTGCAGCATCTGGCCGGTATGTCCGGCTCCGGGAAGGTCGTCGCCATCAATTCGGACCCGAAGGCGCCGATTTTTGACTATGCGGACTATGGCATCGTCGGAGATTGGGAAGCCGTTGTAGATAAACTTCTAAAGGAGGAGAATTTATGAATTACAAGAAAACCTATGTTCCTGCCAAGGGCTACACGCCCATCTGCAAGATCGGGCAGTGCAGCCTGAAAAAGCTGGAGTTCGGCATCATCGAGCTGGACGCCGGGGAGAAGCTGCCTTTTGACACCGAAGACCGGGAGGTCGCCTTCATCATGCTGGAAGGTCACTGCAACGTTTCCTTCGACGGCGAGCGCTATGAGAACGTGGGCAACCGCGCCAACGTGTTTGAAAACCGGAAGGCCGAGAGCTTCTACATGCCCCGAGAGCAGCATCTGGAGATCGAAGCCATCGACCATATCAAGATCGCCGTCTGCGGCACGCCTGTGAAGGAAAAGACCGCTCCCCAGGTGCTGCGGGAAGACCATGTGGTGCTGAAGCTGCTGGGGCGCGTTCCCTTCCAGAGAGAGACCAGCTTCATCATCGACGGCAATTCCAACGCCAAGGTTCTGACCATCGGCGAGGCCTACTGCACCGAGGGCAACTGGGCGGGCTTCCCGCCCCACAAGCACGACGAGGACAATATGCCCGCCGAGTGCATCGCCGAGGAAATTTACTACTTCCTGTTTGACCCCAGGCAGGGCTTTGCCGTGCAGTGCCTGTACACCGCCGACGGCGCTTTGGACGAGGCCTACCGGGTGAAGAACGACGAGCTGGTGGAGTTCCCCTACGGCTACCACACCACCGTTTCCACCCCCGGCTACCAGACCTACTTCCTGTGGCTGATGGCGGGCGACTATCAGGGCTTCAACCGCAGCAACGACCCGGAGCACGACTGGGTCAAGTAATTTCCTTTTATCCCCGGATGAACAGCTATATAGCTTCATCCGGGGCATCTTCAATAGGATGGTGCGTATATGACAGATTACGTTTTGGGCGTGGATATCGGCAGCGGCAGCGTGAAGCTGACGCTGCTGAGCCGGGAGGGGAAGATTGCTGCCACCGCCGGCTGTGAGTATCCCACCTATTATCCTCACGTGGGCTGGTGCGAGCAGGACCCCGAGGACTGGTGCCGGGCGTTCAAGACCGCCTTCGGGGACATTCTGAAAACGGCGGGCGTCGGGGCGGAGCGGATCAAGGCTCTGTCCTTTGACGCGGCCACCCACACGGCGGTGCTGCTGGGTCAGCAGAAGCAGGTGCTGCGCCGGGCGATCCTCTGGACGGATCAGCGCAGCAAGGACGAGGTGCAGGAGCTGAAGGATACCTGCCTGGATACCATTATGGATCAGGCGGTGAACGCCCCTACCACGGTCTGGACGCTGCCTCAGCTGATGTGGCTGCGTAAGCACGAGCCGGACATCTGGGGGCAGATCCGCTACCTTCTTTTTGCCAAGGACTATCTGCGCTTCCGCATGACCGGCACCATGGAGACGGATACCATCGACGCGGAGGGCTCCATGTTCTACGACACCAGGCGGGAACGCTGGTCGGAGGAACTGTGCGCCGTGGGCGGCATCCGGAAGGAGTGGCTGCCCCGGCTGTGCAAGCCCACGGATGTGGCGGGAACCATGACCGGAGAGCGGGCGGCGGAATTCGGCCTTGCGGAGGGGACGGTGGTACTGGTCGGCACCACGGATACCGTGATGGAGCTTTTCGCGGCGGGCAATGTGGAGCCGGGGCACGCCACGGTGAAGCTGGCCACCGCCGGGCGTATCTGCATCGTGACCGACCATGCGCTGGATTCCAAATTTATTTTCAACTATCGCCATGTGGTGCCGGGGCTGTGGTATCCCGGCACGGCCACGGCCAGCTGCGCCGCCAGCTACCGCTGGTACCGGGACACCATCGGCCGGGAGCCGTTTGCTGAGCTGAATATTCCGGCGGAGGAGATCGCCCCGGGCAGCGACGGCCTGATGTTCCACCCCTACTTAAACGGCGAGCTGACGCCCTACAACGACCCGGATTTGAAGGGCAGCTACACCGGCATCAGCTCCAGCCACACCACCGCCCATTTCACCCGGGCAACCCTGGAGGGTGTCGCCATGAGCCTGAAGGACTGCCTGAACACCCTGAACGGCCTGGGCGTGGAAATGAAGCGGGTGCGCATCATCGGCGGCGGCGCGAAGGGAATGCTCTGGCGTCAGATCGTGGCGGATGTGCTGGGTCTGGAGCTGCAAAAGGTCAGGGTGGATGATTCCTCCTTCGGCACGGCCATGCTGACCGCCGTGGGTATCGGCTGGTTTGACAGCTTTGCCCACGCGGCGCAAGTCTGTGTGGAGATCGACTCCGTTTCCAGACCCGACCCGGAGACCCACGACCTTTACGAAAAGCTGTTTCTGAAATACAAGGCGGTGCATGACGCGCTGGCGCCGATTTATACGAGTTTTTAATAAAACGCTTAAAAGCGTTTTATTAGGCCGCAGGATTGCGGCCAGCGGCCACTGCCGCTAAAAAACGAAGTCAATACATTTCTTACCGCCGCCCAGGCGGTCTGCCGTGAAACGGCAGAATAAAATGATGAAATCATTTTATTAAGAAATAGTATTATAAGGAAAGAAATCGCAAAACAAGTCTCATAGAACAAAATGCCCTTCGGGCAATTAAAATCTTTTTTAAAGATTTTAATTAAAGTTCAGTATAAGACAGCTATCCGCTGCAAGATACCCACGGTATTTTGCAGCCTCCCATGGGGCCGTACTGGTTTCGACGGGGGTAGTGAGGCTGGAATAGCGGGCCGTGGCGCCTGGCCACGATAAAACGGGCAATTTCTTAAATTTAACTGACAACAATACTGTTGCCCTGGCTGCCTGATTAGGCGCCCATCCGCCCCGGGAGTTCCGCTGACCCGGGCTCGGGTGTGATTTAAGCGGAGAACGTGGGTATGGTAAGCTTTGCCCATACCACGCATCATGAAGCTACCGATTCCCGTAGAGTGTTTGTTCCCGCCGGGGAAAGGGAATGCAAATAACAAACTGCGCCCGGAGAAGTTCTTTCCAAGTTGCTTTCGGACAGGGGTTCGATTCCCCTCGGCTCCACCAGATTTACTCGAGTCCAAGCCGTCTTGGGCTCGAGTATCTTTTTGCCCTTTTCTTCTGGATTTGGCTTTCTTTTGTTCTTTTCTATTTAGTTTCACCAGAATATTATATCCATATTGACCATTTTTTCTTGTGCGGTTTTGGGGTGCATTTTTCTCGCACATTTTTTCGATATAAAATGTATGTAACCCGCCAAGTGCGGGTTCGTCTTTTGTCTGAGACGGATTCAGGAGGTTGGTGGGGACATTGTTCAGATGGATTTCCACATAATCGGGGTAGACAAGAACCTTGTCCAGATACAGGTTGATGATCTGCTCCATCTGGGGCAAGGTGCCGCTGTGGAACATTTTCTGTGCCTGCCGGAACGCTGCGCGGATTGCCTCCTCGTCCAGATCATTTTCCTTTGTATCCCGTTCCTCTTCCTGAATCTGGACATCCAACAGCTCTTTCTCCCGCTCCAACTGGGTAAGCTGAGTTACCAGCGCAGCACTGCCCGTATTGGCAATGATATTGACAATGTTGGCGATTTTCTGCTCTACGGTTTTCAGATTCTGGCGAAGGGTACGAATCTTTTCTTTATCTTCCCCATCCTCCTGCTGGCACAGCTCCCGGTACGCCTGCACGATTCCCGGAATCCGAGATTCATCAAAGACGATTTCTTCAATCTTCCGAAGCACCAGCTCCTCCAAAGGTTCCTGATGGATATTGGAGTTGCTGCAGGCATGGGCACCGTGGTTTTTCCGGTTATTGCAGAAGTAGGTGCCGATCACGCTTCGATTCTTTTCACCCCCGGTCTGCATCGAATCGCCGCAATATCTGTGACCGCAGAGGCCGCAAAATACCATGCCGGTCAGCAGATATTTCCGCTTCCCATCCCGCCGCCCGTGGCGCTTTCTGCTAGTGAGAATTGCCTGCACACGGGCAAAGGTGTCATCGTCCACAACTTTGGGCATCCCGCCGGGAATACGGATCTGATCTTCAATGGGTTTGTCCAGATGATTGTTCCGCCGCCCCAGCTCGTCCTTGCTTGCCGCCCTGCTAAACACATAGACGCCATTGTACTTTTCATTCCGCAGCATCTCATACAGTGTTTCCTTGGAGAAGGTATTGCCCAGCCGGGTGCGGTAGCCCATGGAATTCAGCTTGTTCAAAACTACATTGTAACCGCAGCCATCGGCTACATCCCGGAAGATCATTCTGACCGCTTCCGCCTCATAGTCATTGATGATATATCTGTGGGTCTGCGGGTCTACCCGGAAACCATAAGGAATCCAGCCGCCAATGTAACGACAATCCATAGCTGATTCTCTCATTCCTTTCATAACTTCGCGGGCCAGATTTTTGGAGTAGTATTCGCTCATGCCCTCCAGCACGGATTCCAGAATGATGCTCTCCGGGCTGTCGTCCATCTGCTCCAGAACGGACAAAAGCTGCACTCCGTTCTTTTTCAGCTCCCGTTTGTAGTAGGCGCTGTCATAACGGTTCCGGCTGAATCTGTCCAGCTTATGGACAATGGCAAAGTCGAAGTCCCCTTATCTCTGTCTTTCCTCCGCTTTGGACGGGGATCTTTGTTTTTCGGATGGTATCCATCCATTGCTATTTCCTCCAATCAATCTGAAATTTTGTAATTTCAGATCAACCGGAGGGCTGCGGCAGCGATAATTTCTAACAGAAAAGTAAAGTGCTATCGGGATGATGTATTGTAAAAAACCTGATAAGCTATACAAAATCAGATGATTACACCATGGTACAGCCCGCTCTCGTTCTGCCCGTACGCTGCGCTGTCGCGCACGCATCTATGCAGCGGCTGTGAGCCGGGGAAGAAATTTCAACCCCGGAGACAACAAAGCAGAGCCTGCTTCCTTTTCGCTAAAGGAAAGCAGGCTCTGTTTTGTTGTCTGACTCATTTACTCTCTACATTTGTTCAATTACACAGTGCATTTTTCACTTCCAACATTGTTCGTTCTTAATCTATTTCCTGCTGTCGTAGATTGCTTCAATATAAGATGCAACCCGGCACAACAATTCCAAGGTGCAAAGCCAACCCAATCCCCCCTGCAAAAAGTCCAAGCATAGATACGCTTCTCATAATAATAGCCGCAGCTATAGCAAGTGAAAGGCAGAGCAAGTCTGCAAAGAAAGTTCGCAAGGGAAATATCCACCGCAGTTGCCGTTCTACTAACCCACTGAGTGCCAGAGCATGCCGTTCCGGCAAATCTTCTCGCAGTTCTCCCTTATGTCGCATGGACATCTGGACAGCGGAACAAATCAGAAGAATCCATGCAGACGCAAAGGTCTGATAGATCTGCTGTTTTGTCAGTCTCCAGCGTTCTGGGAGGGATTCGTCATAGGAAATAGTAACCCCCAATTTTTTCAGCGCCTTGGCACAGCTTCCCAAATCCTCTGTTTTTCCCAGCCGGAGTAAGAGACTGATATTTTCCCCTTTAGAAAGCTCCCGTGCGGCAAGCGTATAACTCATGTAGACCACCGGCTGCTCCAGCCCATCCTCAAAGATGCCGCAGAGTATGGCTGATTGTTCTTCCTCTCCAATGGTCATGCTCACAGTATCGTTGACAGCCAATGTGACTTCATTTTTGTTCTCATCCAGAAAATGCTGGGCAGCATATTGGTTTAGCAAAAGAAATGGCATGTTGCTTTCATCCGGGAATACACCGCCCTGAGTGAAGGACAGCTCCAGATAATCTGCCAGCACCGCCGTTACCGTCCCGGACAGGGCGGTGTCCTTGGAGGTCAGTTTGGATTCAAAGGAGAGTACCGGGGTGACTGCTTTTACAGAGGGTACTTCCAGGTACTTCTCTAAATCCGCCTGTCTGGTAACTGTCCCGGTAAGGACATAGGGTGTATCCAACTCCTGCCGCAGTACGCCATAGGAAGTTGCCGTGGTGATCAGAAACAGGAACCCCACGCACAGCATCAGCAAGGTAGCTTTTCCGTAGCGTCCAACTGTGTGAAAGGCGACTTTACAGATAATTCCCGTCCCTGTGCTTTTTCTTTTGGATGAACAGGATCGTTCCAACTGCTGCAAGGATCACACCTCCCAAAATGCTTACAGATATCCACCAGGAGCTAACACGCTTTTCCGCTTTTTCTTCCTCTGTGTTGTTTTGCGGAAGCTGAACCACCGGACGGTTTACCGTGGTATCGAAGGTAGCCTCCTGGCTGTATTCCTGCCCAGTTTCATCCTCATAGGTCAGGGTTACAGTGCCGGTGGTATTACCATACTGCGACCCATTTTCATTTCCTGTGCTGGCATTCAATGCGATGATGTACAATTCCACCTTGGTATTTTTGGAAGTACCTGCCTCCATAGTGCCGATATACCCGGTGTTGGAAGGTACCAGCCCGTACCCGGAAACGGTGCATCGGACATTATACATGGCTGACCTGCCCATATTCATCACCTGAAAGGAAACGGGTACCGTCTCCCCCACGCTGACGGAATCGGCAAATCGGGGCATTACCAGCTCCATATTGGCAGGCTGCTGGATTTCCACTACCGTAGAACCGTTGGAACTGAGGTTCAGGGTCTTGCTGCTGTCATACTTGAAGGAAAAATGGATGGGATATTTCCCGGAGGGTATGGCCGGTTCCGTAGAAAAGTGAAGGGTCAACTCTACCTCTCCTCCCCTGTCAATTTTCTCAATGGGGAAGATATTGCTGTCCTCGTCCAGATCAATCTGGACATTTCCTGTGTCCACTGTTACCAGCATATTCCGCACGTATTTTGTGGAAATAGAATTTTTCAGTGTAACCGTCATGGTAAAGCCGTCCCCTGCCTGGGCGATTTTTGGTTCCAGCACGGTTTTGCTGATATAGACCACCGGCTCAGCGGTGGGTGTGTCCACTACCGGCTGAGCAATTTTCTCGATCTTGCCATCGGCAATGGTAATATACAGGGTAAAAGTTGCGGTAATAGCGTTTCCGGAGTCGTCAAAGCCAGAAGTTGTGATAGCAACAGGGTATGTGCCATTGCGGCGTTCGTCCGAGAGCTGAATCTCGTAGGTCAAAAGATAAACGTTCTGCGGTTCGGTGCTGTTCTTTGGAGTCACAGTCTCCAGGCGGAAGGTCTTTCGGAAGTTCTCCACCACAAAGGGAGAACTGGCACTGGTGTCCAGAGAAATGGAGGTATCCAGCTTATTGTCCCAAAGAGTACCGCTGCACTTTAGGGGAAGAACGATTTTCATAACCCCGTTGCCAATTCGGGGAAGGTAGCCGTCCTCATAGGCCATATCCATTCCACTGTAGATATGACTGCTGTCAATTTCCAGAACCGTTGGAAGCTTTGGCGCGCTGGGTTCAGTGGATGAACTTGGCTCTGTAGGGGGCGTTACAGGTTCCGGAATTGAAACGCTATTAGGAAGCTGCAATTCCAGCGTCTGCGCCGTCTCGCCGGCTTTTACCGTAATTGTTACCGGATAGGAACCGGGAACCACGGAATCCGGAAGTGAAATTTCAAAGTCTGCCAAATAGACGTTTTCTACCGTTTGTCCATTTCCGAGATCCATACTCTGAGAGATAATGGATTCCTGCTTTTCCTCTGCTGTCAGGAAAGCGGCACTTAACGTTACGTCGATAGGTATGGACAGTCCTCCCTGATTCAGCAACGGTAGAACCAAACGCAGCTTTCTTTCTGCAACGGTACCGGAATATCCGGCACCGTAGGTCTTGTCCATTCCCGGATATTGATGCTCCAAGTCAATTGCGATGGAATCCTGCGTAAGCACAGGTATTTCGTTTCCGTTCTGAGGCTGCCCTTACCTAAGATGGATTCCCATTGCTTTTCAAACAGGTTCTTCAGCTGGGCGATATTCTGGATGATGATGGACACGAATACATTCCGGGAACGCATGGTTGCCAGCAGCTTGTCAAAATCATCCGGCAGGCTCACATTGGCAAACTCATCCATGAGAAAATGGACAGGAACCGGCAGGGCACCCTTGTACTTATCATCCGCCAGCCGGAAAAGCTGTTCAAAAGTACAGCTATAGACCATGCTGACCAGAAAATTGAAGCTCACATCGTGGTCGGGAATCAGGGCGAACAACGCCACTTTTTTCTCGCCCAGGGATGCAAGTTCCAGTTCATCCGTACCCGTCAGCGCCGCAACGCTGGCAAGGTTGAACTTTTCCAGTCTCGCCGCCAGAGTGATCTGAATGGACTTCAGGGTCTTGGCAGAGCCGGAATGGTAGTCCTTGTAATACTTCACGGCAATGTGGTCGGGGTTGCGCATTTCCAGACATGACATAACAGCGTTCGATTTTCCAGCCGTTCTTACCGCCATCCTCAGTAGCCATATACCGCTCTAAACGAACGCAAGGGTCTGTGCCGTCCAGGCAGTATCCATAGATGGAATACCCGCCCATGTTGGGTTGAAATGCTTTGTTGTTACTGGACAAACCGTAGGTTCTGCTCCGTTCATCATAGGGTAAACCAAAACTGTCAGCGGTGAAAACAATGTATCCAGGCAGATGCTCACCCTTTCGCTCCACCGCACGGAATTTGCTTGTCATCTCGTTATAGCTCATATTGATCTGCTTGGGTTCTTTGATTGCGTTGTCATTCATCGTTCCGGTGTCCTTCCTTTCCTGTGGGTAATTGGAATCCCCAGCCGCATACATAAATAGTCGTTGTAACAGCACCTTGGGTTTCTCCGGCTTGGGCTGGGACTGTCGGGGCTGGTATGCTACCTGCCCAGTGATCCGCTCCACGGCTTCCATGAAGGGCACTTCTTTAACCTTAATGAGATAGTCCAGCGCATTGTAGCCGCCAAAGCCACGGGAGAACCAATACCATTTGCCGTTGGAGATTTTCAGAGAATCATGCTCACGGGTGCAGTAGTGGTCGCCGCTCAGATGTACCAATTCATTGGGTTCGCAAGTTTTCAGATAGGTCAGCAAGTCCACCTGCCTTGCCTTTTCAATGGTTTCCGGTGGGATAAAAGCCACGGTACATCACCTCGCATCTTTTTGGGCAATAAAATCAGCCCGTACCACTTCATTGGCACGGGCTTCCACAGCATTCCAGATATTTTCCATGTGGCGATTGTCCTCCCAACTATCCCATTTCTTGAACACATCTGCCAGCGGTGTGGGGGATTTCAGAAGGGCTTTTGCCTGCCGGGGAGACAGGTCATTGTATTCCAGCGATAACAGAATATCTTCCCGGCAGGTGTATTCATAGGCATGGTTCAAAACCTCCTCTGGGGTTTGAGACATAAGCCAGTCCTTGAAATGCGCCTGCTCGGCAAACATCTTCTGGTATAGCTGGGTGTTCAGTACTGCTTGGGTCATGGTATCAACTCCTAAAATGAAATGAGCCGACAGGCTTTGTGAGGGCCTGTCGGCTATGTAATAGTTTGATTCCTTATTTCTTCGTAACATCATTGGTCGTCAAAATCTTGAATCTACCACCTTCTTGATTGGACACTTTCCTCTTAATCACCACGAATAATGATTAGAAGAACGTTAATTTTCTTGCAAAGTAGATTATTTATCTGAGAATCAATTTCACCTTTAATTGCACGTTATTTTTTCGTGGTCTCACATCTCTTCTGAGCCATAGACATCAATTTTCTACATTTCTATTTGCAGTTTATTGTTTCTCCTCAGATGGTGTTATTTCCGTATCACTAACCCGTTCTGATATCAGCTCCTGCTCATCTTTTGATGTTTGAGTCTCCTTAATCTTATTTTCTCCTCTGGCTTCTTCTGTTTCAAGAGTATTGCGAAGTTTTTTTATTTTGACCGGTAACGTGTAAAGGTAGTTTATAATATTTTGAACGAAAAGAATAGTCTGATCAATCTGGTACATAGAAAATACTCTACTATCTCCGTGTGCTGCGCTATTTCCAAGCTGGCGGATAATCCAACATGCGTCGACAAACATTTGAGGCAAAATTTGGCGACTAATCATATCATCAATCATCCGCTCAAGATTCTTCCCTTTAGCTCCACGTTCTTTACATATAGCTTCTAAAACTCTGCGTAAAGAAAGTGCACACACCGCAGTATCAATATTCTTTACCTTGAGCGCTGCTTCAAAAGCAGTTTTTATATTCTCAGGTACCCCGACATAGTCTATTGAACTTTGTGGATAGAGCGTTTCAATAGATGTATAAAAGTCATGTGTATATTCATCGCTGTACTCTTGACGCAATGTGACTTTATGACAAACAGGACAAGATAGCATAAACCAATCGAAATGCTCCTGAAGGTCATAGTCCACTATCTGGCCAACTTCATCAAAAGATGGCCCACCAAAATTGTATGAATACTTGTGCACAATTCGTAGCAAGCCTATATTTCCGCAATGAAAGCAGGTTTGCAATTTAAAATCTTCTTCATTTACCATGAATTTCTTGTCCTTTCTCTATATCAAAGACAATGCTCACAAAATACATGACCTTGTAGTCGAAGTTATCAAACTTACACAACTGTCGGTGGAACCTTAAATCCCATATCACCTATTCCCAGCACCCGATTAAAGAAAAAAGAGGATAGTGAACTCTGAGGTAGCTCCCTTATGCGATTGTATTCCGATAAAACCCAACCCTTCATTTTGGCACGCTCAGCATATCGCTCGCATGCACCAATTACAGAATTTGCCGCATGCTTTTTTGTAATTTCTCTTTCTAGATACAACTTTGAAGCATCTGCTACCCCCTTCCATATGATACCATAAATCTGAGAGACAGAAAAATCGTTAAGAAGGATTTCAAATGTCTTATAGGTTTTGTCACCTGGGCTGAATTCAAATCCAACCTTGCACAACTGATAATCCAAGTATTCAATGCACTCAGCAACAGCAATTCTCTTCCACAAAGTTAAGGCTTCTTCTTCATGCTCCGGGGAATAGTAATTTGGATTTAGTATTTCTGTAAAAAGCTCCTTCTTATCAGGAGGAAACACCAAATTTAAGTAGTAGGTCACTTTATAGATGTAATATGTATTGGGAAAATCTTTGGATTCAATGTCAAATGCCTCGACAGGGGATGTTGGACTAACTGCTATGATTTGGTTACGAGAAAGTTCCCTGTATAGTTGAGCACATAAATCATTAGTAGGAGCCAACACAGCATTAGTTTCTATGTATGGCTTGATTTCAAACAAGTTTTCTTTGCATAAGGCCCGGCATAAAGCTCCTAAGAACACCTTTTGTTCAAAAGAAAGACCATAAAAGTCCACAGGTTCTCTTTCTTGTGAATACGTAGCTTTGATTTGCTTGACCCGGTATTCCTGCCGAAGCCGTTCTTCCTCAACGCAATTTTCGCATCTACATCCGGAATAATATGGTCTGTGATGACAGATTGGGCAGTACAAATCAGAATCCTTGTATCTCCATGTAATGGAAGCCTTTGAAAGACGATCTCGAACTAAGTTTTCTCCGCAATACTCACATAATTCATCCTCACAGACTTCAGGTGGAAATAGTTTGTATAGTTCCGAGGTGCGAACAGAAAGTTGATATTCCTTAGCCAATTTAGTTACTGCTTCGCCATCGTAATATCGCTGCATCAAAGTATTGATTTCAGCGCTCGATAAGTGATTAAGGTCTTTGTACATCCGAATACACCTTCTATCTATTCTGATGCAATTATTTTACACCAAATCACACTGCTTGACAACAGCCTTTGTCTTTTTTCGTTATTTTTGTTGGTTTATTATGAGTAATGGAGCAGAAAGGAAGGATATTGATAGACAGGAGATTGAGGTACCATATCGACAAATAGAACAAACATGTGATTTCATCTTGCCTGACAATCGTGTCTATGATATAATTACTGTGTTAAATAAGTTATTCGGAAACATACATTATCTACTATTATAAGGAGAATGACTATGGAACCATTAAGGCAGTGGATTTGTGACGTATGTGGCAAAGTAATTGAAAAACCCGAAGATGGCTATGTCGTTTGGGGCACAAATGAAGAGGGAAAGATAGATAAAATACGAATTCTACACAAGAATAACCATGTGGACGGATATATAATAGGTTGTGATCATGACAGCAGGTACTCGATGTCTCTACCCATTGAATCCTTTTTGGGTGACGATGGGAAAGTCCGTCTTTTATCGCTAATCGATCCCGGCCCAGATTTCCGGATGGAATACCGGGAGCGCATTGCTGATATGCGACTTTTTTTGGAATTCTTCCGTCGTGTTCAGATTCCTTACTACGAGGAAGCACGTTTATATTGGGGTAGAGCACAAGCAGATGGCTATTTTGCTGGTGCAAATGAAATATGGACCTATTTGCCAAGAAACCTCAAAACGCTAATCGAGGAATACTCCGATGATGAGTAAGTTCGTATGATGTACCATAGAAAAATGAACTATACAAAAACACAAACACTCCTTTACATTGCTGTAAGGGAGCGTCTGTGTTTGGAAAGAAGAGAGGTAGAAAAGAGGATCTAGGTCGTTGAAAGGAAGCGGCTCACGGCTTCCGCCGCCTTTCTTGATAATAGGATAATCTTGGATTATGACTGGAGTATAAACAACAATCAAACAAATTGCAACAGAATACTTAAGATATTCTTAGCGTTCAACACTCCGGGATTTCTCCTTGTCGGGGGAATCCTGCTCCGGTGCATCGTCCATCAGCATTTTATCTTTCTGATCCATATTCAGCAGGATATTGAGTTCCTTCAGCCGTGCGGATTTCTCTGCCAGCTCTGCTTCCTTGGCAAAGGGTGTTTCCATCTCCACCTTTGCGTTGGCAAGCTGTGTGCGGGTATCCTGCAATGCTGCCTGATAGCTTGCCAGCTCCTTTGCCAGCCCGTCCACCAGATTGTCCATACGGGTGATGTTGCCAAAAATGTCCGCGCCCAGGCTGATGGTATGGGACATGACTCCCTTAATTGTCAGTCTGTAATCTGTGTGGGCGGCATCGTACTGGAGGGACATGGAAAAGCCCCGGTACTGTCCCAGCAGAACAGGCTCGGAGCCTTGAAGTTCGGTGCAGGCGTTAATAACTGCCCTGCCAGCCGCTTCTTTTTCGGAATAGTGGATTCCCTTAATCTCCATGCCGATGAAGCCCTCGGCCGGTTTGGGGTGGGCTTGCGCGGTTGCCACATCCTTTTCATAGCCCGCAATGGCTTCGGTGAGTTTGGCAATGTCAGCCGGATACTTCCGCAGCACCAGATTTTCCAGAGCGAACCGCTGATTCAGGTGGTTCGCTTTCAGCATATTCAGCTTGTTGACCTCCACATCCAGATTGCACTTCTCGATGATCAGAGGGTTGCCGGTGGCCAGAGCCTTGATTTCAGAGTAGCTCAGGGCGGTTTCATCCACATCGTCCGCAATACGGGCAGGGGCTTTGCTGGTCATAATCTGGGCGATGAATTTCTGCTTATTCTCCACAAGCTGGTAGAGGTACGAATCGAATGTACTTTCCGTGACATAACGGTAAATTTCAACCTCCGGATTCTGATTGCCCTGCCGGACGATTCTGCCCAGCCGCTGGGCAAGGTCAGAAGGACGCCACGGACAATCTAGGTCATGGAGTGCAATGAGTTTGTCCTGACAGTTCGTACCAGCGCCCATCTTGGCGGTGCTGCCAATCAGAACTCTGACCTGCCCAGAACGGACTTTGGAAAATAACTCTTTCTTCCGCACTTCCGTGTTTGCCTCATGGATATAGGCGATTTCCTCCGGCGGAATACCCTTGGCAACCAGTTTCTTTTTCAGATCGTCATAGATATTGAAGGAACCGTCACCCTTTGGCGTAGACAGGTCGCAAAACAGAATTTGGGCGCTGCGCTGTTCCTGCGTCCGCTCCCAAATTGAGAAGACATTCCGGGCGCAGATGGAGGTTTTGCTGGTGTCGCTGTCCGGTGCCAGCGGGTTGACCAGACGCATATCCAGCGCCAGTTTCCTGCCATCGTTGGTTATCTTCAGCATATTATCGACGCTGGGGTCAACATGGCCTGCCCGGATTTCCTCCGCCCGGTCAGCCAGGGACTTTATCATGTCCTCCTGCATGGGCGAGGGCTTGATGATCTCCGTGTGGAAGTTGGCTTTGGGAACCGGCAGCATGAGCATATCCGCCGTCTGGATATCCGCAACCATCTTGAAGGCGGACATCAGTTCCGGCAGATTGTAGAACTTGGCGAACCGGGTCTTGCTGCGGTAGCCTGTGCCCTCTGGGGACAGCTCAATGGCGGTGACGGTTTCTCCGTAGTTAGCCGCCCAGTCATCGAAGTTCAGAAGCCCCATTTCTTCCAGAGTGCTGTACTGCAAATATCTCTGGATGGTATACAACTCTACCATACTGTTCGAGATCGGGGTGCCGGTGGCGAAAATCACGCCGCGCCCTCCGGTGATCTCGTCCAGATACTGGCACTTCATAAACAAATCCGAGGACTTTTGCGCTTCTGTCTGGGCAATACCGCCCACATTCCGCATTTTTGTCGCCAAAAACAAGTTCTTAAAATAATGGCTCTCATCTACGAAAATGCGGTCAACGCCCAGCTGCTCAAAAGTCACCACATCGTCCTTCCGGGTCAGTAATGCGGAAATTGCTGCGCTGCTCTCTGGGGATCTCCGGGTGCAGCGGCTCAAAGGTGATGCGTTCCCGCTTGGGTTTCGGCTGGGGCGGAATTGGGGCGGCAGGCTGCTCCTGTGCTGCATCGGCATCTGCCACCACTTGTTGAATGAAAGGATCGCTGTCCAGCGCATCCGGGTCAACCACTTCGCCGTTGACGATGCCCCGATGCGCCAGATTCTCCCGAATCTGTTCCGGGTCGATATCATCGAAGGAATCCTCCTGCTCTTGCGGCTCAACCTGCTTTGACGCCCCATTCAGCGGACGGAGGGTATGATCCCTACCGAAAACGGAGAAGGTGCCAGCCTGATATCCCTGACTTCGTCGCTGAATTCCCGTCTGGCATAGATCAGGGACTTTGCCAGCTCCAAACGCTCGAAATCCTGCACCCGGTCAAGCTCGCTCTGGGGCATATACCGCCCCAGGTCCAGCAGCTCCCGGATGCGCTTTGCCGCCTGTTCCCATGTGACCAGGGTGGTATACCGTTTTTGGACGGTGCGCCCGGTGGACACCCGGATACCCTCCGGGTCGTACCAGATGGCGTATTCTCGATCCTGAATGAACAGCCCTGCGCCTTTGGTGCCGTAGCGCTTTTGCAGAAAAGCGGCATTGTCTTCCAGCGGCTTGTCCTTCATGAAATAGGCGCAGATAATTAGGCGGCTGTTTTGGTCATTGAAACCGATACACAGGGCTTCATCAATGACCTGCTGGGGAAGCTGGGGCTGAGAGAAGAAGGTCTGCTGTTCATCCTCCTGTTCCGGCGCAAGATAACCGCCGCCCAAAAAGGAGATTTGCTCCTCAAAACTGGGCGGCGGCAAGATGCCTTCTATGTGCAAATCAGCTCGTTCAGAATCTGCTCCTCCGCTGCTGAGCGGAAGTTGTTCATCAGCCCCACCCATTTCATCTGGTTGGTGGCCTTCAGCTCCTCCGTCACGCCCTCGGTCTGCGCCATCTGCGCTACCATCAGCGAGATTCTCTGCTTGGCTGTCTCCTCGATCTCCATCAGGTGACTGTGGAGCTGCCCCGTGGTCAGAAGGTTCGTGTAGGTCACTTTCCGGTTCTGTTGCAGGAATCTGCGGCGCATCAATCCGTACTTCCCTAGGGGAATCTGGGGTTCCTGGGGCGGGAGAAGGTTGGGAAGCAGATAATCCCCCTGCCTCGTGTATGTGATCTGTGTCATGGTTCATGCTCCTTTCCGGTTGGTTTTCAACTACAGCATACTCCTTTGGGGCTGCATCTTCAAATGTGCGATTTTGTTGCCTCTGCAAGGACAGCACCGTGCGGGCGATTTCGGACAGGCACATCTGGGAAATGTCGCTGGTGGCCGTACCCAATGCGTTGATGGTCTGCAAGGTATTGAAACCGCTGATATAGCTGAAGTCCTCCGAGGTAAAATGCTTAGAAGGATCAATACCGCAGCGCACCAGCAGCATATACCCAATGCTGTTTTGAAGCAGGGACTTGAAGATGGCTTCCAGAGATTCCTCATCCAGCGGCTCCAAAAAGCTGCCTTCCTTATAATAAACGAGCTGCGCCAAGTAATCCTGGAAGTTGTCCTCCATGACATTGGATGCAGCCGAAAGAAGGGCAGTACCCAGATTCTCCTTGCTTTCCAGCGTACCAAAACTGTTTTCCAGCGTTTCCACAATCGCCTGCTCCTGCTCCGGGTGAATTGTCCAGATGGGAACCGGGCGAGGATGCCGCCCCTCATGGGTATCGGCAATATCGAAGTAGTATTTGATTCGTGCCTGCCCATTACTGTCGCTGTCCAGAATGGCAATGCCCTTGGAGCCGCGATTGACCCACCGCCCGAACCGCTGGTTCCAGCCCTGCCGCCCTTCAATAGGCAGAACAGCGGTGGCATCCGGGCGCTGGGCATATAAAAGAACCTGCTTGTCAAAGGAAAGCCGGAAGTTATAACAGGCGGTGGTCAGAAACCGGGGCCAGCCTTCCTGCGTTGCCACTTCGCCTACGGTCTGCAAGTACAAATCCGTGATTCGTTCATATTTTGATGCCATCGGCACACCTCCCGGCTATCAGCGTTCGTCACGGTCTTTGGCTTTTGGACGGATAGGACCGCCCTGCTCGTCATAGTTCTTGGGATCGGCGGCAGGGGTTTCCCAGCCAAACATGGAACCGGCTACCATAGCTGCCTCCTGTGCCTTGGTCACACCATTGGCTGCATTGGCAGCGGTCACGCCCTCCCTTGGGGAAGCATCCTGCGAGAAAATCCCCGTGGGGGTATATCCCTTTTCACCTTTGGTAATGACGATCATTTCTCCTGTGGATTCCAAAGTGCTGAAACACTTCTCCGGGAGGGAAGAACGCAGAGGAATGGTTTTCACACCATTGCGCTGCATCCGCTCGGCAAACTCACAAATGTGGTAGAGATTGTTTCCAACCTCCAGGTGCGTTTCATCAATATAGCGGCAGGTCTGCTCCTGTGTTTCCCCGGAGGGAAGCGTCATGCGGATTCTATCTCCATCCGGAATCCGAAACACTTCCTTATAGTCCGGGGTAATGAAGCGGATACCTTTTTCTGCCTGCCGCATGTGCCGGTCCAGCCATTGCCGCACATAGCAATAGCAGTACAGATTGTACTCGCCCTTGTTGGGATTCAGGCGCATCAAATAGGAATAGTGATCGGTATCCGCACGGAAGCCATATTCGTTCCGATCATTGTGAAAAGAACTGTCCGGCGTTCGGTGGCAGTATCGGCCCAAGGTATTGCGGTCATGCAGAAGGTTCCCGTCCTCACGCAGTTCATTGAGAACCTCATCAAATTCCTGCTTAAAATCCTCGCTTTTCAAGCTGTCCCGAAAGCCGTTCCAGGAACTAAAAAAGCCCTTCCCGCTGTTGTCCATATCTGCCCGAAGATAGCCGATCAGCCCGGTCTGCATGGAAATCTGCTGGCTTTGGGAATAGCTATACATCTGCTCCGCTGCCGTCATGGGGCGCAGAGTCATTTCTGCTTCCATTTATCGCTCACGCTCCTGTTCTTTTTTTGATGTTATCGGAGGAATTTCTCCGATAGCGGCGAGGTAATCAATCTCCTGCTCTGCTCTCTGGCAGAGGTCTTTCAGGGCTTCATACCGATTGCTGGTATAATGACCCCAGAAATAGTTGTCCCCGTCCTTGCAGCGCCAGGTGACATACATATCCTTCTTTGGATGCTCTCCCAGAACGAACTCCGCATCTTTTACCCGGATACTCTGGGTGATGATGTAGCCCGCGCATTCTCTTTGATTCATAATTCATCGTTCCTCTCTGCCTTTATGGGTTTTCTGACGGTGTTCAGTTCTGTATTGGTCTAAGCCAATCGCCGCCCATTGGGGAAGCTGTGACCGTTCCATGGTGCCAAGAATATCCTGCCGTTCAAACCGGGATTCCTGCCCAGAATAGAGGTCAACACAAAAGCAGGCAGAGCCACGGCTGTGAGGATACGCACCAAAACCGCCGGTGCAGAGCTTGATCTGATTGGTTGCCATCTGATACTCCCGGCGCAGTACCTCCGGCTTGATGACAACTACTTTTCCGTTCAGGTCATCCTCGTGGGAAAGGGGTGTGCAATCGGCTTTGGTCAGCGGGGTCGTGTCAATACCCTGAAATTTGGGCTTGAACAATGCTACACGGGTTTTCTCCGCCTGCTGAGCCAGCCGCTCCCCGTACAGCTTTGCAATTTCGCAGAAATCATCGCTGACCTGAACATCGTTATACAGCGCCATGATTTCATTCTGCTGGCAGTAGGCGCACATATAGCGCTCCTCCGGGGGAGCGTTCACATTCTCTCCCAGTACCACCTCCTGATCGCCAATGTGAAAAGACTGGATGATCTCATAATCACCCGCCATGCGTTTATCCATAATTGTCCTCCTGATATACTCGTTCGCAGATTACCAGATACCGTTGCTTGCCACCGCTGGCATAGGGGTGGCAGGTCAGCAGAGTCAGCAGCTCCCGCCCCGGCTGAATCAAGATTTGATCTACCTCATAGGGATAAATGATCTTGATTTCTGCCACCCGGTAGGTGAGCTGCTCCCACAGATTCGTGACCGTCACGGTATCACCAATCTGCAATTGATCGATGTAGCGGAAATAGCTGGCCCCGCCGTATCCACGATGACCGGCGATGACGCAGTTTGTGTTATTGCCACCGATGGGCAGGCTGGTCTGGCTCAGGTGGGCCGCACCATCCGCCATGTGCTGGTCGGTAGCTCCCAGATAAATTGGCATTTCCAGTTCCATTGCCGGAATGGTGAGAAAGCCAAAGACTTCCTCTTTCAGTCCGTAATCCGCCAGCCGGAAGCTGGGCTGCTGGTAGTCCAGCTTGCAGGATAGGCCAGATTGCCCCTGGGCAAAAATTGCTTCATTGTAGGAAGTCATGGCCTCCCAAAGTTCAGGATAAAGCCGTTGTTCGGATGGCTGTGTGGAATCAGAAATCACAACGCTGGTGGTGGGCTGTGTTTCCTTTTGCTCCTGAAAGGTCTGGACAGTGCTTTCCATCTCTCGCTTCACCAGAAGTCCCTGCACATGGGGGTAAGAGAAAATTGCCAGTCCCACCAGAAACAGGACGGCGAGCACAGTTCTTTGTAGTCCCTTACCCATGATGCCATCTCCTACATACCCATTTCCACAGAAAATACAGAAGGAATGCTGCCAGCAGGAATCCTGCCACTACTGCCAAACCGATCTCCAGTCCCCGGAGGTAATACTGCATCCAGTGGGAGCCGCTGCCGCTTTCTGTTTCTGTCTGCTCCGCAATCTGTTCCGCTTTTTCATAGGGAATGCGTGAGCCGGTCACCAGAAGCCGATGGGTATTGACCCCATAGGGGGTGCAGGTCACAAGGGTGCAGCAATCTTCCCCCTCCCAGATACCCAGCAGGCTGGTGTCGCTGGGCAGAACTGTGTTGATTTCCGTAACCTGATAAGCAAGCACATCATCCAACACATGAAGGTAAAATACATCTCCAATGTCCAGCTGCTCCAAATCCGTAAACATGGTCTGGGTTGCCATGCCGCTGTGCCCGGAGAGGATGCTGTGGGTACTTTCTCCGCCCACCGGGAGGGAGCTGCCCAGCAGATGACCTACGCCTTTGCTCAGGGAACTGTCTCCTGTTCCGTGGTAGATGGGCAAGTGGACATTGATGTTCGGGATTTCGATGTACCCCATGATGCCGTCCCCGGCGAGGTTGAGAATGGAACCGTATTCCTCGGATGCCGACTGCAGGGCTTCCTGAGTGTAGCTACCCTCCGATTCTGTACCGGGGACAAGGGTTTTGTTATAGGTGGTTGCCTTCTCCCGCTCCTGAACCAGAATGCTGTTATCCGTCTGGGCGATTACTTCCTGATAGGCGGTGAATATCTCCGACGCATACTTTTGGTTTACGAAATTGCTGATAACCGGGTACAGCGTTAGACCCAGAGCCAGCAGAAACACAATTACTGTCAGAACGATTATTGCTTGCTTTTTCTTCGTAATAAATCCTCCTTCTTGTGATATTGGATTGACTAAATCACGGTATCGTGATATACTAACTGTGAAAGGAGCGATGTGATATGCCCGTATTATCACGGTTTTATGGAATCATCATCAGAATGTACTTTCTGCAAAGTGAACACAATCCGCCGCATATTCATGCGATTTACAATGACGATGTTGCCGCCATCGACTTTATGACTGGCGAGGTTCTGGAAGGTCACCTTCCCGCCAAGGCACTGGCTTTGGTGCGGGAGTGGCTGGCGCTCCACAAGGATACCCTGCAAACCATGTGGGAGACACAGGAGTTCCAGAAGATTCCGCCGCTGGAATAAGGAGGCTTTTATGTTTCACAAGATAAAAAGCATTTCGCCCCTGCCGGATTTTCGGCTGAGCGTCCAATTCTGCGAGGGTGTCACCAAGCTGTATGACATGAAACCCCTATTTGAAAAACTACCTATATTCACCAGTCTGAGGGATAATCCAGCCGAGTTCAGCTGCGTTTCCGTTGATGTGGGAGGATACGGGATTATCTGGGGTGACGAACTGGATTTGTCCTGTGATGAGCTTTGGGAACACGGCGAGACGGTGGATACGCCTTTTGATGGGCTGATGGCCCTCAGTGACGCCACAGAACTGTGGGGACTGAATGAAAGCACACTGCGCAAAGCCATTTCCTACGGGAAACTGGTCAATGGCGTGGATGTCTGCAAATTCGGAAAACAATGGGTTGTTTCCGTGAATGCCATGAACCGGGAATACGGAGCCGGGGCTAGATAATCACACGCACGCAACGATATTGGAATGCCGGAGGGAAAAGAATCCCTCCGGCGTTTTCTGTTATGCGGACTTCTTGCGATTCGCGAAGATCAGCACAGCCACAGCGCCAGCCATCAGGAGAATGCCCACGATGGTGAACATCATGGTGCCGTTGTCGCCGGTTTCGGGCAGGTCAAAGCCACGGGTGTTGACCACAGTCAGCGGGGCTTCGGCATTGGCACTGCCTCCATCTGCCAGCATGGTCACGGGGTTGCCGTCCACCTCGGCAGAGGCAGTCAGCAGGTGATGCTCCACGCTTCCGGGAACATCATCACAAAGAGATGCTGTTTCGGTCTGGGAAATGACAACCTCAATGTCCTCTTTCAGCAGGGTATAGCCATTGTCGGTACGGACTTCGGTGATGCGGTAGGTGTCATCTTCCAGACCCTTCACTACCACCTTGCCGGAGGAAACGGGGATAAAATGGGTAGCGTCCGCTTCATTGGCAACATGGGCAGTCACATAGTAAACGCCTTCGCCCTCATTCAGAGCGGCCTTGACATAGTAGTTGTCAGTCTCGTTGTGCAGGACAAATTCCACCTTGGAGAAGTCGCCGTTGCCGTCGCTGAATTTCTTGGTCAGGTCAATGCCGTAGGTGTACAGATGGCAGTCGTCAGCCAGCGTATCGGAGTAATCCGTGGAAGTACGTTTCCAGGTCAGGAGTACATCGTTGGGGTTACCGTCGTCACCGTAGGCAACGGAATTGTCGCTGTCCAGCTTGGCGGCATAGGTGATGCGCAGGGTCAGGTCGGAATAGCCGGAATTGACCATCCCGGCAGCGGAATAAACGGTTTTGGAGGTGTTGATTTCAGCCAGACCGGTCTGGGTCATGGAGATTGTCATGGTTTCGCCAGCATCGACGGTATTGTAGGAAGCGGTAAACTTACCGTCTGCCTCAGTCCACTTGGCAACAGAATCGGTGCAGGTGCTATCCGTGAAAAATTCCAGCACCACATCGGCCTTGGCGTAGGTTACGCCCTTGGACAGAGTATCTACAAAGGTGTAGGTGGTCAGATAGGTGGATTCAGAGGTGATGGCGGGCAGGGTGGAAATGATCTGGTACTCAACAGTATCGCCGCCGGAAGCGGTGCTGGTGTGGGCAAAGCCATCGGTAATACCAGTGGTGCCGTTGTTCTTGCCGGTGTTGGACTTGCTTTCCCGCAGGGTCTTTTCCAGAGTGGGATCGCCGGTCTGGTTCTTGGGGTAAACGGTCACATCATAAATCCAGCGAGTGCCGCCGTCGGTGGCGTTGGTGCCGTTCACGGAGGTCATGGGCAGGGAGATCAGGAAGGGATCGGTAGTGGACACGACATTTTCGGGGACTTTGGTTTCTACGATGAGGTACAGACCCAGTGCCAGATTTTCAGCCTTGGTTTTGCCGAAGGAATCCGTCAGGGACATGGCCGTGCCGCCGATGGCAGCGATATACTGCTCCATAGCGTTCTTGACCACAGTAGAATTGGCAGTCAGGGCGGCGGACAAAGCGTGAATCAGCACATCGGACTGATAGAAATACTTGGAAGAATCCAATGCATCCGCATTGGAATAGCGCTGTGCGCCGTTCTCCAGCCCCAGCGCTTTCAGGAAGTCCGCACCCTGTACCTTGTCGATGGCGTACAGCACCTCTACATGGTTGTGGGTAGCGCTATCTGCGGTGGACTCTGAGAACTGCATGATATCCGCAACTTTCACGAAGCTAAACTCCACGCCCTCCAGCGCGTAGTTCTCCATGGTTTCATTGACACCGTTTTCATCAGCAACACCGGTGGAGACATAGGAGCTGTCCCAAATACCGGCATTTTCGCTGCCAGTCAGGTCGTACTTGAAGATTGTCAGGGAACCCTTCTGGGATTCGTCGATGGGTGCGTCCGCGACTTCGGCGGCAGATACGGAGATGGCGCTGCCAAAGCACAGCACCATAGCCAGACACAGGCAGATTGCTTTCATAATCTTGGTTTTCATATTACAGTTTCCTTTCAAAATCAGATTTGTTTTCGATTTGTATTTGGACAGCAAAAAAAACCAGGGGGAATCCCTGGCACAGTAGCAGATTCGGTTCATGGCATTACCACCGTTTCTTTTTGTAGGAGATCAGCAGCAGGGCGGCACAGACAGCGGCGCACAGTATCTGAGAAATTCGCAGGACAAGCCCGGTGCTGGCACCGGTATCCGGCAGGGAGAAGCCCTTGGCATTGACCACCTGCAAGGATACCTGAAGATCATCCACAGGAAGCTGCCCTTCATAGGCATACCCTTTCAGAAGTTCGTATCCGTTGGGTGCTTTCAGTTCAGTCACCCGGTAATGGAGTCCGGGATAGAGATTGTCCCAGACCAGTATTCCATCCTCATCGGAGGTCAGAGTACCGTCCATGAGGGTAGAATTGGAGCAGCCGCCCCTCGTGAGCTCCTCGGAATACTTCACGGGATACCAGAGGGAACCTTCCGCGCTCCATTCCAGCAGGAAGGTTGCCCCGGCAAGATGTTCTCCTGCGGTGTCGATTTTCTCAACGGTGATTCTCCCGGAACGCATGGCATTGGTAAAGGATACCTCGGCAATCTCACCCTGTTTTACGGTGACAGTCTGGGGATTTTCGCTGACGCATTGGTAAAGACTGTTTTCGGGAAGCAGTTCTTCCACGGTGTACTGTCCTGGCAGCAGATTCCCGGTCAAAATGATGCCGTCCTTGCTGGTGGCAAAGGGAGAGCCGTCCAGAACTTTCCCTTCGGCATCCGTAATCTTGAACTGCCAGCCCTCTACAGAGCCGCCGCCCTCCACGGTTTTGGTAATTTTCAGCCTGCCGTACTGGACATTGGTGAAGGTGATGGACACATCTTCATGGGGCTTGATTTCAAACTTGTGGATAGTTTCATCTACCATCCAGTATTCGTCCTCAAACCGGCCATGTTCGTCACCGGTTTCCTTTGCCCAATAGGTTCCGGGGTCAAGGTAATAGCCAGCTCGACCATCCTCGTTTGTGATAAGAGTGCCGACCTTCTGGGTACAGGCTTCATCCGAGTATACGGTAATATGCCAGCCTTCTACAGACTCTCCGGTATTGGTCTTTTTATAGAACCAGGCAAGACCCTGTTCCTTGTTGAGCCAGTTATCCACGGTGGTTTCTCCGGCTTTCACGGTCACATCATGGAAGCCCAGCTCTGTGAGCCAGTAATTGTCCTCCGTGGGTAGCTCCACTACTGTGTACCGTCCCAACGGAAGATTTCCTGTGCAGGCGTAGCCGTTGTCATCGGTGGTAAAGTCGCCGATGGTATTGCCGTTGGAATCCTTCACCCGGAAAGTCCACCCGCCAAGCTGATTGCTGGTGTTGGTGGTCTTGCGGATTTCGATACGTCCATAATGGGTGTTGGTGAAGGTGACTTCAGTAGTCTGACCGACTGCAACTGTCACAGACTTCACAGAGGTGTCAAACGCCCAATAGGGATCGTCTTTGGGAATCTCTTTGGCGTAATAGGTTCCCTTCTGCAAGCCAGAAACCGTTACCGTGCCATCTGCTCCGGTGGTATAGGGAGAACCGGAAACAGGCTTTTTGCAGGCGGCATCGGTGTAAAGACCGATCTGCCAACCATCCAAATTCTTGCCTGTGTTCGTTTCCTTGACCAGCTTAACGCCGCCGGTGTTAAGCCTGTTGTGGAAATTAACCGTTGCTGTAGCTCCTGCGGTGATGGTTACTTTCTGAGGATTGGCGCTGTTACAGGTATACAGAGTAGCAACACTCGCGTCCGTGTGGCCTAATTCTTTTACATACACGGTTCCTTCGGTCAAATTGGAGACAGAAAGCGTACCTGTGGAATCTGTGGTGTGCGGACCGGAAATCAGGTTTGAGCAGCCGGAATCCGAATAAATTCCAAACTTCCAGCCGGACAGGTTTTTCCCGTCCTCTGTGGCCTTGACCAATTTCATGGAGCCTGTGGGATTGACGGCCTTTACCCGAAAGTATACGGGCAAATCCTCATAAGATGGGTCTGCCTGACTGCCCAGCATCACCCGATAACTGCCGTTATACCACACGAAGAAGGGGTGCCCCTGGGTATTCACCCGGTTTCGTGTGGGTGCCACCAGCACATTGTCCAGTGGACGGTCAGAGGTAATCGTCAGCACATTTCCATTTGTGGAAAAGGTCAAGCCATCCACCCTCGGAAAGGAATACCCGGATATTACCCGATTACTGTCCGTTACGGCTGCACTATACTTACCGTTGCCATTCGGTTTCAAATCTATGGTCGGAGCAGCATTTTGAGCCGCGCTGGTAAAGCTGGGGATGGCATCGCTGTGCGCCGCCATGTTTGCAGAAATCTGGTTGTATGCCGTAATGACATTCTTCAACCGGCCTCCGATAGAAATATACATGGAAGTGGCTTCAGGCCCTTTTCCGTAAGCATTCTCAAACCGGCGAATGAACGCATCATTGGTCTGTGCATACGGCGGTGTGGCATTTCGCCAGCCAATGGCGATTTCCCAGACAATGATCTGCGTTGCCACCATATTGGACAGCAGTTCATAGCTGGCGGATTGCGGAAGCGTCCTCTGTCCGTACATAACAGCAACGCACATAGCTTTCATTTGCTGTACAGTCAGCGTGGATGGGGCTGCCGAACTGCTGACAAATTCATCCATTGTCAGATCTTCTTCTGTATAAGTGGAGCCTTCCGCAATGCCGGGTTCCAGGCAGTAAGCCGCCTGCCATGTGCCATTGACCTTAATCGCTTTCAGGCCGACATTATTTCGGTTTCTTGACTTGCCCGCAAATTCATAGTAGATAAATCGGTTGGTCTTTCCGGCAATAGGACTGTATTCATCTGTGTTTACCCAAATGGTAGCCCATGTGGTTGCCTGACAGTTGGAAATGGAAGCCAGAGCAACTTCCCCGTCAATCAGAAGCATGATGGGAGGCTCAGAATCATCAATTATGTCAGGCTCCGATGGTTCAGTGCCACATTCCTCTGTTACAGACGGTTCCGTTTCGCTGGGCGGTGGGATCATATTTTCTTCCGGTTCTGTGTTCGTGGTTTCTTCCATTGTCTCCGTGGAAGCAGCAGGATCAGCTTCATCGGCTGTTTCCGCAGCATATACGCTGGGAATCAGACTAACCACCAGCATCAGAATCAAAAGAAGTGAAATACATCGTTTGATTACAGTTGGCATGATAATTCCTTTCAAAAAAATAGTCCTTGCCGAAGTACAGCAAGGACTGCGATTGTTGGTTTGTTGTTAAAATCGGTACAAACCTGGTTCTCCTTTTCGGAATGTACAGGTAGTTTGGAGGGGGTGAGGTGTGGAGAGGGGGAACCGTGCAAATCCCGTTCCCTCAGCCCTGTGAAATGGGCAGACTGCCCCCTTGTGAGTGGTTATCGTTCCTGCTCTCGCTGGCGTTTTCGGTAAAACTCCAAAGCCTTTACGATGGTATCCTCAATTTTCTGCGCAGGCGTCCCCGGCGCAAAATACTTGCTGATACGCTCCTTTGGAATCTTGAACTGCTCCTTCTGATTTGGCTTTTCCTCCTGCATGATGGAGAAAATCACATCCATGTTCAACCGCCCTTCCTCTGAAAATTTCCGCATTTTCATAGCCTGACCATGGGAAGGGGTGCAGTCCTCCGTTGACATGGTTTCATAGAGGTCGTGCTGCTCCTGCTGGGTCAGATAGGACAGCTCCACCGCAGGGCGAAGGGCAATTTGCAGCTTGTCCTTTTCTTTGGCAACAGAGTTGTCTACCATTTCCAATATTTCAGGGATCAGGGAAGTTAAACGGATGTAGCGTTGAATTTGGGTGTTACTGTCAGGTGATTTCTCAGCGAGTGCTTCTCTGGAGGTTTGCCCCAACTTCTGTCCCAGTGGGACAGAGGTTAAGTCCGTCCGTGTTCCTTGCTGTTTTCTTATGGCATCCAGCTTCATTTGATAGGCAAAGGCTTTCTCAGACGGCAAAAGCTGTTCCCTCTGCAAATTGGAATCCACCATAATGATGGTCGCTTCCTCATCTGTCAGCTCCCGGACAATGCAGGGCAGTTGCAGCTTCGCAATCAGGGTACACGCCAGCTTGCGGCGGTGACCGGCAACCATCTCGTAATGCCCGTTCTCCTTTGGGCGCACGATGGCAGGAACCAGAATGCCGTGCTGTTTCACACTCTCCGCCATTTCGATCATGTTGTCATCCATGCGGACTTTGAAGGGGTGATTGGGGAAATCATCAATTATGTCGATGGGGATTTCCTGCACTCTGGGCTGACTGGCAATGTTCCGTTCCTCCTGGGTGGTGAACAGGCTATCGACTGATGTCAGAAGGCTTGCTACGCTGTTTTTCTCCAATGTCCATTACCTCCTTCACCAGAGTGCGGTAGGCTTCCGCCGCGCGGCCTTTCGGCTCATGCTTGAAAATGCTGTGGTCTGCGGTGCTGATTTCCGCCAGCCGAACCGTTGCCGGAATCACTGTCTGCATAATGGGCAGGTGCTTGCCATAGGCGTCTTTGACGGACGCCACAATATCCTTACGGAAGTTCGTCTCGTTTGCCATTGTCATAAACACACCGCCAATTTTCAGCTTGGGATTGATCTGCCGCTTGATACTCTGCACGGTATTGACCAGTTCCGTCATGTTTTCGGCAGCAAAATACTCTGCCTGAACCGGGATCAGAACATAATCCGATGCAGACAGAGCATTGATGACCAGCATACCGAGGGACGGACGGCAATCCAGCAGGACATAATCGTAGTCCTGTTTGATTTGGTCTACATACTGCCGCAGCACCGTCTCCCGGCTCATGACATTCACCAGACCCACCTCAACGGCGGACAGGGTACGGTTGCCGGGGACGAAATCAAAGCCCTCATGATGGTGACAGATTTCGGGATGGTCTCCGCCGCTGACACCCGCCACGATGTCGTTCATGGCATTGCCCAGTGTCAGCGGCAAATCATTCGGTTTTCGCAGTCCCAGCATTTTGGTTAAGTCCCCCTGTGGGTCAACATCCAACAGAAGAACCTTCTTGCCCTGCATTGCCAGTCCAGCGCCCAGGTTATACACCGTGGTGCTTTTCCCCACGCCGCCCTTCTGGTTTGCAACGGCAATGACCTTTGTTTTTGCCATTTGGGTTTCCTCCTTAAATAGATTTAGCCGCCTGCGATGAAGCAGATGGCTATGTATGCGGCAAGTATTTTGAATTTTTCTATGTATATCTTGGGGTAACTGTTTACAATACCCAATCGTTTTGGTAAAATATCATCAGCCCTAAAAAGGAGGCGTACTATCTATGTGGGACACCATTCAAAAGCTGGAATATCGTGCGCGAGCCAATATCGAAGGTGCACAGCAGGAACTGAATATGAGATTGACTGACCGCATGGAACTGCCTCTTTATGGTCTGCATGGTGAAAAGTTGTATCTGACAGGAGTTTCTGCTTTTCGGAAAAAGGCAGCGGAGCTGGATGCGCTGTATGAGCAGCTCCCAGCGCACCGGGGTGTGAAAGATACCATTCTTCTGGATGCCTGGTCCTCTGCTACCATTGAGGGTGCAAGAACAACGGTACAGCGGGTACGGGATCATTTTGAAAATCCCAAAACCAAGGATGACCGCATGGTTGTCAACACCATCATGGGCAGCAACTACGCATACAACCATCCCATTACCGAAAACAACATCCGCAGGCTGTGGGAGAAGATCGTGGACGGTGTCTGCGAGAATGAGGAGCATCGTGGAAAACTGTATCGGGATGGTATGGTTTATACCGGTTCTGGGGAGCGTGTGATTCATGTTCCGGCTCAGGCTGAGCAGTTGCCGGAGCTGATGGCACAGTGGTTTTCTTATCGGGAAGCAGATAACTCTGACTTACTGATTCGTTCCTTTGTGGCACACTTCTATTTTGTGTATCTGCATCCCTTCTGTGATGGCAACGGCAGAGCGGCTAGAATTTTGAATGCTTCCCAGCTATATCATGGCGGATATCGGAAGATGAAGAATCTGCCGCTGTCCAGTGCTATCAACAATCAGCTCAGCGGATACTACGGAAGCCTTGCGGATTCGGAAATGGTTTTGAACGGAATCGATGACAGATGGTTGGACTTGTCTCCCTTTGTGTCCTATATGCTGGATGCCTTTGAGCGCTGCCTGATCGATGCGGCCCTTTCTGTAAATGCGCTTACCGAAGCTGAATCAAAGCTGTTGGAGCGGATGAACAAAGCTGGCATCCATGCTGAAATCACAGCAAAAAAAGCCGCTGGCATTCTGCAGCGGTCTGAGAATGGTGCGAGAACAATTTTACATTCCCTTGTTAAGAAAGGGTATCTGACCGTAGATACGAACAAGGCGCCTTATATCTACCGTCTTCACCAGCATATTCCCTACAATTAACCACAAGAACGTACTGCCCATTAATAAGGCAGTGCGTTCTTCGTGCTATATGCGGTATTTTCACTATGGTAGTCGTAAACTACGCCCCACCTACAATCGCCGTTTGAGAGCAATATAAAACGAGTGTTCCTACAGCTTTTCAAATGCTGTAGGAACACTCGTCAGGTTGCTGAGGGCAGGACTCGAACCTACGACCTCCGGGTTATGGACTGCAGTTTGCATAACTGTATCCGCAAATTATCACCGCTTTGGAGCATTGCGGCGATGTTTGCCACCTCTGGCAATCCACTGTAATCTGCCCCGCCCACTGGGTAATGATCCCGTATGGGGCAAAACATGGGTCAAAAGTGTGACCTTGCTATGGGTCAGCCAAGCAGGTAGCTTTCACCACCAAATTTGGACTCACTTTCCCGAGGTTCGCACTGACCCAGTTTTCAAGAGGTTTTTCACTCTCTGTTTTTGAGCCATCCACCGAAACCCGGAGGTTTTCTGCCTTTGCCGGTAATCTCCTGCCACGGTTCCAACATGGGTCAGGTGGTTCCCTTCACCTGGAGCAGAAACCATATCCTACCCCAAGATATCGCGATTGTACCATAGCTTTCAGAAATTGCAAGTTATTCTTTCGAATCAAACTGCTTTTTTAGTCTATCCAACTCATGGCGTTCAGGGCAAACAACATATCCCCAACCACGCTTTTTCTGCATTCGGAAAGCCCAACTATTCAAGTCCATCACTGTGTCTGGATCTGAAATGGAAAGCATAATTACAGCACCATTCTTATTCGTAACATCAACCAGATTTTTATGGATAAGACACAGTGCTATGCTCTTCGAAATTGGCAAATTGATTGCGATACTTCCTTTATATAAGTAACTATATAGTCCCCTAATTGGCAAGACAAATGGAATCTCTGTCTCATTAATTTGAAACGTCAACAGATAATCTGATAGGAAACCATTTCTCCTGATTGCACTAAAGCCATTAATGGCAACATAGTCATGTTGCATTTGCTCAGGTAAAAAGGATAATATATTTCCATCTGTTCCCATTTCCTGCATAAATACAGGATCACGCGCAATTAGCGAATACATAAAATCTCGTACTGTTTCCTCGCAGTTTGAATTCACTGACACACTGTTTTGGCTGAAATCCAATGAGTCTATGTACGCTAATACTTTGCCAAAAGGTGTTTCGATTTTTTCCCCAAATAATGTTCGGTTCGAGCAGAAAAGAATCCCCACGCTGTGTTTAGTGATTCAGCAGTTCCTTTAGTCCCTACAAAGTTACCTTTAACATCGTAATAACAGCATAGCTTATACTGATTGTGAAAGCGCTTAATTACTTCCTTAGGCATCTGGATGTGGGAGTTTACATCATCCTGTCCACTTTTTATAGCATCATTCTGCATAAGGATTCTCCTTTGCATTTTTATCCAGGGCTACCGCCAAATGGCATCGGCTAATCTCACATAGCAGTAGCCAACAATATGAATTAATCAAATTAAAGAATTTGAATTCTAAGATACGGTTTTAACTTCTGCAATTCCCGGTTTTTGCAATAAATCAAAAAACTCATTAATTGCATCGTGTTGTTGCATTGGATATTTCAAACCTGTTCTGCGTTTGCAGAATGTAAAAGTAATCGACTCCTTTGCGCGGGATAATGCTACAAAGAATGCACAGCGATCTTCATCTGGCTGGTTCTTAAAGTTCCAGAAAGCAGAGTCCTCCAATCCGACAAAATATACCGCAGAGTATTCCAGCCCCTTGCTTTTATGGATTGTCATTATAGGTACTGAATGCTCTCCGCAAAAATTTTCAATGGCTAGACTCCAGTCCCCACACGCAGCAACATATTCAGCAAAAAAGAGGCCTTCAAATTTTCTAACTAAGTCATCTAAGTAAGTCCCTTGTTTATACGCCGGAAATTTCGCCTTGATGTTTTCAATACCGAAGAATCTAATTATTGCCCCCAGAGTGTCATGCCATTGCACACCGTCAAATCCCTGCTGTGCGGTTTTCTTCACGGTATCTGCTAAGTCAACCAGTTTTCGCAGCATTTCATCATAAGCACCATTCTCCTGTGCCTCACCAATACCCCAGAGTTCGACCAATGACTCCTCTATGAAGTTCCACTCATTTGGATGTTTCCTGTCATAGGCACACAACATAAACTTGATGAGCAGGTCTACAATTGGCTCCTTAATTAGATCCTGGTAGTCAGTCTCAATGCGAGCTCGGACACCATGTTTCTCTAACTCCGCAATAATCGCTGGAGCATAGTTCTGCGGCAACTGTTTGCAGAGAATACATATTTCATTAGGCTTTTTGCCTTCGGAAATTCTCTCTAGGATACCCGCTGATACAGCACCAGCTTCCAGCTGTTCATCATCTGCAATAATCAGAGCGATATCTCCATCATCTTCGGCCCATTTATCTGAAACACAGACTTCTGTTGCCTTTTCTTTTAGAGAAGCATACATTTCTTGTTGTAGTGCAACCAATCTTGGTGCAGAGCGATGATTCATTAGCAAACGAACGCCTTTAGGATTCCACTCATCGCAAAAAATGTTAAAGATTCGTTTTACTGCACCAGCCCACACCATGATACGCTGTTTGTTGTCTCCAACAGCCGTTATCTTGGTGTTTGAACCAAAGAAACATTCCTTCACAAGGTCATATTGAATATCCGTCGTATCTTGAAACTCATCCAAAAACACATAAGAATATGTTATATGCAACGCACGCTTAATATGTGGATTTGTTCTAATAATATAGATGGCAAGCATCATGATCATCTTGAATGTCAGTGTTGCTTTATTCCCGTTAAATCCCTTTAGCAACAGTGGCCATACTCTATGCCCAATTTCGCTCCCTGTTAGCGGAAGGCTTATCTGCGTCAAAAACGTATCATATTCGGATTTGAGTCTTGAAGGTGTTAACCTATCAGGATTCCTATATCCAACATATCTGAACGCAGCATCAATCATATCGGAATCATTAACCAAATAATCAGGTGCAGGGCGAAGTTCTTCAGGTAACGCATACTTGAATTGATCAAGAACACTTTTTGCGAATGCGTCATATGTCATCGATACAAACCTTCCCTTTATTTCTGCCCCACAGCGTCGTTCAACACGTTCTTTCAAATTCTGCGCAGCATCCGTTTTGAAGCTGATAGCCAGTATTTTCTGTGGCTCTTTACATTGATTTGTTTGAAACAAGAATGCCGCCTTTTGTGCCAACAATTCTGTCTTTCCTGCACCAGGCCCTGCAATGACCAATACATGCCTATCGCTGCAACGAACAGCAGTATTCGCAGCTTCTTCCAATATAATCCCATCGCAAGGCAACCACTTATCAGAACGCACGATTTTCATGTCTTATCTCCTTTTAAGATACGCTCTGCCGCCTCAATTAAGCGCCCCAACACTGGGGGAATGTTGTCTTTTATCGCTTCATCGTTCAGTCTGGATAGTACTGCAATATGCGTGGAAGGTTTTCCTCTATTCAGGAAGAAGTATGTGTACCATATCATGAGTTCCTGCTGCTCCGTAGAATAGGTGCTCCCATCTCCTCCCTCTTCTTTCAGTGTGGATTTAATATCCTTTTTGACACGAGCCCCATATTTCTCTGGATACGTACCCGCTTTCTCAATTGATTGAATCAATACCCTTTTCTTTTTTCCTTCCTCAGCAATCTCTAAACGCGGGCCTTCGGTGGTATCCAGAGATTTCTTGTACTCCGATGCCATCTGTTCCAACATCATAAAGTCAATATCCAGCGGTGCAGAAAAGAAAATGTTGTATTGTTCCAGCCTATCGATCCATTTTTGCATTGATGTTACATCAGAAACATCCCACTTAGACATACCATTCAGTTGTTTGGCAGTTAAAACGCCACGCTTTGTATTGAGCAATTTACTCTTATCGTGCCCATTTGCAATGAGCTGCTGGAGCACATACTGAATGCGTCCCCAACCTCCACCTTCTCGTTCTCGATCTAGGTCAAGTAATGTAATGTAAGGAATTTGCAAGTCATTCAGCAATCTCCAGAAATGGTTTACATGTCGACCGCCAAGGGGGACAATCGAGATGCCGCCAACGTCTACATTACCGTTCACAGCTTCCCAATATTTTGGAAGAATAATATCCTCACTATCTCCTTCTCCCAAAATCACAAGTTTTGCAAAGTATAGTTCAGGATACGCCCGGACCGCCTCTTTGATATATTTATATTGATCTTGCACACTTTCTTTCTCAGGCAAAGTAATACTTCTCACTTTCGATGTGTGCAGATCCTTGTCCATCCTGAAATATCTGAGATTCTCAGGATCAACCCGTTTAACAATAGCTGGTGAGTGGGATGTCATAATTGCCTGCGCATTACTTTTATCGGCAATATTACTAAGATTCCCCACCAGCTTACCAAGCAAATGCGGAGCGATATGGTTTTCGGGTTCCTCAAGTGCCACAACTGTCAGGATGGGCGGCTTACGACTAAAGGAAGTGTTCTCTGGGTCCGATTCAATTTCCCTCTGCATTTTGCCTTCCACATCTAAAATGCTGTCAACCAGGGAAATATAAAATAGTGACCGCAAGCCATCACCCATCTGGTCTATCGTATATTCTTTCCCCGTTTCTGTAGGTTCGAAAACAACTTCTGTTTTCCTAACAGATGTCTCAATATCGGTACTGTTAAATCTCAAACTTGCCGTGGAATACCTATCATCGGAATCGTAGGCTTTCCACTGATCCGCCAAGGATGCACCGAACATGGAAACACCCTTTTCTCCAGCAAATTGTTCATTTAACTCCTTGATCTTTGTCTTAATATTCCCCTTCGTTTCTTCGCTCCAATTAATGCTATTCATAATCTGGTACATCATCGTGCCAGACGCATTTTTCAATTGTCTAGAAGGATCTCGAACTGCGGGAATATACACAACCCGGATCTTGTCTAAATCCCGACGGGCTGCTGTAGTGCGATGATTTTCCTCAATTTCAACCGCCTCAGGGCAGGTAATATAGCTTATCTTGCCATCGATTGAACCTTCAATCGTGCCACTTTTCTCCCACGTAGCTTCAAGACGAATCCGCAAATACGGCAGCCCACTAGGATTATCGACAACGAGGTGCTGGAAAAAGATTGGTATAACATATTCTCCGCCACTATCCCCATTTTTCAATTCTTCGAATTCGAAAACTGCTTCAATATAAAGATTCTGGCTCTCCATTTCATCAGGAGCCATTTCCTTAGGCAGATGGAAGTCGCTTCTTTGCAGAATCCGATCGCCGCTGTTTTCGGAAAACATACAGTTTAGTGCAGACAGAGCAGCAGTCTTACCAGCACTATTGTTTCCAATGAACGTTGTTAAATTGTCAATCAAGATAGTCTGTTCCTCTGAACCAAAGCAGCGATAATTCATCAGTTTCAATTTGGACAGTCTCATATGTATTCTCCTATTCGGTACAACTTTTTCCTATATTTTATCATAATAACCAGAGAAAACAAGGGGAAGTTATTTCTGCATACATTGCCACAAGATGAATGAAGGTATGCCTCAAATTTATCAGCGGGTTCTCGGGACGAAGCAAGGCATACGCTCATTAATTTCAAGCCATAATAGTAAAAAGAAATATGAAGAAACATATTGTTATTGTGCTTCACACTGCTTCTTCAGTGGCTGCTTCCCTCGCCGGCGAGCCGGATGGTCACGGTTACACTGCCGGAACGAATAGACTGCGCCGGAGTTACTTCCGCAAACTGAATCTGCTACTGTACCTGAGCCATTTCAAATAACCGATGCTGCCATTTGTAGTATGTTTGCTCGCAAACTCAATTTTCCCGCCACCAGCTTTTTACTGCCATTCCGCTGTTGCGACACTCTGAGATCGTCCGGCCCACTGGACCAGTTTGTTCTGACCGTTGAGAGTTTGTAAATCCTTGTTCATGAAAATACCCCCGTATCTCGGATAGTATACGCGACACTCATATACTATCCATTACTATCCGGGAGTATTGTTTCATACCGGCGAACTCACTGCAAGTCGCCGTTAGTTTTGACGCTTGCTTACTCTGGCCGACTATCTGCCATTGTTCAGGAATGCTCCATCCACAATGTGGAATACTAGCGCAGAGGTGATGATTATGGCAAAGAAAGGTATGACCCATCCCGATGTGACCCGGGGGCCGAGAAATGAGACTTCCCCTGTCCCCCAGATTCAAGGCAAGGCAAAGAGCGGCAGGGAAAAAGCCAATCCCATCATTGCAGGGACAACCGGCGCAAATCAGAAGGTGTGGCACGAAAAGCCGATTTCCAAAGCTCACGGAATCATTGACACAGATCTGGCAATGGATAACTTGGAAAACGATATCCCTTTCGCAGATTCGCAGGATCTGTAATCATCAAAGCAGGGCACAGGAACAGTGTGCCCTGCTCATAGTTCATTCCGGCAATGACGCAGATGGCTATGTACTGAAAACAACGAAACCGCTTACTCGAATAAGCCAAGTAAGCGGTTCGGTATGTATTATATTCTCTTCATTGGAGCAGAGAGGACTTTCATAATCAACTCGTCCACACAGTCTGTAAAGTGCCCCTCGTGGATCAGTCGATTTTTCATCTGAACAAGGCTTCTAATCAGAACTCTGTATTCAATCTCATCCAGATACAGGAAGTGCCTTTTCTTCAGCATGAAGTATTCCTCCTTTATGTCATTTCTCTGATTCCATTATAGACAATTTTTATTCCTCTTCAAATGTGCAACACTCTTCGGGAGTATGTGTTGCTACCTCCCATTCCTCGCCCCCTGCAGAACATCCTTCCCCACCAGCCAGAGCTGACCGAGGGGACTTCTCACGATTACCTGACAAAGCGGCAGCTTTCGGAGATTGGTCTGCTCAATCCCCTCCTTCAGGTTGCTGCTGGGATCGGATTCATCCGCAATGTGCCCCCACGCCTCCGAAATCGGCAGCGGTTCGGTTCCACCAATCCGACCCTAGACAAACTCGCGTTGTCTAGGGTCATTTCTGAATGACTGTCCTGCGTGTTGTACAGGACAGTCATTTTGTCATCATAGAGGTATATTTTATTGACGAAAGTATCAACCAAAGCTTGTCTGTATTTTGCATCGTTGATGTCGCCTTTGCGGAACTGATTAAGGAAAAAACGGATTTCATTTACTGTTGGAACTGTATTTGAGGTTTTCTCCATAAAAATCTGTCTTTCCAAATCATCGTGTTCCTTTTTCTTCTGAGAAATGCGTTCCGCTAAAATGTCTATCAGTTGACCACTTTCAAGAGCTTTGAGTAGGTTTTCTGTTGCCCGTTCATTCTCTTTCAGCAGCCTTTTAAGGCGCTTCAGGTTATCCGTATTCCTTTCCTGCTCACAGAGTAGTACAACCTCGGACGCAATTTTATCGATATTGTCCCTAGTCAATAATTTGCGTGTCTCTGTAATGACCAACTCCTCAATGTAACTCTTATTGACGGTTCCTTTCTTGCAGGACTTATCTTTTCTGTTGGTCACGCACTGATAGTAGAAATATTTTTTGCCCATCTTGCCTTTTCCGCTGACACCTGTCATTGCACTCTTGCAGTAACCGCAAAATAGTTTTGTACTCAATATGTAACTTTCATGAGCCTTTGCACGTGCAGGGGCTTTTTTCTTTTTATTCATCATACGATAAGGATAATACATCGCGGAGGCAAGCAGATTCTTTGCCTTTCCGAACGCCTCTTCCAGCATCTGCGCAAAGTTGGGAGAATCGATCTTCCAATGCTTCTTATACCAGGCGATAGCTTCCCATTTGTACCGTTCTCCCTGGTCTACGGCATCAAAATGTTCTTTAACATGTTAGAAGCACACGAGAAGCATCGAAGGGTGACGAATAGGAAAAGAGGCTGCAGAAATTCTGCAGCCTCTGTGCTATGTGGGTTACTTATCTTCCGCTCTAGCCATTGCCAGCTGGAAGTCCTTGGCGTCAGTGAAAATTTCCTGCTTGTAGGGATTCTTCTTCTGTTCCTTGGAGCGCTTGATAATCAGCGCCAGAGCCAGCACATTGATGGCCAGCGAAGCAATGGAAATCACGCCCTGGGGAACAGGATTTACCAGGGTCGGACGGATAGCGGCATCCATGAAGCCGTCAGCATACAGTACCGGGAGGGTAGTGAAGATGCTCCTATCCTGGAACAGGGGGAACACCTGAGCGAACATACACCACAGAGCCAGGGTATTTGCCCGGTTCTGGATCCAGCCGCCCTTATTCCACAGGGCATTAGCAACAGTGGGAGCCAGCAGCAGCGCCAGACCGCAATACCATGTGTGGGTAGGCAGGTTCAGATAGGTGTACTGGAAGTTCCACACATCATAGGCCAGGATATACAGCCAGATCATATCGGGCCACAGCATATCTTTCTTATCTTTGGAAGCGTAGATACCCCACCAGCCGGTCATGCAGAAGATGTTGATGATACCGGCAGCGCCGTTGAGCCAGTTCCACCAGCCACCATAGAGCCAGACATTTTCGCTGGACAGCCACCAGCCGTCGGGAGAAAGGGCACCCTTGATGCCGGATTCGAAGTCGCTGACCACAGCAATCAGAATATTGGCGGCCACGATCAGGAAGGGGAACACCTTGAACCAATCCGTTTTGCCGATGGACCACTTGTATTTCAGCATCATAAAGCCGATACAGCCCAATGTCGCGGCATAGAGCTTGAAATAATGGAACCAACTGTTCATGTAGACATAGGTGGGATTATTCAGCGCCCACTGGGCACCCATAGCAGCGCCTACATAAATGGAGATAAAGTAAATAGTCAGACCTGCGGGCAGAACCAGGAAGCAGGCAATGCCGCCCCATTTTGTCCGGCGTGCAAATTCATTGGCGAGAATCAGGCCCACAAATACCATCAGCCAGCCAAGAAGCTGGAAACCGGCGGTTTCGCCATAAATCTGGAATAACATAAGATAACCTCCTTATATAACTTCTACTTCTTTGATGTTTAGTTCGTTTCCCTTCAAAAGCCAGGTCTTCTCACTGCCACAATATGGGCAGATGCGACCGTGCTGCACAGTGGGGTATTCCTGCTTGCAGCCGTCACACCAGGTAATTGCCGGCAGGATTTCCACCTTCATTGCGCAGCCTGTGAGCATAGGCTTCTTTTTGATGGCCCATTCCCAGCAATCGGTGAGATAGTGAGGGATCACCGTGGATACCTCACCAATCTCAATGGTTACGCTCTGGATCTGGGTCACATCATTTTCTTTGGCGACTTCTTCCAAAGAGTCGATAATATGAAACACAACACCCAGTTCGTGCATTTACTGCTCCTTTTTCTTGGAGAACTTGATCTTCAGGGCCTGCTTTGCACCGTTTCCCAGAACATAAGGCAACTTCTTCTCGCTGGGGATCATGTTGGAACACTCGGGGCGCTCACGATGGAGCTTAATGGCACCGAATTCACACTTGGTGGTGCAGACACCGCAGCCGATGCACTTGTTGGGGTCAACGACGGATGCGCCGCAGCCCAGGCATCTTGCCGTTTCTGCCTTGACCTGCTCTTCCGTGAAGGGGAGCTTTGCATCCCGGAAGGACTTCTTGTGGTCAACATCCTTACGGGTGCCGGGGATCTGACGGGAGGCGTTGTCGTACTGCTCTACCTTGATGTTGTCCTTATCCAGGGCGATGAATTCACGGCGGTTACGGCCGATAGTCAGACTGGAATGGGGCTGCACGAACCGGTGGATGGAGATAGCACCCTCACGGCCAGCAGCGATGGCATCGATGGCAAACTTGGGGCCGGTGTACACATCGCCGCCAACGAAGATATCGGGTCCCGCGGTCTGATAGGTAAGGCTGTCTGCAACTGCACCATTTCCGCGGCCCAGTTCCACATTGGAGCCCTTCAGCAGATCACCCCACAGAATGCTCTGACCGATGGACAGGAATACCCGGTCGCAGGGAACGGTCTTGGTGTCATTTTCATCATATGCAGGTGCAAACTTGCCGTCTTTATCCCATACGCTGACGCAGCGCTTGAAGACGATGCCGGTTACACGGCCGTTTTCAGTGAGAATTTCCTTGGGGCCCCAGCCGCAGTCGATTGTCACATCCTCTTCCAGAGCTTCTGCGATTTCTTCTTCGGAGGCGGGCATCTTGTCCCGAGGCTCCAGGCAGAACATAGCTACAGACTCTGCGCCGCAGCGCTGGGCGGTTCTTGCCACGTCGATGGCCACATTGCCGCCGCCAACAACCACAGCCTTGCCGGTTACAGGATAGCTTTCGTCAGCGCCGACAGTGCGAAGGAAGTCCACGGCGGTCATGACACCTTCTGCATCCTCACCGGGGATACCCGCTTTGCGTCCGCCCTGGCAGCCGATGGCAATGTAGAATGCCTTGTAACCCTGTGCACGCAGTTCGTCCAGCGTCACATCCTTGCCCACTTCAATGCCGCACTTGATCTCCACGCCCATGGCCTTGATGATGTCGATTTCGGCATCGATCACATCTTTCTCCAGCTTGAAGCTGGGGATGCCGTAGCGGAGCATACCGCCGGGCTTTTCGTTCTTTTCGAAAATCACGGGGGAGTAACCCTTTTCAGCCAGATAGAAAGCACAGCTTAATCCCGCAGGGCCTGCGCCGATGATAGCGACCTTCTCAGAGAAGGAGCCGTTGAGGGAGGGAACCACCTTTTTGGGGATATAGCGGGTTTCTGCGTCCAGATCCTGCTGGGCAATGAACTTCTTGACCTCGTCAATGGCGATAGCCTGGTCGATGGAGCCTCTGGTACAGGCGTCCTCACAGCGGCGGTTGCAGATGCGGCCGCAGATAGCGGGCAGGGGATTATCTTTCTTGATCAGCGCCAGGGCTTCGGTGTAGCGGCCCTGAGCGGCCATCTTCAGGTAACCCTGAACGGCAATGTGTGCAGGACATGCAGTCTTGCAGGGAGCGGTACCGGTATCGTAGCAGTTGATGCGGTTGTTGTCCCTATAGTTTTCATCCCACATATGGGGGCCCCATTTCATCTCGCTGGGCAGGGGATGCTTGGGATACTCTACCTGCTTGCCGTCCTTGGTGCACAGTTTCTGACCCAGCTTCACAGCACCGGCAGGGCAGACCTCCACGCACTTGCCGCAGGCAACGCAGTCGTCCTTTTCCACCCGTGCCACATAGGCGCTTCTGGACAGGTTGGGGGTGTTGAACAGCTGGGAGGTACGCAGAGCATAGCAGACATTGATGTTGCAGTTGCAGATGGCGAAGATTTTGTCTGCACCGTCAATGTTGGTGATCTGATGGACGAAGCCGTTTTCCTCGCCCTTGCGGAAGATTTCCAGAGCCTCTTCCTTGGTGATGTAGCGGCCACCCTTACCGGTTTCCACCACGTAATCAGCCATGTCGCCCACGGCAACACACCAGCCTTCGGGGTCATCGGCACAGCCTTCATCGAAGGTCAGACGGGATTTGCGGCAGGAGCAGGGAGATGCGGCGTACTTGCCCTCATACTTATCCAGCCAGTGGGAGATATGTTCCACCGAAATGGACTGGTTCTCGGTTTCGATGGCCTTTTCCACAGGGATAACGTGCATGCCGATGCCGGCACCTCCGGGAGGTACCATGGGGGTGACCTTCTCCAGAGGCAGACGACTCATCCGCTCGAAGAAACGACCCATTTCGGGATATTTCTTCAGGATGGTGTCATTCATGTTGGTAAATTCCGCACTGCCGGGAACGAACATGGGCAGGACCCACTGCTTGGTGCGGGTGGGATTCTCCCAGTTGTACTCCAGAATGCCCATAAAGGACATATCGCCCAGAATCTTTTCCAGTTCTTCCTCGCTCTTGCCGGTGAGTTTTACCATGTCGGCCATGGTCTTGGGCTTTCTCACACCCATCTTCAGAGCCACCTCTGCCTGCTCGTCGGTTAAGAGAGTAGCAAGACCCCAGTACTCGGGATCGTACTTGTTGAGCTTTTGAAATCCCAGCTTTACGGGGATCCGGTTGGTGATCATTTTGCCCAAGTCTAAAATGATCTGCCTGGGATTTTCTTCTTTATCTACCCACTCGGGATAGAAACCTGCCAGATAATCTGCCATTTCTCATATTCCTTTCCAATTCTTTACTTCTTCTTTCAGCCAATCAGCAACAGCCTCGATTCCCTCGCCGGTTTTGGCACTGATGGGGAAGATGACCGCTTTGGGATTGCGCATACGGATGTACTCAGTACATTTTTCAAAGTCAAAATCAAAGTAGGGGGCTACATCGATTTTGTTGATAAGGACCGCATCACAGACCTGGAACATGAGCGGGTACTTGAGGGGCTTATCGTGACCCTCCGGTACGGAGAGGATTGCCATGTTTTTCACTGCGCCGGTGTCAAACTCCGCGGGGCAAACCAAATTACCCACATTTTCCAAAACCACCAGGTCGGCTTCACCGGCATCCAGACCGTCCAGACCCTGGCGGGTCATAGCCGCATCCAGGTGGCACATGCCGCCGGTGTGGAGCTGGATGGCCTTGGCGCCGGTGGCGGCGATAGTGACAGCATCCACATCCGAGTCAATGTCCGCCTCCATCACACCGATCTTCAGGTCCTCTTTCAAAAGCTCAATCAGCCTGGTCAGGGTGGTGGTTTTGCCGCTTCCGGGAGAAGACATCAGGTTCAGAAGATAGATTCCCTTCTGCTTCAGTTCTTCCCGAAGTTTCTCTGCCTTGGCATCGTTGTTTGCGAATACACTTTGCTTAACTTCCAAAATTCTTACCTTTTCCAAAAGCATCGCTTCTTTCTGGTCATACCAGCATAACGGTATTTTCTACTGATTATAGTTTAAGTTTATTTGGGATAACTGTCAACTATCAACTGGAAATTCTATGTTTTATAGAAAAAACTCAGGTTGAAATTCGACAGTTTGCATGATAAAATAAATTCGTGGTATGTGGTATAACCAAGATATTTGCAGGAGGATGCCATATGAATTTTGAACAGCTTTACGCGCCCAGTTTAAAAGAACTGTTTGTACAGAAATTGCAGGGGATGATTTTGTCCGGAGAACTGCCTATGGGAGAAAAACTACCCTCAGAGCGGGAACTTTGCCAGCAGATGGGTGTCTCCCGTGCTGTTGTCAACGGCGGCATTACAGAACTGGCTCGTCAGGGCTTTTTGGAAGTGCGTCCCCGTCAGGGCGCCTATGTTGCCGACTATCGCCGTGATGGAAACATGGAGACCCTTATGGCCATTATGGACTACAATGGCGGGATGCTCGGCAAAGAGGGGATCCGCTCCATTCTGGAAGTCCGCTGGGGCTTGGAGCAGATGACCCTGCATCGGGTCATTGACAACGCCAGCGACGAACAATTGGAGATGCTTGGAACATTTGTTGATCGACTGGATGAAAATCCCACACCTGCCCAGGCTGCGGAGATCGCCTTCCGGTTTCACCATGAAATGACCCTCATGGGCGGCAACCACATCCTGCCCTTGATTTATACCTCCTTCAAAGTACCATGTATATCCCTTTGGATCCGCTTCTGCAAGAAATACGGTGTCGCAGCACTTCACAGCAATGTGGAGGAGCTCTACCGGCATCTGCTCAATCGGGATAAAGAAGGCGCAAGACGCTGGAGTAATGTATATTTAGCAGAGGCCATTAATGGTACTCAGCAGATCTATGAAGCATAAAAAGTAATCAATCTTATGTGTCAGCCGGGCCAAACGGCTGGAAACACGTGAGATGCGCACGAGAAAATGAAACAACACCGGTCAGACAGAAATTGCCTGGACCGGTGCTGTTTTTCTTTTGAGGCTTGGGATATTATCTCGTGGATGCGCAGGAGATAATAGGCTGGTGGCTATTAAGCACTTACAGCTTGCACTTCAGAAAACTCCATAGCGTACCCTCTAATCATCAGCAGAACTCCGCATAGAATTATACCCCATTATGCCACTTTGCAGAGGGTATAATGGGATATAATGCCATTATCAAGAAATATTACACTTGAAATGTATTTAACACAGCAACAAGTCGCCCAACATACTGATCGGACTCCCCAGCGGTGCGCAGCAGCTTCATCTTCTTGCTGGTTTCATCAATGTAACAGCAGGGAAATCTCTAAAACAGTCGTGGACTTCTTTGCTAGGAAAAGAAAAGCAGAGGTTGAAAAAAATATTGCGATCTGCAAACAGGCAGAATCCTTTCAAAATGACGAATAACGCGGTCGAACTCGATGTGCCCGGCCGCGTTACTGTTTTTATCTATCTGTGCATAAATGATCTGGCTTTGAGAGATTCTTCGACATGCTTGCAGCCTTGAAATATAATAGTTCGCACATGATCATCTTCCATTGTATATAAAATTGTTTTACCTTCTCTATGCCAGCGAACCAAACCATTCATGCGTAAAATGTGAAGATGGTGCGGGATTTTTACCTTGACATCCAGAATACAGCGGAAAAACGGATGCAAGAGATTACGCTGAAAGATGTGCTGGAACAATATCACATGAAGTTAGAAGGGATGCTCTTGCAGCGTTTATGACGGATTGATTTTCAGAAACTCTCCCATTTGGGACAAAAATTCTTCTGAACGGGAAATACAAGACCTCCTTGCGGGACTATAATGGGAACCAGAAAGACCGATACCCCGTATGGGTATTCTGCTTTCCAGCAAAGGAGGTTTCAAATATGCAGGAAAAGTACAATGTCACAGGCATGACTTGTGCGGCC
>ERZ827423.218-NODE-218-length-78112-cov-9.711198_pt1 | contig 78112 bp, 62 predicted proteins | sample MGYA00519775_ERZ827423 | MGnify/ENA primary metagenome ERZ827423 (study PRJEB31778, sample SAMEA3449296) | human gut metagenome | biome: human gut; feature: human-associated habitat; material: faeces | place: United Kingdom | collected 2010/2012 ... | reverse complement strand
CTTGGCAGCTGGCTGAGACGCAAGAATGCGTCTCTACAGTTTGGCAATAACAGGGTTGTGCACATAAAGTGGAATTCGTCGAACTCAAATTATGTTAGTTCGGAATATAATGGGTCAGAAACCGCAAGTGGTCTGCTCGCCCGTGTAGCGGACGATCTTCTCCTTGGTCTTTCCGTTGGCCTTGTGGAGCACGACGCGGAAGTCACGCACCTGCTCCATACCGGGGAAGGAGCCTTGGCGGCGCTCCAGGGTCAGCGATCGGGTCTCCTCGTCCCAGCGCATGCCGATAACGGAATAGGCACCCCGCTCATAGTCGTAGCCGTCGCCCTCGTCTTCATAGAGCGTGAAGGAAGCGTCCCTGCCGGGATAAATCTCCAGCGAGATGACCTTGCCAGGCAATTCGCCCGTGTGTTGCAAAGCGGGAGCCGTGGGCACGATGGAGCCTTGGCGCACGAAGAGGGGCAACTGCTCGATGGGGGCGGCGGCTTCTATGGTCTGTCCTCCCTCGTAGGACTTGCCCGTCCAGTAGTCTATCCAGTCGGCCCCGGCGGGCAGGCAAACGGGACGGGTCTTGCTCACGCCCTTCAATTCCTTGGAGTCCTTGTCGTAATACATTGGTTCCGTGACTGGGCACACCAGGAAGGCCTTCCCCCACATGAACTCGTCCTTGATGTCAAAGACCGCCGTGTCCTGGGGGAAATCAAAGGCCAGGAGCCTGGACATGGTGCGATCTCCCATGCTGGCGCATGCGGCCAGCGAGTAGTTGTAGGGCAAGAGATGGTAACGCAGGCGGATCATGCGCAGCACGCTCTCGTAGAAAGGCTCGCCGGGATTGCCCAGGCGCCATATCTCGCGGGGCGTGTCGGTGCCGTGGCTGCGGGTGAGGGGCAGGAAGGTGGCATACTGGAACATGCGGGTGTAGTACTCCCGATAGCCCAGGTCATCCATGCCGCCGTCGAAGTCGCCAGCGCGGAACCACTCGCCGCCCTTGCGGGTGAAGAAGGAGCCGATGTCCACCGTCCAGTAGGAACAACCCGTGGCCATGAAATTCAAGCCTTGGGGTATCTGTTGGCGGAACGACTTCCAGGAGGCATGGGTATCGCCATTCCAGGTGATAGTACCGAAACGCTGCTGTCCGGCGTAGCTGGAGCGCGTGAGGTTGACCACGCGCTTTCGGTCGGTAGTGGCGCGCTGGTGCTCATAGAGCCCCTTGGAGTGATAAAGGGAATAGAGGCTGGCGCGCTCGGCTCCCAGCACGTCGGAGAGCAACTCCGTGTTGCCCCGCCATCGAGCCTCGTGATTATCCCATCCATAGCCCTGGGGCATGGGATGCCAGTCCGCGTCGAGCGGCTCGGTGCAGTCGCACCACCAAGCGTCAAACCCGTTGCTGAAGAACTCGCGGTTGGCGTAGTCCCAGTAGAGGGCGCGGGCCTTGGGATTGAAAGCGTCGTAGACGGAGTGGTCTAGCATGAAGCCTCGGCGGGCGAAGTCCTCGGTCTGCGGGCAGTTAGTAGGATTTGGCCAAATGGAAATCATCAGCCTCGCGTCCAGGGCGTGGATGGAATCGGCCAACGCCTTGGGGTCTGGATAAAAGCGGCGGTCCATCTTGAAGTGTCCCCATTGCCCGGCGGGCCAGTAGTTCCAGTCTTGCACAATGACATCCAGCGGCACCTGTCGGCGGCGATACTCCTTCACCACGTCCACCAGCTCTTGGGAATTGGTGTACCGCTCCTTTGACTGGATGTAGCCAAACATGTAGCGGGGCAACATGGGAGCGTCGCCCGTCAGGTAATGGTAACGCTCCACCACCTTGTCCATGGTCTGTCCCTTCATGAAATAGTAATCCACCTCGTTGGCAGCCTCCAGTTCCACGAAGCTGCCCTCCTGGTCATCGGCGTAGACCATGGCGCAACCCGCGTCGAAAAGCAGGCCGTAGCCCGCCGTGGAGTTGAGCACGGGCACCATCTCCTTCAAGTTGTGCTGGCAGAGATAGAGCCGCTTGCCCCGCAGGTTGAGGTAGTCCTCCATGTGGCAGCCCAGGCCGTAGAGAGCCTCGCCCGGCTGCCAACGGAAGTGGGCACGGTATTTCCACGTGCGCCCCACGGTGTCGCGGCGCGCCACGTCCATCACCTCCTTCTCGCCGTCGGCTGTCTTCTCGATGCGCTTGGTGCTGGGATCATAGGTCACTTTCTCTTGGTAGACAGCCTCGCCCTCATGGGGTTTCGCACCGTCCTCGGCCAGGAGCAGGCGGCCAGTACGCCGGTCGGTGAAGGTGACAGCATGGGCTTGCAGGTCCACGCGCACCAGCAGGCTATCAGAAGAGAGCGTCAGCGCGTTCTCATCAGCCTGCGCCTGGAAGGGCAGCACCTCACCCTCCCTGCGCCCCACGCACACGATGGTGCCATTGCCCAGGAAGTCGGGTTCCAGCGTGTAACGCACCCGCACGATGTCGGGCGTGACAAACTCCACCCTCATCATCCCCTCTCCCACCTGGAAGTGGGCGCCGGATGGCAACAGGGTGTAACCCTCCGCGTGAGCCGTGGCCGACAGGCCGAGGGCCACGCAGAGGGCGATAATCTTGCTTTTGAAATGATATCTTCTCATCTTCTTGTTTAGGTTGTTCTTTGTTCACTGGGAGCTTGCCGCCACCTCCCCAAAGCCTTGGCCGCGAGTAGCTGGTCACTTGATGGGGAATCATCTTAGATGATACCTAGAATCATCTTACTTGATTCCTGGAATCATCTAAGATGATTCCCCACCTCGCTGGCTACTTCGCGGAAGGAAGGTGCGCACCTTGACAGCGCGAAGGCGCACCATCATGAAAACACGAGCGCGGCAAAGGGCCGGGCAGGCACCATGCCCGCTCGGCCAATCTCCCTCAATAGGCGATGGTGCCTAATACCTCTATCTCGGCCAGGGCGGGAACACGCGAGGCCGTGGGAGCGGCGAAAGAGAAGCGCACGAAGCGTGCCCTGACGGGTCGCTCCAGGTCAAGCTGCCACTGGTCGGCGGGATGGTCTATCTCCGCCACCTTGCTCCATTGGGCTTGGTCCGTGGACACTTCCACCACACAGGGGCCGATGGCCCGGCGGGGGAACATGGCTTGTATCCTCGTCACATCGAGCGTGCGCTCCATGTCGAGTGCCAAGGAGGGACGCTGGTCTTCCGCTGTGGGCTGCCACCAAGTAGCGGTGTCGCCATCGGCGGCGTAACCTGCCGAGTGTCCCTGGGCAGAACTGGTGGCGAAAGTGGGACTGTCTTTCCCATAAAGTTGCCGCGCCTCTCGCTCCATGCCCTTATGGTAGCGCACGTAGGGGCGGCTCTCCGTCTGCCATGACTTGCCGGGCCGGTAAGCGGGCGCGCCCGTGAACTCCAGCTCCAGCAACGCGCTGCCCAGACCGGGAGAAGAGGCCTCCACGATGGTCTTGCCCGCGTAATAAGAACGGAAGGCGATGGCCGCCTTGCCGTCCATGATGCGGATGTCGCTGTCGGCGGCGAAGTCGATGGAACGACCCGTGGGGAATTCCCCGGGGCCTAACAGCACCTTGAGCCGCACCTGGGGACTGTTGCTCAGCTTGCGCCCCTCGCGGTCGAGCACGGTGACTATCAGTTGCACGTCGTCCGTTCCGTCCGCCTTGATGTCCCGGGTCTTGCTGGCTTCCAGCCTCAACTTGGCCGGCTCGCCCTCCACGGGCCACTGGGGCGGAGCCTTGTGGGCGTACTCGTTGCGGTACCAATACCACGAACGCTTGGGCAAGCGGAAATAGTCTATGATGCCCAACTTGGCCATATTGGGGCCGAAGATACTGCCGTGGTCAAAGCCGCACCAGATGATTTGTCCACTACGCCACGGCCTGCCCTTCCAACCCTCATCCCTGGCCAAGTCGCCCCAGCCGGGGATATACTCGCCTGGGCGGTCGGCCAGCGTGCTGCCATATTCTGTCACCACGCTGGGTATGCCTGGCTGTTGGAAGTCTGGGATATTGGCTCCGTCACCGTTGTAGCCCGCCACGTCGCCTATCAAGTCTATGCGTCCCTCGCCCAGGGGGCGTTGCGCTCCACCCACCGCGGCGGGACGGGTGGGATCTAGTCTGTGAGCCATGTCCACCAACTTCTTGAGCAGGTTTCTCACGGCGGGCAACGTGCTGTCGTCAGTGAAGAACGGCTCGTTGGAGACGCTCCACACCACGATGGACGGGCTGTTGCGGTTGATACGTATCATGTCGGTGAGCTGCTGCACGGCAGTGCGCTCAAACTCCTCGATGTCTTGCGCTCTCACGGGATACGCGCTGGCCGTCCAGCTGCCATCCACCTTGGGACCAGCCGTGGCCCAGAAAGCGGTCTCCGACCAGAAGAGCATTCCTTCTTGGTCGCAGGCCTTGGCAAAAGCGGGGGCATGGGGATAGTGACTGCCACGGATAATATCGAAGCCCGCCTCCTTGATCATCCGCACGTCACGGCGCATGGCCTCCTCGGTCACGGCATCGCCCCAGCCGGCCTGGTCTTGGTGTACGTTGGCACCATGGAAGTAGTAGTGTTCCCCGTTCAGGAAGAATCCCCTGTCGGCTGTCCACTCAAACCAGCGGAAGCCAAAGGTGTTCTCCTCTTGGTCTATCAGTTCCTCGCCGTGGTACAGTTCGCTCACCAGGGTGTACAACCGGGGATGGGCGGGCGACCAAAGTGCGACACCCGCCAACTCCTCGGTGGTTTGGTCGAAGGTGACAGGCTGACCAGGATTCACTTCCTGAGTAGTTTCTTGCACGGACAAGACTTGTCCATGACTATCCATCACCTTGGAGCGGAGCGTATAGCTGTCCGCCTTGCCCGACTCGTTCACCACCTCGGTGCGCACTCTCACCATGGAGGAGCGGCCTTGGTTGGCCGCAAGCGTGGGCGTGGTAATCCACGTGCCATACCAGTCGATATGCACGGGATGCTTCTTCACCAATCGGACGTTGCGATAGATGCCACCGCTGAAGACATGCTCGCCGCCACGGGGAGCCAGGTCGGGTCGCCACAGGTTGTTCACCCTCACGGCCACCTGGTTGTCTCCCTGTTGGGCAAAGGGCGTAATGCGGACACAGAAGCCCGTATATCCGCCTCGGTGCGTTCCCGCCAAGGAGCCGTTGACATAAATCTCCGCCTCCTGGAACACGCCGTCAAATTCCAGGTAGAGTTCTTTCCGCAGGTCTTCCCGCGACAGGGGCAGCGTCTTGCGATACCAACCATAGCCCGTGTAGAACTCACTCGACATGAAATAAGGGATGCTGAACGAGTGAGGCAAACCGATGTGTTCCCACCGGGAGTCATCATAGGCAGCCCGCTCAGCACCGGGAAAGTCACCTCGCTGGTAAGTCCACTCACGGTTGAGGTTCACCACCTCTCGCCAGCCACCCTTGGCGGCATTGCCCCACAGGCTGCAGCAAAAAGCGAGTACAAGGAAGAATATCCGTCTGCGCATACCTTATTAATCTACAGAATTATTTCGATATTCTGGCCACGAAGCCTCCACCGGGGCGCAGCTTCACGCGTAGCGTCTCCTGGGGCGACACATTGCGGTCTTCCCGCTTCACGCCGTCCAGGCGGGTGTCATCGTCATATACCAAGGCAGCCTTTCCCTTCTTTTTCAGGAAGTCAAGGGAAATGGATATCTCGCGGGGCTGGTCTCCGTTCATCACGCCTATCCACCAGTCATTGCCCTTGCGACGGGCATAGGCCACCACCTTGCCCATCTCCGTGCAAGGCAGCACCAGGGTCTCGTCCCAGATGGTGGGCACAGCGGAAAGCAAGTCACGCATGGGGCTTTCCAGGTAATAGGAGTAGTGGTCGCTGAAGTGGAGCACGGGAGAAAGGAATACGATGGCTTGCGACATCTCGTGCGCCCAACTGTAACCTCCCACGGCTATCTCCTCGGGATTCAAGGTGACTGGCGTGAGATCCGCGGGACCAGCCAACAGACGGGTGAAGGGCAAGGAGACATAGTGAGCCTGGGGCAATACCCTGCCATAGCGGCGTATCTGGTATTCGTTGCCTCTCACGGCCTCGCGGGTGATATCATTCGGATAGGTGCGGGAAAGCCCCGTGGGCTTCACGCTGCCATGCAAGTTCAAGAGCAAGCCCAGCTCGGCACAATCTTGCATCGCTCCCATGTACCACTGCATCACCTCGGTCGTGGCACGGGGAATGAAATCTATCTTGATGCCCGCCGCGCCAATGGCCTTCACTCGCTCCAGATAAGCTCTGCGCTCAGGGGCGTGGCGCATCTCCGCGGAGTTTACCCACACGATGGACTTCACGCCTTGGCTCTTGCCATAGGCGATTACCTCGGCGAGCATGTCCCACGGACTTCTGCCCTCCTGCTTCCACCAGCTCCATCCTTCGTCTATCAGGTAGTATTCCCAACCCATTTGCTTGGCAGCGTCAAACCACGCCTTCTGGTCTTCATACTTCGGTGCGCCCACGCTCCACCAATGCCACATGCAGCGGCCAGGCTTCACCCAAGAGAAGTCCATGCCCGCCTTGGGGGCTGGACAAAGATTGGTGACCAGGTCTGAGTTGACCAACTGGTTCAAGTCGTCGACCATCACCACCGACCGCCAGGGAGAAACCAAGTGGCCTTTGTAGCGACCGTCGAGTATCTTCGAGGACTCATCGGCCACACGAGTCAAGTTCCATCCGTCAGCGGAGGCGGGGAAATAAGCCTTGAAAGCACGTCCCTCTCTCATGAAGGTCATGTCGGGGAAAGCCTCGTTGTCCGCCTCGGTGAAGGCGAGATAACCAGACGGGGTCTTCACCGTGAGAGGAGGAGCCAGGGTCTTTCCCTCGGGCACGCTGTCCAAAGGAGTGACATGGGAATAACCCTCGTAGTCGAACGTGAATTCCGTCCAAGCCACTTCTTCCACGTCATCAGGCAATGCCCAGGAGGTCAGCTCCTTGTCTACCCGCTCCGTCCCCTCGGGCAAGGCATAGCGAATGGCAATACCATCATCATAAGTCCTCAAATAGAGCAGATAGTCCTTGCCGGAAGCCCGAAGGGGGACTACCGCCTCTGAGTAGAAATTACGTGCCTGGGCATGGTTGCCATTGAGCGGGTAAGTCTCGTCCACAACCTTCGCGTCTTCTATTCCCATCACGGACACGTGCTGGCCCAGGTCAACGCCATCCACCACCAAGCCCAACCTGGAAGGCATCAGCCATTGTTTCCCGTCCTTGGTGGCCTCACAATAGAGCACGCCCTGCTCGACAAACAGGTGCGCCTCCACCCTGCCACCAGGGCTGGGATTGCGGAGCGAGCCATTGACCGTAGCCCAAGCCGGCGTGCCCATCAAGGAGAGGCACGCCAGCAAGAGTCCATTCCGTAAAGATCTCTTGTCCATCGCCAAAACTTATTTCATTTGCTGGCCTATGTGAAGCAACATCTTCTCGGCATAGCGACGACCCAACTCGCGATAGCCAGCGGCATCGAAATGCAGATAGTCGGAAGCGCAGGTGCAGCCCGCGGAGGAAACCACGTCGGCAGTGGGAATCACTTGTGGCAGGGTCTGGATGATATTATTCATGCCAGCGCAAACACCGCCCTGGTCAGCGTTCACCGTCTCACCCGCCAGCAAGGGCACGTCCTCTGCCTTGAGGTTGAGGTCTTTCAGCAAGGCCTCATATACCTTCTTCACCTTCTCGGGCCACTGCTGGTCACCGGAGTTGGACTCTCCTTGGTGCAACAGGATACCTTTAATCACGCCATCTTTCTGGGCGAGACGAGCCATCTTCACCAGGTGGGCATAAGGATTGTTGTCATACTCCTTCAACATGCTCTTCATCCATCCTGGCGCACGATGCTCCACGTAATTCTTGATGCTGTCTTCCATGAAGGTCTCTATGTGGCAACCGCCTATTGCCACGTTGATAACACCCACCTTGATGTCTTTGGGAAGTGTTGCCACCAAGGTCCTGCCAAAATAATCCACGGGGGTCAAGCCCGTGCTAGGACGGCAAAGGGGCGGCACGGCGGTGTACCATTTTCCTTGTTCACGCTTGCGCTGCGGGTCATTCACGGTGGCCATCACCATAAAACGCTCGTCCACGTCTTTCAAGTCTCTCACCTCAATGCGGGCATTGCCCTCCATGTTTGACTGTCCAAAGCAAAGGTAAATATAAAAGTTGGGGTCGGGCTTGCCCGTTCCCTGTGCCATAGCCACGCAAGTCACGCAGGCCAACGACAAAGCTAACAATAGTCTTTTCATTTTATTTCTTCTTATATATTATAATGTATAGTATAGATTATCGCGATTTCATTTCACGACACTCCATTGGAACACCGTACCATCCTTGCGATCTGGACGCGCGCCTTCCCAGTCTGCGGCGTAAGGCTCACCGGTCAAGGTGTTTGTCCCCACAAAACGATGAGTGCGGAGCGAAAGCAGCATGCAGTGGTTCCAGAACATGTCTTGCCACATAAAAAGACTACCCTCCGACTCTTCTTTCATGAGACGGACATCGCCAGAAAGTCCCAGTCCCGTGATCGTGAGGAAGCCCGAACCATCCATGGCCTCCAGTGCCACCCGGCCTTGCCCCCTGTCATGTACCTTGAACTGGCAAGCAAGGCCATTGAAATTCTCGTTGCCCTTATTCACTCCGCACAACATGCCATGCGGATTGGCCCACAAGTGGTCTCCATTGGCCAAGTTGGTAAGGGTGATGACCTTGCCAATGGGCAGGTTTGCGGAGCGGTCGGCCAATGGCTCGTCCATCTTGAAGTTGTCGAAATCGGCATATCCTCCCTGCTTGCCATTCATGTTGTAGGCGAAAAGGGCATAGCGCACACCTTGGAAAGTATGCATCTGGTAACCCAAGCGCAACTGCTCTCCCACGGTCTCAAAATTCTGACCATTCTCGCTGTAGCTCATGGAAGCCAGGTCTTTATTGTAATCACCATGCGCCCTCAACCACACCTTTGGGGAGGAAAGAGGTTTGTCCACACGGGCATTCTTCACCATGTCGTAGAAACGGAGCTTGTAAGTGCCCTTCTCACGCACCACTCCCACCCAATAATAGGGCGTGTTCAGTAAGGCAAGTCCTGCCACGTCTCCTTCCTTGAGCGAACGGGCGTTCAATTCCACGGTCACGATAGACTCTGGTCCTACTACTCTTTGCGTTAGGGTATTCTTAGCGAACATGAGACTTTTGGCAGGCAAAGTGTTAAGACGCAACACACCTTTAGTCAACTTCCACTTGCCATTCACGGGGATATGGTTCCATTGCCACACGGGATTCAATCGCTTGGCGGAGAAATCATCATCTCTCACGTAGGGAGCGTGGGGCGTGGTGTCTTCACCGGCATTTGGCTTGAACCACGTGCGAGGCGAACGTCCCAAGTTCCCCTCCACGCCAAAGTAAGGCCACCCGTCTTTCCACGTCACGGGGGAGAGATAGGTAAGTCGTCCCACCGACTTCATGTCCATCATGGAGAAACCCCACCATTCGCCGTTGGGCAAGTCCACGATACCTCCTTGGTGCAAGGGAACCGCACTGAAGAAATTCTCGGAAGGTGCCTCGAAAGTCATCTTATCTCCTTCATCAGGAATGTCCGACCAAAAGCCGTAGCCTTGTGTCCACCATCCGCGCTGCATGCCCATAGTCTCCCTGTGGCTGATGACCACCGTCTCATAGGGGCCTTCGGGTCTGTCAGCCCTGGCGCACTGCATGCGTCCCACGGGGGAGTAGTCCGCGCTGATGATATAATACTTCCCGTTGATTTTGTAAAAATGATGGCCTTCTCCCATGGCGCTTCCCTTGGGGATGATGACGCGGTCGCTTCCTTCCACGTAACCACTGAAATCGGGCTTTATTTCTATCAGATGCACCTCGTCATACCCATGCACGGCGTAAATCTTGTCACCATCGAAAAGCACGCCCAGGTCATAGATGCGACCACCCATATTCTTGTGCTTCCATGGGCCTTCTGGCTTATCGGCGGTAAACACCTGCAAGCCATGGTCGTTTACATTGACAAAGATGTAGAACTTCCCGTTGTGGTAACGGATGCAGGGAGCCCAGATGCCATTGCCATAGACACCTTTTTTCCCTTCAAGGTGAAAGTCTGGCCCCAAATCCAGTTCGTCAAAGACGTAAGTGACAAAGTCCCAATTCACCAAGTCCTTGGAATGAAGCAGAGGCAAACCCGGCTGGCAGTGCATGGAACTGGCCACCATATAGAAATCCTCGCCCACCCTGATCATGTCAGGATCAGTAAATTCGTCATAAAACAAGGGATTGGTATAGGTCCCGTTCCCATTATCTGCCGTCCATGAGCGAGCTTCCAAAGCCAGCACCACACATATCGCCAGGCACAATGTCCATATTCGCTTCATATAGTTCTTTACTTATTTTGGCTGAACATCCAGTAATCAAAATACATCAATCGACCAGGTTTATCGCCTTTGCAAACAAAGTACAGGTCATGTACTCCGCTTACCTTGGCCACGTCTGCCGATACCACTGCCCAACGGTCATCCCATCCCGTCATGGGCACTTTGAGCGTGGCCAACAGTGGTCCTTGGGGATTGTCGACACGCACTTCCATCGTCACGCCTCCATTGTGAGTAGTACCCACACGGGCGGTTACCTTGGCGGGGCCTGCCTCACGGAAGTCCACATCACGCACCTTGATGTAAGCGCCGTCCTTCATGGCATTGACATATACGCCTACTTCTTCGTTCTGCGCTCCCTTCATGCCCTCGGAGAACGCCATGGTCTCGGCCTCGGTCTTGCGATAGGGATTCAAGGTTTCCAGCCCCTTGGTGATGCCAGCGGTCATCTTCATGGGCTTGATGGTGCCATCCTTGTTGAACTCTGCCTGTTCCACGGCTACCGAACGGGTAAATCCGCTACCACCAGGCAACGCACCATTATGATAGAACAAATAGGTATTGCCCTTATAGTCCACGATGCCGGGATGATTGGTGAAACTCCTGCCCTCGGTAGGCATCAGCGTCCCGCAATTCTTCCACGGGCCGGTGGGACTCTTGCTCATGGAGTAGCCCAGGTGTTCCGAAATGGGTCCACCTGCCCACAACAGGTAATACCACTTGTCGTGCCGATAGAGCCAAGGGCCTTCCTCGTAACGGGTAGGACGTTCTTCTACGTTGCCCTCACGCTTGCCGAAAGCCTCTTCCGTCATGGGAACGCGCACGATGTCCCCAGAATAGGATATCATGTCCTCGTTCAGCTTCACATAATAGCAGAACGGATTACCCCAATAGAGATAGGCCTGTCCGTCCTCGTCTATCATCACGGTAGGGTCGATATCGCCACGGCCACTGCTCACCAACGGCTTGCCCAGTGGGTCATAAAATGGTCCGTAAGGACTGTCGGCTACGGCCACGCCGATAGCGCCGCCCCCTCCTTTCTTCGTCACGGGGACATAAGCGTAATACTTGCCATCACGCTCTACACACTGCATGGCCCATGCGTCGCTTTGCGCCCAGTCAAAGGTTTTCAGCGACAACACCACGCCATGGTCTGTCCAGTTCACCATGTCGGTGGTGGAATAAAGCTTCCAGTTATTCATCACGAACCAAGTAGAGTTATCCTCGTCATGGCTGGTGTAAAGGAAAAGCCGATCTCCGGAAACCATGGGTGCCGGGTCGGCGGTGTACATCGTCTGCACGATGGGATTCTGCGCCATGCCCGCCAATGGAGACATGGCCAACAAACTACATAGGATTTTGTGTCGTAACATATCTTTTATTGTTTTTCAATGCTCTTTTATAAGTGACCGCGGAAGAAAACGATAGCGTACTGACGGACAACCCATCCACTTCCTTTGTATCGTTTTCTCCCGCGGTTATTTCTTGTTAACGCTCAAAGCGCCAATAGTCCAAGTTGAACAAGGCATGAGGCTTCCGCCCCTTGAACACCAAGTACAAGTCGTGCACGCCTGTCACGCCCTCCACCTGGGTAGTGAACTCTTTCCAGTTTTCCCACTCCCCAGTATACGGGATGCGCAAAGTGCCCATCAGCTTGCCCTCCAGACTATCGGCACGCAACTCTATCTGCCCGCCGAAATAGCGGCTGGAGGCAGCGGCCGTGAAGCGAGAGGCAGCCTCTGTGCCAAAGTCTACGTCTCGCAACTTGATGTAGTCCCCATCGTGGACGCCCGTGACATATACGCCCCGTGCGTCATCGCTGGCGGTAGTCACGCCTTCCGACCACGCCATGGTCTCGGCTTCCACCCTGCGGTAGGGGTTCAACGTGCCAACACCCTTTACGATACCGGCATCGGTCATGTGCATCTCGGGTATCTTTCCGTCCTTGCCATAGGTAAACTCCTCGACGCATACCGAGCGGCAATAGCTGTGTCCCCCAGGCAACGCGTCGTTATGGTAGAAGAAATAGGAGTGCCCCTTGTAGTCCACGATACCGGGATGGTTGGTGTTGCTGCCGCGCTCCATGGGCATGACCACACCCTGCGCTTTCCACTTGCCGTCAATCGACTTGCCCATGGAGTAGTGTATTGACTCCGGAAAGCCGGAAGCGTAAACCAGATAGTAACGCCCGTCGCGCTTGTAGACCCATGGAGCCTCGGTATATCCGCCCGACAAGGAAGGGTCCATGCGGTCGATAGCCTCTATCTCCCCGTCAAGACTCACCATGTCTTTGTTCAGTTTAGCGCGGTAACACACGCCATTGCCCCAATAGAGCCAAGCCTGCCCGTCATCATCGATAAACACGGTAGGGTCTAGATCATCCCAGGAATGCTTGGCATAGGTGGTCATGTCATTGGTTACCAACGCGTGCCCCAAGGCATCTTTGAACGGGCCATAAGGACTGTCGGCCACGGCCACGCCAATACTGGAACCTGGACTTTGACTGTTTTGGGAAGAGATATACCAATAAAACTTGCCGTCGCGGGGGATGCACTGCGCCGCGCTGGCATCGCCTGCCGACCAAGAGAAGTCGCTGGGCTTGAGCGGCGTGCCATGGTCTGTCCAGTTCACCATGTCGGTGGTCGTGTAAAGACGGTATTCCCGCATCAAGTACGAGTCTCTTGGGGCATCCGGCTCATCGCAGCCTACATATAAATATAAGGTATCCCCATACACCATCGGCGCGGGGTCGGTGGTGTAGTGGGTCTGTATGATGGGATTCTGCGCTTGCAGGTTGGCGGCCACCGCCAACAGGCAGCAAGCCAAGACTTTCCTTTTCAACATCATCTGGTTACTTTCCGTGTGAAACGTTACTTCACTCCCGCTAGTGGCAAGCGTTTCACTTCAGCGGGCTTCTCGTCCGCGAAAGGATTCACCACCTTCAGAGCCTCTTCTAATGGCTTGGCGGGCACAGTGACACCTTCCTTGGTCTGCTCCACGAAGGCCATCCGGCCATCAGGATAATAGTAAAGATAATCTACGCAGACAGACCTCCGGCCCGTGGCGCCGCCCTTTCCATTCAGCACCAACGCGCCATTATGGTAGAAAAGGTAGGAATTGCCCTTGTAGTCCACCACGGCGGGATGGATGGTAAAGCTCTTCTCGGCCATGCCGGTCAGTGCGCCTTGGTAAGTCCAGGTGCCGTCTATCTCCTTGGCGGTAGCGTAGTGTATCATCTCGCTGCCCTTTCCCATGGAAGCGTAAACCAGATAGTAGAGGTCTCCATGCTTGTGGAGCCAAGGACCTTCCACGTAGTGAGGCAAGTCAAGTACCTCGATGGGGCCGTCCAGTGACACCATGTCTTGCTTCAGCTTCACGATGAAGCAAGTGCCGTTGCCCCAGCAGAGCCAGGGAGTGCCGTTGTCGTCTATCAGCACCGTGGGATCTATGTCGTTCCACCACCCGCGCTTGCCGTTGGGGGTCATCTTGTCAGAGATAAGGGGTTTGCCTATCGCGTCAACAAAAGGACCCGTGGGGCTGTCGCTCACGGCCACGCCCACGCACTTGCCATTATACTCGCCTCCGCCCTGCGCGGTGACATAATAGTAAAACTTGCCGTCTTTCTCCACCACTTGCGATGCCCAGGCCTCGCCTACGGCCCACTTGAAGTCCGTGGGTTTCAACACGCTGCCATGGTCTGTCCAGGTTTTCATGTCGGTAGTGGAATAGCAGAGCCACTCGGTGATGTTGAACATCTGCTGGTCGTCAGCCTCGTCGTGCCCGGTATAAAGGTAGAGCGTGCCGTCATGCACCAGGGTGGCGGGGTCTGCCGTGAACTTGTCTGTCACCATGGGGTTACCTTTCGGGGTGAAAGTCTTCACGCCCGCCTGCTGGGCGTTGGCCACGCCGGGTTGGCACAAAGCGGCGGTTACCGCCAATAGGGCAAAGACCTTTCGGGCCTGCCTCCTTAAGCTGTCGTTTCTCGTTTCCATCTTTTAGTTCGGTTATTAGGTTGTTAGTTAGTGTCATCGGAGTCTTCTGCCCGCGTCACGCTTTCCATGGTGTGCGACAGAATCGGTTAACGCCCACAAAGATAAGTGTTTTTTGGATAACCTCCAAGGAAATCGGGGAAAACACCCTATTAAAGAATGTAAACACCCATCCGGGCACCTGCCTCTACACGGGAAAGAGGCACCGGCGCATGCCTCGTCAACCCGACGGATTTCCTTCCGAGCGTCTCCATTCTAGTCGCCTGCCAAAAGGGCTGAATTTGTCCTCATTTTCAAAACAAGTTATTTCGCCGAGGAAAATAACTTATTTTGCTGAGGAAAATAAGTTATTTTGAAAAGCAAATCAAGTTGTTTTCCCCGGCAAAACAAGTTGATTTGAAAACGACCCGGAAAGACTTGGCCCGAAGAGGGCGAATTTGCTTCCACTCCAACCCCCACTCCTCCTAAATCCTCGCGGTAACTTACCGCTGACACGCGGTTTTTATATTCCACGACAAACAGTTGAACGCCCCGCCGTATTTCCTGATTATGCCAGGAGCGGGAATTGGCTCAACGGGCACGTTGAACAAAGACCGCAGCTGATTGTAAGCAAGTTGATCGGCGCGATTCCAAGTCTAGGCACAACTATCACATTTGCGGTTTGCAGGAAATTGACATAAGCCCAAGAGCTGTTGACGGCATACGGTATGTCTAGCTCATGCACGACGTAGCCCTTTCCCTCCAATACGCGCCGTATGCGCTTGCCTGTGGAGAGGTCGAATCGCGAGTAATTGTCTAGAAGAAGTTCCCTGCCTTTCACATAGCGCACCATGCCATCGGTATGCCCGCAAGGGTCTTCACGCCTATTGGCCCAAGGCACGATGATGATTTCTGCCTGGAACGCGTCTTCAAGACGCGAGATAAGCCGCGCGCGACTGATGCCGGGGTTTTCGATGAACACCTTTTCCGTCATGATAACATGAGAAGGTGTCTTCACCACGTTGCCTCCGTCAAGGACGATGTCTGCCAGATCGAACAACCTGTCTGGCGTTATGTCAAGCTGGTCAATGGCTTTGTCCACATGGGTGACATAACAACGCGAGGCCGGATGGTCAAGGTAGTCGGGCGAATATTTGTATTTCACGAACCTGTCCTCGCCAACCTGTATGGGCATATAGTCACGACACCAATAATCGGCCGTACCTCCAAGCAAGCCCACAACTATGCCATATTGTCCCAGCACAGAAGCAATGCGCCTGAAGAAAACAGGATAGTCCGCCTTCAGGTGCGCCGAGAAGAAAACCTTATCAGTTTCGCCAGACAGTATCAATGCTTCCTCGCGTCTAAAAGCCGTGAAAGTTTGTTGTAAGGTTCAGCGCGGTAAAACCGCCACGGGCGGTCATCCTTCTCGCTTGTCTTGGCCAAGACACCATTTTCCACTTTGTATTTGCAAATGCCTACCCTTTGGCATTTAGCGGAAAGCTTGGCATCGGACGGACAGCCGTCATCGTCTATCCACTCGACGTGTATGTCTCCGTTAGGCTCCGCTCCCCTTCTTTCCTCAAACTGAATGTAGTCATATATATAAGAGCTTGCCCAATCCTTGTCCACGTCTTTGCCTTCCCAGGCAAAAGATTCGTCATGGCCGTCAACGACATTGACATTGAAACTCTTTATCAACGCGGAAGCGCGATACTTGCCTTCTTTCTCGAACGTGATGTCGAGCCCAAACCGGTGGAGATAGAAGTAGCCAAGCGTAAAGAAATGAGGGTCGCGAGGCGTTTCGCCTTCCATGCTCGAACGATGGAACATCACGGGGTCACGGACGAAACCATTGTCGTGCCCCTTTTCCTCCGTGTGGAAATAAAACTCAACCGAACGGACGTAAATGTCAAACTTGTCGTTGACGCGCAGGTGGCCTCCATAGATAATGACGTGAGCCAACTCCGCGAACAGTTCCTCCAACTTGTCATTGGAGCCGGAGGCGTTTGCCTTGTAATAACTTTCGTCAACCGTTCGGTCAAAAACCCTCAAGGCATTCCACAAGTTACTCATCGTCAATCTTCAACCATTTGGTTATACAATATATATATATTTGTTATAAACGGGTTTGTAATGTCGGTAAAAGACGCGGCCTCAGGCTTTAACAAGGTAGGTGTTGAAGCTTTTGCGAGGGCAAAAGGCTCAGCCATATCAAGAGCAACCGGGCACGCAGACACACCGCGGCTCTCCGCTTGCTCACGCGGGCCTGCCATCATGCGGCGAATAGCCTTCAAGGTCCTGCTTCTTACGGTGTCGATGTAAGCCGGTGTCAGGCTTTTCCCTTTGTCAAGCGTCCCTTCCTCCTGCCGGCGACGTGTAAGCATCGCGGCTATTTCCTTGCTTTTATACCCCTCTATGGTTTTCAACAACACGTAACGTGAGTCTTTGTTAGGATAACTGTTGATGGCGTCAACCAGAATGGACATTCCATACTCGTCAAAGCCACAATCCGTCTGCCGTAACGCCTCCAGGATATCACGCGTGGGCATCTCCTTGGCGCTCATGTCATAGAGGAGATTGTGGGCTATCGTGCCAAGATAGGTCTTAAAGGAAGCCTTGTTTTCGTCAAACGAAATGATGGCAGCGCATCGATTGACGAAAAGGCGGATGTCCAGTTCAAGCATGAAGTCGTCAAACTCAATGCGTCCCGAAGATTGTCGGCGGAAAATCGCCTCCAGCATCTCGGCATAGCGACCGAAAAGGAGATAAAACAAGGCATCACCCGAACTGTCGCCCAGCCCTATTTCGGTGATAATCTCTTTGTCTGAGCGCGGCTTGTACTTCGGTTCAAGTCTCTTTACCGCCGCTTGTATGACATCATTCATGACAGTTTTTGCCTTTATCTGTTTTGGTCTTGAAAAAAGTCCCGGCTATCTTGGTGAATACTTCCTTGGGGGAAGCGCATGTGTCAACACGGTCATAGAATTCCATTCTCGCCTTTTGCTCCTCAAGGAACATCGCGCATACACCGGTCGGCGTAGCGTCAAACGACAGCCCGTTGTCTATATGCAACCCGCGTGCCTCCTTCATGGCATCCTGGTTCGCGCCAATGTAGGTAATCATCCAGCCTTGGCTTTTCATCTTGTCCACAAGCGAGGTAATGGCCTCGTAACCATATTCGTGAGAATCATTCTCCAGTCCATCGGTAATGATAGTGACAAGCACGTTGTCGTCATCGGTCACCAACCTTCTCAGCCGGGCTATGCCACAGCCAATGGCATCATAAAGCGGCGTACAACTGCAAGGTTCATACTTGCTGCCATCAAAAAGTCCGGTTTCTTTCGCCGGCGTACAGTCGTAATGGAATTTGCGCCCCTCGCTGTTGAAAGACATCAGTGTCACGAAGTGCTCCTGCTCGGGATGCTTCTCCTGGGCAAGCCTTATGCTCTGGAGGGTTTCATTAAGTCCCGACAAAGTCGCGTTGACAATCCCGCACATACTCCCGCTCTCGTCTAAAACAATCAGATTGAATACTTTCTTGGTCATCGTCGTATTTTTTTCGTGTGAAACTTTTGTGAGTCTATACCCTATATACTCTTGAAAGTTCCAAAATCTGTCACGGGCAGTGAATTTTTCTGGGAAGCGTTGTTTTCAACCACGGCAAACGTCAGCCGAATGTCATTCATGGAATGAGGCACGGAACCATTCGCAAAGATAAACGTTTTTTGGACAACCTACAAGGAAATCGGGAGAAAACACTTGATTATCCGAAAAACACATCCGAGTCCGAGACAAAGATTCATGATGGAAAAGTCCCGGTTGGGCAGTTCTTTTCGTCTTATCCCCAATTCACGTATTAATTAAACTCTATGGTATTATGGTCGTAATCTATAGTAACTCTACCAAATTTCGCCAACGCAGTTTGTCCAAGAAGTAAGGGAGCTTGTATGTTATCAACGACCGTAGCCTCAACATCTCTTAATTCTATCCCTCCTATTTCCACGGAACGCAACCTTATTGTAGTACCAACAGAAATTCCACCAGTTGCGTCCATGAATTGTTGCTGTCCCAAGATGTCTTCTTGTGATATCTTCCCTTGACGGAGCATAACCAAAGCTTCTGCCGACGAAAGGCATATACTTGATGCCCCTGTGTCGAAAATGAAATCAAGATTCAAGCCGTTGACTGTAATCGGAACTAAATAAACCCCATTCTCCCTTCTCATATGGATTTTAGTCCGACTATTTTCTCTCTCACCAGTCTTGTTAGTATATGTGGTAACTGGGTATTCCCCATTTTCTCTTGGACGATGACCTGACTTATGAGCACATGAAGCGACAAAGAAAACGGCGCACGCAATAATCCCGACTGCCATTCTATAATTAGTTGCTCTTTTCATCTTCGATAATATTTTTAGGAATGATGTGAATGATAAATCTTTGATTGTCTTTTTCCTTACCTCCACGCTCTCTCATAAGCGTCGCGTCAAGTTCTTTAAAACGTTTGGTGTCTTCCCCACCTGTATACCCAAAATTGTATCTGCCGTCACCACTGCCAGCGATCTGTATCTCACAATTTGTCCCGAAATCTATTTTGCATATATCTTTCCAGAATTTCATGAGCGTAAGGGCTCTCTGAAAGCTCAATTCGTAATTGCGCTCTGTCCATTTTGAGGAGTTTCGCGAAGCTTGCCCTTCAATAATCAAGAGATATTTATTGTCCTTATTGCGAGCTAAAAATTGTTCTATCTCTATGCCCGCATTACGTAAATCTTGCGCGTTTGTTTGTAAATCTGCCAGACCAGATTTCAATTGGGCAAAGTAACACCGTACATTCAGGACGTATTTCTTATATTCAGGGCGGTAGGCATAATATTTTGTACGCCCCAATTCTTTCGTTGAGGCTACCACCTTTTTTATTTCCCACACTTGTATCTCGGTTACTTCCATTCGTTTATGCAATAACACTATTACAAGCACGAACAAGGTGAGCATGATAAAAAACAGGCTTGTCATCAAGTCTGAATAGCTTGTCCAAAAGAATGATTCTTTTTTCTGCGACATAATTACAACTTTTTCGATTTGCCAGGATTCATGCTTGCGTCAGTAACTGTTTGGGAGCCAAGATCATTTCTTGTCTTGTTGATGATGTCACCTGCTCTTTCTGGTCTCTGTTATCGAAAAACATGTTGAAAACAGTGTTGGATAGACAGGCAAGCGCAATGACAATCAGCGAAACGATAATAGTCCATTTCATCCATTTGGGCATGTTTATTGTACCTGGTGCCAATTCCATGCCATTTCCCGTACTTCGCTTCATCTCAGCTACAGCGTTTCCGATTCCTGCGTTTACTCTTGACGCAAGCATGTTATTCGAGTTTTCTATTTTGCCAATAAGTTTGTCCAGTTGTTCCGGGATTCGGGAAATCTCTGCCAACTGTCCCTCAAGATTAGGGAACTGACCAATCTGAGCGCTGAACATCGCTTTCATGTCAGAATTAATCTTTTCAAAAGAAGCCATTTCTTCCTTGACGATTCCCTTAAAATCCTCTACCTGTTTTACCATGGCGTTCTTCAATTCTTCGGCTCCCGCATTCGCGGATTCCCGCATCTCTCTTAACGCTTTTTTCAGTTCCACGTCCGCTTCGCCCGTCTCTTTGGCTATTTCGGCTTTATGTCGCGTAAAGAACTGCTGTATCTCTTCTAATACATGGAGTCTACCTGCCTCTTGCTCAAACATTGTGGTAAACTTATGGATGGCATCCGTATATCCGTGAATGTCATTAAGATACTGATTGAACTCTTCCAGTTGGCCAGTGCAGTCTTTGAGTTCTGTTAATACCTTTACGTTGGCAGTTGCCATTTTCATGACATCCATATCGTGGACGGTCTTTATGATATCCGCTTGTATTTTATATGTCTTATTCACGTGCTGAAGTGCGCCCCGCAGCTCAGTCGTGTTTTGCGCGAAAGTGGAATTAAAACGATTAAGGTTCTTGACCAGGTTGGTGAGCGCACTTGACATGTCTGATGGGGTAGCGGGTAACAGTGTGGCTTGAAGCCATACCAAGAAAGTGTTCTTCCTTTTCTCGCCCAGTAGTTTATATTTCTTGTTGAAAAGTATAGAACTTATCGTGGTAAAGCAAATCCCACAGATGCTGGCCGACATGGCCCAAGCCACTCCTATCAGCAGGTCAGTCACGCCGTCGGCGGCTTTCTCGAAATTAGTGGCACCTGCTGCCAATAAATCTGTTATACTTCCATTGAATATCAAGGAGGAAAGTCCAACAATCACTCCGGCCATCGTTCCAGCCAGTCCGCAATACAAAGGCACCGGTGTCAACGAGTCAACGTCATTCTCCACTGCGTCACAGTGTCGGTCAATGGCATCTTTAAGCAGTTGGAAATCAATGACATTTCCAACGCTGTTTCCAAGATACTGGTTAATGGAATCTTTTATGGAGTTGAATACTTCATTGCCGTCACCTACAATGCCATTGACAAATCCAGTATAATGGTCTTTCGTCAATGCCCACGATTCATCTTTTGCGAAGATGTCTTTGTAATCTTGCATTCGATGGAGGTTCTTCACAAAGAAGTAAATCTGCAATGCAATGATTGCGATCACAATAAGAGGAACTATGATTTCTATTATTTCCATTATTTCAAGGTTTTAATTTTCAATTTTTCAGTTACTTTCCATGCACTATCTCTCCCCTCGCTGGTTTTTATGCATTTTCCGAATGATATGGGTTTATAGTCAGTTGCCTCAGCTAACGGGCATCCTTCAACAACGTCTACAACGTCTTTATATGATATTTGGCGCATGATGTTCAGTTTTGTCGAATCTATCAAATCAAATTCTCCTTCATGGTCATTGATAAGCTTGATTTTATAAACACAGCTTTCTTGCTTAGAATGAAATACTTCCGTGAATATGTTTTGATAACTTGATTTCACATATACAACTTTATCAGATGCTGTTTGTGGTGGAATCGCATTGTTTCTTTGTGGAGAGGTATTCGCCTTTACTCTATCTTTCTCCAATTTGGAAACTCTTTCTTCAAGTGTATGGTAGTACCTTTCCATAGATGACATGACATCCGATTTTGCGCCCTGTCTTTGTATTTGTTTCCATTGTGCTTTTTCTACTGCATCCTGAAGAGACTTCAATTCCTTAAAACATTCATTAGTTTTCTCCCCCAATTGCTTTACTTTGTGCTTATAGTACAATGTAAGCAATAGAGTAATAACGACAAGAACAATGGCCGCCATTGCGATTACATGCCACCGAACAGCGGATTTAGAGATTTCTTTCATGCGCTCAGCCAATTGTTGAGGCGTAGAGTCATTGGCGTTTTTCTCCACGGAGTTCCCGTTTTCAGTTGTATATTCCTTTCCCACGACTTCAGGAGTTTTCTCTTTTTTGTCGCTACCTAATATGTCGCATGCGGTTATGCTTAGTATAACTGCGAATGCAATAAGTAAATATCTAATAAGTTTCGCCATACTTTATTTGTTTTTACTGAAGTACTCGCTGATTTTTGTTGATAACGCTTGCATTACTCCTTTTATGGGGTATAATGACAGGATGTCTTCTATTTGATTGTTGGGATTGCCAGATTCCGTGACAGATAGGGTGATGCCTTTGTCCAGGAATGTGTCTAAGTCTTTTTTGCATACGTCCTTTGCCAAGGTGAATGTCACGTTTTCCACGCCAAAGTTGTCATCAAATTTATATTTTCGCGGCATTTTCTCGAACATGAAATTGAAAAACTCTTCTACCGAGTGTACAATCTCTTTCTTTTCGCTTGCGTCAAGAGAGGAGTATGTGTCAGACGTTCCCACGAAATGACCTGCGGAATCTTTCATCACAAGTTTCTCTGGCTGCTTGACATTGTCTTCTACCGGGATTAACCCTCCTTTGCAAGTTACTTCTTTGGGATTTTCATCTTGTCCTAGACCAAGGAGGTCTAGATCCGTTTCGTATCCCTTGCCAAGTACAGTCTCGAAAATAATCTTCGTGTAGTTGGATAATATGCGAGTGTCGGAAGAAAGTATCTTGATTATCTTGCTGCCGTTCCCACTAAAGGCGATTTGCCGCGGGGTAGGTAGTCCTTTGGCTTTTACGATTTGGGCTACGTGGTATATAATGGCCGAATAGAAAATAATGAACACGATTTTAAACCTTGAGTCGTTTTGTAATATCTTGTCAAAGTCTATACTGCTGGCGGCCAAATTCTTCGTTGCGGAATTATCTTTTAACGAAAACAGAAATGAGGCCATCTCTGCGGGATGGTCAATCCTGTTGTTATAAATCTTTACTAGTTCTTTCAGGTCTTTTGATTGGAGTACGGAATAAATATCGTTCTTAAACCAGTCAACAATTCCGTTGTGAGGATTGATGTCAGAAAAAGAATCCTCGAAAATGGAATTGACCGCAAACTTGAAAGAGGTAATATAGTCAACATTGCCATTAGAAGAAAACGCAACATCTGTTGTTCCTCCGCCTATATCAATATTAATGATGCTGGTCGCTTCCGCATATCTCTTGAAATAATATTTGACAGGAGCAACTGACTCGGACATGACATAGGTGTTTCCGTTTTGATTGAAAAACTCATGATAAGTATTATCCCAAGCCTCACGAAGTTGATTAAGACGACGTGGAGACATGCTGTTTGGGTAAAACCAGGTGATTTTGGTATTTGCTATATTCCCGTTCTGTGCTACAACTTTATTCCTCATCAGCAACATTAAGTTTTCAATAAATGTTACCATGATGGATTGTGCATTTGCGTCATTGCTCCATTTTATATTTACTTGTGGCTCAGAATTATATTGACGTTCTTCGTCCCTTTTATTATATGTCGAGTTGAAATTCGTGAGCCCAAAAGGTCTTTGTTTTTCTTTCCAGTCTGTAGTTTTAGCGTATGATAACACTGTTCTCGTTGGGAAATAGTAATTCGTTTTTTCAGACATCGTCCTTGGCAAAAAGTCGATTTCCAGAAGGGAAGTCTCATCATTTAAGTCTTGAGGTACTTTCGCCCCATCAACGTCTATGAATTTTTGTCTGTAAAATACGCTCGCCAATGCTTCTGACAGTGTGTATTCATAAGCGGAAGACTGAGTGGAGCCTGCTTTCTTGAATTCTATGTGGGTGTTAGAAGTCCCAAGATCAACAGAGAATTCAAAATCGTCCAAATTCTGATGCTCATGGAATTTGGGAACTATTATGCCATACGTGCCATTTCCGTCTGATATGCGGATGAAGTCAATATTCGAGTGTTTTACGGTATAGGTTTCCGCTTTATAGTTGAACACACCATTCTTGTCACGGCAGTCAACAGGCACATTCTGAATAATGTTCCCGTCACAATAGAACTCGAACTTGTACTTGCTCGAGAAAGTACTTACGCAAGCAATGGTGTAATATGCCTCATCAGCGTTCTTGAATTGCACGCTTGGCATGACAAGCCCTGTGAAATCAAAAGACCTCATTCCACCAGTATTGTTCTTATCATCAATGTCCGCATGATTGTTTCTTACATACAGACGTTGATATTCTATGTAGGAAATTTGTTTATTTCCCGCAATAGGGATTCTTATCGTTACATTCACCGATCCTCCCGCTACGGCTTCCATTTCAAAAGCGGGTTTTCCATCATCCATTTGCCCCATAAGCGTATTGACCGTAAAATAGGTGAAATATAATGGCTTTATGGGCAATAGATAGGAAAATCGATCGTCAGTTTTAATGATGATTCCACCATCATAGTAATATTCCGTATTAAGTAAGTGCGGCACTTCTATGATGTCATCTTCCAAGAAATCGCTGATGGTCAAGAATGGGAATGTTGTTCCATCGTAAGGTAATTTCCTGGAGTTCAATTCTGCGATCTCTTTGTATGGTGCGTTATAATTGGGTGCCCAAGCACCGTTGACATATTGCAGTCCTGCATATTTGTTTCCGGAAACTACGGGAAGCACAAGTGGCTTTATGCCATCAATGTCGTTGTCTACATTTATAGCGAACTCGCTTTCACCAGTTATTTTGCCACTTCTCTTCAACAACAGATTTCCTAGCACCTCCACTTGGTTGATTTGTTGTTCTGCTTGTGCGTCTATAGGGGAAAAGTTTCCAATAGCCAATGCGGTAATGCCGTTAAGCTGGTTCTTGAAATCAAGGTCGGTAATGGCCTTGAAAGTAAGCGAGAGATAATTCTCTATTTCAGGGAAGAGCGTTGAGAAGCCAGGAATAGTCTTACGCAATGTCCACCATGCTTTGATATAGTCGTGATTTCGTTTGTAGAGTGGCTGGAAATCTCCGTCAAAAGGTCGGTCATTATTGTCAAAATAAATATCCGTGACATAATCCAATTTGTTGGCACTGCTGAAAAATAGCGTTGCAGGTGAAGTGGCTCCGATAATGTTCAACTCATTGGGACCTGCATTGTAGTTCAGCAGATAGATGTTTTGAAGTTTGCTAAAATTATAGGTCTGGGCATCACTCACGAAATATTTATCGAGAGCGTCAGCCATATAAAAATGATACGGATTGCCGTCTGCCTTCAGTGTATTTATAGAGGCCTTGCAATTCCACACAATAATTTCTATCTTGTCCCTGAATTTATCTATGTTGAAAAATATCTCCCCTATATCCAATGAGTCAGAAACCATTTTGTGGAAGATGGTGTTGCCGTTTAGTTCCTGGATATTTCTTGTAGCTAGTTTGCACACTTCCCTAAAAGCGGTTTTCACAAGATCTATTCGCGCGAAAGGTGAGGGAATAGAAGTTATCTCATTCTTCGCGCTCGCTCCATCGGGATCATTGATTGTATCCCTGGCAGTTGAGTTGTAAGGGAATGTCGCAGTGTCGCTCCACCCTTCGAGAGTTGAAGCGCCGCCATTATATAGTCTAAAAACCTTTGACATATCTATTAGCTGTTAAATTTCTCTTTTATTAATCTTGATAGTCCCAAAAAGTACATTTCCATGAATTTGTTGCAATCGTCACTGCTTTTACAGTGCTTGATGGCGGAATTGAGTCGGGCGGTTACAAGGTCGTAATTAGAATTTAGGCTTCTGACCTTCTTTGGTTTCATGCCAACTACAATTTCAAATGGTTTATCCTTCGTGTCGAGATCGAATAGCTCTAGTGACCGCTTGTTGTCTTTCAATTCTCCAAGCCAGGCGATGTATTCTTTGGTGATGTCTCTCAATACTGACATGAAGGATGAGTTATACAGGTCTTTGAAGTTGTCATTGTTGGCATTGACCTGCTTGGAAGAAAAATAGTCGTACTTATAGTTCAGGCAGTTGGCCATCATCAAAAACTCTGTCAAAGGGGCGAACAACTCTTTTCTCTGTTGTTCATGGAAGGAAGAGAAGGTGACATTTCCAGAAATGTCCTTCAAGCCCAATTCCTTACTGGTCGTATTGGGGTGTTCTTTGCCACAAAAATCCACAATGGCTGTGGCGGCCAGAAACTCTATTAAATGTGCCGCATTCTGTTGAGCGGCTCCACCTTCATGGTTGTCGTAGGTGTTGGCAATGTCGTCTGCTAAATAATATAACGCATTGATTGAACCATTGTTAATGATATTGTTCTCATAGTAAGCCAATGCGGACTTTGTCTTTGAAATGAAAGTGGAAGAGTCTATTTCGCTGTCAGTGTCTGGCTTGAGTTTAAAATAGGGGAGAATCGTAATTGCCCCTATTTCTGCCTTATTGATGTTGTCGAAATTGGGAAAGCTGTTTCCCGTGCGCAAAGTCTTCAACAGCAATGGGAATCCACTGGCGCCTGTGCCTCCAAAGATAGAACTGATGATGAAAATCTTGTCTCCTTGTGAGAAATTGTTAGCGAAGGTTTCAAAATCATCAGATTGGACAATTTGGTTGAGCACTACGCTTCCGATATTGGGGTTCCCTTTGAATCCGACCTCCATGGAGGAAGTTAGGTTTTTCTCTGAGAAGAGCATTCGCAAAAACGCTTGCGTCTGTCGGTCTATTGAGGGCAGGTCAATGAATTGTTGAAATGTTTTGTCGCCCGTGTCTTTAATCTTCAGCGTATAACCTGGCAGTATTTGCGATAGCCCAGTTCTGAAGAACATGGTCGGGGTCTCTTTGTTGAAGGTGAGATGTGACCTGACATCACGATATTTGCCCATCAATGCCACGGTACGTGTTAAGTCGGCGTTGGCGGCATCGGGATCTATGATGACGGGTACAACTTCATCAACTCCGAGTTTTACCCCAGCGGCTAGCAGCATTGTGAAGGAGCGCAAAATGCGTGCGCCCGTACCTCCTATACTGAATAGATAGATTTTCGACATATTTTGTTTTCTTTAAATTTAAAATGGTGCGTGTGAGCAGTTTGTGCTCCACCACTTGATAATACAGGAAAAGATGAAGAACGCTATGATTGCGTCAAGCATGTTTGTGACTCCAAAAGCTGCGATGTCGGATTGCGATATGAGTAAGGCCTCCAATTTTCCAGTTATAGGATTTAGGCCAACCATCTTGCCAGCATAATAGTCTTTCAAGACCCAGTGCCATCCGACAATGAAGTTGATGATGGCGTTTACGGCAAGGAATATCCCCCAGCCCCACCAACTGTTTAATCGAGGATGGTCGATGGCATAATAGTAAACAACCGCCATGAGCAAAGTAATCCCTAACATTGACAGGCCGATGCCTATAAACATGTTTCCTTGTTGGTATGGCGATGTCAACCCCCAGAGATAATTGGCTAATTCAAGGCCGAAAAACTGATCAAGCCAGCAATAAATGCTTCCGAAAAATTGTCCCATGATTTATTTGTTCTTTAAGTTAAAAGCTATACCACGACTTACAGAATAATCTTTATATGCCTCCGCTACTCCTTTCACAAGATATTTCAAACCTGTCGTCTTGTCTAAATTTTTCGTCACGTTCTGCCCGAAGTCATCATTTGAGACCTCAACCCATGAGGGGACAGATGGATAGTGAAAGTTCAATTCCACGTGACTCAACTCACGTGGTTGGTTGATTTCCGTCATGATGACGTGTGAATATTGACTATCCTCTGCGGATATCCTTGCAACAGTGCGTATTTTGACTTTTCCAGGATTATTCACACTATATGATAAGACCCTTGTAAGCACTGCGTCGTTTTGCAGGGAAGCGTCTAGATTAGCAAACAGGTTGACACTGATGCGATCATTGTGGGGCACGACATAACGTGTTTTATCTACGTTGTAGGCAAACTGGGTCACAGGTGAAAACGCACAATATTCTTTTATGCCATGTATAACATCGGTAATAGGTGCCACCTTGTTAATCTTAGCCAAGACATTCGCGTCTCCTATAATCCAGATGTAGTAAGGGCGCTTCACGTTGGAGAGCTTTTGCTTGTTGGAGCCACAAAACCAATATCCTGAGAACCTTGACTCCAGCTTCACTATTTCAACCCCCAAGTTGGGCATCCGGTGCAATGCCTCGCTGAAAGTGTTCTTGAGTGACACTTGACAGTTTCCAAAGTAATCTGTAGAATGATTGTCAATATCAAGAATGCAATCCGACACCAATATGGAAACACTATTGGAGTCATGTCTTTTCAATAAGGTTTGGAAGATATGCCTTAAATCAGTATTACTTCTGTTTCCACCAGCTTTCGCGAACGAGACTGGGGTCAAGTTCTTGATGTATGAATCCAGGTTCCCATGATAAGGTATGACGGAAGAATTGATATAGTTCAACTCCACAAATCGCACATTGGGCTTCAGATCACTGATATAATCAAAGACGGCATCCTTCAGTTCTGAACCTGCGCACATGTAGGCATCCATGCTGCCTGAATTTTCCACATAAACCTTTAGCGCAATGGAATCTGGCATAGACGTAACTTGCTTATTACGGGATGCCAGCTCAATTGTAATCCTGTTTGATGGGCGTGTAGCGTAAAACACTATACCGGCTATTATAACAGCTCCTACTACTATCAATGGCTTATAATTTCTCATTATATACATATATTGGTTTTGCGAAGGCATAATAAAAAAAATCATTTCCCAGGAATGTCCAATCATTCCCTTTCGTGCCCAATTAGACATAATTTCTTATATGGAATACGTATGTCAATATCCCATCTGGCCATTCTTGCTTTTTAAGGTCATTGAATCCTTCCACATACATGGTCTTCATGATATTTTCTTGTTACATGCCTATCAACCTCCCAATGTCGGCGTGAATAAACCTGTTGACGTAACTAAACAAAAAAAGCGTGGAGATTCGCACCAGTCACTCGTTCCACGCTGAGGGGCCTTCGCATTGCCCGATGATGTCGAACGAGCAACGCGAAACCCACGCTGATGTGATTATACAATACACCACTCCAAGGGCGCATACACTCCCATGGCAAGAAGCCAATGGGGGTACATACGCCACACTGACGGGTGTTGTTGATAAAACATCCCATGGGCATCTACCGTTGCCATGTCCCAGACATCATCTGAAAGTTGCGAAGTTTCTCAGCGTCAAGAACAAAGCGTATGATAAACGCCTCTTCTGAATAGCGGCTCCTTCACCTTGCCCGTCAACCGCTCACCAAAGGGCGAGGAAGCCCAAAAGCGAGTTGGATATACGGACAAGTGTCCCATCCCGCACGCAGGCATGGCAGGCACTCCCGCCATGATTCTCACGAAAATGAGGCACGGAACCATTCGCAAAGATAAACGTTTTTTGGATAACCTCCAAGGAAATCGGGAGAAAACACTTGATTATCCGCAAAACTGTTGAGAAGGAACGACTCACGGGCGACATCGAAACCAGGAAAGGAGACTGCAATGATTGGCAAGCAGACACTAACCGAGAGGGAAATCCCTTAGCCTCACCACGCAAAAAGGAGGATTACTGGCAGGAATGTCAAGATATTGTACTTTCTTGCTTTTCTGGGGCCAGATGCCGGGAAATCGGCATTCGCGGGCATTTGGCAACGATACTAGTCTCGAAGGGGCACGCAACTAGTTTCATCGGCCTTCGCAACTAGTTGCACAGAGCAACGCAACTAGTTGCGTTTTTCCGTACTTCTCATACGTTTTTCGAGGCGTACTGGATTTGTAAAGATTTATCTAACTTCAATCATTAGGTCGCTCCATTTTTATACGCATAAAGAAAAAGCCGGATATCCGCATTCCAGTATCCATTCCTGTCTATCAAAACAGCACGGCTTTCGCTGCCTGTCTGTTAAAGCAGGATGTAAATTCATGAAGTGTCTATTGATTTAGTTTATAAACAAGAAAAACGTCTATCTCTACCAGGAAAAGACACAGTATTTATGCCCCCAAAAAGTATCCTTACTTACTTGGCCAACTTATCTATATTAAAATCGAAAATAAGTAAGGTTACTTGGCCAAGTATCCTTACTTACTTTTGAGGGCATCCTGCAATGCCTTCTCCGAGCGCCAGACAAGGGACATGAAGACTACGCCAGAAGGCTTGCCCCCCAAGGAGCAAGCCTTCTGCTGAAACTTGCGCTATCCGCTATTCCGGAGCGCAGGCTATTCCATAATCCACTCGCCCTTGGGCTCTCCCGCCCTCGACTTGTGGTTGGCGCGATAATAACCCACCAATTTTATGTCGAAACGTAACATGGAATAAGCGGGAACATTAGCGGACTCCGTAGAACCATAGCCCAACTGACTCGGTATATACACCATCCACCGGTCACCGATGTGCATTTGCATCAGGGCTGTGGTGAAGCCATCGATAAGGCTGCCCACATACATCTTCACAGGTAAAGCCGTATCGTCATTGAACTCGCCTGTGTAGCTTTCATCTATCACATACCCTTCCTCATAAGAAGTGGAGGGCAGCAGACGACCACGATAATGAACCAACACGGAGTCGGTGTAGAGGGGACAACCAGAGCCAGTGCCCTTCTCCAACACCTGCACAGCGATATGGTACTCGTCGCCATAGTCCTCTATGAAGCCACCCATGTTGGCGCTTTGATTCTCCAAGGACCAGTCCAGGAAAACCTTCCACTGGTCGGTGTTGCCCGTGGATGTCTCCGCCTTCGCGTAGTCCATCACCTCTTGGAAAGCCTGCTCGTTGGTGGCTTGCCAGTTGGGGAACTCCACCACCGTCTCCTCGTCCTCGCTACAGGAAGCGAAGAGGAAGAGTCCGAACAGCAGCGGCAACCATAACTTATTCATAATTCTTGATTTCATTGCCCAATTTCTTTAGCAGACTGGTAAGGCTCACACGCTCCTCTATGATAGACCTCAACTGGCTGATGTCCACACGCTCTTGCTCCATCGTGTCACGGAAACGCAAGGTCACCTTATGGTCATTGGGCGTATCGTGGTCTACCGTGACACAGAAAGGAGTGCCAATAGCGTCCTGACGACGGTAACGCTTGCCGATGCTGTCCTTGGGGTCTCCGTAATGGGTATTGAAATGGAACTTCAGCTCATCCACGATTTCCTGCGCCAACTCAGGCAGTCCGTCCTTCTTGTCGAGCGGGAAGACGGCGCACTTCACCGGAGCCAAAGGCTCAGGTATGCGCAGCACTATACGAGTCTCGCCATTCTCCAGCGTCTCCTCGCAATAAGCGTGGCAAAGCACGCTCAGGAACATGCGGTCCACGCCGATGGAAGTCTCCACGTCATAGGGTGTATAGCTCTCGCCTCGCTCCGGGTCGAAATACTTGATTTGACGGCCTGAATACTTCTCGTGCTGGGAGAGGTCGAAATCCGTACGCGAGTGGATGCCCTCCACCTCCTTGAAACCGAAAGGCATATGGAACTCTATGTCGGTGGCGGCATTGGCATAATGAGCCAACTTCTCGTGGTCATGGTAGCGATAGTTCTCGTCACCCATTCCCAGGGCCTTGTGCCAAGCCAGGCGCACCTTCTTCCAGTACTCAAACCACTTCATCTCCGTGCCGGGCTGGCAGAAGAACTGCATCTCCATCTGCTCAAACTCCCTCATGCGGAAGACAAACTGGCGGGCGACAATCTCGTTGCGGAAGGCCTTGCCTATCTGGGCGATACCGAAAGGCAGCTTCATGCGGCCTGTCTTCTGCACGTTCAGGTAGTTGACAAAGATGCCCTGCGCCGTCTCGGGACGTAGGTAAATCTTGTTGGTGGCATCGGAAAGGGAACCCATCTCCGTGGAGAACATCAGGTTAAACTGGCGCACGTCCGTCCAGTTCTTGGTGCCCGATATGGGATCCACGATGCCCTCGTCCAATATGATTTGCTTCAGTTCCGCCAAGTCCGGCCCCTGCATGGCCTTGGTGTAACGCTCATGCAAAGCGTCTCGCTTGGCCACGTGCTCCAGCACCCTGGGGTTGGTCTGGCGGAACTTCTCCTCGTCGAAAGCGTCTCCGAAACGCTTCTTGGCCTTGGCCACTTCCTTGTCTATCTTCTCGTCATACTTGGCGATTTGGTCTTCTATCAGATTGTCGGCGCGATAACGCTTCTTGGAGTCCTTGTTGTCTATCAAGGGATCATTGAAAGCGTCCACGTGGCCACTGGCTTTCCACACAGTGGGGTGCATGAAGATGGCCGCGTCTATACCCACGATGTTGCTGTGGAGCAGCACCATGCTCTGCCACCAATATTGCTTGATGTTGTTCTTGAGCTCCACGCCGTTCTGGCCGTAGTCATATACCGCCGCCAAACCATCATAGATATCGCTGCTGGGGAACACGAATCCGTACTCCTTGCAGTGGCTCACTATCTTTTTGAAAACGTCGTCTTGTGCCATATATAAAGGTATTTGGAAATTTCGTGCAAAGATAATCGTTTTCTCTTAATTGCCCTAACTTTTCAACATATATTTGCTTATTTCGCCTTTTTTTCGTAATTTCGCGAGCATCCACCATAAACATGTTTACACGATGAGTGACGAGACGAAAGACATAGACTCTCCAGGAACGACCGACGAACAACTGACCGAGGAACAGCACTCAGACTACAAACCCGTCAACAGGTTTGACGCTGCCGTGGTTCATCATCTCAGCGGCATGTACCAAAGCTGGTTCCTGGACTATGCTTCATACGTGATACTGGAACGGGCCGTTCCTCATATAGAGGACGGACTGAAACCCGTGCAGCGGCGCATACTGCACTCCATGAAGCGCATGGACGACGGCCGCTACAACAAGGTGGCCAACATCGTGGGGCACACCATGCAGTTCCATCCCCACGGAGACGCTTCCATCGGGGATGCCTTGGTGCAGCTGGGACAGAAAGACCTCCTGATAGACTGCCAAGGCAACTGGGGCAACATACTCACGGGAGACCGCGCCGCGGCGCCCCGCTACATAGAGGCCAGGCTTTCCAAGTTTGCCCTGGAAGTGGTATTCAATCCCAAGACCACCGACTGGCAGCTCTCCTACGATGGCCGCAACAAAGAGCCTATCACCCTGCCCGTGAAGTTCCCCCTGCTCCTGGCGCAAGGAGCGGAGGGCATCGCGGTGGGCCTGAGCAGCAAGGTGTTGCCCCATAATTTCGTGGAGCTATGCGATGCCGCCATCCATTACCTCAAGGGAGAGCCTTACACGCTCTATCCGGATTTTCCCACGGGCGGAGCCATCGACGTAAGCAAATATAATGACGGACAGCGGGGAGGCTCGCTCAAGGTGAGAGCGAGAATAGAGAAAGTGGACAGCAAGACGCTGGCCATACGCGACATCCCCTACAGCAAAAACACGGCCACGCTGATAGACTCCATCACCAAGGCCGTGGAGAAAGGAAAGATAAAAGCGCGCAAGATAGAGGACAACACGGCTGCCGAGGTGGAGATACTGGTGCACCTGGCACCAGGCGTGTCGTCAGACAAGACCATCGACGCTCTCTTCGCCTTCTCTGACTGCGAAATCAACCTTTCGCCCAACTGCTGCGTGATAGAGGACAACAAGCCCGTGTTCCTCACCGTGAAGGAAGTGCTGGCCCACAACGTAGACTCCACCATGGGCCTGTTGCGCAAGGAGCTGCAGATACGCAAGGGGGAACTGGAGGAGCAACTATTCTTCGCCTCGCTGGAGCGCATCTTCATAGAGGAGCGCATCTACAAGGAAAAACGCTTCGAAACGGCCAAAGACATGGACGAGGCCATCCGCTTCGTGGACGAGAAGCTAACGCCCTTCAAGCCACAATTCATCAGGGAAGTGACCCGTGACGACATCTTGAAGTTGATGGAAATCAAGATGCAACGCATCCTGAAGTTCAACAAAGACAAGGCCGACGAGCTGATAGCCCGTATCAAGCAAGAGATAGCCGAAATAGAACGTGACCTGGCCCACATGACTGAGGTCACCATCAACTGGTATGAATACCTGAAGCAGAAATATGGCAAAGACCACCCCCGCCGCACGGAAATACGCAATTTCGACACCATCGAGGTGACCAAGGTGGTGGAGGCCAATCGCAAGCTCTATATCAACCGCCAAGAGGGCTTCGTGGGCACAGGACTGAAGAAAGACGAACTAGTGTGCAACTGCTCCGACCTGGACGATATCATCATCTTCTATAGAGACGGAAAGTTCAAGGTGACAAAAGTGGCCGAGAAAATCTTCGTCGGCAAGAACATCCTGCACGTACAGGTGTTTAAGAAGAACGACACCCGCACCATCTACAATTGCGTCTACCGAGACGGAAAGATGGGGCCTTATTACATCAAGCGCTTCAACATCACCGCCATGACCCGCGACAAGATGTATGACCTGACGCAGGGCAAGCCCGGTTCCAGGGTGGTTTACTTCACGGCCAATCCCAACGGAGAGGCGGAAGTCATCAAGGTGACGCTGGAGCCAGACCCCAAGCGCAAGAAGCAGAACATCTTCATGGAGAAAGACTTCTCGGAAGTGCTCATCAAGGGCAGGGCGGCCAAGGGCAACCTGCTGACGCGCAAGAACATCCACCGCATCGGGCTGAAAAGCCACGGCCATTCCACACTGGGAGGCAGGAAGGTATGGTTCGACCCCGATGTCAACCGCATCAACTACGAGGAACACGGACGCTTCCTGGGCGAGTTCTCCGACACCGAGAGCATCTTGGTGGTACTGGACAATGGCGAGTTCTATATCACCAACTTCGACGCGAACAACCACTATGAGCCTAACATCCTAAGGCTGGAGAAGTGGGATGACCGCAAGGTGTGGACCGCAGTGCTCCACGACGCGGACAACAGCGGACTTCCCTACCTGAAACGCTTCACCATGGATGCCACCAAGCGGCACCAGAATTTTCTGGGAGAGAACCCCGACTCCCGACTTATCTTGCTCACCGACGTTGCCTACCCCCGCATACTGGTGACCTATGGCGGAGCTGACGCGCTCAGGCCACAAGAGGAGATAGACGCGGAGAGCTTCGTGGGACAAAAGAGCTTCAAGGCCAAGGGCAAGCGACTGACCAACTGGACGGTGGAACGCATAGAGGAGCTGGAGCCCTTGCGCCATCCCGATCCGGAAGAGCAGGCGAAGGAACCCGAGGATAGCGCGGAAGAGGCACAAGAACAGGAAGACCTGGACCCAGACAAGGGCAAAAGCCAGCAGCAAGTCATTGACGAGATTACCGGCCAGCTAAGCCTGTTCTCCGACGAGGACATGAAATAACACGGGCAAACGCTACTTGCCTGTCTTCGCGCCACAAGTCTATGTCAAGGAGCGTGAAGCGAGGTGGCACGCAAGGAACACCCATCTCCCGCGCGCGTACATTATATATATGCTGTTGCCACCTCACGGTAATGTTCCTGGTGAAGTGTAAAGACGCGTTTTCGTCGACTACCGTTAATCCAAGAAAGGATGCCCACAGACACAAAAAGGGGAGCCCTCATAAAGAAGGGCTCCCCTTTTTGTTGATGACCACCTCCAGAGAGGGAGCCGTTATATACTTGAGGCTGCACGAGCCTCCATTCGTCACTATGAAGCCTATGGGTTATGCGAAGTGGACGCGCCCATAGTTGTAAGCCTCCATCCTGGAGGCCAACTCGCGAACAACACGCTTGATGTTCTCAATCCAGTTTTTCATCTTTTTACCCTTTCTGTCTTAGTTTCACATACTGTTGTTATCCCATTCTCTTGTGTCATTGAAGATATGGAGCGGTGTGCCTAAGCACGGGGGCAAAGTTACGCGCTTTATCCTATTCTCCGCACGCTTTTTCTCGGGAAATTGTGTCAAAAGGGGCATTTTCTTGACCTACGTCAATCTTTTTGACCTGCGTTAACACTTCCCAAAGCAGATTGAATGCTATTTCCTAATGCCGTGAATATTGAAATCAAAAAAGCCAGTACTACTGATATTGAAAGTCAGTACTACTCCTTTCCCATATCAGTAGTACTGACTGTTTGGAGCACTTATAAAGCCCGAGCGCTCCAGGTTGGGAGCAGTGGAAATTTCATGGGGCATGCCATTATGGATGATTATTGCCCCAAATAATGGGCCACGTCGTCCAGGAGACGTTGATAGGGAAGCGACTCCTGGTAGAAAGTGCTCTTCTTCAACATGGGGACAATGCGTTCCACGCTGCTATCATAGCAGGAAAGCTCGGTTTGCTCCTGCGTGCGGTGGAGAGCCTGCGCCCTAATCTGCCGCTCCCGCTCTTGCACCAGCGTGTCACACACCTTTTGCATCACGGGAGCCACTACCTTGTTGAAAAGGTGATGGCCTTGGATGTAGAGGTAAGTGGTATCGGGCGTAACTCCCAATTGGGCCAGTTCACGCTCCAGGTCTTCCCGTTCGTCCTCGAACTCGGGGTGCTCGTGCGCCAGTTGGCGGGCTTTCCTCTCCGCTTTCATCCTTACCACTTGCAAAGCGTTGCGTACGTCTCGCAAGCGGACTATGCCTGGGTCCACGATGCGGAGAAAATCGCTGAGCGTGAAATGCACGTAATTGGGCGTCCTGTAACACCAAATGTTCCAGACAAAGAGGGGATAGATGGCCCGTGAGTATTCGGAGAGGTAACGCTCGAAATCGAATACGTGATGGTCATTGAGGGTAGCCATCACGCAGATGTCGTGCAGTCCCGGGGCATAGCATTGGTAGCTCTCTATGGAGTAGACATAGGTATGGAAGATATAGGGACTCTCCAAGAGCTGGCGGGAATTGGCCGACGCGCCCTGCATCAAATAGTCATAATCCGCATCCACACAGGCAATCATGTCCCTGCCCACGCCATGGAGCATACTGGCGATAGCCGCCTTCTTGCCCCTGTCCAAATGGCTTTGGCGAGTGGGCAACATAATCTCGAAATAGCGGGTATCGTCCTCAAACCTGCCCAAGACCATCCGCCAGAAGAACACATCTTCATAGCTCTCCACGTAGGCCACTATCTTGCGACGCGCCTTCTTGGAGGTCAGGTGATTGGCCGCCTCTATGTACTGGGAATTGATATGTTCTGTAAGTCGCCGCGCCATTTTCGCTCAGTGATATTAATGGTCTAGGGTGATGTCCGTGACTTCGGTAACGTGGTCATTCCATCCATTCATCACCACGGCTGGGCTATGGGTGGTCATGACAATCTGGATATTGGGATTGAGCCGCAATATAAGACTGATAAGCTGCTTCTGCCACTCAAAATGGAGACTGATCTCCGGCTCGTCCATGAAGAGCACGCAGGGCTGCTGGTCTTCCACCAGCACCGTGAGCATGATGGTAAGCATCTGCTTCTCGCCCGCGGAGAGCTGATAGGGCAAGAGCACCTCGCCCATCTGCGAGAAGCGTATCTCGTTGGCGTCACGCTCTATCTTCTTGCCCGTCTCCTGGAACAAGTCGTCGATAATGTCCTGGAAGAGCTTCTTGGGCTGGCTCAGGGCTTGCGCCTTGGCGGCTGCGTCCGGCTCTCCTGACTGCAAGAGCTGTATCATGCGGTTGCCTATGTTCACTTGGTAGTCCAAGTACTTGCGTTGCAGCTGGAAGAGTTGCCAGTCCAGCTCGGTAGCCAACGAGAAGTCCATCTTCGAGACGACTTCCGCGTTGATGAGCGGTCGGTCTATGGAACGGATGCTGTCATAACGTATCCACTCCGCGTCATCAGGCACCACCTCAAGTCTGACTCCTTTCAAGGTATCGCTGGCCAGCTCGCCGCTGGCTCCTATGCCCTTGATAATCTTGCGCAAGATGGTGCTCTTGCCCACGCCATTGATGCCGCTCAGGATATTGACGTGTCTATCCAAGTCCCACAAGATGTGGCGGGTGCCGCTCCAAAGCGACTCTATCTCTATCTGCCTAATGTATTCAGCGTATTTTCGCATGGTGAATAGCGTGTTGGTTGTGTACAAAGATAGTGAAAAATCCCATACGCCGTATGCTTTCAGACCCATTTTTTGGTTTATTCAACAGAAAAAACTATTTTCGCGGTGACAACCACCATATCGCATCTTACAACCAACATCATTGCTATGAAAAAAAGACTTCAATGCTTGGCGATGTCCATCCTCTTGGCACTGGGATGCGCCCAAGCCTCAACCACACTACCCATCAGCGGGGAAATCTTCAAGGCCAACGACGCTCGCATCCTGTACATAGGACGGGTAAGCGTATCGCCAACGGGCATCGCGAGGTTCAACTATCCTGGAGTCACGATAAAGGCTCGCTTCCAGGGGACATCGTTGAAAATGGTATGCCGGCCAAAGACGGGCTTCTTCATGGTAAGCATAGACGGGGCGGAAGCCTTCAAGGTATCGTTTGACAGCGAACGGGACTCCGTGGTCTCCCTCTGCACGGCATTGCCGCAAGGTATCCATGAAGTGAGAGCCATGTACGTGATAGAGGGACTCTACCGCAAGCCGGAATTCCACGCCTTCGTGCTGGACAAGGGATGCCAACTAGCCGACCCACCAGCCTTGAGCGACCGTACCATTGAGTTCATAGGCAACTCTATCACCTGCGGTTTTGGCACGGAGAGCATAGTGGCTTCCGACCCTTATGAGGACAATACGGAAAATCATTGGTATACCTATGCCCGCATCGTGGCAGACAGCCTGCAAGCACGCTACCACTGCGTGGCTCGCAGCGGCATAGGAGTCTATCGCAATGCGGGCGGTCCCAAAGAGGGCAGCAAGGACAACATGCCCTGGCAATATCCCTATACGCTCTTCAACCAACATGAAGAGGCATGGGACTTCTCCAAATACCAACCCAAACTGGTATGCGTGAACCTGGGCACCAACGACTTTTCCAGCAACAACTATGACCCCAAACTGTATGAGGAAGCCTACAGGAAGTTCCTGGGGCAATTGCGAGAATACTATCCAGGGGCAAAAATCGTGATGCTGACTGGCTCCATGATGAACGGAAAAGAAAACGAGGAGCAGAAAGCCATACTCAACAAGCTGATGAAGGAAACCAGGGAGAAGGGAGACAAAGAGATATACCGATTCGACTTCACGCCGCAACGAGGCGACTTGGGATTTGGAGCAGGATGGCACCCCAGCAAGGCACAACAAGAAAAAATGGCCTCAGAACTGCTCCCGTTCCTCAAAGGACTGATGGGATGGTAGCGTAAGGGCTTTCACGCAATATCCCGTGATTTTCTTGGCAGGTTAAGGGAAAATCATTATCTTTGCAAACATGAATCCACAAGAGACTAACCCTACGCCATGGAGCGAGAACGTAATCATTGTTGACGCGGACTACGTTGACAAGGTAGCCTTTGAGCTTATCGTCAACTTCGAGCGCATGATAGGAAGACGCATCCCTCCGGCAGACATGGCTAAGTGGTTGGTTTGCGTAGCCCTGGACGGCGGACTGCGGGAAGGTGACCACCAGACACAAGTAGTGTTGATACACGACAGGGGGGCGCGGCGAATGGAGAATTTCATGCCCGCCGATTACGAGACGGAGCTCAACGCCCAAGCATTCAAGGATCCAAAATTGGGCGAGTTTACCATCAGCAGCTATCCCGTGGAAGACATCGTGAGCAAAGATGACTACATGACGGATGTCGCCCAGACCATCGCCAACCTAAAGGAGGTGAAGCGGATCATGATAATTCCCAACGCGGAACAAGGAAACCAATATGAGCTGATAAGGAAAGCCTTGTCGCGAATAGACGATGAAGACAAGCGTATCACCCTATTGGCCATGCAACCTCTCACGGGCGGCAACTTCAGGCAAGAAATATTGGGCTACTCGCTGATGACCGCGCTGGGCATCAAAGCAGATGAAATCAAACCATAAGAGAAAACAAACAAAAGACTAGATAGATGAGCAGAGTATTGATGATTGGCGCGGGTGGCGTGGCTACCGTGGCTGCCTACAAAATCGCGCAGAACACTGACGTGTTTACGGAGTTCATGATCGCCAGCCGCCGCAAGGAAAAATGCGACCAGTTGGTGAAAGCCATCCACGACAAGGGATATACCATGCCGATAAAGACGGCTCAAGTAGACGCTGACGACGTGGAGCAACTAAAGGCGCTCATGAAAGCCTACCAGCCCGAGATAGTAATAAACTTGGCCTTGCCCTACCAAGACCTCACCATCATGGAGGCTTGCTTGGCTTGCGGCGTAAACTACCTGGACACCGCCAACTACGAGCCTAAAGACGAGGCGCACTTTGAGTATAGCTGGCAATGGGCTTACAAGGAGAAATTCGAGCAAGCTGGCCTTACCGCCATATTGGGCTGCGGATTTGACCCAGGCGTGTCGGGCGTGTTCACGGCCTATGCCGCCAAGCACCACTTCGACGAGATACAATATCTGGACATCGTGGATTGCAACGCGGGAAACCACCACAAGGCTTTCGCCACAAACTTCAACCCAGAAATCAACATCAGGGAAATCACCCAAAAGGGACTCTACTACAAAGACGGGCAATGGATAGAGACAGAGCCTTTGGAAATACACAAGCCCCTCACCTACCCCAACATAGGCCCAAGGGAAAGCTACCTGTTGCACCACGAGGAGCTGGAAAGCCTGGTGAAGAACTACCCCACCATCAAGCAGGCGAGATTCTGGATGACTTTCGGGCAACAATACCTCACCTACCTGGACGTGATACAGAACATCGGCATGTCCAGGATAGACGAGATAGTGTATGAAGCTCCCCTGGCAGACGGCTCTGGCAAGACTGCCAAGGTAAATATCGTCCCTCTGCAGTTCCTGAAGGCCGTATTGCCCAACCCGCAAGACCTGGGCGAGAACTATGAGGGAGAGACCTCCATCGGATGTCGCATCAGAGGTATCAAAGACGGCAAGAAGCACACCTATTATATATATAACAACTGCCAGCACCAGGCCGCATACCAGGAGACCGGCATGCAGGGCGTAAGCTATACCACTGGCGTTCCCGCCATGATAGGAGCCATGATGTTCCTGAAGGGCATCTGGAAGAAACCGGGCGTCTGGAACGTTGAAGATTTCGACCCAGACCCCTTCATGGAGCAACTGAACAAACAGGGATTGCCTTGGCACGAAGTGTTCGATGGCGATTTGGAACTATAATAACCATAGATAACCATGACGAAAAAAGAAGAGACAGAAGGCGCGTCCGCAACACCCAACGAGGGGAAGTTGAAAGCGCTTCAGGCCGCTATGGCCAAGATAGAGAAAGATTTCGGCAAAGGTTCCATCATGAGGATGGGCGACGAACATACCGAGAACGTGGAAGTGATACCCACAGGCAGCATAGGTCTGGACATGGCCCTTGGCGTAGGAGGATATCCACGCGGCAGGATTATAGAAATATTCGGTCCAGAGTCTTCTGGTAAGACCACGTTGGCCATCCATGCCATCGCCGAGGCGCAAAAGGCGGGAGGCATTGCGGCGTTCATCGACGCGGAGCATGCTTTCGACCGCTTCTACGCGGCGAAGTTGGGCGTGGACGTGGATAACCTCTGGATATCCCAGCCCGACAATGGAGAGCAAGCCCTGCAGATTGCCGACCAATTGATAAGCTCTTCAGCCATTGACATTTTGGTAGTGGACTCCGTGGCCGCCCTTACTCCCAAAGCGGAAATAGAAGGAGACATGGGCGACAACAAGGTAGGCTTGCAAGCCAGGTTGATGAGCCAGGCATTGAGAAAGCTTACGGCTACCATCTCCAAAACTAACACCACCTGTATCTTCATCAACCAGCTGAGAGAGAAGATAGGCGTAATGTTCGGCAACCCCGAGACGACCACAGGCGGTAACGCCCTGAAATTCTATGCCAGCGTGAGACTGGACATCCGCAGGACAGGACAGGTAAAGAATGGCGACGAGGTGATAGGCAACCAAGTCAGGGTAAAAGTGGTGAAGAACAAGGTCGCTCCTCCTTTCCGCAAGGCGGAGTTCGAAATCTCTTTCGGTGAAGGTATTAGCAAGATAGGCGAAATACTCGACCTGGGAGTGGACTTAGGCTTCATACAAAAAAGCGGCAGTTGGTTCAGCTATAATGGAGCGAAACTGGCGCAAGGGCGCGACGCCACAAAGACGCTTCTCAAAGACAACCCCGAGCTATGCGAAGAGTTGGAGGCTAGCATCAAGCAGGCTATCGCCGACAAGAAGTGATTTCTCTCAATTCCTTTCTATCAATAGAGGCATCTTCCCAGACCTGTGTCGACAGGCAATACGGGAAGATGCCTCTGCCATTTTGACACATTCCACGTCCTTGGCATGCGGTTTGCAAAATGTTGGCAGGAATTTATCCTAATAAATTGAATAATAACAAATAAAAGAGATAAGATTATGGGAAAGATTATTGGAATCGACTTAGGAACTACCAACAGCTGTGTTGCCGTATTCGAGGGTAATGAACCTGTAGTGATCGCGAACAGCGAAGGTAAGCGCACCACTCCTTCTATCGTGGGATTCGTAAAGGATGGAGAGCGCAAGATAGGTGACCCCGCCAAGCGTCAGGCCATCACGAACCCGAAGAACACCGTTTACTCCATCAAGCGTTTCATGGGTGAGACCTATGAGCAAAGCGCCAAGGAGGCCAACTCCGTGCCTTACACCGTGGTCAACGAGAATGGTTATCCACGTGTGGAGATAGAGGGACGCAAATATACGCCGCAGGAGATTTCCGCCATGATCCTGCAGAAGATGAAGAAGACCGCTGAGGACTATCTTGGACAGGAAGTGACGGATGCCGTCATCACCGTGCCCGCCTACTTCTCTGACTCTCAACGTCAGGCCACCAAGGAAGCTGGTCAGATAGCCGGTCTCAACGTGCGCCGTATCGTCAACGAGCCTACCGCGGCTGCCTTGGCCTATGGCGTGGACAAGGCCAACAAGGACATGAAGATCGCCGTATTCGACTTGGGTGGTGGTACATTCGATATCTCCATCCTGGAGTTTGGTGGTGGCGTGTTCGAGGTACTTGCCACCAATGGTGATACGCACCTGGGTGGTGACGATTTCGATCAGGTAATCATCAACTGGTTGGTCGATGGCTTCAAGGCCGAGGAGGGTATCGACCTGTCCAAGGACCCCATGGCCATGCAACGTCTGAAGGAAGCTGCCGAGAAGGCCAAGATAGAGCTCTCCAGCTCCACCACCACGGAAATCAACTTGCCTTATATCACCGCTGAGGGCGGCATGCCTAAGCACTTGGTAAAGAACTTGACCCGTGCCCAGTTCGAGCAATTGGCTCACAACCTTATCCAGGCTTGCTTGACTCCCTGCCAGAACGCCATGCGTGACGCCGGGCTCTCCACTTCCGATATCGACGAGGTAATCTTGGTAGGTGGATCCAGCCGTATCCCTGCCGTTCAGACCTTGGTAAAGAATTACTTCGGCAAAGAGCCTTCCAAGGGCGTGAACCCCGATGAGGTGGTAGCCGTAGGCGCAAGCATCCAGGGTGCCATCTTGAATAAGGAGGAAGGTGTAGGCAACATCGTGTTGCTGGATGTCACTCCTCTGACCTTGGGTATCGAGACCATGGGCGGCGTGATGACAAAGCTGATAGATGCCAATACCACTATTCCTTGCAAGAAGAGTGAGGTATTCTCCACCGCGGCAGATAACCAGACGGAGGTGACCATCCACGTATTGCAGGGTGAGCGACCCATGGCCGCACAAAACAAGAGTATCGGCCAGTTCAACTTGACTGGTATCGCTCCCGCTCGTCGTGGCGTGCCCCAGATAGAGGTGACATTCGATATCGATGCCAACGGTATCCTCAACGTAAGCGCAAAGGACAAAGCTACTGGCAAGGAACAGAGCATCCGCATCGAGGCTTCCTCTGGCTTGAGCGAGGATGAAATCAACCGCATGAAGGCAGAGGCAGAGCAGAACGCCGAGAACGACAAGAAGGAGCGTGAGAAGGTAGATAAGCTGAACCAGGCTGACTCCATGATCTTCACCACCGAGAACTTCTTGAAGGACAATGGCGACAAGATACCCGCTGACAAGAAGCCTGCCATAGAGCAAGCCCTGCAGCAGTTGCGTGATGCCCACAAGGCCGCTGACATTGCCGCTATCGACACCGCTATCGCCAACTTGAACAACGTCATGCAGACCGCTAGCCAGCAGATGTATCAGCAAGCAGGTGGCGCACAGCAAGGCGCAGGCAACCAACAGCAATCCGCCAACAACAATGCCAAGCAGGATGACAACATCCAAGACGCAGACTTTGAGGAGGTGAAATAAATAACGACTTTCCCTCACCATAAAATACGCGGGGTGCAACCTTACGGGGTTGCGCCCCGTTTTTTGTTCATATCAAAGAGCTGGGAAGCTGCCTCGGGGGGATACATCAAAATATATATTGGACACGAGCCTGGAGCAAGAAGAAATTCTTGTCGTAAAAAGAGTCGCAGTGGTCGCCCACCCATACGTAACTGCCGTTGAACTTCACACCGAGATATTTATTCAGATACCAGTTTACGCCAAGCGACAGGTCTTTTTCCTCACCACCATAGATTCCGCTCTTACCGTCGTTGAGGTTGGCATAGTTGAAACGCGCCACCAGCTCCACGGCCTTGTCTGACAAAGGCCGCCCCGGTATCGCATACATCTCGTCATAATCGAATCCTTCGCCCACTATAAGATAGCTCCCTTGAGCGTATCCTCCATGGGCAAGGTAATGACGCAAACCACCAGAACGGTTCAATCGGTCGACAAAATACTCGCCCTGCAGCAACACTTTCCTCGACGTGTAAAGTGCCTCCAACAGCCCTTTCAACTCAGTGCCCATGTTGTCTATCTCGGCTTCAAGCAGCGGGGAAGGAAACATGGATGTCACCCCGTCGCTGCTCACGGTTCCCACGGGATTTTCCTTGTTTACGTCTTTCGTACGAAAAGAGAAGGCTCCTCCCACATGCAGTAAGCGTTTGCGTAGCTGGTCTTGCGTTCGCCATACGACACGTGACGTGGACACGAGAGAGTTTTTCTTCTCATCGTCCAGTTTGTTGATGTCATTGTTCGTGTAAACACCCGTCGCCAAATACCAATTATCGTCATGGTAATGATAAGTCACGCCTAGCTTGCGGCTATTGGTGAACGCCAGAACCGAAGCCGCGGACTGATGGAATCGCAAGTCGGCCGTGCTGATGAGCATATCCATCGAGAACGGCTCATATCCGTTTCCCACGGAAAGCACGCTATTATTAAAGTGGTAGTTCAATAGCAAATCTTTCACGGCCACCTTCCCTCCGCCAAGACCGATGTCGGCCTTCAGCTCAAACTTTCCGTAATTGGCCTTGAAACCGACACGGAAATCTTCCAGGCGATAATACCCCTGCACTTCATCCTTGCCGTATCCCGAGGCAGTAGCGTCAAGAAGCGCACGCGAACGAAATTTCACCTTCAACGTATCGGAAGCGATGGCCGTCATGGCCACTGTCCCAATCATCATCACTACCATGAACACACGAATGTTCCTCATAACCCAATGTCTCAATCCATCCGCGCCGAAAGCCACGCGCTGGCAAAAGACCTGGCGCACGCTTATTTTTGTTGGCTTGTTTCGTCCCGTTTCCATGTGTCTTGTTTTCGCCGGCAAAATTATCGCCTCCGCGCTGGCGGAAAAATGAATTTCCCATTTTTTATTTTCTCCATAAAACGTGTAAACAATTCATTGACGTTTATGACACAGAATTGAAACCTGTTCGCAAAGGCTGATGCGCTGGCAGAAAAGGCGTAAGTTTTCGGGAAATTTCTTTGCCATTCGACAGAAAGGTCTTAACTTTGTCGACAAAGAAGACTCCCCTCTTGCGCTTGCCACAATGGAGGAGAAAAGAAGAGGACAAAAAGAAAACACCAACCAACAACCTTACGCATATGAAGAAAATATTTGCCATCATGTTGGCGTCTGCCATGACGCTGACAGCATCGGCTTGGAGCCACAAGACCAGCCAAGCCCCCGAGGAGAACACTTCCAAGACGGAGACGCAACTCCCCAAGGTGTATTTCATCAAGGAAATCAACTCCCAGAATCTGCTGAAAATCTACGAGGCACTGGGCAGAAAGGCCGAGGGAAAGGTGGCCGTGAAGCTTTCCACGGGAGAGCCAGGCAACGACAACCACCTGGATCCCAACCTCATCAAGGACTTGGTGCAAAAGGTGAATGGCACCATCGTGGAGTGCAACACAGCCTATGGCGGCGGGAGAGGCAATACCCAAAGCCATCTGAAAGCCGCCGCGGACCATGGGTTCACGGCTATCGCCAAGGTGGACATCATGGACGCTGACGGAGACGTGGCCCTTCCCATAAAGGGCGGCAAGCACCTGAAAGAAGACTATGTAGGCAAGCACTACCTGGATTACGACTTCACCCTGGTACTCTCCCACTTCAAGGGACATCCTATGGCGGGCTTCGGCGGCGCGCTGAAAAACATCTCCATCGGCATCGCCTCCTCTGACGGCAAGGGATATATCCACTCTGCCGGCAGGGTGAAGAGCGCGGGCAAGGCCTGGAGCCAACTGCCCAAGCAGGATGACTTCCTGGAGTCCATGGCCGAGGCATGCAAGGCCATCATAGACCACGCTGGCGACAAGATCCTGTATATCAGCGTGGCCAACAATCTCTCGGTGGACTGCGACTGCGTAGCCACTCCCGAGGAGGTGAAGATGAAAGACATCGGCATCCTGGCCTCACTGGATCCCGTGGCCCTGGACAAGGCCTGCGTGGACATGGTGCGCAACTCCGATGACCCAGGCAAGTCTCACCTGATAGAGCGCATAGACTCCCGCCACGGCACCCATATCCTAGACTATGCCGAGCAACTGGGACTGGGCAGCCAGGAATATGAGCTGGTGGAGCTGAAGTAGCCCTACCGCAACGCCCGCATGGCGTTGAACACGGCCAAGACGGTAACGCCCACGTCGGCGAAGACCGCCATCCACATAGTGCCCAAGCCCACCGTGGCCAAAGCCAGCACGGCTACTTTCACGCCAATGGCAAACCACACGTTTTGATGGGCTATGCGAATGGTGCGGCGGGCTATGCGGATGGCCGTGGCCACCTTGGTGGGCTTGTCGTCCATCAATACCACGTCGGCCGCTTCTATGGCAGCGTCGCTGCCCAGTCCGCCCATGGCGATGCCCACGTCGGCCAACTTCAGCACGGGTGCGTCGTTGATGCCGTCTCCCACGAAGGCCAAGCTCTTGCCCTGGGCTTCGTGGTCTATCATGCCCCGCACATGGTCCACCTTGTCAGCGGGCAGCAACTCGGCATGGACCTCATCTATGCCCACCTGCCCCGCCACGCTCTTGGCCACAGCCTCGCGGTCACCCGACAGCATCACCGTGCGCTCCACGCCCAACTGCTTCAGTTCGCTGATGGCGGACGCGCTGTCTTCTTTCACCTTGTCGTTGATGACGATGTGTCCGGCATACTTCCCGTCTACCGCCACGTGTATGATAGTGCCCACGTGGTGGCAGTCATGCCATTGCGCGCCTACCCTGTCCATCATCTTCGTGTTGCCCACGCACACCTCTCGGCCTTCCACACGGGCCTTGATGCCATGTCCCGCTATCTCCTCCACGTCCGTGATTCGGCATCCATCGGTGGCCTCGTTGGGAAAGGCGGCCCGCAAGGCTTCCCCTATGGGGTGAGTGGAGAAATGCTCCACGTGGGCCGCCAGGTGCAACAGCTCCCGCTCGTTGAAGTCATCGGGGTGCACGGCCGTCACGGCGAACTCGCCATGGGTAAGCGTGCCCGTCTTGTCAAATACCACGGTACCTATCTTGGCCAGGGTGTCCATGTAGCTGCTGCCCTTCACCAAGATGCCCTTGCGGGAAGCGCCGCCCAGGCCACCAAAGAAAGTGAGCGGCACGCTGATGACCAAGGCGCAGGGACAAGACACCACCAGGAACACCAGTGCCCGCTCCAGCCACGTGGGGAAAACGTCCATGAAACTCCCCGCGGTAAATAGCGGAGGCAACACGGCCAACAGCAATGCGCCAATGACCACGATGGGCGTATAGATGCGGGCGAAACGGGTGATAAAAGATTCGCTCTTCGACTTCCTCTCGTCTGCGCTCTCCACCAGGCGGATAATCTTCGACACCGTGCTCTCGCCAAAACTCTTGGTCACCCGCACATGGATAACGCCCGACAGGTTGACGCATCCCGACATCACGTCATCTCCCTCGCCTATGTCGCGAGGCAAGCTCTCACCCGTCAGGGCTACGGTGTTGAGGGCGGAGGTTCCTTCTATTATGGTGCCGTCCAAGGGCACTTTCTCTCCAGGCTTCACCACAATCTCCTCCCCAGGCTTCACCTCCTCGGGCGATACGGCAAGCAATTCGCCGCCTCTCATGACATTGGCCACGTCGGGGCGAATCTCCATCAGGTGCTTGATGCTGTCACGGCTCTTGCCCTCGGCATAGCCCTCGAAGAGCTCTCCCACCTGGAAGAAGAGCATCACGAAGACAGCCTCGGGAAATTCCGTTTCGGCTCCGGGCATGAAGCCAATGCAGAGCGCGCCGACAGTAGCCACCGACATCAGGAAGTGCTCATTGAACGCCTCGCCCCTCCTGACGCCTTCCCAGGCCTCGCCCAGCGTCTCTCGGCCTACCAGCAGGTAGGGCACCAGGTAGACCAAGAGCAATTGCCACGTCTCCAGGCCACAATTCTTCTCTATCAAGACCGCTGCCACCAGTAGCAGCGCGGTAATGACCAACAGCCAAATCTTTCCCCTCATCCCGCCATGCTCATGGTGGTGATGGTGCTCATGGGCATGCCCATGTCCGTCGTGATGATTTTCCATAACGCTCGTCTTTTGTTTATATCTGCCGCGAAGTTACGATACTTTCCCCGCAACTTGGTTGCAAAGTGGGGGCGAGCCATCAATGGAGAGTCATTCGGAGAGAATCGGTTTACAAGAGACGCGACACTACCGGCACCGCATCGCAGCAACCTGAGTTTGGTGATGGCAAAAGATTGCCATGACAGGGAAGCAAGTACCGTCACCAGTACCAGTAAGGTGGTACTGGAGTTTTACCTAGTTGATACTGCAGTACCACCTAGCTGGTACTGTAGTATCAGCTAAGTGGTATTAAAATCGGTACTGAATGGATATCCCTCCACTATTGATTGACATGGGCCCTGCATAAGCAATTCATTTAGCCCCCAATCATCACCGCCATGTGGGTATCACTCGCATTCGGTGGCGAAGGAAGGAAGACGAACCCAAAATATAGTACAATTGCGGCATATTGCCGCTTCCCACATGAGAACTACAGACACACGGCTTGCATTGTTTTGAGATAGCATAAAAACCTTTCCCCAACAATGCCTATAAGTAAGGGAAGTTGGTAAAGTTGCCGTTACTTTTCCCTTATTGCGTTATTTTAGTCATAATCTGTTTTACAAAAGCGTCTGCATCTTGGATTAATGTAAATATAGTCTTCGTTGAATCAATAACGAAAGTTCCATTCTTTCGTTTTCCGTTTCTATGGATTATAAGATTACGATTGTGAAAATAGTTTCTCATCTTACCTCCTTCATCAACAATTGATACAGAAAACACACTCTTATAAAAATCTTTAATCGCTTCTATATTACAAAATGATGTTCTTAACACGCTATCTATTACCTTCTGCTCCACATCCCCTAAAAGATTTTCATCCCACATCTTTTGAAGCTGTTCTTTGAGCTCTTTTTTCTTTTCGCACTTTAATCTAAGACAAGAAACGCACTTGGAAAAACTATCCTGGTCATGCGTAATCCGTGTCAATATTGTATCTGCCACAAAAGTGTCCAAAGCTGTAAAGACACCCCCGTAGGCCATGATCATTAATTCATGCTTCAGATTGCCCGTCGTCGAGTTTAACAAACCGAGCACTTCCTTGACACCTGAAATCGTGTCCTGATATTGATCATAGCCATCCTGATAAGATTTATATATAAAATCACTAAATTGACATATTGTAGAAAAAAAGGTTTTCGCATAATATTCGTTGAATATGGAAGGAGCCTTTTCCTCGGTAATGTTAATGCAGGGACAGCCGTCCACTTCTTCGTCACATTCCAAAATCTCCGCTCCAGCAGGTGGCTCATTGTAATGTACGCCAGCATTTCTATAACAAAAGTAAGGAGTATGTATAGCAATACCTCCATTTACATATATTTTCTTCGTACTCATTAGATTATCCAAGCTAAGTAATTAGTTGATTTTTATCGTCATGGTGTCATTGGTATATGTGACTCCTTTTTTGTTTTTCCTCCTCGGACTAGTGATTGCCTTTGGAGTCATCCATAACGAGATTGCTGTTTTTTATTCCTCTTTGAGAACAACCAGTTGTTCTATATTCTTGTCATAGGCAATCGATTTCCCGTTAATCATATAGTTTACAGCTTGTTCAATGACATGAAACGGCACGACAAACCATTCTCTCGGTTTTTTCCCGTCCACCGTAATCTGCAACTGAACGTCATTAAACAGTTTGTGTATCAAAGTTTCAAATGTAGAACTTTTCACATTGTACACGCGCCAAGTAGCCACAACCTTCACGTCAGCGCAAAGGTAAGTCGGCTCATTCTTGGCGTTAGCGATGCGCACTTCTAGCGGAGTGGTAGTAAAACCTATCTTATACAGGTTGGGAATAGATTTTATTTCAAGGTCATCCGATAACGAGCGGAGAACATAAACCAGGCCGCTTTCCACGTCGTTGGAGGTAACGGAAAAGTGCTTCTTCAGGTAGTCTTCCTCCACAGCTGACAGGTCTTGTACCGTATAACCCGTATGATACAGGTTCTTGCAAAGCGTCTGCATGTAGATGCCCGACTCCATGCCGTTTTCATAGATGCATCGGGTACGCCCGTTCTTTCGGCCGTGCCTGTTTTTTTCTATCTGGTCCATACCTGCTATATATACCAGTATGCCGTCTTCCACAAAATATCGGCCAGGTGCCACATGAGCTTCCTTGAACTTGATCAAACGATATTTGCCCGACTTCAGGCCGGCATGTACCGCCTTGAAGCCCGCTTCAAACGAGCCGAAATCCTCACACTTCACCCGCTGAGCCACGTAATCAGCTTCCCGCCTTTCCTCCAGCTTCCGCTTCATATAGTCGGGCAGGTCGAACAGACTCCCGCCTGTCTGCCCTACGTCATCCAGAAGCGGGTCGGCAAAGATAGCCTCCAGTTGTTGTTCGGGCATCTGTACAGGCAGACCATAGGCGGATAGAGGTTCGGAAACCATTTGGCCACTTACGTCGTCCAACAGCCCTACGCTGTCATAAGGACGGCAACGCTCTTTCTTTGCAGGGTCGCTCAGAATACCCTTCAGCTGGTTGTAGAGGCTGCGTTCTTCGCGGTCGGCATCTTTTTGTGGCCGACGCCCATTGGCCTCTACGAACTCCACAATACGCTGAAAACCGGCTATCAGGCGGTCACTGGAAGTCATCTTCTTTTTGGGGGCAGTGACATCAGCCAAAAGAGGATCATTGAAAATCTTCTCCAGTTCTTTATCCCAGTTTATCATCGTTTGTTCGCTAGTGTTTGTTGTTTCAGTTTACGCAAATATTCAATAGCCATCGCGATGCGCCGGCCATTTGCGTCGGCCTCGTTGAGCGTCGGCACTTTTCCGTCATGTTCCTCTCTCCATTTGGGCAGATATTTGGTAAACAGAAGAATGGCTTCTTCCTTTGTCATATCTTCCCGCTTTGATTCAATTTCATATTGGATGGTGTGGAGCACTTCCGGAGTCAAGGATTTCGACAATATCTCGTAAGCCCGTTGAAATGGATTGATAGAGTCTATCAGATTAATGGACAAGTCGTTTAAATTGACAAAACGGTTGGCCAGGCGGATAAACTTATTTCCATTGTCGTCAGTCGTTACTTCCTGTCCTTGCGTAGCTATGGTCAGAATGGCATGTTTCGACACTTGGTCCACCTCTTCTCCAGTCAGTTCGGGATATTTTTCCGCAATGACCTTGGGAATATACACTTGCGTAATCATCTCAGCCGTGTCCGTACCAATAATGGCTTCACGGATGTGCTTGTCCGATAGCGTGGTGGCTATCAGTGTGTCAAGGTCATTATCGATGATGGCCTGTGCCCGTTCGGTAGGCACAGGCAAGCCTTCTACCTCGATGGTGTGTCTGTGGTCGATGCCTCCTGTCTGGCTTTCTTCCGTCAGATTGTCCGAGATATCTTCATCCCGCTTGGTCTTGAACGTCCAGCGGGGCGCCATGCCCTGCTCCATCAGCAGGGAAGCTGATATGGCCTTCAAAAAATCATTAACCGCCATCGCCACATCGTCCTGTGCGGCGTCAGGGCAAGGTATCAGGTTGATGAACTGAGCGTGTGCCTTTCCTTCGCAATCGCGTGTGCAACGGCCTATGATTTGTACAATTTCAGTCAGCGAGGAACGGATACCGATAGTGATGCAGCACTCACACCATGTCCAGTCGAATCCTTCCTTAGCTGTACCGAGGGCAATCAGTATATCCAGGGCATCGCGTGAGTTCATCCGCTGCAGGTAGGCTTGCAGAACATCGCGTTGCACCGGATTGTCTTCTACCAGATCTCCGACTTTCAGAATGCGTCCGTCTGGAGTCTTGACGTGATAAATCTGGTGCTCATAGTCTTTCTCCACAATCTCACCGATGCAGTTGATGATGTCAGCCACTTCATCGTATTTCGAGGCGTATGCCGTCTTTGAATTGACGTTTGGAATGTGAATCAGAGTTTTCTTGGTGGTGTCAAGCGTCTCGGAAATGGCGTTGATGTACTTGCCCGTGAAAAACTGGTAGCCGATACCGAGGCTTTTCAGATACTTATAACCACTTAGTTGCTGATAGTAGTTGTAGTTGATGGTGGGTTGGAACCTGGCTTCATCTTCCGGCCTCATCACGGGTATGGCATCTCCACGGAAATAACTGCCCGTCATAGCCATTATGTGAGCCGTGGTTTCGTTGAGCAAGCGGCGTATTAATTCTCCCAAGTTGTTGTTCACGTCTGCCGACGTATGGTGGAACTCATCAATGCCGAAAAAAACATCGTTTAGTTGCTCATTGGGAATGTCTTTCATCGCATTACGCAGGGTGCTGTGTGTGCAAACCAGTATCTTCGCAGCCGTTGAGGGTGACAGGAATTCAATCAACTTCCCACGTTTGGATGTTTCAGACCCCAACGAATCACACAGGTTAAAGTAAGGAGCCACACGCCAATCAGCAAAGAAGCCATTTTGGGTCAGGTTTGTATTATTAAAGGAGCGCCCTATAGACTTCTCGGGCACTGCCACGATGACTTTCCGTATGCCTTGATGAACCAGTTTGTCAAGGGCCACAAACATCATGGCGCGGCTCTTTCCCGATGCTGGTGGTGCTTTCAACAGCAAGTACTGGCGGTTGCGCTGTTCGTAAACCATTGCTTGCATCTCGCGCATACCCATAGCGTTGGTAGTGCTCGACTTGCCCGTCTGGGCGTATTCAATGTTAACGAGATTATTTATTTCCATATTCGTTTCCTTTTCGTTTCAGTTCGTCTATCTTTTCCATTAACCATAGATGGTCTTACGTATGCAGTACCTCGAAATTATCCTCCAGATAGGGCAACACTTCGTATCGGTCGAACAGGGAGACCACTTCGTCCCCACTCAACTGATGCTTCTTTCCATACTGCTCGATGCAGAAAGAAAGGAAATAGGCGATATCGAGTTCTTTGTCTTTCATACTTTTATGTTTTAGATGTGCTAAATATACAAATTAATTATTATATAATTTCCTCAGATAGTTAATAAAAGCACATCCTGTCACCAAAACAAAGATAGCCTCGTCTATAGTAGGTTCCTCTTTTTGATTTATCCATGCATGCCGTATCCCCGTATTAGGTTGATTGGTATACTGATATAACGAAGACATTGAACTTTTAATTTGAGGATGTAAATTATCGAATTTTTTAAAGGCATCATCAAGTGTCTTTGTGTTTGTAACCTTACGAGCAATTACTTCAACAGCACTTATCGCTTCTTTAATAGCATTACGAGTACTTAATTGGGGATTACTCGGAGACATCAATTTTAGACATTCTGACAAATGAGTGATGACATTACTATCCGCTGATTCTAATGTTTCATTTATAGTAGATAACTCACTTTCTGAAGTGGTTTCAATGAAAACGTCATTAATAATCCTATACGCATAATTAAGCCTCTTAAATTCCCAATTCATTTTTTCAATGAATTTATTTAATGCAGATTGGTTATTCGCATGTTCCCAATTTAATATAGAATAGCAAAGCTGTCTTCTATGATATGCTATAATCCATTCTATAGCGTCAATACGTTTATGCCATATTACTTCTTCATTACTGATAAAGTTCATGTAATATAGAGTATGTTCATTTATATAATCTAATCGGTAATTTAGGAAATATCGGGCGAAATCATGATTCATTTCCCAACGAAAATCAGATGAAAATTCATCCTTATCATATAATTCAATAAAAGCATTCAAGACGGCATTTAAAATTGCTCCTGATAAATCTTCACGTATGATTACATTAGACGGTTTTGTATATCCGTATCTCTGAGAAAATGGCATATTCATTTCTTCGTCATTTTAGCATACAACTTAAACAAACACTCCAAACGCTCTTCATCCGAAGAGAAAGGCTCTGGACGATAGCAACGCTCCACAGCCAAGTCGAGGCGATGATGTACTTCTTTCAAGGCTTCGGGCATGGTTTCTGGATTGTATTGCTCGCCCAGCGTCATGTCGAAATGCTGGTCGCGCACGTCCAATACTTCTTGTGCTAACTCCTCTAACTCTGCTTTCTGTGCTTCATTGATAGCAGGGAAAGGAAAGGTGTTGTAGCATAGCTGGGCAGAATAACGATAATCTGTCTTCAATCGTCCTCCTACTGTTTTTACCCAAGCCATGTGCATCTTGCTGGTAAGGACGCCGAAGAGCCAAAGAGGGGCGTCGTATATAGCAAAGGCGGAGTCTGCCACTACGGTACCTGCTTCTAAATATCCTATCGGGATATATTCCCGCCGTTCTGAAGAATGACGAGGAATTATAATAGAAGTTGTTTCTTGATAAGAGCAGTAAAAATATCGGTTAGGGAATGAAGCTAATTGAAAAGTGCCACTTTGTTTACTATTAAGTCTAAATTTGGTTACATTAGAAAGCCTCTCTTTTATTTCATCAATAGACTCGATGGTATGTAAATCAGAATCTTTTAAATATAAAATCCAACGTTCTGTTCCATTAATAAACTCAATAGAGCCAATATATCTTTTAATATACTGATTCAATATAGCATATTTCGAAATCAATATTTTTCTTTCTTCAGTAGAGAATATTAGATTGCCGTCATCTGTAGGACTATTCCCTCTTCTCATTATAGGAAAACATCTTGAAATTGGGTTTGAAATTTTGTCGATGGTTGTAGCGACTTCTCCTTCTGTAATATATGGTGTAATATGTTTTACTAATTTGACAGAATTTGCAAAATAAAGTTTCTTTATAGAAGGCTCTGCATTTTGTATCCCAACAATAATACAAATTACAGCTGCATTAGACTTTGCATTATTATTCCATTTAAACGAAGTATAAGCAAAGCAAATTTCTACTTTCATATTAAATATAGGTTTCCAAAGCATCGAAACTTGTTCACCCTGGCATATACTATTTGTACTAACATAAGCGCATTTAGCTTTAGTATCTTTTAAATAATTTGCACCTAAATAGAACCAACAGCTAATATAATCGAGATCTTTATAACTATACAATTTGTTTAATACCTGTTCTTTATCTTTTTTTTGATTTGCATCTTGCAGTGCACTTCCTAAATACGGCGGATTCCCCATCACATAAACCTCTTCCTCCGCCGTATGCGGACAAACTGTTTCCCAATCCAGCCGACACGCATTGCCACAAACAATGTGCCCGCTGGGGCGCAAAGGCAGGGCATTGGGACGAACTTTGAAAATCGTCTCAAACTTGATATTCATCTGATGCTCGGCCAGCCAGAGAGAAAGCGTAGCCGTGTCGCAAGCAAAATCGTCTATCTCGATGCCATAGAATTGTTGCAGACTGATGTTCGACATGGGAAGTTCGGGCTCGCCCCATTCGCGCAAAACCTGCCAAATCTTGATTTCAAGCTCGCGCACACATTTATAGGATACAATCAGGAAATTGCCGCTTCCGCAGGCAGGGTCGAAAAACTTGATTTTTCCTAAACGAACCAGCAGCTTGCGCAGGCGCCTGATGTCTTTTGTACCCTTGGCCACCTCAAACTCCTCGTTCAGCTCATCTAAAAACAGGGGGCGGATGAGCTTTTTAATGTTGGGCACGGAGGTGTAGTGCATGCCCAGCCCTGCACGCATTTCGGGCGTAACGACGGCTTGTATCATCGAACCGAAAATGTCGGGGTTGATATCTTTCCAGTCGAAGTCGCCACACTTGATCATCAACACACGGGCGCGGCGGCTCAACACAGGGATGGGCAGCCGTTGTTCGAACAGACCGCCATTGACGTAAGGGAAAATGGCGAACTGTTTCGGAAGCGTGTCGAGCACGGCAGGATTGTCGGTGGACATGGCCAAGAATGCACGGTCGATGAACTCGGCCAGGTCGTGGCCGTCTTCGGCCGTATGCTGCCTGATGGAGTTGGTGAAAAGCTGGGGTTCAGGGAAGAGGCGGGTATCTTCAGCAAAGAAACAGAAGAGCAGGCGCGACATGAAGATGTTGAGGTTGTGCATCTCCGTCTTGTCCTTAATATCGTTGTGGCGGCGTATCTCGTCGAAGATTTTGGCCATCAGTTCGGCCGACTTCACATCGGCTTCCGCCTCCTCTACATTGCGTATCTTCTCGATGCCGGCCAAGGGATAGAAAAATTCAAAGTCTTTCCACATCAGGGCTACTTCGTTCTCATAGACATCTTGCTCCTTGGGGTCGGCGGCTACAATCGTTTTCCCGTCGCTTACCACATAAAGACGGGGCGAATACTTGACAATTTTAGGCTCACTCTGCATCGCCTTGATTTCATCATGAAAATCAAGACTGCCTTTTGGCCTGTAAGCTATCATATTGGGGATAAGCACGGTGCGTCCGTCTTTTGCCTTATTGCCTACACCTTCACGGATGCGACGAATGTTGCCATCGCCATATCCGCAGAATATACGTAAGAGGTCATACACCAGCTCTTCACCTGTAGGCCGGATTTCGTTTAAACGCTCCAAAGCATCCTGTGCTTCTATGTGTGAGAATGATTTGGTTTTCTTTACCATTTTCTGTTTTCTGCTAAAACCAGTATTAAGCAACAGTATATTTCTTGTTGGGCTAATCTACCACTTTGTCAAACCGCTTCTTCATCATGTTTAGGTTTAGGTAGAATGAGCCTATATCGACTACAAATATATGGAAAAAATTCAAGAAACAAGTGGAAAGTATGAGATAAATGTCGCTTAGGCGGTCACTTTCCTCTTCCTGAGGAAAGCGGTCAACTATCCGTCACCTAAAACTGCCACAAGTCGTAGCAGTTTCCCATGAGTGACTCCCCCTCCATGCGCTTCACTCTCTTGCGGTTAAGCACTTTCCCGTATGGTTTATCCCACTTTCTCGTGGCAGCTGAAGTGCTCTATAGACCACATGGGAAGGGTTCTACTGGGGGCTTATCGCTTGTCGGGAGAATATCCCTCATAATAATAGGACTGCTCTATCCCCTTGAAGATGACCTCGCGGTCGTCTACCTTATCCGTCAAGGCCGGTTGGAGCAACACCCGCAACTCCAAGTCATTGATGGGGCTTCGCTCCATGGCTTGCAGGTAAAGGTCTTTGTTCACGCTGCGCCAGTCTACCACTTTGCCAAGCCGCTTCTTCAAAATCATGTCTAGCCAAATGCGGGTGGCGCGACCGTTTCCCTCCATAAACGGGTGGGCTATGTTCATTTCCACGTATTTGGCGACGATTTCCTCAAAAGTGTTTTCAGGCATCTTCTCGATAACAGGTAGGATGGCCTCTAGATACAGGCAATTGGCGAAACGAAAACCGCCCTTGGCTATATTCAGGCTGCGTATCTTTCCTGCAAAGTCATAAAGGCCATCAAAAAGGTATCGATGGATGTCGCACAATCCTTGTGTGGTGCCGACTTCCATCTTGTCTATATCGCCTGTATCGAACAACTTCAAGGCTTTTTGAAGGCTCAATTCGTCTATCTGATATTTATCGGTCATATTGAGAGTTATCGCATATCCGCATGGTGCTTCAAGTTTAGACTTAGGCTCAATGAGCCAATACATTTACAAATATACGAAAAATAATCTGACAACCAAGCAAGAAATACGGGAAATTGCTTCTTAGGCTCTTATTTTCCCCTCTTCCTCTTGACGAAAACGAGGCACTCCTCCAGAATCTGGGCGTGAAGGAGCTTGAGAGCACCCAGGTAAAGGACGGCGGCCAGCAGGATGCGGGCCAGCAGCAGCGGGAGAAGGGAATGAATGGGCTGCGTAATCCAATAGGTGAAGGCCATGACGGCCAGGGACAGCAGGCAGAAGGGAAGAAGGTCGCGCAGCACATCGAGCAGGCGCAGGCCTATGAGACGATGGGCAAACCAATGCCACGCCAAGAGCCAAAGGACGGTGAGCAGGGTGTAAACGGCCACCATCACCATGACGCCATAATGAGCCGTCAACAATACTGACACTATTTGGGAAGCAATCAACGCCAATGTGCACCACATGTAAATGTCGCTCCTGCCACGGCTGATGACCAGGTTTTGGTACATGGTGTAGAAAGGCAAGAAGGCTCCTCCCACGCAGAGCACCCGGAGCAGGGGCACGCTGTCTATCCACTTATCGGTGATGGTGACCAGGATGAACTCATGGCTCACCATGGCCAAGCCGAACATGGCGGGAAAGGAAAGGAAGGCCGTGAAGCGGAGCATCTTGCGGAAGACATGCGCCTGCCGCCCCTCATCGTCGCGTATCTCCACGAGCACGGGCTGGGCTACCTGGGCCACCGTGCCCGAGATGAAGGAGCTGGCCATGGTGTCCCACTTGAAGGCCTGGGAGAAATTGCCAACAGTCTTGGCGGGAAACAGGCGACCGAAGATGACGGTCAACACGTTTTGGGAGAGCGTATTGACGATAGTGGTAATCAAAATCTTGTAGCTGAAGGCGAACATCTCGCGGATGGGTTTGAAGTCCACCCGCCAGGAAGGCCGCCAAGAGATGAGAAAGAACCGGCCTAGGCTGGTGAGCGTGACATAGGTGAGTTGCTGCCAGGCCAAACTCCAGTAGGCATGCCCCCGCAAGGCTAGCGTAATGCCTACTACTCCTGAGAGCAGCAATGAGCTCACCCGCAAGAGCGTGGTCTCCTTGACCACCATCCGCTTGAAAAGATAGGCGGTGGGAGCAGTGCCCAAAGCGGAAATTGGCAGGGTGAGAAACACCACCCGCGCCAAGTCCGTCAACTCCGATTGGTGAAAGAACGCGGCTATGAGCGGCGAGCAAAAGAACAATATCGCGTAAAGAGACAGGCTGACCAACGTGCTGAACCAAAAAACGGCATTATACTCATTGTCTGTGGGGGCGCGCTTATTGGCCAAGGCGGCGGTGAAGCCGCTCTCTTGCAGTGCGCTGGCTATGGCCGTGAAGATGGCGAGCATGCCCACCAGTCCGTAGTCGGCAGGGGAAAGCAGGCGCGCCAAGAAGATGCCCAGCACAATATTGAGCAACTGCATGGTGCCGTTGTTCATCATGCCCCAAAAAAGGCCCTTGGCGGTTTTCTCCTTCAGTGTCTCCATCGTCAAGCGTTTACGTTTCCCTTGGCCACCAACCGCTGGAATCGCCGCTGGCAACGCTTCTTGTAGTTGATGCCAAAGGCGTGTTTGAGCAGCTTGCGCCAATTGTAGGTCAACACGAAGGGCAGGCGCACCTTCCAGAAAGAGGGACGAGACTCACGGTAAAGCTCGCGGGGCATGCGCACGAAATAGAGGTCGGCGATGGTCTCGAAGGCCGAGAAAGTGCGGTGGGGCAACTGATAGAGCCACACCTCGGAGTAGAACCTGTCATGCGAGATAACCGCTGGATCGAAAGACGGCAGGCGGCGGGCGTAGTCGGAAGTAACCCACCAGAAGTTGCCTGAGAACATGGTGTACGCCTTGGGCGGCCACTGATAGCAGCCATAGGTTTCATAGCCCGCCGAGAGGGCATTGACTGCCACCTGCCATTTCTCGAAGACAAAATACTCCAACATTTCCCGCCAAGCATTGATCTTGCGCAGGAAGGAGCGGTAAAGGCGGTCGCCCGTAACCACGCTCTGATAGCTGATGCCCTTGGTGTGGAAATAGTAGAGCAGGCAATCTTCCCGCTTCGCCACCCGTTGCAGATGCTCCAGGGCGGGATACTCATAGCGGGAAGGGTCTTGATGGATGGCCACCAGCTCCACCTTGTCACTATTGGCCAGGCGCAGGAAAGCCTCCACGTCCTCCTCGCTAGGGGCGATGATACTGACATACAACTTGCGGGTGGCTGCCAGCAGGCCGCTCTTGCGCAGCGTCTCCAGTTGGGCAAAGACCAGACCTTGCCAGTCCGCGGCGCAATAAACATGGTAAACGCCATAAATGGGCCGAGTGTCTTGAGGAGCGTGTTCCCAAGAGGTGAGGTCGGTCTTTTGATAGACGTGGAAAAAGCTGTCTGCCCAGCGGCGCAACAGGTTACTCATGGGCGAGATCCTCCCTCAATGACAGGATGAGACGATGGTACATCTGCCGCAAGTCGTAGCGGGGCCGCCACCCCAAAGCCTCTATCCGCTCCGTGGAAAGGCGCAGATGGGTGGTGGGAGAATAGCCCATGCCCTCCCGGGGCTCCAGGCGGGGACGGCAAGAGGGGGCAAATTCACGGCAAACGAAGCGGGCCATGTCGGCCACGGAAATATAAGTGTCGGGATTGGCCACGTTGTAGGCCTCGCCATCCTTGCCCCGCAGGAGCAGGTAAAACAAGGCGCTCACCGCGTCGGTGGTATAGCAATAGCAGCGGGAAAGCTCGCCCGTGGTGTGCAGGACAATATCCTCACCCCTCAGGGCACAGCGGGCGAACTGGGCGAAGACCCTGCCATCATCGGGGGAGACTCCCGCCCCGAACGTCTGCGCCAGGCGGGCTATCTTGACGGGCACGCCATATTCCGCGGCGTAGGCATGGCAGAGGCACTCGGCGGCCCGCTTGCCCATGGGATAACTGGAACGAGCGTCGGTGACGGCCAGATAGCCCTGTCGGTCCTCGGTGAGCGGATGGCTGTCGTCAGTCACTTCGCCATACACCTCCAGGGAGGAGACGTAGACCAAGGAGCGCAAGCAGGCCTGGTGGGCATAGCGCAATATGGCATCGGTGCCCCGCACGCCCGTCAAGAGCGTGTCTACGGGATGGGTGACGAAGTAGCGGGAAGCCGTGGGACTGGCGAAATGGAGCAGTCCGTCCACAGGAACTGGGGGCTGGAAAGGCTTCTCGGCAGAGAAGTCATATATATAATAAGGTATATCCTGGGCCTCCGCGCCAAATACCTGGCGTAGTTTCTCCTCGCTCCTCACCACGGCCAGGACGCTTATCCGGGCATCGTGGAGATGGTTGAGCGCCAGGAGGCAACGCACGGCGCAAGCTCCCAACAAGCCCGTGGCACCCGTGACGGCGACTGTCTGCCCCTGAAGAGATTGCCAAAGAGGGAATCGCTCGGCAAAGAGGCGGATATCTTCTCGCAATACGCTGTTCATGGTCATCGGGAAATAGGTTAGAGTCCGAAGATTTGCTGGTCTTCATGCACCTTCACCATGGCGCGGAACAGGAAGTAGTCTGTGGGCGTGGTAATCTTGATATTCTCCATGGGACCCATGATGGTGCCCAGGCGGTAACCATAGTGGCTCATCAGCGTGCAGGAGTCTATGAAGTCGTGCCTGCCCTCAGCCAACGCCCGCTCGTGCGCCGTCAGGATGTCCTTCAGGTGGAAGCTCTGCGGGGCGCGGGCTATCAGTGAGTCGGCGCGGCTGGGTATCTCCAGCGAACCGTCGGCTTGCCTCACGATGAAAGTCTCCGTGGCGGGAGCGCACGTAATGCAACTGCCACACTCCTCCACCTTGCGCAGATTGTCCGTGATGGTCTGCTCGGTGATGAGCGGGCGCACGCCGTCATGTATCAACACCGTGGCATCCTGCCCTTGGGCATAGTCGCTCGCGGCGCGCAAAGCGTTATAGATGGAGTCTTGTCCCGTCTTGCCGCCAGGCACGACGCTTACCACCTTGTTGATCTCAAACTTGCGCAACTGTTTCTCCAGGAAGGGAATCCAGTCCTCAATGCAGGCCACCACGATGGCATCTATTTCGGGATGGTTGTCGAAAAGTTCCAGGGTGTAGATAATGATGGGCTTCCCGTTGAGCTCCAGGAATTGCTTGGGCCTGGACTTTGTGTGCATTCGGAGACCGGAGCCTCCGGCGAAGATAGCGGCTATGTTCATGTAGGATAAAAGGGGGTTAGTCTATGAATACCACGTCCACTTTGTGGCGGTCGCGTTTGTCCTTGGGCGGCAAGTCCATGTAGTTGCCATAGGCGATGCGGCAAAGCTCGTCGGGGTCGGCGGGTCCCTCAAACACATGGCCCTCAAAGGTCAAAGGCTTGTGGGGCACCATGGCTCGCTTGGGGTTTTGCTCGTAGAACCACGCTCCGTAGGAGTGAATGTAAAGGTTGGGGTCTCCGAAGAGCTTGCCTGTCAAGCGGAACAACGGGAAGACCAGGTAGTGGAGGGTTCGGTAAGCTACCTCGGCCAGCCAGGGACGCTTGCCCGCCCACCGCAGGTTGACATTCACCGAGAGCTTGCCGGCCAGGCGTTGCAGCCAGGGTATCATGTGTCCCTCGTAGGGAAAGATGTCTATATGGAGTCCCTGGAACCGCTGCGCCTCCACCATGCGGCGGTCTTTGCTGTCGAGGCTGTCGTGGCTCACGTGGCGGCTCTTCAAGTCCCGGAGGCAGGCCCACTCCTTGTAGAAGCCAGGGTCAGTGCTGTGGTCTTGCAAGACATATTGGGGATGGGGATGGCTCTTCAGGTAATCGCAAAGGCGATGGAAGTCCCGGTACTCCACCACAAAGTCCACGTCGTCGTCCCAGGGAATGAAACCGCCATGGCGCAAGGCTCCCAACACGTTGCCACCGTCTAGCCTGCAGGGCACGCCTATCTCCTTGGCCACGTCGCGCAGGTAGAGCGCCATGTCGAGCAAGCGAAGTTGGGCTTTCCGCAGGTCAGAACCTTCGGGATTATATTCCCTGCGCAGGTCTTCCTCGGTCTCGCCCGTGTTGTAAGTCTTAGGTTTCTCGGTGTTCATCATGTCGCGAAAATACCATTTTTATTTCATTCGCCCAAGCTTTCCTCTCTTTATCTCGGGAAATAATGGTAACTTCGCGGCAAAGGATACTGGCATGACAGCCTACAGGAAAATCATACACATAGACATGGACGCCTTCTTCGCCAGCGTGGAGCAGCTCGACCATCCCGAGCTAAGAGGGAAACCCATCGCCGTGGGCGGAGACAGCGACCGGGGCGTAGTGGCCACGGCCAGCTATGAGGCCAGGAAGTGGGGCGTGCGCTCCGCCATGTCCATGCTGGTAGCGAAGAAACGCTGTCCCGCGCTGATAGTCATCCCTGGCAGGCATGGGCGATACAAGGAGATTTCCAACCAAATACACCGGATATTCCAAGACTACACCGACCTGATAGAACCTCTCTCCATCGACGAGGCCTTCCTGGACGTGACGAGCAACAAGGTGGGCATGGAGCTGGCCGTGGACATAGCCAAGGAGATCAAACGCCGCATCAAGGAGGAAACGGGGCTGACCGCCTCGGCGGGCGTATCCTACAACAAGTTCCTGGCTAAGATAGCGTCTGACTGCCGCAAACCTGACGGACTCTGCACCATCCATCCCGACAAGGCGCAAGCGTTCATAGACCAGTTGGGCATAGAGGATTTTTGGGGCGTGGGACCCAAGACGGCCAAGCAAATGCACTACATGGGCATCTTCACGGGGGCGCAGTTGAGGGCTTGCTCCTTGCGCCACCTGGAGGAAGTGTTCGGCAAGGCGGGACGGTTGTTTTATGATTTCGCCCGCGGAATAGACAACCGCCCCGTGGAGGCGAGCCACGAGAGGAAGTCAGTGGGCTGTGAAAGGACGTTTGACGAAGACATCTCGCTGCCCAGCACGGTGCTCATAGCGCTCTATCACACGGTGCTGGAGCTGGAAAGGCGCGTCGCCAAAGCGCAATTCGCCGGCCATACGCTCACGCTAAAGGTGAAATACGCCGACTTCACGCAAATCACCCGCAGCCTCACCCAACGGGAATGCCTGGTAAGCAAGAAAGAACTGCTGCCCGCGGCCAAGCGGTTGCTGCGCGTGGTGGACTATGACCTGAAGCATCCCATCCGCTTACTAGGGCTTTCGGTCTCCAATCCGCAAGGCGAAGGCCTGCGGGCCGAGTGGGTAGAGCAGTGGCTGGACTTCCGTGACGACTAGTCTTCCTCCTGTTCCAAGGCACGCCGCAGGGCGCTTAGCTTCATCTTCCTGTTCAGGGAGAAAGTGGAACTGTGGGCATCCACATAGTCTAGCAAGCGGAACGCCTTGCCCAGCAAGAGCTCTCGCAACGGCAAAGCCTTGTAGCCAGCTTCCGCGTCGAGCAGAAAAGCCAACATCTCCAGCCTGTCCACTCGCTGCTCCTCGTCCCATTGCTCCTCCGCGTAGGTAAGCGTTTCCTCCCACGAGAGGTTGCGCAACACCTCATAGGGGCCTACGTATTGGGCATAAAGCTCTTTCAGTTCTTGGTCTCGCTTGTCCTCTCCCACCTTCTTCTCCAGGAAAAGGCTGAGAGCGACGGCGAACTCTTGGATAATCCGCAAGAAATAGTCTCGTGACAGCATAGTAGTATATATAATAGGTATAGCGCGAAGATACGAAAAAAAAGCAACATGGACTCCTTTTTCCCACGCAAAAATCCCATTGGGGAGGAAAACAAGTTAAACCGGAAATGAAAACAAGTTATTTCGCGGAGCAAAACAAGTTAAATTGAAGAGCAAAACAAGTTATTTTCCCCAGCAAAACAAGTTGTTTTCCCCAGCAAAACAACTTGTTTTCCTCACGGACGGAAAACGCCCCTCCCGCAAGGGATATTTCATGCCTTTTCCATGACACTAGTCTCGATACCCGATGATATTAGTCTCGACGCTCAACGACACTAGTCTCAACGACCTTCGAGACTAGTATCGTTATCCAGGCTCTCCCTCTCGTTCCCCTGATAATGTTGGCGGGCGCGCTCCACGTAGTCCCAAAGCCGCTTGTAGAAAGGGTGGCGGGTGAGCGTCTTCACGTCGCCCAGGATGATGACCTTCATGCGCGCCCTGGTAATGGCCACGTTCATGCGGCGCAAGTCTTTCAGGAAACCGATGTCGCCAGCGGCGTTGCTCCGCACAAGGGAGATGAGCACGATATCTCTCTCCTGCCCCTGGAAGCCGTCCACGGTATTGATCGTGATGGCGCGGCGGAAAGGCTTCAGCTCGGGAGTGGCCTTGATGAGCGAGCGCAGATACTGCACCTGCGCCCTGTAAGGAGATATCACGCCCACGTCCACTTGCTCATCCAGGAAGCGCTGCTTGCCCACCTTCTCCAGGTAGTCCCTTAACGTGCTGATGGTGAGATTGGCCTCCGCCTTGTTGACACGGCCAAAACTCTCGCCCACGAACTGCTCATGGTAAACGGGGGAGTCATCTTCCTCTTCCAGCGGGGCTGTGTCTATCCACAGGAAAGGATTGTCATAATCCAGTATGCCCCTGTGCTTCACTTGCGGCGCGCTCTTCACCTGCCCGCCGTAAAACCAGTCGCTGGAGAAGCGCATGATAGCCTCGTTCATGCGATATTGCACCTTGAGCAGGGTGACCACACCTGGTTGGGTGGCGGTAACGCGCTCCATGAGCGTCACGCCAAGCCCTGCCTTCAGGGCGGCAAGGCTCTTCACCGTGGGCGGCAACTGGCAATGGTCTCCCGCCAATATCACCCGTGAGACGCGGCGCAGCGGTATCCAGCAGGCGGCCTCCAAAGCCTGGGCGGCCTCATCAATGAAAAGCGTGTTGAAGCGCTGTCCGTCCAGGAGCTTGTTGGCGGAACCCACCAGCGTGCAGGCTATCACCCGAGCCTCTCCGAAGAGCTGGGCGTTGATGCGCAACTCCAGCTCCGTGGCCCGTGACTTCAGCCTTTCCATCTTTTGGTGGAAGCTGTCGCTCCCCCGCTTGCGGTGTTGCCGCAACTCGCGGATGGCCTTGCGAATAGCCCAAAGCTGCGGATAATCGGGATGGGATTCAAAACGCCGCTCATAGGTGAAGCCCAGCATCTTGTCGTTGACACGGGTGGGATTGCCTATACGCAAGACGTTGATGCCCCTGTCCACCAACTTTTCCGATATCCAGTCCACGGCCATATTGCTCTGCGCGCACACCATCACCTGGCTCTCACGCATCAGTGTCTCGTTGATGGCCTCTACCAGCGTGGTGGTCTTGCCCGTGCCGGGAGGGCCATGCACGATGGCTACGTCCTTGGCCCGCAGCACCTCGTTGACGGCTTGCTCCTGCGTGGGGTTAAGCCAGGGGAAACGCATTGGCTCGAAAGCGTATCGCTGGGGCTGCCGGTCTCCATGGAATAGCTCGCGGAGATAGGCCAAACGGTCGTTCTTGGCGGCTATTACCCTGTCAAGGGCTTGGAACATGGCACGGTAACTCGTCTCGTCAAAGGAGAGCTGCACGCCTAAAGGTTGAGAGGAAGACTGAAGTTCCAACAGCGGAGCGCTGTCGGGCACGGCCACCACCATGCGATTGCCATCCACATAGCTCACCGTAGCCGTGAAAGAAAAATAGCGCAACTTGCCGCCCAAGTCCTTGGCATCGGTGGCCGAAAGGAAGACCACGGGACGGCCGAACTCGAAATTATGGTCAATATCCTCTTCTTCCCCGCGAAACACTTCCACTACCAATTGGTTGAGCGAGTTGTAATAACTCTTTCCCACACGAATCGGAAACCAGGCATCGCCTCGCTTCACCTTCCTGCGCAACCCCATGGTCTCGGTCTGCTTGCGGAAAGCTTCTTTTTCGGTATAATATTCCAGTTGCAGCAGCAATTTCTGCCTGCACAATTGCTCCAAAGCAGTCTCTTGTTGTCTCATAAGCCGCCGCGAAGTTACAAAAGTTCTGCCTATCAGACCGCGAGATATGGGAAAATTCGCTATCTTCGCGCCATGCGAGAAACTGTTTGGTTACAAAACGCCGCGATAGGATATCGCGAACATGGCGGCGAACGAAAGGTCGCCAGCTCCCTGACAGCGAGTCTTCAGCGAGGAGAACTCACTTGCCTGCTGGGCTGCAATGGTACGGGCAAGTCTACGCTGTTGCGCACCTTGGTGGGGCAACTGCCCCTATTGGAAGGAGATATCCTGTTGGCAAATGACAAGGGAAAGGATAGCCTCTCGGCACTTAGCCCCCGCCAGTTGGCTAAGTTGATAGGTGTGGTGTTGACGGAACGTCCCGAAACAAGCCAACTCACGGTTCAAGAAGTGGTGGAGATGGGACGACAGCCCTACACGGGTTTTTGGGGCAGACTCTCCCAGGAAGACAAGCGGCTGGCGGAAGAAGCCATGCGGCATGTGGGCATCCATGGGCTAAGAAACCGAAAGATAGACTCCCTGAGTGACGGCGAGCGGCAAAAAGCCATGATAGCCAAGGCACTGGCCCAAGACACGCCCATCATCCTGCTGGACGAGCCAACCGCTTTCCTTGACTTCCCCAGTAAGGTGGAACTGCTGCAACTGCTCCGCCACTTAGCCCACGAGGAGGAAAAGACCATCATGCTCTCCACGCATGACCTGGAACTGGCCTTGCGGCTAAGCGACAAACTGTGGCTTATGGACAAAAAACAGGGCCTGCAAATAGGAACTCCACGAGAGCTTGCCGATAATGGCGCGCTATCCCGATACATAGAGCGAGGAGAATTGCGTTTCGACACCCAGCGGCTCTCCATCTTGTTCCCAGGCTGAAACCTCTTTCAAATAACCAACTATTATTAACATATACCCGCGAGGTTATGTCGAAGTAAATGCGTAACTTCGCGTTATTACTATAACAAGTGACACACATGGACTTCAAGGAACTTTGCGAAAAGCGCTTCTCGGCAAGAGCATACAGCGGCGAGCCTATACCCGCCGACAAAATAAGTTATATACAAGAATGCGTCAGGCTGGCGCCGTCAGCTTGCAACAAGCAACCATGGCTCTTCCTGGCCGTAAAGTCGGAAGAGGCCAGGAAGAAGCTGCGCGCCTGCTATGACAGGGAGTGGTTTGCCGAGGCACCTCTCTATATAGTGGCTTGTGACCGAAAGAGCCAAGCCTGGACAAGACCGTCGGACGGAAAACACCATGGCGACGTAGACTTGAGTATCGCCATAGAGCACCTTTGCTTGGCGGCAGCCAACGTGGGGGTGGGCACTTGCTGGGTATGCAACTTCGACGTGCCCCGTTGCAAGGAAGCCCTTCACCTGCCAGAAGATTTGGAGCCAGTGGCTATCATCCCCATGGGAATGCCTACGCAAGAGCCCGCTCCCAAGAAACGCAAGCCGGTGGAAGAGATTTGGCAAGAAATATAATCAATATACCTTTTTATAATATATAAGCTATGACAGAAATGAAAGACCTGAAGCCAGCAGTTATCTGGCGCAATTTTCATGCGTTGACACAAGTACCCCGCCCCTCCGGACATCTCGACAAGGTGCGCCGCTTCCTCTTGGACTTCGCCCAAGAGAAGGGCGTAGAAGCTTTTGAGGACGAGGCTGGTAACATCGTGATGCGCAAGCCCGCCACGCCAGGTATGGAAAACAGGAAGACCGTGATACTACAGGCCCACATGGACATGGTGCCGCAAAAAGAAAAAGGCAGCGACCACAATTTCGAGACAGACCCCATTGAGACCTATGTGGACGGCGAATGGGTGAAAGCCAAAGGCACTACGCTAGGAGCCGATGACGGACTAGGCGTGGCCGCCATCATGGCCGTAATGGAAGCCACCGACTTGAAGCACGGCCCAGTGGAAGCGCTCATCACGGCCGACGAGGAAACAGGCATGTATGGCGCCAACGGACTGCCCGCTGGCGAACTGGAAGGGGAAATACTCCTCAACCTGGACACGGAGCAAGAAGGGGAACTCATCATAGGCAGCGCCGGCGGAGTGGACATCACCGCGTCGCTGGAGTACAAGGAAGCCGAGACCGATCCTGAAGATATAGCCGTGCGCATTACCCTGAAAGGTCTCAAGGGAGGCCACTCTGGCCTGGAAATAGGCGCGGGACGCGGCAACGCCAACAAGATGCTGGTGAGATTGGTAAGAGAAGCCATCGCGGAAGATGACGCACAACTGGCCAACTGGCATGGTGGCAACATGCGCAATGCCATCCCTCGAGAGGCGGAAGCAGTGCTCACTCTTCCCCGAGAGAACAAAGAAGACCTCATGGAACTGGTGGCTGACTACCAGGAGACCTTTAACGATGAATACAAAGGCATAGAAAACGGCATAGAACTCACCATAGAGGAAGTCGCCTTGCCCAAGAGCGCGGTTCCACAAGAGATACAAGACAACTTGGTAGATGCCATCTATGCCGCCCACGATGGCGTTTGGCGCTACATCCCCAGTATCCCTGGCATCGTGGAAACATCCTCCAACCTGGCCATCGTGGATATCGCCGAGGGACATGCGGAAGTGAAAATACTGGGCCGCAGCTCTAGCGAAACCAAGAAAGACGAATTGGCCACCTCACTGGAGAGCTGCTTCGGCATGGCCGGCATGAAAGTGGAGCGCAGCGGGGAATATGGAGGTTGGGAGCCCAACACCTCCAGCGAACTCATCAAACACATGCGGGAAATCTATCAAACACTCTTCAACGAGGAGCCTACTGTACAAGTGGTACACGCCGGGCTGGAATGTAGTATCATCCTTTCCAAGTATCCTGGATTGGACATCTGCTCTTTCGGCCCCACCCTACTCTCTCCCCACACGCCCAACGAGCGCGCTTATTGGCCCTCCACGGAGAAGTTCTGGCTGCTGTTAGTAAAGACTCTCGAGAACATTCCCGCAAAATAAGACAAAATATGGCACGGGATTTGCCATATTGGGCATATACACTAGTTTTATTCACTAATCATTTCAAGACACATGACAGAAAAAGAATTGTATGAAGCCATACAGCGCGGAGACCAGCGCATGGTAGGCGAAAAGGAGCGTGGACTCTACTCCGTAATGCCCGCCCTGATGAGAAAGGTCTACATCTGGATGACATTGGCGCTGGTCATCACTGCCGTAGCGGCCTATGGCGTAGCCAGCAGCCCTAATTTGCTGACCACCATCTATAGCAGCTCAGGCATTATCTGGGGCTTGGTGATAGCAGAGTTCGCCCTGGTAATCGCCATCTCCGCGGCTATCAATAAACTATCGTTGAGCACGGCGACGTTGCTCTTCATCCTCTATTCTGCCCTGAATGGCGTTACGCTGTCCAGCATCTTCATCCTGTTTGACATCGCCACTATCGGCAAGGTGTTCCTCATTACGGCTGGCATGTTTGCCGCCATGGCATTCTATGGCTACACCACCAAGAAAGACCTCAGTTCGATAGGAAAGATACTCTTCATGGCTTTGATAGGACTGGTCATCGCCACACTGGTGAACCTCTTCCTGCGCAGCGCCATGTTCGACTACGTGCTGAGTTATATCGGTGTTATCGTGTTCACGGGTCTTACCGCGTGGGACACGCAGAAGATCAAGCAGATGCTGCAAACGCAATACGACATGAGCGAAGGAGCGCAAAAGCTGGCACTTCTGGGAGCGTTGACACTCTACCTGGACTTCATCAACCTCTTCCTCTACTTGCTGCGCATCTTCGGACACAAAGAATAAAACCATTATGGGCATGGAACTTCATGGTTCCATGCCCTTTTTCATGCTACACACTAACCTATTAAAACAAAAAACATCATGAAAAGTGACCCTAAAGACTGTCTCTATTGCCAAAACAACGAGACCCTGCACAGCCTGATGCTGGAAGTGACAGAGCTTTCCGTTTCCCGAGTGTTCATCTTCAAGGAGCAAACCTACAAAGGGCGTTGCCTTGTGGCCTACAAAGACCACGTAGATGATCTCAATCTACTGAGTGACGACAATCGAAACGCCTTCATGGATGACGTAGCGAGAGTGACTCGCGCCATGCAAAAACTTTTCCATCCCGACAAGATTAACTATGGTGCCTATTCCGACACGTTGGAACACCTCCATTTCCACTTAGTACCCAAATACGCAGGAGGCCCCGACTTCGGCGGCGTGTTCCGCATGAACCCACAAAACATCTATCTCACCGATGGGGAATATGCCCAAATGGCAGAAGCCCTGAGAAAAGAACTGGAGTAGGGACTATTTTTTATACCCTTAACAACTGATGAATAAATATGCAAAAACATCTTCTTTTCGGGGATGTTTTTGCATAAATAGAAGAATTTAGGTGAATATTATCTCACAAAAACCATAGTTTATAAATATTTTTGTATCTTTGCCCTCGTTTTTCACACACCATATCAATAGAAAGCAAAGAGACAAAATGGCTTACACCAGAATAACCGCCGCCGAGGGGGCGGCCATGATCAAGGACCAAGACAATATCGCCCTGAGCGGCTTCACGCCCAATGGGGTGCCAAAAGCTATCTTCAGGGAACTCTCCAAGCGAGCCGTCGCCGAGCACGACGCTGGCCATCCCTTCCAGGTAGGTATCATCACGGGCGCATCCACCTCCCAAAGCATAGAGGGAGACATGGCCGTGGCCAAAGCCATTAAGTTTCGCACACCCTTTTCCACCAACAAGGACTTCCGCAACCACACCAACCTGGGCGAGATAGACTATGAGGACATGCACCTGGGACACATGGGCGAGCGGTTGCGCAGAGGCTTCTATGGAGAGATAGACTGGGCCATCATCGAGGTAAGCGATATTGACGAGGGAGAGAATCTTTGCAAAGCTTATCTCACGAGTGCCGGTGGCATCGTGCCCACCATTGCCCGCATGGCCAAAAGGGTGATATTGGAACGCAATACTTTCCATGACCCCTGCTCCCGCTACTTGCATGATGTCTACGAAATAGGTGAGTGCCCTCGACGCGAGCCCATACCCATCCGCCAGGTAAGCGACAGGATAGGCACGGAATATGTCCCTATCGACCCCAAGAAAATAGTAGGCGTAGTGGAATGTGACATCCCTGAAGAAGCGCGAGCCTTCAAGCCCCTCGACCCCATTACGGAACAAATGGGACACAACGTGGCGGACTTCCTGGTCTCTGACTTGAAGAAGGGACTTATCCCGCCAGAGTTCCTGCCTCTGCAAAGTGGTGTGGGAACAACAAGCAACGCTGTGTTGGAGGCGTTAGGGCAAAATCCAGCCGTGCCTGTATTCAATGTCTACACAGAAGTAGTGCAAGACGCAGTGGTGAAATATATGCGCGAGGGGCGCATCAAGGACGCCAGCTGCTCATCGCTTACCGTGACCAACGACACCCTGCGTGACGTTTACGAGGATATTGACTATTTCAAGCACCACCTCACCATTCGCCCCAGCGAGATAAGCAACTGCCCCGAGGTAATCCGCCGCCTGGGCGTCATCGCCATGAACACCGCCATAGAATGCGACATCTATGGCAACGAGAACTCAAGCCATATCTGCGGCTCGAAACTGATGAACGGAATCGGGGGCAGTTGTGACTATGAGCGCAATGGCTACATCTCCATCTTCACCACGCAAAGCACCACCAAGAACGGCTGCATATCGGCCATCGTGCCCATGTGCTCCCACGTAGACTCCACGGAGCATGACGTAGACGTGATAGTTACCGAGCAAGGAATCGCCGACTTAAGGGGAAAAGGACCGCTGAAGCGTGCCCGGGAAATCATAGAAAACTGCGCCCATCCCGACTACCGCCCCTTGCTGCGCGACTACTTGCGCATCTGCGAGCGAGGCCATGAGCCTGAGAACATGCGGGCGGCACTGGCGTTCCACGACACGTTCTTGCGCGAGGGAGACATGCGCAAGACCGATTTCAGCAAATATGTATAAGGGAAGTGGAGCATACCGGACTCGAACCGGTCACCTCGACACTGCCAGTGTCGCACTCTAGCCAGATGAGCTAATGCCCCAAGCGTTGTTAAGCGAGCGCAAAGATAACGCGAATATTTCAAATATCACGCTTCCTTGGGGAAAAATTGTCCCATTTCCATCAAACTATAAGATTTTTTAAGATTTAAACCGTTTTCGCGATGAAGAGAAAGGCCATTCCGTTTGAAGTTCCACTGGGCGCGGACCAGGTGTTGCTACATACTTGTTGCGCCCCATGCTCTTCCGCTATCGTGGAGTGTATGTTGCAGCACGACGTGCGCCCTACCATCTATTATTGCAACCCCAACATCTTCCCCCTGGAGGAATACCTCATCCGCAAGGACGAATGCACCCGCTACGCCCAAGCTCTAGGGCTGGACATCGTTGACGCGGACTACGACCACGAGGCATGGAAACAACAGATGAGAGGCATGGAGCAAGAACCCGAACGAGGAGCGCGCTGCCTTTCTTGCTTCAAGCTTCGGCTCCTGTCCACCGCCAGATACGCGCACGAGCACGGCTTCAAGGTCATCACCACCACGCTGATGTCTTCTCGCTGGAAAAGCCTGGAGCAAATCAACACCGCGGGCAATTACGCCGCGAGCCAATTCGACGATGTCACGTGGTGGGATCATAACTGGCGCAAGGGCGGACTGAGCGAGCGCCGCCTGGAAATCATCCGTGAATACGGCTTCTACAACCAGCAATATTGCGGCTGCGAATACAGCATGCGACGGAAAGAGGATTAAACCTTCGCCCCTGTCGTTCGTCTAATGGATAAATACACCCCCTAAAAACCATTAGACTATGAGAAGATTCTTGATGATACTATTGGCCGCGCTCACCCTGCAGGGAGCCATGGCGCAACTGCCAGACAGCCGCAACTGGCGACTCAACCCCTCTCCCATGTCGCCCAAGGAGCATGTCGCCTATTGGAACAAGTTGTTAGAACTCACTCCCAGCCAGCGCCAACAGATAGAGAGGCTCAACCTGCAATACGCCGACCTCTTCCGCGGGGCGATAACCATGCCCGCCCCGCCTAAAGCCAAGCCCAATGACCCCGCCCGCAAGAATTGGCGAACCAAAGGCAAAGCCCCCGTGCCTCCCAAGGCCTTCGGAAAGAAGCCTGGAAAAGACCTGGAAAAACGATGGAAAGAGTATGAGAAGAGCCTGAAAAAGATCCTCTCCAAGAAACAATACAAGGAGTATGAGAAACGGGCCAAGCAACTGCGCAAGAGATAAACATCCTTCTTAAATACTACACAATGTTTCCCCGCCAACTGGAAGAGAGCGACTCCAAGTTGACGGGGATTTTCATAAAAGGCCAGTATGACCGCTTTTCCAACGCGGCAGTACTGCGTTGGCGGTTGAAGTACTACTGATATTCAATTTCAGTAGTACTGCGTTGGCCATCGCAGTACTACTTCGTTTTTCGCCCAAGATTTTTACATGTTCATCAAAATAAATTGTTTCGTAAAGAAAAACAACTTGTTTTGCTCCACAAAATAACTTGTTTTGCTCCACAAAATAACTTGTTTTGCTTTCCAAAATAAGTTATTTTCAAAAGTGGGGCAAATCAAGCCTCAGCTACAACAAAGAAAAGCGAGGTTTTCCTTTATATCCTTTCGATTTGCGCGCTTTTCTCCTTCGGAGAGAAGATAGGCCGCGTCTCAACAATAAAAACAAAAACGAGGTTTTGTTTTGTATTGTCTTCGATTTGCGCTATCTTTGCAAACATGATAGACAGGCAGACCATTGACTGCATCATGGAGGCCACCAACATCGTGGAAGTGGTATCGGAGTTCGTGACACTCAAGAAGAGGGGTGTCAACTATATAGGGCTTTGCCCCTTCCATGACGATAGCCACCCTTCCTTTTCCGTATCCCCGAGCAAGGGGATATGCCACTGCTTCTCGTGCGGGAAGGGCGGCAACGCCGTCAACTTCCTGATGGAGCTGGAGCAAATGTCCTACCCCGACGCACTGAGATGGCTAGCCAACAAGTACCATATAGAAATAAAAGAGCGGGAGCGCACGGATGAGGAGAAGTTGGCGGAAAGCCAAAGGGAGTCAATGCTCATACTGAACGAATGGGCGGCCAACTACTATCACAACGTGTTGCTGAACGAGACCGACGGCAAGGCCATAGGCTTGGAGTATTTCAGAAGCCGCGGTTTCAGGGATGACATCATTGAGAAATTCAAGTTGGGGTTCTCGCTGAGACAACGGGAAGCGTTGGCTTCGGCCGCGTTGAAACAAGGATACCAAAAAGAATTCCTGGTGAAGACAGGGCTTTGCGTCGAGCGGGAGAATGGCGAGCTGGTAGACCGCTTCTATGGCAGGGCCATGTTCCCATGGATGAGCGTAAGCGGAAAGGTCATCGCTTTTGGCGGCAGAGTGCTGGACAGCCGCACCAAGGGCGTAAGCCAGAAGTACGTCAACTCGCCCGACAGCGAGATCTATCACAAGGAGCAAGCCCTTTACGGCATCTACCAAGCCAAGAAGGCCATCGCCAAGGAAGACTGTGTCTACATGGTGGAAGGATATACCGATGTCATCTCCATGCACCAGTGTGGCATAGAGAACGTGGTGGCCAACTCTGGCACAGCCCTGAGCGTGAAACAAATCAGGATGCTCCACCGCTTCACCAACAACATCGTGTTGCTCTATGATGGCGATGAGGCCGGCATACACGCTGCCCTGCGAGGAACAGACATGCTCTTGGCCGAGGGAATGAACATCAAGGTATTGCTTTTGCCTGACGGCAATGACCCAGACAGCTTCGCCCGCACCCATACGGCATCAGATTTCCGAAACTACATAGAGGAACACCAAACGGATTTCATCCGCTTCAAGACACAGGTGTTGATGGATGGCGTGACAGACCCCATCAAACGCTCGGAGGCCATCAACGACATCATGCGCAGCGTGTCAATGATACAAGACCAAATCGTGAGAGCCACCTATATCAGAGAGTGCTCTGAGCGGCTTTCCATGTCGGAGGCGACACTCATCAGCGCGGTCAACCGCTTTATCACACAAGGAAAAGACGAGAAAGAGAAAGCTGAAAGAAGAGTGGCGGGACTGAAAGAAACCCCCGCCCAAGTCCAGTCCGCTCCAACCCCAGGCATGCCACAGGCCCCAAAACAGGGCATGGACACCGAGACCATGCTGATACAAGCCGTGATAAGATATGGCGAGCGAATCATTTCCGTAAGAGACTGCGAAGACAACGCCGTCTCGTTGGCCTTGGCGCAATATGTGGCACTCAACCTCGCCAGCGACAACCTGCATTTCACCTCACCTCTCTATGAGCGCGTATTAAAAGAGGCTAACGACCACCTGCTGGAGGAAGACTTCCACACAGAAAGCTATTTCGTCAACCATCCTGACCCCGAGGTGAGCAAGCTGGCCTCTGAGCTGTGCGCCGAGCTGGGGCATCTCTCTCCCAGCCTGCGCTATGAGCAAACTCCCGAGCGGCTGCGACAACTGACCGAGAAACTCGTAATGGAGTTCAGGTACACTTACGCCGAGCGCAAGGTAAACGAGCTATACCAACAAGTGCTGGCCTGCCAGGAAAGCCCAGACCAAATGGCGGCACTCATGGCGCAATACAACGACATGAAACATATCAAGAAGTATTATGCCGAGCAACTGGGGAAAACCATCTGAAGCACATCTTTGCCCATGACCTACGTCTACGATATTCTCCTCGTGGCTTACATCGTCATCGTGACGGCCACCATCATCGCTGTGTTGCTAGACAACAAACAGCCCGCGAAGACCATCGCCTGGCTCATGGTACTGATATTCATACCCGTGATAGGCTGGCTTCTCTACGTGTTCTTCGGACAGAATGTACGCAAACAACGCTTGATGAGCCAACGCAGCATTGACCAGCTCACGAAACGCAGCATGATGGAGTATGACGTACAAGGAGATTTGCGACTGCCCGAGAAGGTCGAGCCTTTGGTGAGACTGTTCGCGAATCTCAATGTGGCGTTGCCCTTCAAAGACAACCAGACCCAAGTGCTCGGCGATGGCTACGCTTTCACCTATGCCCTGCTGAAGGCTTTCGCCCAAGCCAAAAGCCACATCCACCTGGAAACTTACATCATAGAGGATGACCCGCTAGGCAACCTCATCGCCGATGCCTTGATAGCGAAAGCCCGGGAGGGAGTGGAAGTGAGGCTCATCTACGACGACGTAGGTTGCTGGAAAGTGAAAGAGCGTTTCTTCGAGCGAATGCGTGACGAGGGCATTGACATCCACGCTTTCATGCCCGTGAGATTTCCCGCCTTTACCAGCAAGGTAAACTACCGCAACCACCGCAAACTATGCGTGGTGGACGGGAAGACAGGATTCATCGGTGGCATGAACATCGCTCTGCGCTACGTGAAAGGGGACGGCAAGCAGACTTGGCACGACATCCACCTGCGCATAGAAGGCGGAGGTGTCTACGCCATACAAAGAGCCTTCCTGGTGGATTGGTATTTCGTGGATCGCACATTGCTCACCCAAAGAAGGTTCTATCCCCCCGTGGCCGAGCATCTAAGGTCTGACTGCGTGATGCAAGTAGTCACCAGCAGTCCCATAGCCCCCTGGCCGGAAATCATGCAAGGCTATGCCCGCATGATTTCCCAAGCGCAAAAATATGTCTATATAGAAACACCGTACTTCCTGCCCACGGAAATCATCCTCTTCGCGCTGCAAACGGCCGCCCACGCAGGAATAGACGTAAGGCTGATAGTGCCAAGACGTTCCGATGCCAAGCTGGCCGAGTGGGCGAGCCGCTCCTACCTGCTGGAAGCCATGGACGCAGGCGTGAAAGTCTACCTTTACGGGGCGGGGTTCAACCACAGCAAGATGATGGTAAGCGATGATTTGGTGGCCACCGTAGGCAGCACCAACGTGGACTTCCGCAGTTTCGAGAACAATTTCGAGGCCAACGCTTTCTTCTACGATGAGGACATGGCCTTGCGACTGAAGTGCGCTTTCCTCAGCGACCTGCAAGACTGCGAACCGCTCACGCCCAATCAGCTGCTCAACCGCCCCATTACCCGCAGGATATTTGAAGGCGTGGTAAGGCTGCTCTCGCCACTATTGTGACCGCGAAAAAGGGACTACAACAATTCACACGATTTCACACAACCCTCATAACGGTATGTCTTATACTGATATAGGTAGACACATTTAGAACAAATTAAATGTGTATCCCAA
>ERZ827423.214-NODE-214-length-79349-cov-8.454536_pt1 | contig 79349 bp, 72 predicted proteins | sample MGYA00519775_ERZ827423 | MGnify/ENA primary metagenome ERZ827423 (study PRJEB31778, sample SAMEA3449296) | human gut metagenome | biome: human gut; feature: human-associated habitat; material: faeces | place: United Kingdom | collected 2010/2012 ... | reverse complement strand
ATTCGAACCCCCGCAAACGGAGTCAGAGTCCGGTGTGCTACCGTTACACAAATCCTCTATATTATACCTGGTGGAGACAACAGGACTCGAACCTGTGACCTCATGCGTGTGAAGCATGCGCTCTAACCAGCTGAGCTATGCCTCCATACCGAAGCAGGGATTATTATACCACGTTTTTCCGGAAAGTCAACCACTTTTTCGGAATTTCCTTATTTCTTTTTGCGCCCCACCAAAAGGTGGGGCGCGGAAAAGCTACCTGTATGGCTGCACGTATCGTTCATGGCTCAGGCTTTGCGGCCGCGCGTGGGCGCCGGAAACAAGACCGAGCATGGCGTAGATCGAAACCACCGAGGAGCCGCCGTAGCTGATCAGCGGGAGGGTCAGGCCGATAACGGGCATAACGCCGATGCACATGCCGGTGTTGATCATCACCTGGAACATCAGCGCGGACGCGGCGCCGTAGCATACCAGACGGCGCATATAGTCCTGGCAGTGCATACCCACATAGATGCACCGGGCGATGATGGCCATTTCCATAATCATGATCGCAAGGCACCCCACGAAGCCTAGTTCCTCGCCCATGGACGAGAAAATATAGTCCGTGTGCTGGGCGAACAGGCTGCCGCTCTGGGTACGGTTGCCGTTGAACAGTCCCTGCCCCGTCAGGCCGCCGCCGGTGAGGGAACGCAGGTTCATCATGGAGTGGTAGCGCTCGTTGATGCCCATGGGGTCGATGGTGTCGTCAACCAGAATCAGAAACCGGTTCTGCTGGTATTCGCCCAGGAACTGCCACAGGATCGGGAACGCCGCCACGATCAGGCCGATGGCCAGGACGAACCACCACAGGCTGACGCCGCCGCCGAAGGCCATGCCGATGAAGATAAACACGAAGATCAGGGAAACGCCCGCGTCGCCGGACAGCACCATGTTCAGTCCCACCAGCAGTCCCAGGTGAAGGCACATGTGCATGACGGACGGCAGACTGGATATCCGGTTCTGGTGCGCCGACATGACCGACGCCATAATAACGACATAGGTGATCTTACAGATCTCGGCGGGCTGAACGCTGATGAAGCCCAGGTTGATCCAGCTTCGGTTGCCGGAGTCGTGGTCGGTTCCCAAAGGGCTTATCAGCATGAGAAGCAGCGCGCAGTTGAAAGCCACCATCGCCATCCGGTGTTCCGAAAGAAAGTCCAGATCGACGGAGGACACCAGCGCGTACATCATGACGCCCAGACCGGTAGCCGCCAGCTGAATGATAATATATTTGATATTGCCGCCAAACTTGTCGGCGGAAGTGGCGCTGGCAATGAAAACGCAGCCAAAGCCGGATACGATCAGGCACAAAACCAGCAGAAATATGTCGCCTTTTTTCCAAAAATCCTTTAATTCATCAAAAAACCGGCTCAAATAACCGCCTCCTTCCCATCACGGCTTTTCATTATACCATTCTTCCGGGGAAAAGTAAATAGACGAAATGTGAACGTTGCCTTTCCCATTGTCCGGGGCATTTCCGTCCGCCGGGGGCGGGCAGGGGATAGCGGCGCGGTAAAACGGGCAGAATCCATAGAACCCAGGAAAAATATTCATCCGGTTTTACTTGACAAAATGGGAAAATGGTATTATTCTAAGTGGGAGTCTGCAAGAATTGGAAACGTTTCAATTTTCCGAAACTGCCGTTTTTCCACCGCCGCAGGGGTGTCTTCCCCCGGAGTTCCTCCGGAGAACCCACGCTCAGACGGATACCGGCAAAAAGTTTCCTGTTTGCCGTTTTCGGGGCGGTTTCAACTGGACATGCTGATCGGAATATGATATACTATCAAAAGTCTGTCTGGAAGAAACCGTATCAATAAGCCATGGCGGCGCGCCCGCTTTAAGAATGGAGAGCTAACATGAACAACAACTGTCTGAACATCCTGAAATGGACGGAGGCACAGCTCAAGTACACCTACGACGTTTCTTTGCAGGAGGCCACCCCTCAGGAGCTGCACGAAGCGCTGGGTCAGGCTGTTATGATGGCCATTTCCGACGATTGGAGCCATTCCAAGAAGACCCGTATGCCCAATCGTAAGGCCTACTACATCTCCGCCGAGTACCTGATCGGCCGTCTGGTGTATTCCAACCTGTTCAACCTGGGCATTCTGGACGAGATGAAGGAGCTGTTTGCCGAGCACGGGGTTGACCTGGCGATTCTCGAGGACATCGAGGACGACGCTCTGGGCAACGGCGGCCTTGGCCGTCTGGCGGCCTGCTTCCTGGACAGCGCCGCTTCCACGGACATTCCCCTGTCCGGCTACGGCCTGCGCTACAAGTTCGGCCTGTTCAAGCAGAGCTTTGACGCCGACGGCAGCCAGGTGGAGAACGCCGACGACTGGACGAAGTTCGGCGATCCCTGGTCCTTCCGCCGCTATAACCACACCGTGAAGGTCAAATTCCCCGATCATACCGTTCTGGCCGTTCCCTACGACGTTCCCGTCATCGGCTATGGCACCGAGAACGTGGGCACGCTGCGCCTGTGGCAGTGCGAGGCCGAGGAGGAGCTGGACTTCAACGCCTTCAACAATCAGGACTACCTGCGCGCCCTGGAAGCCAAGAACAAGGCTGAGGACATCACCCGCGTCCTGTACCCCAACGACTCCACCTGGGAGGGCAAGCGCCTGCGCATTAAGCAGCAGTATGTGCTGTCCTCTGCGTCCCTGCAGGATATGCTGCGCACCTTCAAAATTGCCCATGGCGATGATTTGAGCCGCTTTGCCGAGTTCTACGCGGTGCAGCTCAACGACACCCATCCCGCCATGTCCATCCCCGAGCTGATCCGTCTGCTGATGGCGGAGGGCATGAGCTTTGACGATGCCTTCAACGTCGCCCAGAAGACCTTCTCCTACACCAACCACACCGTCATGGCCGAGGCGCTGGAAAAGTGGCCGCTGGATCTGATGCGCAGCGTGGTTCCCGAGATCGTGGACATCATCTGCCGCATTGACCAGAAGCTCAAGTGGGAGCATCCGGGTTTGTTCATCGTGAAGGACAACACCGCCCACATGGCGAACCTGTCCATTTACGTCGGCTCCTATATCAACGGCGTGGCGGAGATCCACACCCAGATTCTGAAGGACGACTGCTTCAAGGACTGGTACTACGCCTTCCCCGAGCGGTTCCAGAATAAGACCAACGGCATCACCCCCCGCCGCTGGCTGGGTCTGTGCAACCCCGAGCTGACCGCCATGCTGCGGGAAAAGGTGGGCGGCGACTTCCTGAAAAACCTCGACCTCATCGGCGAGCTGAAAAATCAGATCTACGACGAGACCATCGTGGAATTCAACGACATCAAGCACCTGAAGAAGGAGCAGCTGTGCGCCGTCATCGCCAAGCACGAGGGCGTGACGCTGAACCCCGACTTCATCTTCGACGTGCAGGTCAAGCGTCTGCACGAGTACAAGCGCCAGCTGATGAACATTCTGTCCATCGTGGACATCTACTTCCGTCTGAAGGAAGGCCGCCTGCCGGACTTCCATCCCACGGTTTACCTCTTCGGCGCCAAGTCCGCCCCCGGCTACGCCCGGGCAAAGGCCATCATCCGCTATATCAACCGGGTCGCGAAGCTGATCAACAGCGACCCCGCCGTGGCGGATAAGCTGAAGGTGGTATTCGTTCAGAACTACAACTGCTCCTACGCCGAGCATATCATCCCCGCCGCCGATATTTCCGAGCAGATTTCCCCCGCCGGCACGGAGGCTTCCGGCACCGGCAACATGAAGCTGATGCTCAACGGCGCCGTGACCCTGGGTACGCTGGACGGCGCCAATGTGGAGATCGCTCAGGAAGCCGGCCGGGAGAACGAGTATATCTTCGGCCACACCGTGGATGAGATCAACGCCGCCAAGCCCACCTACCACGCCAGGGATATTTTCGACTCCAACGCCGACCTGCGCCGCGCCATCAACACGCTGGTGGACGGCACCGTGCCCACGGACGACGCCCAGAAGGAGCTGTTCCATTCTCTGCTGGACGGCACCGACTGGCATCAGGCTGACCATTACTTCCTGCTGCTGGACTACGCTTCCTATCTGGGCACCAAGCTCCAGGCCAACCGGGACTATGCCGACCGCATTGCCTTCGGCCGCAAGTGCCTGATGAACGTGGCCTCCGCCGCCAAGTTCTCCTCCGACCGCACCATCCGTCAGTACGCCGAGGAAATCTGGCACATCAAGCCCACTGAGTATTAAACCCCAAAACACGCCCGATTCTGCAAAGAGTCGGGCGTGTTTGTGTATCCAAAAATGTCAGAACCTTGCGCTGGGCGGCGAATTGTGGTATAGTATGGTCAAAGAACCCGCCGGTTTTTCCGGGGCGTCACGTCAATCTTGGAGGTGCAGACATGAAAGTTCAATTCATCGGTGCGACCCATGAAGTCACCGGCAGCTGTACGCTGCTGGAGGTAAGCGGCCGGTACTATCTGGTGGACTGCGGCATGGAGCAGGGGGAGGACATTTTCCAGAACGTCCCGCTGCCCGTCCCGGCGAATGCCATTGAAGCGGTGTTCCTGACCCACGCCCATATCGACCATTCCGGAATGCTCCCCAAGCTGTGCAAGGACGGTTTCCGGGGGCAGATCTACGCCACGGAGGCCACCTGCAATCTTTGCCGCATCATGCTCATGGACTCGGCGCACATTCAGGAGTCGGAAGCCCAGTGGCGCACCCGCAAGGCCGAGCGTGCCGGGGAACGGGCCGTGGAGCCGGTGTACGACACCAACGACGCGGCGGCGGCTCTCCGGCTGCTCCGCCCCTGCCAGTATAACGCCGCCGTTCAGGCCGCGGAGGGCATCATCATCCGCATGACGGACATCGGCCACCTGCTGGGTTCCGCCGCCATCGAAATGTGGCTGACGGAGGGAAAGCAGACCCGGAAGATCGTGTTCAGCGGCGACGTGGGCAATGTCAATCAGCCTTTGCTCCGGAACCCCCAGCCGGTGGCGGAGACGGAATATCTGGTCATCGAGTCCACCTACGGCGACCGCCTGCACCCCAAGGAGCGGGGCGACGTGGTGGGGGAGCTGGCCGCCTGCATCCAGCGGGCGCTGGATCGGGGCGGCAATCTGGTCATCCCCGCCTTCGCCGTGGGGAGGACGCAGGAAATGCTCTATGCCATCCGGGAGATCAAGCAGCGGGGGCTGGTGACGGGACACGACCATTTCCCGGTGTACGTGGATTCCCCCCTGGCCGTGGAGGCGACGGGGATTTTCCTGCAATGCGACCCCGCGGATTTTGACGACGAGACCCGGGCCATTCTGAAACAGGGCGTCAACCCCATCTGGTTTGACGGATTGAAGCTGGCCGTTTCCTCCGACGAATCCAAGATTATCAATACCGACCCCCAGCCCAAGGTCATTCTCTCCGCCAGCGGCATGTGCGAGGCGGGCAGAATCCGCCACCATCTGAAGCACAACCTTTGGCGCAAGGAGAACATCATCCTGTTCGTAGGCTATCAGGCGGAAGGCTCTCTCGGCTGGAAGCTGGAAAACGGGGCGAAATCCGTAAAGCTTTTCGGCGAGGACATCGCGGTGAACGCGGAGATCGCCATGCTGCATGGCACCTCCGGCCACGCGGACAAAGAGGGCTTGCTTGCCTGGCTGGCTGGCTTCCGGGAAAAGCCCAAGATGGTGTTCGTGAACCACGGCGACGACAGCAGCTGCAAAGCCTTCTGCGCGACCCTGAAATCCATGGGCTACCGCGCCGACGCCCCCTACAGCGGCACGGAGTACGACCTGATCACCGGCAAGCTCACCACCTACACCGAGGGCGTGAAGATCGACCGGGCGGCCGTCTTCAAGGGTACCCAGCGTGCGAAGCAGATTTATGAGGACATGGTCGCGGCGGCGGAAGCGCTCCTCGCGCTGGTCAAGACCCGCCGCGGGAATACCAACAAGGACAACGCCAAGCTCACGGGACAGATTGTCAGCCTGATCGAAAAGTGGAAGAAATAATGCAGCGCCCGGCAGGAAATGGATTCCTGCCGGGCGCTTTTTTGTGCGTTTCCCCTTACTTCAGACTGTATTTCATCGCATATGCCTTGTATTCGTCGTCAAAATTCTCGTTTTCCATCCGGGCGGAGCGGATGGCCTCGTGGGTGTTCATGTTGTGATGGTGCAGGTCGATGATGCAGCCGGCAATGTTGGAGCAGTGGTCGCCCACCCGTTCCAGCGCGGTCAGCAGATCCGACCAGACAAAACCGGATTCGATGCTGCAGCTGCCCTGCTGCATCCGCAGAATGTGGTGGATGCGCATTTTCTCCTTCAGATCGTCAATGACCTGCTCCAGAGGCTCCACCCGGTAGGCCTTTTCCAGATCGTCGTCCCGGAACGCCCGGAAGGTCATGTCCACGATCTCCTCCACAGCCCGCAGCAGAACGGTCAGCTCGTGACGGGCGGCGTCGGAAAGAGACAGATTCTTACCTTTCAGCTCCTCGGCGGACTCCAAAATGTTCAGAGCGTGGTCGCCGATGCGCTCAAAATCGCTGAGGGCTTTGAGGAGCATGGCGGCCTCGCTGCTGTCGCTTTCGCTGATTTTCAGGGCGCTGAGCTTGACGAGATACGTGCCGAGGATGTCCTCATAATGATCGGTCTTGCTTTCCCCCTCCCGCACGGCCTGGGCAAGCTCCGGCGTGTAGTTCTGGAGGGCAGCGGCGGCATCCCGCAGGGTTTCGGCGGCCACGTCCGCCATTTCATTGGTGACCACACGGCACCGCTCCAGGGCAATGGAGGGGGTGGCCAGCAGACGCTCGTCCAGTTCACAGACCGCCTCCGGCTGCTTCCCGTCGGGAACGATCCTGCACACCAGCTTTTCCAGCAGACCTGCCGCGGGCAGCATCAGGGTGGTGCAGATGACGTTGAACACCGTGTGGCAGATGGCGATGCCCAGATAGGAAGCGCTTTCTCCCAGAATGGCCGGGGAGAACAGGGCGTCCGCCAGCACAAAGAGGGTCAGGCACACAGCGGTGCCGATGATGTTGAACATCAGATGCACCACCGCAGCCCGCCGGGCGTTCTTGGTGGTACCCACGCTGGACAGCAGCGCGGTGACGCAGGTGCCGATGTTCTGACCCATGATAATGGGAATGGCGGCGGCATAGGTCACGGAGCCGGTGGAGGACAGCGCCTGCAAAATGCCCACGGAGGCCGACGAGGACTGGATGATTCCGGTGAGAACCGCACCCACAAGAACGCCCAGAATGGGGTTCGTGAACATCAGGAACATCTGCCGGAATTCCGGCACATTTTTCAGGCTGCTGACCGCGCCGGACATGGTCTCCATGCCGAACATCAGGGTCGCAAACCCCAGAAGGATCATGCCGGTGTCCTTCTTCTTGCCGTCCTTCATGAACATGTAGTATACAATGCCAACCAGCGCAAGAATGGGGGTAAAAGAGCTGGGCTTCAGCAGCCGGACGAAGACGTTCCCGCTTTCAATGCCACTGAGGCTCAGAATCCAGGCGGTGACGGTGGTGCCCACGTTCGCGCCCATGATGACGTTGATGGCCTGCCCCAGGGTCAGCAGCCCGGAATTGACGAAGCCCACCACCATGACCGTGGTGGCGGAGGAGGACTGAATGACGCCCGTGACGGCCAGACCCGTCAGAAAGCCCAGCATCCGGTTGGTGGTGAGCTTTCCCAGAAGCACCCGCAATGAGGAACCCGCCCGCCGTTCCAGCGCGTCTCCCATCAGGTTCATGCCGAACAGAAACAGGCACAGCCCGCCGATCATGGTCAGAACGTTGAAAATATCCATAGAATCCAGCCTCTCGTTTGGGGAAACTCCGAACAAATCGCCTTCGGCTGAGCAGCGGATCTTTTTCCCCGGCCGTGCGGTTTAGAAAGTGGGAAATACACAAAGTATTCCTCCACTTTCCAAACCTTCGTCCGAGAAAAAATCTCTCGCTGCCAGCTCTCGTCAATTTGTTCAGAGCTTCCCCCTTTTGATACTTCAATTTTATCAGCGCAAGGTCAAATTCATTATCAGAAAAATGTAAAATCTGCGTAAATCCGGCAGGAAATTGGGAGGGGCAGCGCCCCTCCCTTCGTTCTACTTTTTTTCCATGGGAAACCGCACCGTGACGATCGTCCCCTTGCCGACGGTGCTGTCCAATTCAATCGCCGCGCCCAGAATCAGCGCCGCGTGCTTGACGATGGACAGCCCCAGGCCGGTGCCGCCGATCTCCTTGGAGTGGCTCTTGTCCACCCGGTAAAACCGCTCGAACACCCGCTCCTGATGCTCCGGGCGGATGCCGATGCCGGTGTCCGTCACCGTGAGAACAGCCTGATTTTTTTCCTGCCCGAGCCGCACAATGACCAGCCCGCCGTCCTTGTTGTACTTGACGGCGTTGTCCATGAGGTTGAACACGATCCCGGAAACCAGCTGAGGAATCCCCCAAATCACGGTTTTCGTCCCTTCCAGCCGGATGCTGACGTTTTTCAGCTCCGCCGGGGCGGTCAGCTCCTGCATGGCGGCCTTCGCCGTTTCGTACAGATCGATGGGCGCCCACTGCATGTCCGCCGCGCCCTCGTCCAGCCGGGACAGGCGCAGGGTGTCCTCCACCAGATCGATCATGCGCTGCGCCTCGCTGTAGATTTTCTCCGAAAAGTGCCGGGTGTCCTCCGGGGGAACCAGCCCGTCCTTCATCAGCTCGGCGTAGCCGGAAATGGCGTGAAGCGGGGTTTTCAGCTCATGGGAGACGTTGGCGGTGAATTCCCGGCGGAGGGCTTCCGCCTTCTGCTTCTGGGTCACGTCAAACAGCAGCAGCACCACGCCGGAAACCGCCCCGTCGGATTTGACCGGGCTGGCGGCGGCGAGATATTCTCCGCCGGTCAGAGCCACGTTTTCCTCCGCCTTTTCCCCGGTGAGAGCCTTCTCCACCAGGGCGGAAATGGCCGCGTTCCGGTTGGCGACGCCAAAGTCTGCCCCTAAGCAGTTGGGGGTGATTTCCAGCAGCCGCGTGGCGGCGGGGTTGATGCTCAGCACCGTGCCGCTGCTGTTCATCAGCACCAGACCCTCGCTTAAGGAGCGGGTGACGGCGTTGAATTCCTTCTGCTTCTGCCGCAGCTCCTGAGACTGCGCCCGGAGCTGAACCTGCTGGGAGTCCAGCCGCCGCAGAAGAGGCTGGATTTCGACGTATTCCCGGTTGGACAGGGGGTCGTCCAGATTCAGCTCGTTCAGCGGTGCCACAATATTTTTCGTCAGCTGCCCGGCGAGTATCGCCGACAGGGCGACGGCAATGCCGATCACCAGAAGGATCGGCTTCACCACGCCCAGCACCAGATGGGGTACCGTGTTCTGTGCCGCGGAAAGCCTGAGCACCGTGCCGTCGCTTAAGCGCTGCGCCGTGTAAATATAGCGCTCCATCAGCGTGTCGGAATAGCGGAAGCTGGTGCCGGAGCCGGTGGTCAGCGCGGCCTTGACCTCCTCCCGCTCCAGATGATTCTCCATTATGCCGGAATCGGAGCGGCTGTCATAAAGCACCGTGCCGTCCGCGGCAATCCAGGTGATGCGCCGGTCGGAGGTATCGAGATCGTCAAAATAGGAAACCCCTTCCGTTTCCAGCGCGTGGGCGACCAGCGCCGTCTGCAATCGCAGCTGCTCCGCCTGAACGTCGGAAAAGTAGGTATACAGCGCCCCCAGAATCAGTGCCGGCGTGGCCAGCAGCACCGCCAGGGACGCCAGAAAAATCGAGCGAAAAACCCGCTTCGTCATGGCCTACGCCTCCATCCGGTAGCCAACGCCCCGGACGGTGCGGATGTATTCGCCGCACTGCCCCAGCTTCGTGCGCAGGGTGCCGATGTGTACGTCCACCGTCCGGGTCTCCCCCACGTAGTCCGTGCTCCAGATCCGCTCCAGCAGCTGATCCCGGGTAAAGACCCGGCCGGGATGCTCCAGAAAGAGCTTTAATAGCTCAAATTCCTTAAGCGTCAGCTCCACCCGGGTGTCCCCGGCGCAGACCGTATGGGACGCGGAGTCCATCCGCAGATTGCCCATTTGCAGCAGTCCGGGGGCAGCCGCAGGAGCCGTCCGGCGCAGAACCGCCCGGATGCGGGACACCATCTCCATCATGCCGAAGGGCTTGGCCAGATAATCGTCCGCGCCTAAGTCCAGCCCCACCACCTTGTCGTACTCCGTTCCCCGGGCGGACGCGATGATGACCGGGATGCGGGCGGTGGCGGGATTGCCCCGGAGGGCTTTGAGAATTTCGATGCCGTCCATCCCGGGCAGCATGATATCCAGCATAATCAGCTGGGGCTGGGCATGGCTCAGGGCGTCGAACAGCCCCACGCTGTCCCGGAAGCCCTCCGCCTCGAAACCGGACGCCCGCAGGGCATACAGCATCAGCTCCCGGATGCTGTCGTCATCCTCTACGCAGTAAATCACTTGCATTCCCTCCAACTTATTCTTTCTCACTGTCGATGGTACGACAAAACCGTAAGAATTACAATAGGCACTTTGTAAAATCTATGTAAAGTGGGGCAATTTACCCCCAAAAGCAAAATCTCCGGGGCGGATTTCCGCCCCGGAAATGATGTCAAGCGTTGAAAACATAGGTATCCAGCCGCCGGAAGGCCTCCTGCACCCGGCTTAAGGGCAGCGCGAGGTTCATGCGGATGTGGGTCTGACCGTGGAACGCCCGTCCGTCCTGCCAGACAACGCCCACGTCCCATCCGGCAGCAAGCAGCTCGTCCATGGTCTTGCCGTGGGCTGTCAGCCATTTTTCGCAGTCCAGGAACAGCATATACGTCCCCTGAGGGCGGCTGACCTCCACGCCGTTAAAGTGCTGAGCGATATAGTCGCAGGCAAAATCCACATTGCCGGTGATGACCTTCCGCAGCTCCTCCACCCACTCGCAGCCCTCGGGCTTGTAGGCGCCCAGCAGGGCGTGCATGCTCATGACATTCATGGCGTTGTAGTGGCTGAGGGAACCCTCCTTGTCGCAGCGATCCCGGAGCCAGGAATTGTAGATAATATGGTAGCTGCCCACCAATCCCGCCAGATTGAAGGTCTTGGAGGGGGCGTACAGCGCCACGGTGCGCATTTTCGCGTCCTCACTGACGGACTGGGTGGGGGTGTGGCGATATCCGGTCAGCAGAATGTCGCTCCAGATCTCGTCGGAAACCACCATCACGTCGTACTTTTTGTACAGCGCCATGGCCTGCTCGACTTCCCGGCGCTCCCAGACCCGGCCGCAGGGGTTGTGGGGGGAGCAGAAAATGGCGGCGTGGATGTGATTCTCCACGATTTTCTTTTCCATGTCGGCAAAGTCCATCCGCCAGACACCCTGCGCGTCCTTTGTCAGCGGAGAGTGGACAATGTGATAGCCGTTGTCCGTCAGGCAGTGGGTAAAGCCGATGTAGGTGGGGCTGTGGAGCAGCACGTTGTCCCCCTTGGAGCAAAGTACGTTCAGTGCGGAGATCACGCCGCCCAGTACGCCGTTTTCGTAGCCGATGTGTTCCGGCTTCAGGCCGGTGACGCCGTTGTGGTCTTCCTGCCAGCGGATGATGGAATCGTAGTATTCCGCCGGGGGGTCAAAGTAGCCGAAGGCCGGATGCTCCGCCCGGGCGATCATGGCCTGCTGAACGGTGGGAACCACGGGGAAATTCATGTCCGCGACCCACATGGGAATCACGTCAAAGCCCTCCCGGGGGGCGGGATAGGAGGAACCGGGGGCGCCCACGGCGTCGACGGCGACGGCGTCCTTTCCCCGGCGATCCAGAATGGAAGTAAAGTCGTATTTCATTTGTGTTTCTCCTTTTTCTTGCCCTTGCCCAGACGGGAATACCGACCGGGGAAATACCACGAAAAAATGACGGCTGCAAAGCCGCCGAACAAAATCATTATAACAGGGCATTCACCCGTTGTCAATCCGTGGCTGCCCATGCCGAAGGGAAATCTGTGTTTTCAACAATAAGGTATTGGCGATATTGTCTAATATTACGCCTTGAATAACCGCAATATTTATGATATCTTATAAACACAAAGAGGTGATACCGATGTACAGGTAAACCCTTGAAGGCTTCAAATCAGGATGGAGCCGATACAGGCGGGCAGGGAGATCCCCCGGCGATTCCGACTTATAAGCGCGTCTCGCGGAAGAGACAGATGGAGAATGGATAAGGCATCGGAGCAGGCAAACGGATCGCAAACGCCCGTCAATCCGCAGAAAGAGAGGTTAACCAACAGATGTTAGATATCAAGATCGCAGAGAAATGACCCTCGGCGGCTGTAATGACAGTTGACCGAGGGTTATTTCTTTTTTGCGCTTCCTCTGCTGATTACGGCATGTTTTCCCGAAAAAACCATGGACAGTTTGCCGCTTCTATGGTAGAATCGTCCACAGGACACCCGCAGGAGGATTTTTTTATGGAGGGCGAATTGCCGTCGCAGCGCATCACGGAGGGCGTGATCTGGAAGCAGCTGCTTTTCTTTTTCTTTCCCATTCTGCTGGGAAGCTTTTTCCAGCAGATGTACAATACCGTGGATACCATCATCGTCGGCCGGTTTGTCGGCACCCGGGCGCTGGCGGCGGTGGGAGCCACCTCGGCGCTGCTGAACCTGATGAACGGCTTCTTCATCGGCCTGAGCACCGGCGCGACGGTACTGCTGTCTCAGTTTTACGGCGCGAAAAATAAGCAGGGTGTGCAGGACGCCCTCCATACCGGCGTGGCGCTGTCGCTGCTGCTGGGCGCGGTGGTGATGCTGCTGGGCTACTGCTTCGGCCCCAGGCTTCTGGGGCTGATGAACACCCCGGAAAGCTGCCTGGACGACGCCGTTCTGTACGTCAAAATCTACTTTGGCGGCGCGATTGCTTCCATGCTCTACAACATGGGCGCGGGCATTCTCCGGGCCATGGGGGATTCCCGGCGGCCGACCGTTTTCCTGATGGCCGCCTGCGGCGTCAATATCGTTCTGGATATCGTGTGCGTGGTGGTGCTGAAAATGGGCGTGGCGGGGGCTGCCATTGCAACGGTTTTCTCTCAGGTGGTCAGCGCGGGGATGGTCACGGTGGCGCTGCTCCGTCAGCCGGAGGAAACCCGGCTTTCTTTGAAAAAAATCCGGTTCCAGGGCGAGCTTCTGAAACGCATTCTCTACGTCGGCGTGCCGGCGGGGCTGCAATTCGTGACCTTTGACCTGGCCAATACGCTCATCCAGTCCGGCATCAACTCCTTCGGGGATGTGGCGGTGGCGGCCTGGACGGCGTACGTCAAGACCGACAGCCTGACCTGGATGATCTCCGGCGCCTTCGGCGTTTCCGTGACCACCTTCGTGGGGCAGAACTTCGGCGCCCAGAAATATGACCGGATTCGCCAAAGCGTATGGGTCTGCATGGGCATGAGCGTGGCGCTGACGGGGGCGATGAGCGCCCTGGTCATCGCGTTCCGTCCTGTCATTCTGGGGATTTACACCACCGACCCGGCGGTGATCAGGCTGGGGGTGTATGTCATGGCGTGGACGGTGCCGTTCAACGTGCTGTTCATGCCGGTGGAGGTGTTCGCCGGAGCCATGCGGGGAACGGGCTATTCGGTGGTTCCCACGGTGATCACCTGCATGTGCGTGTGCGTGTTCCGGGTGGTGTGGATTTTCACGGTGGTGAGAACCTGGCACAGAATCGAGCTGCTGGCCGTTTGCTATCCCTTAAGCTGGCTGCTGGCGGCGACGGTGTTTGCAATCGTCTATTTTCGCGGGGGCTGGCTGCGCAGGCGCATTGCCCAGTGCGGCATGGAACCGGAAGTAAGGGGATAGGAGGAAGAGAAAATGAAGTTTTTACGGCTGACTGCCCTGGTGCTGACGGCGGCGGTGCTGCTGTCCGGCTGCGGCATGGTGGACTTTGGCGAGTATTTCGGCGCCGTGCGCTCCCTGGTGGACGGGAACGCCATTGTCCCCTACGAGAGCATGACCTACGAGCGCCCGGACATGACCCGGTTCCGGCAGACCCTGGATACCGCCTGCGAGGCGGCGAAGGGGGACGACGTTTCCGCCATTCTGGACGGGGTGTACGACTTTTACGATGCCTATGACTGGTTCAGCACCTATTACGCCCTGGCGGATATCCACTACTGCGGGGATTTGACGGACACCTACTGGGAGGACGAATACAACTACTGCGCCCGGAACGCGGCTACGGTGGACGCCGGCTTGCAGGAGCTTTACCGGGCTCTTGCCCAGTCTCCCGCCCGGGAGGAGCTGGAGGAATACTTCGGCGAGGGCTTTTTCGACAGCTATGAGAATGAGGAAACCCTTTGGGATGAGAGCTTCACCGCCTTGCTGGAGGAAGAAGCCAGGCTGCAAACAAAGTATTATGAGCTGTCCGCCCAGGCGGCGGACTATCCGGAGGATACGGAAGGCTACTATGACGCCTGCGCGGACGGCATGGCGTCCCTTCTGGCGGAGCTGATCGCCGTCCGTCAGGAGATCGCGGAATATTGCGGCTATCCGGATTACCCCCAGTTTGCCGAGGACTTTTACTTTTACCGGGACTACACCGCCGCGGAGGAGGAGCAGCTCCTGGAGGACATCCGCCGGGAGCTGGTGCCGCTGTACCGGGAGCTGAGCAGCGATGCCTGGGAGGCGACCGGCGCGTATTCTTCGGAGAAGGAGACGCTCAACTACATAGCCGCAGCGGCAGAGGACATGGGCGGCACGGTAAAAGAAGCCCATGATCTCATGAAGACGGCCAAGCTCTACGACACCGGTTACGGGGAGAATAAGTACAATTCCTCCTTTGAGCAATACCTGACCAGCTATCAGGAGCCGTTCATCTTCATGAACGCCACCCTGACGGCCTACGACAAGCTGGTGCTTGCCCACGAGTTCGGTCATTTCTGCAACGACTATGCCAGCTACGGAAGCACCGCCGGGGTGGATGTGCTGGAGTTTTTCTCCACCGGCATGGAGTATCTGAGCCTGTGCTACGGCGGGGAAGACCTGACCCGGGCAAAAATGGCGGACAGTCTGGGCAATTACGTAGAGCAGGGGGCATATGCCAGCTTTGAGCGGCAGATGTACGGCCTGACCGGGGACGCTCTTTCCGCGGAGGGGCTGTACGCGCTGTATGAGCAGGTGGTGCAGAACTTCGGCTTTGAAAGCGTGGGCTATGACCGGCGGGAGTTCGTGGACGTGACCCATTTCTATACGAACCCCATGTACGTGTTCAGCTATGTGGTCAGCAACGACGCGGCCATGCAGCTGTACCAGCTGGAACAGGAGCAGCGGGGCGCTGGCTTGGAACTGTACGAGCAGAATCTGACGACGCAGGAATCCTATTTCCTGGCCTTCCTGGACAGCGCCGGACTGGAAAGTCCCTTCGAGACGGGAAGAATCGAAGCGGTCAAGGCGATTTTTGAATCGGTGCTGGAGGAAAGTTAACGAAACCCGCCCCTGGCTCTCCCCCTGGGAGAGCTGTCACCGAAGGTGACTGAGAGGGCATTGCGGCCTCATTTCCCCACTCCGTCCTCGCTGCGCTCGTCCACCTCTCCCAAAGGGAGAGGCAAGGGGTGCTTTGCATCTTTTTGGCGAAACGGCGCATACTGTATGCGAGGTGAGAACGCCGTGAAAGAGGACGAAAAGAAGCCCCTGTCCTGGGAAGTGGCCGACCCCAAGCCGCCGGTCATCCAGTCGGGGCATATGGAGAGTCGGAAAGAGAACTGACTGGGAAAAATCAGCAAAAACCGGGAAGGGCAATGCCCTTCCCGATTTTGTGTATGAAAGCCATGCAGAGGCAAATCGCCAAACTGGAAGTTATCGATTTCTTTGTGCGCTATATCTAACGGACAGCACAATGCTTACTGATGCGGTAATGACCTTTGCAAATACGGCGCTCCACCAAATCATGATTTGACCGCCAAACACCGGCGGCAGCATCAGCATCAACACCAGCATGATGATGGGTTCGATAAATGTCAGAACATAGGACAGCACATTTTTTTCGGTTGCGTAGAAAGCCGCCGTGGAAACTCGTGTGATGGCGTCAAACGGAACCGACACAAGGAAGATCGGCATGACCTTTATGACCCCTGCGTTTACCTCGGCAGATGAACCGAACAGTAGTCCAATCTTTCCACGGAGCAGGTAAATCAGAATCGCACTGGTTACCGCCAAAACCATGGAAAATTCATACGCCAGCGTTTTGGTTTGTTTGAGCGATTTTTCTTCGCCTGCTCCGTAGAACTGACTCATGAGCGGCTGGCTACCATCACCGACACCCTGCAAAAGAAGATAAACAATGCAGATGATATAGGAGATACAGGCATAGGTGGCGATAGCCTCCTGTCCGCCATAAGAAACCGATAATCGGTTGATGATCACAAGAGAGATATTTGGGACAAGGGTCAAGCCAAATGGAGCAAGTCCGATTTTTAATATCTGAAATGCCGTTTCCGGGGTATCAACAGGTGCGATTTTCAGAGTGAGGTTCTTTTTGATGGCACAATACACGAGTGCAACCGCCATAGTAACTCCCTGCCCAATAATGGTCGCCAATGCCGCACCGTACATGCCCCGTCCAAGAACCCACACAAAAGTATAGTCAAGAGCAATATTGGTAGCAAAGCCGCAGATCATAGCGATCATTGCCCACAAAGAACCGCCGTAATTACGCATAAACGGAACCAGTCCGGTGCCGAACACCTGTAAAATCGCTCCAAGGGCAATTACCTTGATATACTCATTTCCCAGAGTAAGCAACTCGCCCGATGCACCAAGGGCAGAAAGGATTTTCTCTGAAGTGAAGAAAACGGTGACAGTCAGGACAGCGCTGAAAAGAAGCATCAGCCCTGTTGCACCGGCAACGAACTCCCGTGCTTTTTTCTCATTTCCTGCTGCTTTCAGAATGGAGTATTTGACTGAACCACCCATTCCGATTCCTGTCCCTACGGATTGCAGGACCGCCGTGATGGGATATGCAATGTTGATTGTGGAAAGTCCGGCATCCCCGATTGAGTTGCCTACAAAGAAACCGTCAACGATGGCATACACCCCGGAAAGCGCAAAGGATAACACGGACGGAATCACATACTGAAAGAAAGTCCGCTTGTTATTCACTGCCCAGACCTCCGCTCAGCTCTCTTTCAAAGAGAAGGTTGAAAAGGTCAAGAATTTCACACATGGCTTGGAGCCGTTCGTTCCCGATTGTTCTATAAACCTTCTCCTCGGCTTTTCGTAAAGGCGCAATCATTCTGTGGGCGTATACCTGTCCGCTTTCAGTCAAGTCGATCCGCTTCTCACGTTTATCGCCCTCGCTGGCCTCCAACAGTAAATAGCCCTTCTTTTGAAGTGCGCTCACGACCGTATGAACCGTCTGTTTTTGCATACCGAAATTCTCTGCGATCTGCTTTTGCGTCAGTTCTCCCATGGATTCCAGCGCATACAGCACCATCATTTCCGGGTATCCGACGCCAAGTACCGAAGCTGCTTTTGTATATAGAGCAGTGCTTTTCGCCCACGCAACGTTAAAATGATTGTTTTCCATAAGTCCCCCACTTACAAATAGTATTTGTAAATATTATTATAGTATATTGTAAGGACTATTGTCAAGGGCGTATGGAGCAACAAATTCCGATTTGTTGAACCGAAATTCCGTATAGCACCCACGAAACCCGACGGCAAGCAGTCAGCAAGCGCCTACACCGGGCAGCGTTTCTCCACCCCAAAGAGATACCGCTCCTTAAGTACAAAATGAAACCGGGAAAGACTTTTGCCTTTCCCGGTCATTCTCATTTCAGCAATCAGCCGTTGGCGCGCATCTGAGCGAAGCACTCGCTGCAGTACACGGGACGGTCGGACTTGGGCTGGAAGGGAACCTTCGCCTCGCCGCCGCAACGAGCGCAGGTAGCGGTGAAGAACTCACGGGGGCCACGGGTAGCGTTCTTGCGAGCGTCACGGCAAGCCTTGCAGCGCTGGGGCTCGTTCTGGAAGCCGCGCTCTGCGTAGAACTCCTGCTCACCGGCGGTGAACACGAACTCCTTGCCACACTCTTTGCACACTAAAGTCTTGTCTTCGTACATTGGAAAATACCTCTCTTCGGTTAGTTGTTGCCCCGTGAAATCCCACTGGATGAAGGTTATAACGCAGGGTCGGTTAATTAGCGGCAATCTTCTGCCACAAATCGGATTATACCACACGAAATCCTTTTGTCAATCCTTTATGAAAAATTTTCCTGAAATTTTTGCGGATTTGTGCAACTTGGAGTAGCGGCAGAAAACCGGGAAACCGCGGTCAGATGGAGAACTGGGACTGTCCCTCGTAGGGAATGTGCAGATGGTCATAGGCCAGCGCCGTCACGCAGCGCCCCCGGGGGGTGCGGGTGAGAAAGCCCAGCTGCATGAGATACGGCTCGTAGACATCCTCCAGGGTCACGGCTTCCTCGCCGATGGTGGCGGCCAGGGTTTCTAAGCCCACGGGGCCGCCGCCGTAGTTCTGGATAATGGCGGTGAGCATCCGGCGGTCGATGTTGTCAAGTCCCAGCTTGTCCACCTCCAGACGGCGCAGCGCCAGGTCGGCGGCGTCCTTCGTGATGGTGCCGTCGCCCATGACCTCGGCAAAGTCCCGCACCCGGCGGAGGAAGCGGTTGGCAATCCGGGGGGTGCCGCGGCTGCGGGAGGCGATCTCCATGGCGCCCTTGGGGTCGATGGGCATCCCCAGAATGGCGGCGGAACGGGTGACGATTTTCGCCAGCTCCTCCGGGGTGTACAGCTCCAGACGCAGATTGACGCCGAACCGGTCACGCAAAGGCGCGGACAGCTGACCTGCCCGGGTGGTCGCCCCCACAAGGGTGAATTTCGGCAGATCCAGCCGGATGGAGTTGGCGCTGGGGCCTTTGCCGACGATGATGTCGATGGCAAAGTCCTCCATGGCTGGGTAGAGGATTTCCTCCACCACCCGGTTTAAGCGGTGAATTTCGTCGATGAACAGAATGTCGCCTGGGTTCAGGTTGGTCAGCAGCGCCGCCAGGTCGCCGGGCTTTTCAATGGCGGGGCCGGAGGTGACCCGGATGTTTACGCCCATTTCATTGGCGATGACGCCTGCCAGAGTGGTTTTGCCCAGGCCGGGAGGGCCATAGAGCAGGGTGTGATCCAGAGGTTCCCCCCGCCGCCGGGCGGCTTCAATATAAATGGACAGGTTCCCCTTGGCCTTTTCCTGCCCGGTGTAGTCGGAAAGGAGCTTCGGCCGCAGACCGATCTCCCCCGCGTCCTGGGGCGCGAAGGTGGGGGAAACGATGGGGGTATCCAGTTCCTGGGAAAATTCGAGACTCATAGTTTACCTCCAAAAACTGTCCAAAAAGGCCAACGGCCTTTTTGGACAAGGGGATTGCAGTCTGCTGCGCGCACGCCTTGGCCGCCTGCGGGCGGCTTTCCTCTGCGAGGCTTTTTTAAGATTTCAGTTGAGGCTATACATAAAAGCAGAGCTGTTATTTGAAAAAATCAACCCTTCATCACCATGGCGCGCAGGGCGAAGCGCACCATTTCCTCGGTGCTTGCGTTCGGATTGACGCCCTTGAGGGCGGCGGAAATCTCCGCGGGGGAGTAGCCCAGCTCCTGCAAGGCGGCTCGCGCCATGGCGGCCGCGCCGCCGCTTTGCGCCGGGGCGGCGGAGGGGGTACCGGCGGAAAAATCCAGCTCCATGCTGCTGCCGCCGATTTTTTCTTTCAATTCCAGAATGATGCGCTGGGCGAGCTTTTTGCCCACGCCCTGGGCGGCGGTGAGCATCTTTTCGTCCCCGGTCATGACGGCCAGGGTGAAATTCTGCGGCCCGCCGGAGGACAAAATCGCGATAGCGGCCTTGGGGCCTACGCCGCTCACGGAGGTCAGCAGTTCAAAGCACCGCTGCTCCTCCCGGCTGATAAAGCCGTACAGGTCAAAGGCGTCCTCCCGGATGGACTCGGTGACGTACAGCCGGGCGTTCTGGTTCAGCTTCAGCTGACCGGCGGTGTAAGCGGTGATGCGGCAGCCGTAGCCCACGCCGCCGCAGTCGATGACGGCCAGACCCGGCTCAAGCACGGCAACCGTGCCGGAAACGTAATATAACATAGAAACACCTCGGTCGTTGGACACAAATTTAATGAAGTGGGTCAGATAACAATCTTCGCACAGGGAATTTCAGCGCCAAACCGGAAGTTATCGAAGCGCATCCCCTAACTGAAACAAGCCGCTACGAATACTTTCTCCCGCCCCATCAATAGCAACTGCTATAATGATTGCGGCAACTATAATTGCCACTGCAATAATAATTTTGCCTATTAAGTGTTGATACTCTTTCATTTTTTATTCCTCCATAAATTCCGATTTACCTTTCCGCCTGCTTCTCCGCCCGGGCAAGCAGGGAGGTTGCCGAACGGGCGTGGCACAGGGCGATGGCGATGGCGTCGGCGGCGTCGTCGGGCTTGGGCATGGCCTGCAGGTGCAGCAGACGCCTGGTCATGTCCTGCACCTGGTGCTTGCTGGCGTTGCCGTAGCCCACCACGGCCTGCTTGACCTGCATGGGCTTATACTCAAAAACAGGCAGCCCCGCCTGACGGATGGCCAGCAGAATGACCCCCCGGCTCTGGGCGACGTTGATGCCGGTGGTGACGTTCTGGCCGAAGAACAGCTCCTCAATGGCCACCGCCTCCGGCTGCGCCGTTTGCAGCAGCCGGGTCATGTCGTTGTAAATGACTTCTAAGCGCCAGGGAAAATCCGTATTGGGGGGCGTGGTGATGGCGCCGCAGCCCAGCAGCCGATACTGCCCCCGCCGGGCGTCGATCAGGCCGAAGCCCGTAATGCCGTAGCCGGGGTCGATTCCCAGAATTTTCATCAGAACCGCCCTCCGGCCAGGTTGATGATCTGGGCGATCACCAGCAGCAGGAAAAGCGCAAGCCCGACCCGGGCTGCCCACAGCTGCCATTTCGGGCGGGGGACGTAGCCATCTTCCTTGGGCTGCACGGTTTCATCGGTTTGCTCCATAACATTCACCTCTTCTCGCTATCATAACACATTTGTTTTGATTTGACTATCTATTTTTTGAAAAGTGGGTAGGCAATTTTTATTTCTGGCAATACATGTTTTTCGTTCCATGGGAAATACTAGCGCTGAAAAGGCGGTGCATATTTATGGAGGAGTTTCAGTGTAAGACCACGATCTATTCCGGCCCCGGAGCGGTTTCGGCGCTGGCGGGGATGGGCGGTGAGCGGCTGATGCTGGTGACGGACCCGTTTTTTATGAAAAACGGCACGGCGCAGCGGATTGCCCGGACGGCAAAATGCGCCCAGGTGGAGTTCTTTGACAAGGTACAGCCCGACCCCTCGGTGGAGCTGGCGGCGGAGGGAACGGCGAGGCTGAAGGAATTTGCCCCGGATTTGCTGGTGGCGCTGGGCGGGGGCAGCGCCATGGACTGCGCCAAGGCCATGGCCTACTTCGCGAAGGGAAGCTACAGGCTGGTCGCCATTCCCACGACCTCCGGCTCCGGCTCGGAGGTGACGGATTTCGCCATTCTGACCCACAACAAGGTCAAGCATCCCTTGGTAGACAAGCGCCTGCGCCCCGACGCGGCGATTCTGGACAGCGACCTGCTGCAGGAGCTGCCCAAGGGGCTGATTGCCGAGACGGGGTTCGACGCCCTGAGCCACGCGGTGGAGGCCTACGCGGCGAAAAACGCGGGGACGATGACGGACTTGTACGCTCGGGAGGCATTCAGCAGCGTCTTTGCCGCCCTCCCGGCCTCCTACGCGGGGCGGAAGGACGTGCGGCTGAAGGTGCATCAGGCGGCGACCATGGCGGGCATTGCCTTTACCCAGGCGGGGCTGGGGCTGTGCCACGCCATGGCCCACAGCCTGGGCGGGCTGTTCCACGTTCCCCACGGGCGGCTGAACGCCATTCTGCTGCCCTCGGTGATCACCTGCAACGCCCATGTGGCGGCGAAGAAATACGCCGAGCTGGCAAGAGCCGCGGGAATCGGCGGCAGCGCCGACACCATCGCCGTGCGGAACCTGAAAAACGGTCTTGTGCGTCTGCGCCGGGAGCTGAACCTCCCGGAAACCCTGGCGCAGGCGGGGGTTGACCCCCGGTCGGTGTGGCGGAGCGCGGAGCAGATCGTAAAGGCGGCGCTGGAAGACCCCTGCTGTAAGACGAATCCCATGGAAGTGGAGGATTTTCTGGTGCGGCGGATTCTGGAAGAGGTGACCGGCCGTGTCTGACATCCTGCGAAGCGTGGGGCTGGACGTGGGAACCACCTCCACCCAGATGATCTTCTCGGAGCTGACGGTGGAAAACAAAGCGTCGGGCTTCGCGGTGCCGGAAATGGAGATCGCCCGGCGGGACATCCGCTACCGCAGTCCGGTGTATTTTACGCCCCTGCTGGACGAAAGCCACGTGGACGCCGGGGCGCTGCGGGAGCTGGTGGCGGAGGAATACCGGAAGGCGGGCATCCGCCGGGAAAGCGTGGACACCGGTGCCATCATCATCACGGGAGAGACCAGCCGCAAGGAAAACGCCCGGGCGGTGCTGGACGCCCTGTCGGATTTTGCCGGGGAGTTCGTGGTGGCGACGGCAGGCCCCGATCTGGAAAGCGTACTGGCCGCCAAGGGCGCGGGGGCAGTGGACTACTCCCAGCGGACGGGAAAAACGGTGCTGCACATGGACATCGGCGGCGGCACCAGCAATCTGGCGCTGATCCGCGACGGGAAAATCGAGAGAACCGGCTGCCTGAACGTGGGCGGGCGGCTGCTGAAATTTGACGGCGGCGGCACCGTCACCTATGTTTCTCCGGTGCTGGAGGGGCTGTGCAGCCTGAAACCGGGGGACAAGGCAAGCCCCGGGCAGGTAAAAACCGTAGCCGAAATATTGACCCGGGCGCTGGAAATGGCCGCGGGTCTGCGGGAGGAAACGCCCCTGCTGGAGCAGCTGACCACCCGGGAAGCGGGGCGGTTTGACCCCTGCCGGGAAAAGGGATTGGTCGTTTCCTTCTCCGGCGGCGTGGCGGACTGCATCGAAAAAGCGCTTCCATGGCTGGAATTTGGCGACCTGGGGCCGATTCTGGGGCAGACCATCCGGGAGAGCCGTCTCTGCGGGGGGGAATTTACCCTGGGAAGCGAAACCATCCGCGCCACGGTCATTGGCGCGGGCTGCCACAGCGCCCAGCTGTCCGGAAGCACCGTGTTCCACCAAAATGTCCCGTTCCCGCTGAAAAACGTCCCGGTGGTGTCGCTGGCGGACATTTCCCGGGATACCATCCGCCGGGAGCTGAGCAAGCAGGAGGACAGCGCCATTCTGGCGTTTCCGGGGCTTGCTTCCCCGGGCTACCGGGAGGTGGCGGCGATGGCGGAGGAGATCGCGGCGGGTACGGGCGGAAACGCGCTGATTTGTCTGGAACAGGACATGGCCAAGGCGCTGGGACAGGCGCTGGCGCTCCGGCTCGGCTGCAACGCTCAGATTCTGTGCATCGACCGGGTGAAGGTGAGCGGGGGAAGCTATCTGGACGTGGGCGCCCCGGTGGGGCCTGCCCTGCCGGTGGTGGTAAAAACCTTGGTTCTCGGAAAGTAGAGGGAAGAAGCAAATGAACAAACAGGAACTGGCCGCCATGGTGGCGGAGATATTGAGCGGCATGGCGCATGAGCCGCCGGTGAAGGGCGGCGACTATCGCCCGACCGCGCCCCAGCCGGAGAAAGCGCCCACCCCTTACCGGGACGGCGACTTTGTCCCGGATGTGACGGCGCTGGACTTACGGAAGCTCTATCTGGTGGAAAACGCCGAAAACGAGGAAAAATTCCGGAAAATGAAGGAGAAAACCCCGGCGCGTCTGGGCAGTGGCCGGGCGGGAGCGCGGTATAAAACCCTGACCATGCTCCGCTTCCGCGCCGACCACGCGGCGGCGCAGGACGCGGTGTTTTCTCAGGTCAGCGAGGATTTCGCCTCCAAAAACGGCATGGCGGAGGTCAGAACGAAATGCCGGGACAAGGACGAATACCTGACCCGCCCGGACTTGGGGCGGTGCTTTGACGAGGAAAATCAGAAGAAGATCCGCGCCGCCGTCCCCGGAACGCCCCGGGTGCAGATCGTGGTGGGGGACGGGCTTTCCTCCGCCGCCATCACCGCCAACGCCATGGACTGTCTCGCGGCCATCCGGGACGGCCTGAAGCTCCGGGGCATCGACCCGGGAACGCCGATTTTCGTCCGCTATTGCCGGGTGGGTGCTGGGGACGCCATCGGCGACGTGACGGGGTGCGAGCTGGTGTGTATGCTGGTGGGCGAGCGCCCGGGTCTGGTGACGGACAAGAGCATGTCCGCCTATATCACCTACCGGCCCAGAACCGGCGTTTCCGAATCCGCCCGGACGGTGGTGTCCAACATCCACGCCCAGGGTACTCCGGCGGTGGAGGCCGGGGCGCATATCGCGGGGCTGATCGAGACCATATTAAAGAAAAAAGTCTCCGGCGTGGGACTGCATCTGGAGGCGGGGGCATGATTCCGGTGAAGGTTCTGGCGGTGCGGTATCTGGCCAACGCCGCCCCGGCGCTGTGCCGTCAGCTGGGCGCGCCGGAAGGGTATCCGTCCCTGGGGCTGCTGACCACGGATTGCGACGACGCCACCTACATCGCGCTGGACGCGGCGACGAAGGCGGCTCAGGTGCAGGTGGCATACGCCCGCAGCTTTTACGCCGGAGCGGCCAACGCCACCACGCCCTTTGCCGGGGAGGTCATCGGCATTTTGGCGGCGCAGACCCCCGGCGCGGTGCGAAGCGGCATGGAGGCGGCGCTGGCGGAGCTGGAACGGGTGGGCTTCGAGGACGCGGCGGGGGTGCCGTACCTCGCCCACACGGTCAGCAGCGTGGGTTCGTTTCTGGCAAAGGAAGCGGGGGTGCGCCCAGGGTCGGCGCTGGCCTATCTGATCGCCCCGCCATTGGAGGGCATGTACGCCATGGACGCGGCGCTGAAGGCGGCAGATGTGACGTTATGTAAACTTTACGCCCCGCCCAGCGAGACGAACTTCGGCGGCGGATTGCTTGCCGGGACGCAAAGCGCCTGTGACGCCGCCTGCGGGGCCTTCGCCGACGCGGTAGCGGAGATCGCAGCGTCGCCGGTGGAGCGGTAAGCGAAAACAAGAGGGGACATGTCCCCGGACAATTTGAAAGGATGGAACACAATGGATACGAATTCTTTGGGCATGATTGAAACAAAGGGACTGGTGGGCGCCATCGAGGCGGCGGACGCCATGGTCAAGTCCGCCAATGTGCAGCTGGTGGGCAAGGAGCAGGTGGGCGGAGGCCTTGTCACCGTGATGGTGCGCGGCGACGTGGGCGCGGTCAAGGCGGCCACCGACGCCGGTGCGGCGGCAGCGGAGAAGGTGGGGGAGCTGATCTCCGTCCACGTCATTGCGAGACCTCACGTGGAGGTGGACTCCATTCTCCCCAAGGGGCGTCCCTCCCAGACCCCGAACGCCGGGAAGTAAGGAATGCTCTATAACGAAGAAGCCGTCCGGGCGAATATCCGAAACCGGGAGGGCAAGCGCATTTTCTATCTGGGAAAGGGCGACCAGCTCACCAGCGCCGCCCGGGATTACCTCAGCCGGGAACGGATCGAGATCCGTCCCGGCGAGCAGGCGAAGCAGGATAAGTTTCCCCTTCTCACCGGCGGCTTCCTGACGGAAAAGCCGGAGCATATGACCCACTTAAACGGGGATTTTCTGGTGGTGAAGGATCACCCCAGAATTATTTTCCGGGGAAAGCTGGACACGCTGGAATCGGAGCTGATCCTCTGCCAGCTGACGGACAAGGGCTTGGAAGCCCCCGTAGGGGAGATCCTGGAGCTGGCGCGGCGGATCATCCGCTGCGAGGTGCTGGACGAGCCGCTGCAATGGGACAGGCTCTGCGGCCTGACGGAGGAGGAGCAGCGCAAGCGCAGCCATTTTCCTCAGGACTATTACGGCCAGCCCCACTTCATGCCCTCGGCGGCGGACGGGGCGGTCATTGCCCGGCTCAACCGCGCCCGGTGCGCTGCCCGGGAGGCAGAGCTGGCGGCGGTGACGGCCTTCCGCGACCGGGAGGGAAACCCGACCCGGGTGGATATCCTCCGGGCCATGAACCGGATGAGCAGTATGCTGTATCTGCTGATGATTGGGAAGCGGGCAGACGCCGGCCGGGGAAAAGAACGGTGACCTGCGGAAACGGACGATCTCCGCAGGCTGCCCCACAAAAAGGATGAACGACATGAAATTAAAAACCACATTGCTGGGAAAAACCTACACATTCCGGGATATCAAGCAGGTGCTGGCCAAGGCCAACGAGGAAAAAACCGGCGACCAACTGGCGGGTCTGGCGGCGGAGTCTGCCCAGGAGCGAGTGGCGGCCAAGGTGGTGCTTTCCGCCCTGACGCTTTCCGATCTCCGGGAACACCCCGCCGTCCCCTATGAAAGCGACGAGGTCACCCGGATCATTCAGGACGACGTGAACGAGACCGTCTATGAGAAAATCCGGGGCTGGACGGTGTCCGACCTGCGGGAATGGATTCTGGACGAAAATACCACGGGCAGCGACATCCGCAAGCTCAGCCGGGGGCTGACGGCGGAGATGATCGCCGCGGTGTGCAAGCTGATGGGCAATCTCGACCTCATCTATGCCGCAAGCAAAATCACCGTCACCGCCCACTGCAATACCACCATCGGCCTGCCGGGGACGCTGTCGTGCCGGTTGCAGCCCAACCACACCACCGACGACCCGGAGGGCATCACGGCCTCCACCCTGGAAGGGCTGAGCTTCGGCGCGGGAGATGCGGTCATCGGCCTGAACCCGGTGACGGACTCCCCGGAGCAGGTGGGCAAGGTGCTGCGGCGGTTTCAGGAGATCAAGGAACATTGGCAGATTCCCACCCAGATTTGCGTGCTGGCTCACGTGACGGCGCAGATCAAGGCCGTCAAAGCGGGGGCGCCCTGCGATTTAATTTTCCAGTCCATCGCGGGCAGCCAGAAGGGCAACGAGGCCTTCGGCTTCTCCGCCGCGACGCTGGAGGAAGCCCGGCAGCTGCTTCTGAAGCAGGGCACCGCCGAGGGACCCAACGTGATGTACTTCGAGACGGGGCAGGGCTCGGAGCTCAGCTCCAACGCCCACTTTGACACCGACCAGGTGACCATGGAGGCGCGGTGCTATGGCTTTGCCAAGCGGTTTTCGCCGTTTCTGGTCAACACGGTGGTGGGCTTTATCGGCCCCGAGTATCTGTACGACGCCCGGCAGGTGACCCGGGCGGGGCTGGAGGATCACTTCATGGGCAAGCTCACGGGAATTTCCATGGGGTGCGACTGCTGCTATACCAACCACATGAAGGCGGATCAGAACGACATTGAGAATCTGGCGAGCCTTCTGACCATGGCCGGGTGCAACTATTTCATGGGCATTCCCCACGGCGACGACATCATGCTCAACTACCAGACCACGGGCTTCCGGGAGACGGCGGCGCTGCGGGAGATCACGGGCAAGACGGCCATCCCCGAATTCCAGCGCTGGCTGGAAAAGATGGGCTTCGTGGAGAACGGACGGCTGACAAAGAAAGCGGGCGACGGGTCAAGTCTGCTGTTTTAGCGGGTATCCCGGGTCGCGTTGCCGGGGGATATCCCCACAAGGAGGTTTCTATGGAATTTGACAAGGATTTGACCGCGCGGCAGGAAGCGCGGGAGCTGGCGCGCAGGGCGGAGACGGCGCAGCGGAAGCTGGCCGAACTGTCCCAGAGCCAACTGGACGCCATCGTAGAGGCGGTGGCCAAGGCCTTTGCGGCACAGGCGTCGGCGCTGGCGGAAATGGCGGTTCAGGAGACGGGCTTCGGCAATGCGGAGGACAAAACAGCCAAGAATCTCTTCGCCTCCCAGCGGGTGGCGGAAGCGGTTCGGGGCATGAGGACCGTGGGGCTTCTCCGGGAAGTTCCGGAGAAAAAGCTCTGGGAGATCGGCGTGCCGGTGGGCGTCATCGCCGCCATCGTTCCCAGCACCAACCCGACGTCTACCGTGTGCTACAAGGCCATAATCGCCCTGAAAGCGGGCAACGCCATCGTGTTTTCCCCCCATCCCAAGGCCATTGCATGCACCCGGAAAGCGGCGCAGATCGTATCAGAGGCGGCGCGGGCGGCAGGCGCGCCCGCCGACGCGGTGGCGTGCTTGAGTATCCCGTCTCTGGACGGCTGCCAGGAGCTGATGAAGGCGGAGCCGGTGCGGCTGATTCTCGCCACCGGCGGCCCCGGCATGGTAAAGGCGGCCTATTCCTCCGGCAAGCCCGCCATCGGTGTCGGCGCGGGAAACGGCCCTGCCTATATCCACCGCAGTGCGGATGTCGCCCATGCGCTGGCCTGTATTGCCAGGTCAAAGTCCTTTGACTATGGCACCGTCTGCGCTTCCGAGCAGAGCATCATTGTGGAGAAGGGCATGGAGTGCGCCGTGCGTTCGGAGGGGGAGCGGCAGGGCTTTTACTTCATGGATTCCACTCAGGCGGGCGCTCTGGCGAAGCTGCTGTTCCGCCCCAACGGGACGCTGAACCCGGACATCGTGGGGAAGTCTGCGGCAAAGCTGGCGGAAGCGGCGGGATTTTCCGTGCCGAGTGGCACAAAAGTGCTGGTCGCCCGGGAGCAGGAGGCGGGGCCGACCCGGCCTTACTCCATGGAAAAGCTCTGCCCCGTGCTGGCGCTTTTTGTCATGGACAGCGAGGATGCAGTTTTAAGCAAGTGCATGGAGGTTCTGCGCCACGAGGGCAGCGGCCACACCTTCGCCATTCATGCCACGGACGAGACGGTGATCCGCCGGTTCGCTTCCCAAATTCCCGTGTCCCGGTTTCTGGTCAATACACCGGCGGCGCTGGGAGGCATCGGCGCGACCACGGGGCTGTTCCCGGCGCTGACCCTTGGCTGCGGCGCGGTGGGCGGCAGCAGCTCCTCCAACAACATTTCCCCGTTGGACTTGATCAATATCCGCCGGGTGGCCTGGGATTTGGGAAAAAGTCCCACGGTTCCCCAGGGCGGCGCGGCAGCGGGGGCGGTGAACGCCGAGCTGGTGGAGCTGCTCACGGAGAAGATTTTGCAGAGACTGGGAGAGTAAAGCCGGATTTTTCCGCAGGGAGGCAAACGAATGGAAAATTGGGAACCTTCCGCCCTGGCCGAGGCCATTGCGGGGCGGATTTTTGTGGAGCTGGAAGCCTCCGGGCGGCATGTGCATGTGACGGCGCAGCAGGCGCTGGTGCTGTTCGGCCATCCCCTGACGCCCAAGCGGCCGCTGTCCCAGCCGGGGCAGTATCTGGCGAATGAGCGGGTCACGGTCATCGGCCCCAAGGGAGAATTTCGGAATGTGGCGGTGCTGGGGCCGGAACGGAAGGAAGCCCAGGTGGAGATTTCCCTCACCGACGCCCGGACGCTGGGCATCGACGCCCCCGTGCGGCTGTCCGGGGATGTCGCCGGAAGCCCCGGTGGGGTGATCGTGGGGCAGTGCGGCCGGGTCACGCTTCCTCAGGGGGTCATCGCGGCGAAGCGCCACATCCACCTGACCCCGGAGGACGCCGCCCGTTTCGGCGTCCGGGACAGGCAGACGGTGAAGCTGAAGGCCTACACAGCCCGCCCGGTGATTTTTGAGGACGTGGCGGTGCGGGTCAGCCCGGAATTTGCTTCCTACGTCCATCTGGATTACGACGAGGCCAACGCCTGCGGCTTTCAAAAGGGCGACCTGGGGAGGATATTGCCATGACCCGGGCGCTGCTGATCGGAAAGGAACCGGCGGCGGAGCTGGGGTATAGCTACGTGACGGAGCCGCCCTACGACGCGGTGGTCATCGGCTCGCTGACCCTGTCCCAGCTGCTCAGGTTCCGGGAGGAACGGGTGCTGTCCGCACTGGCGGAGGGAAAGCCGGTCTATCTCTACACACCGGGACTGCCGGAAGCGCCGAAAAACCGGATGCTCGCGGGAAGCCTTGCTTCCGCCCAGCGGGAGCTGAAAAACTGGGGTGTGCTGTTCACGGACGGCGGACGGAAAAAGCTCATCACGGCGGAGGAAGCCCGGGCGCTTCGGGCGGCGGGGAAGCTGCCAAGTCCCGGCGCGGTGCTCACGCCGCTGGCGAAGGAAATTATGGAGGGGAAGAAATGAAGGTAGGAAAAGTGATAGGCGCCATCTGGGCGACGCGGAAGGCGGCGTGTTTGCAGGGGCAGACCTTCCTTGTGGTGGAGAGCAACGGAGAAAGAATCGTAGCCGCCGACCAGGTTGGCGCGGGAACGGGGGACAAGGTCTTGCTCGCCACGGGGACGGTTGCCAGCAAATACTGCATGGACGCCCCGGTGGATGCCGCCGTCGTGGCCATCGTGGACGAGAAGCAGTAATGTCAAAATCCCGGAAAAATATCGATTCCGGGACATTCCATACAAAGGGAAGCTCTGATTCAATCGGCAAGAGCTGTGAGCGAGAGATTTTTCGCCCGATCGAGGTATCGGAAACGGCGGAATACTGTATGTACCCGCGAGGGGTATGCCGCATCCGTAAGCCGGCTTACGCCGGCAACGGCTGCGCTATATTTCCCGTTTTCGATACCGAAGAGTGGACGGAAAAGATCCGCTCACAGCCGCAGACGATTGATTCAGAGCTTCCCAAAGAAAGGAGAGACAGCCATGTCATTTCATGAGATCCTCATAGCGGTTATGGCGGCTTTCGCGGTGGCCGGCGCCATTGACCGGATTTTCGGGAACCGCTGGGGGCTGGGAAAGGAATTTGAAGAGGGAATCCTGGCCATGGGCTCTCTGGCGCTGGCCATGGTGGGGATCGTCTGCCTTGCGCCGGTGCTGGCAAACCTGCTCAAGCCCGTGATCGTGCCGGTGTTCGCCTTTCTGGGCGCAGACCCCGCCATGTTTGCCGGAACGATTCTTGCCTGCGACATGGGCGGCGGCGCGCTGGCGGTGGAGCTGGCGGCAAGCTATCCGGCGGCCATGCTGGGCGGCGTGCTCACCGGCTCCATGCTGGGGGCGACCGTGGTGTTCACCATCCCCGTCGCCATGGGGATTCTGGAGGAAAAGGACAGGCCGGTCATGGCGAAGGGAATCCTCTGCGGCATCGTCACCGTCCCCCTGGGCGTCCTCGCGGGCGGCCTTACGGCGGGATTTCCCATCGGGATGGTGCTGCGCAATCTGATCCCCATTGTCATCATCGGGGCGCTGATCGCTCTGGGGCTGTGGCGGGCGGAAAATACCATGGTCAGGGGCTTCGAGGTGTTCGGCAGGCTGGTGGTGGCCGTCGTGACCGTGGGTCTGGCGGCGGCGGTCGTGGAAGCCCTGACGGGCTTCGTCATCATTCCCGGCATGGCACCCATTTCGGAGGGCTTTGAAATGGTGGGCAGCATCGCCATTGTCCTGGCGGGGGCGTTTCCCCTGGTGTTCGTCATTACAAAGCTGCTGCGAAAGCCGCTGATGGCGGCGGGGCGGTGGCTGGGCATCAACGACGCCGCGGCGGCGGGACTGATTGCCAGCCTTGCCAATTCCATTGCCACCTTTGGCATGGTGGGGGACATGAACCGGCGGGGCAAGGTGGTCAATATCGCCTTCGCGGTTTCGGCGGCCTTTGTCTTCGGCGACCATCTGGGCTTCACGGCGGGCTTCGCCCCGGAGATGATCGGCCCCATGATCGTGGGGAAGCTGGTGGGCGGCGTCAGCGCCATCGCGGTGGCCATGTGGCTGACGGCAAAGGAAGAAAAGTCGTAACGGACAGCCTTTTCCGGCAAAAATCGGAAATTCCCGGTGCAGGGTGTTGACAAAACCCCCTGCACCGGGATATAATGGCGCTGTACATTTCAAAAGCTGTGAAGAGAAGAGTACGCTTTTTCTCCCGCGAAAGAGAGCCCCGGAAGGTGCGAGGGGGTGCGGCGAGGGGAGCGGAACATGGTCTCGGAGCTGAGCCGTCGAGCGGGGATTCTCCCCAGGTAGACGGTTCCGGGTCGTCCCGTTACAGGCGTTTGAGGTACGGACAGAATGCCCGTGCGAATCAAGGTGGTACCGCGTCAGTTTTTGTCGCCCTTGGATGATTCCAGGGGTGCTTTTTTATTTAGGAGGATTCTTTATGTGCGAAAAATGCAGAGGTAATTACTACATTACCACCCCCATCTATTACCCTTCCGCCAAGCTCCACATCGGCCACGCCTACTGCACCGTGGCGACGGACACCATGGCGCGCTTCAAGCGGCTCCAGGGCTATAACGTCATGTTCCTCACCGGAACCGACGAGCATGGTCAGAAGATCGAGGACAAGGCCAAGGCCGCAGGCGTGACCCCCCAGCAGTTTGTGGACAACATCGTCACCGGTGAGCGGGGCGTGCTGGATCTGTGGAAGCTGATGAACATTTCCTACGACCGCTTCATCCGCACCACCGACGATTACCATGTGGCGGCCATCCAGAGGATTTTCAAGAGGATGCACGACAACGGGGACATCTACAAGGGCGTCTACAAGGGAAAATACTGCAAGCCCTGCGAGTCCTTCTGGACGGAAAGTCAGCTGAAGGACGGCAAATGCCCCGACTGTGGCCGGGAGGTGCAGGATGCGGAGGAAGAAGCCTATTTCTTCCGCCTGTCCAAGTATGCCGACCGGGTGCGAGACTTGCTGGAAAACACCGATTTTCTGGAGCCCCGCAGCCGGGTCAACGAGATGGTCAACAACTTCATCAAGCCGGGTCTCGAAGACCTGTGCGTCTCCCGCACCAGCTTCACCTGGGGCGTGCCGGTGGACTTTGACCCCGGCCATGTGGTCTATGTGTGGATTGACGCCCTGTTCAACTACATGACGGCGCTGGGCTTTGAGAATGACAGATATCACGATCTGGAGGCCTTTTGGCCTGCCGACGTCCACTTCGTGGGCAAGGAGATTGTCCGCTTCCACTCCATCATCTGGCCGGCCATGCTCATGAGCCTGAACCTGCCCCTGCCGAAGAAGGTCTACGGCCACGGCTGGCTGCTGCTGGACGGCGGCAAGATGTCCAAGTCCAAGGGCAACGTTGTCGATCCCTATGTGTTGGCGGAGCGTTTCGGCGTGGACGCCCTGCGCTTCTTCCTGCTGCGTTCCTTCCCCTTCGGCTCCGACGGCAACTTCTCCAACGAAGCGCTCATCAACACCATCAATGTAGACCTTGCCAACGATCTGGGCAATCTGGTCTCCCGGACAATTGCCATGGCACAGAAGTACTTCGGCGAGCGCCTGCCCGCGGTGCAGACGGCGGACGAGGAAAAGGACGCCGAGCTGATCGCCATGGTGTCCTCCCTCCGGGATAAGTACGAGGAGCAGATGGAGAAGTACGCCTTCCAGAACGCTCTGGCGGAGGTCTTCAAGGTCATTTCCCGCGCCAACAAGTATATTGACGAGAACGCCCCCTGGGTGCTGGCCAAGAGCGAGGACAGCAAGCCCCGTCTGGCGAAGGTGCTGTACAACCTGCTGGAGACCATCCGCGTCTGCGGCGGTCTGCTGAAGCCCTTTATGCCCGACACCGCGGCGGAGATCGCCCGCCGTCTGGGCGATGCCCGGACGGACTGGGACAGCCTGACGGGCTTCGGCATCCTGCCAGCCGACGTCGCCACCGTGGCCGGTCCCGCCCTGTTCCCCAGAATCGACGTGGAGAAGGAGCTGGCCGCGCTGGAGGAGCTGAACAAGCCCCCCGTCCCGGCGCTGGAGATTGAGCCTTACAGCGAGGAAAAGGTGGACTTCGACACCTTCTGCAAGTCCGACCTGCGGGCGGTGAAGGTCAAGGACTGCCAGCCGGTGAAGAAGAGCGACAAGCTGCTGTGCTTCACCCTGGACGACGGCACCGGCACCGATCGTCAGATTCTCTCCGGCATTGCGAAATACTATAAGCCGGAGGAGTTGGTGGGCAAGACCCTGGTCGCCATCACCAATCTGCCTCCCCGGAAGATGATGGGCAAGGAGAGTAACGGAATGCTCCTGTCCGCCATCCACACGGAGAAGGGCGAGGAGAAGCTGAATCTGGTAATGGTCAGCGACGCCATCCCCGCCGGCGCGAAGCTGTGCTGATTTCTTGAACTGAACATGGAAACGGCGTGACCGCAAGGTCACGCCGTTGACGTTTATGGGGATGGCAGAAATGTGGTATCGTTCCTGCTTATTCTGTAAATTGAAAGTTGTCAAAATAAATCATGTTTGTAAATAGCACAGCAATGTGCTTCACTATCAAATTGAAACTCCACAATCCAAGGCATTTTGTTTTTCATTTTTACGAATTCATCATATCCAAAAGAAGTATCAAAATAATTTATAATTGTGCTTAATGCTGTACCATGACCACCTATAACGATATTTTTCTCTTTATAGTGTTCTATCAGTTTCAATAATGCAGAAACATTTCTTTCCTGAACTTCTTGAAGGCATTCACCATTCGGTAATTTATAGTTGAAATCATCCCATTGTTTTTGTATAAACAAGGCAAAATCATCAATCCAGCCACTATCTACTTTTCTTTCACGGAATTCATCAATAACTTCAATTTTAATCCCCTCTAAATCTGCGAATTCCTTAATTGTATCTACAGCACGCCGAAATGGACTTGACACAGCAGCATTGATTTCTTTATCTGCCAAAAATTTGGTGACAAGTTTCCTGTCATTTAAACCTTTAGGGGTTAGCTCACGTAAAGCATCGTTATGGTTATCATAATTTGGCTCTGCATGACGCACATAATACACTTTTGTCACTGACTGCACCTCCACAACTTGCGATTTCTAATTCTTATCATATCACGAACCCAAAAACAAGACCGCCCTGCCGCGTTCATTCACCGGCATCCTTCGCCCCGCCATCTCCCGAAAGGGCAGGTATTCCATAAACTTCTGGACCGCCGGGGTCAGATGCGCCCGGTTTTTCATGGCAAGCCCAAGCTTACCCATGCTGTACCATGCGTTCCCCCGCTCCTGGGTCGTGACCATTCTGCTGGTCAACAGCGGATTTTTGCGGAAAGGGACATAAAGCTGCCGCATAGTCCCACATACCATCAGGCTGTGCTGCCGGACAGAACCTGGAAAACGTTCCTTTTCCAAAGAAAATGCGGGGAAAGGCATTCGCCTTTCCCCGCTCGGTTAAAAACTCAGTTCGCGGCGGAAACGGAAGTGATGTGGGGGTTGACACCCTCGTACCAGTAGAGGAAGCCCTCGGCGTTGATTACGTCGCCGATTTGCAGCGCTTCCACAGCCTGATAGACCTCGGTGTCCTGGCCGCACAGGTAGGACTCCACGCAGAAGGTGTAGGTCTGGTCGTTCACGGTGACGTTGAAGTACAGGTCGTTGCCCTTCTCGCCGGAGCCGTCCCAGTTGTACAGGAAGGCCGCCTCGTTGCCGTTGGCGTCGGTGCTGGGAGCAACGGTCAGGCCGGTGAAGGAAACGAACTCGTTCTGATGGTCGATCAGTTCGTCGGTGCCCAGCAGGTCGGTAACGTCCAGAGGCTCGGCAATGTAGGAATCGCCCTTGACAAATTCAAAGGTGCCATCCGTGATCTCCACTTCGCCGGACCATTCGCTCTTGTAGCCGGTGACACGAATCTTGGTGCCGGGAACCAGCTTGGCAGCGTCCTCTTCGGAGCAGGCCAGATTGTACAGGAAATAGGCGCCGTCGGGGCTCTGGCAGTAAACGGTGACCTTGTTGTCCCACCAGGACTGATGGGCCTGGACGTAGGTCTCGACCACAACCTCGGTTTCGTTGTCGGCGGCCACATAGTCGGCGTGGCTCATTCCGGCATCCTTCTTGGCACAGGCGGCGAAGGACAGAACCATTGTCAGAACCAGAAGCATGGCAATCAGCTTTTTCATGTTTCAAAACTCCTTTTTCATATATCGTACCACGGGGTACAGCCCCATTATACTACAGGATTTGCGGAAATCAATCTTTTTTACGGCGTTTATTCAGCTTTTCCCGGAGAACGTATGCGCCCATCCCCACCCAGCAGACCGCAAGACCGATCAGCAGCGCCCTGGAAACGGCGGGCAGCGGCCCTAAGCCGCTGGCGTATACCTGAATCTGGTCTAAGCGGTACAGGGAGGAAACGTCGCTGTAAAGAGACGAAAGGTACTTGGCGTTGACCGTTTGGTGACGGCGCACGGATTTGTTCACGTCCTCGATCAGCTGTCCGGCGGCGTTGCGCAGGGACGCGGAGCCGTTGAACACGGGGGTGACGAAGGTGCAGTCCGTATAGCGCATCAGCAGCTGGGCGGCCTCGATTTTGGCGCGGTAATGGGTGTCGTTATCCTCGCCGCAGCGGCTTAAATAGTCCTGATAGGCGGGGCTTTCCTGAGCCTTGGACGTGACGGGGATGTACCCCTCCGTCTGGGAATAGGCAATCTGCACGTCATTGGTCAGCAGATACTGGGCAAACAGCCAGCTTGCCAGCACCTCCTGGGGGTCGGACTTGTTGAACACGCACACCGACGGCCCCTGGGAGATCATCTGGGGCTGCTCCGGGTCAAACTGGGGAACCGGCAGCACCGCCAGCTCAAAGGGAATCAGCTTTTCCTCGGCAATGTCGATGAGAGGGGCGTCGGCGCCCATCCAGGTCGCGCCGGCGGTGGAGTCAATGGCGAAGATGCACTGCCCGGCGTTGAGGAAATTGGCGGGATAGCCCGCCAGTTTGAAGGTGTTGAACGCCCCGGAGGCGGCGTGCTGGGCAATGGTGGTGAGGATTTCTCCCGTGGTGTCGTTGAACAGCTGCACCTCGCCGCTGTCGGTAGAGTAGCCCGCGCCCCGCTGCTTGAGCATCTGAATCATCATGTTATCCGTGGACTTGTAAATAAAGGGAATCAGCACCTTCTGGCCGTTCAGCAGGTAATTCCCGGCGCTGTCCTTCCCCAGAGCGGCCTCGGATACCTCCCAGACAAAGTCCCAGGTCAGAACCTCGGGGAGGGTATACCCCAGCTTTTCCACATAGGTCTTGTTGACATAGCAGGCTTCCGTGGAGCGCATGTAGGGAATGGCGTAATAGTGGCCGTTTATGGCGCATTCCGACAGAAACTGAGGGATAATTTCCGCCTGGGTGGGGGAATCGAAGCGCACCTCGCTGCCACCGAGGCCGTATTTTTCGTCGGCGAACAGGTCGTCCAGAGGAACCACCGTGTCTTCGCCGGTGAGATAGGTCGCGATGTGGTCGGGGTAGGTGATGCAGACATTGGGGGTGGTGTCGGTTGCAATGTTGGTGATGACGTCGTTGTAGATTTTGCCGTAGTCCGTGTACAGCCGGAGATTCACGGTGACGTTGGGATACAGTTTTTCAAAATCCGCAATGGCCTGCTTGTAGATATTCACCTGGGTCATGTTGGTGTCGTTTTTCGCCCAGAAGGTAATCTCATGGCGCCGGGAGGTGTCGAATTCGTCCGGAACCGGGTAGGAGACGGAAGGTGCGGTATTTTCCTCGGAGGAAAGCGTACCGTGGCAGCCGGTGAAGGCAAGGGTCAGCACAAGGGCAAGGGCGAGGGCAAGCAGCTTTTTCATCCCTTTACGCCCCCTCTCGAAACGCCCTCCATGATCTTCTTCCGGAAAATCAGGAACAGCACGATCAGCGGCAGGGAAATGGCAACGACAGCCGCCATCATGGCGGGGATGTTCTCCCGGCCGAAGCCGTTTTCCCGAATCTCCTGAATGCCGTTGGACACCAGAAAATAGGACTGGTCGTCGGTAATCAGCCGCGGCCAGACATAGGCGTTCCAGCACTCGATGACCTTCAGAATGGTGATGGTGACAACGGTGGGGCGGCAGATGGGGATCATCACCTTGAACAGATACTTGAGGTCGGAGGTGCCGTCCACCTTGGCGGCGTAGTAAAGCTCGTCGGGAACCTGAGAGAAGGTTTCTTTCAGCAGATAGATGTAAAACACCGAGGTTACGGAGGGCAGAATCAGGCCGGTGAAGGTGTTGCGCAGGTTCAGGTCGGTGATGGTGACGAAGTTGGTGATGACCACCAGCTCCGTGGGAATCATCATCAGGGACAGAAACAGGGCGAACACCAGATCTTTGCCCTTGAAATTCAGCCGGGCAAAGCCATAGGCCGCCAGCACCGTGACAATGAGCATCAGGCCGGTGGTGATGACGGTGAAGACGATGGTGTTGAGAAAGTATCCCCCCAGCGGCACCTGGGTGAAGGCGTCCACGTAGTTTTGCAGAGTGGGGGACAGAGTGTACAGCTTGGGAACCCACTCGGAATTGTAAGCGCCGTAGCTTTTGACGGAGGAAAGCACCATCCAGTAGAAGGGAAACAACACCAGAATGCCCCAGACGGTCAGAAAGAAATAGGTAATTGTTTTTCTGACCCGATCCCGGAGACGGGCGTTTTTCTCGATCTTTTCGTAATCCAAATTCGCCGCCTCCTTTTAGTAGTGGACGTGCTTCCTGCTCACCAGCAGGTTGATGCAGGTGATGGTCAGCACAATGGCGAAGAGCAAAATGGCCGCGGCGGAGGCGTAGGAGGGGTAGCCGCCGGAGTCGCCGTAGAGCATGTCGTAGATGTAGCCGACAATGGTGTTCATCCCGGCGGCGTTCAGGTTGGTGCCGAACAGGGCGACGGCGTCGGAGTAGGCCTTGAACGCGCCGATAAAGCCCGTGATGACCAGATAGAATACCGTAGGGGAAATCATGGGCAGGGTGATTTTGGTGAAAATGCGCCACCGGGGGGTGCCGTCCACCTTGGCGGCGTTGTAATAGGTCTGGTCAACGGAGGCCAGCGCCCCGGTGAGAATCAGAATTTTGAAGGGCAGAACGACCCAGACGGTGTAAAAGCACAGCACGAACATCTTCGCCCAGTAAGGCCCGTCGATGAAGTCCACCGGCCCCGCGCCGAACCAGCTCAGGATCAGGTTGACAAGGCCGTCAGAGTAAGGCGTCCGCTTGAAAAAGATCATGAACACCAGCCCCACCGCCAGCGTATTGGTCACGTAGGGCAGAAAGTAAACGGTCTGGTAAAGCTCCCGCAGCTTCTGAATGGAGCTGAGTCCCACGGAGATCAGCATGGCCAGAGAAGTGGAAAGGGGTACGGTGATCAGCACCAGCAGGAGCGTATTTTTCAGCGCCTGTAAAAAGTAGGGGTCCCGCAGGACGTAGCGGTAATTGTAAAACCCGGTGCCGAAATAGGTCTGGGACGCGAAATTATACCCTTCCTCAAAGGAGTAGGTCAGCACGTCAATGAGGGGATACACCAGAAACAGCCCCAGAAACACGGCGGCAGGAAGCAGATACAGCCAGCCCTTCCAATTGTTCTTTTCCATAGGCTTTCCCTCGCTTTAGCCAAAATCGATCCGCGCGCCGGATTCTTTCCGGAACAGGAATACCTTATTGGGCTTCAGGTCGAAGCGGACTTTTTGGGACGCCGTATTGACGGCGTTTTCCGCACTGATGATGGAGCGGATGGTCACGTTCCGGGACTTGGGGTGGGTGGAGACCACGCTGATATCCCGCCCCATGACCTCTACCCGGGACAGGTCGCAGCTTAGCGCGCCGGTTTCCGACAGGATAAAGCCCTCGGGGCGAATGGCGGCGGTGACGCTCTGGTCGGCCACGCCGGGGACGGTCAGCACGGCTTCCTCGCCGATGTACAGCTGCCCGCCCTTCACCTCGCCGTCAAAGACGTTGATGGGCGGCGTCCCCAGGAATTTCGCCACAAACAGATTCACGGGGGAATCGTAAACCGCCTGGGGCTTGCCGATCTGCTGCACCACGCCGTCCTTCATGACCACAATCAGGTCGGAAATGGACATAGCCTCCTCCTGGTCATGGGTAACAAACACGGTGGTGATGCCGGTGGCCTTCTGGATGCGGCGAATTTCCTCCCGGGTCTGGAGCCGCAGGCGGGCGTCCAGATTGGAAAGGGGTTCGTCCAGCAGCAGAATTTTCGGCATTTTCACCAGCGCCCGGGCAATGGCCACACGCTGCTGCTGGCCGCCGGACAGTTCCTTGGGCTTGCGATCCATCAGCTCCTCGATCTGCACCAGCTTCGCCGCCTCCAGCGCCATGTCGGCCATCTGCTGCCGGGTGAGCTTGTCCTTGCCCGTCCGGTTTTCCAGGGGAAAAGTGATATTCTGCCGCACCGTCAGGTGGGGGTACAGGGCATAATTCTGGAAAACCAGCCCCACGCCCCGGTTTTCCGCGGGCAGGTCGGTGACGTCGTCGTCGCCGAAGAAGATACGGCCGGAGGTAGGCTTCTGCAATCCGGAGAGCAGGTTCAGCGTGGTGGACTTGCCGCAGCCCGAGGGACCCAGCAGCCCCAGCAGCACGCCGTCGGGAATCTCAAAGGAGAAATCGTTTACGGCGACAACGTCGGCGGGCTGCTTTTTGCTGCGGCTGGGGAACTTTTTCGTCAGATTTTGCAGGGTGACTTTCATGGAACCACAGTCCTTTCAAAGCGTTGCCTCCATTATATGCCACAAAGCTTTTCTTTTCAAGAAAAAAGAATATTCCGGGCAGCAAAAGGGCAGGAAACGCAAAACGTTCCCTGCCCTTTTGCTTTTTCAACTGCACGGCGGCCACGAAAGCCGCCGGGAGAATGGTTATAGCGTCGCCGCCATGACGGCCTTGATGGTGTGCATCCGATTTTCCGCCTCGTCGAAGACGATGGACTGCGAGCCCTCAAAGACCTCGTCGGTCACCTCCATGCAGTCGATGCCGAATTTGTCGTAGATCCGGCGGCCGATGGTGGTGTTCAGGTCGTGGAAGGCGGGAAGGCAGTGGAGAAACCGGCATTGGCTTCCGGCCGTTTCCATCAGCGCCTTTGTCACCCGGTAGGGGGTCAGGTCTTCGATCTGTTCCTGCCAGACGCTGTCCGGCTCCCCCATGGAGACCCACACGTCGGTGTAAATCACGTCCGCGCCGGGGACGGCTTTGCCGGGGTCGGTGATGAATTCCAGCATCGCGCCGGTTTCGGCGGCAACGGCCTGACACTGTTCAATCAGCGCGGCATCGGGAAAATATTTTTCCGGGGCGCAGGCCACGAAGTGCATTCCCATCTTGGCGCAGCCCACCATCAAAGAATCGCCCATGTTGTACCGGGCGTCGCCCATGTATACCAGCTTCCTGCCCTGCAAACCGCCGAAATGCTCCCGGATGGTGAGAAAGTCCGCCAGTATCTGGGTGGGGTGAAATTCATTGGTCAGGCCGTTCCAGACCGGCACGCCGGAAAATTCCGCCAGCTGCTCTACGATGGTTTGCGCATAGCCCCGGTATTCGATGCCGTCGTACATCCGACCCAGAACCCGGGCGGTGTCGGCGATGGATTCCTTTTTGCCCATCTGGGAGCCGGTGGGGCCGAGATAGGTCACCCCCATACCCAGATCGTATCCCGCCACCTCAAAGGCGCAGCGGGTGCGGGTGGAGTCCTTTTCGAACAGCAGTGCGATGTTCTTCCCCTCATGGATGCGGTGGGGGATGCCCGCTTTTTTCTTCGCCTTCAGCTCTGCCGCCAGATCCAATAGATAGGTGATCTCCGCCGGAGTGAAGTCCAGCAGCGTCAGAAAGCTTCTGCCTTTCAGATTCATACGGTTCCCTCTCCAAGCTGCTCCTTTACGTAGGCGATCTGGGCATCCACGGAGGAAGCGGAGGTTCCGCCCTCGGAAATCCGCTTTTCCACGCACACCGTCAGGTCGATATCGTGGTAGAGGTCACCCTCAAACAGCTCGCTGTAGGAGCGGTAGGTTTCCAGAGGCAATGTCTCCAGCACGCAGCCGTCGGCAATGCACCGCGCCACGATCTGGCCGGAGATCTTATAGGCGCTGCGGAAGGGCATTCCCTTTTTCACCAGGTAGTCCGCAAGGTCGGTGGCGTTGATGAACCCGCCCTGGGCGGCCTTTTTCATGGTCTCCGGCTTCACGGTCATGGTGGAAAGCATGGGGGCAAAGACCTTCAGGCACATTTTTACCGTGTCCACGGCGTCGAAAACCGCTTCCTTGTCCTCCTGCATGTCCTTGTTGTAGGCCAGAGGCAGCCCTTTCAGGGTGGTGAGCAGCCCCATCAGGTCGCCGTAGACCCGGCCGGTCTTGCCCCGGACAAGCTCCGCCATGTCGGGGTTCTTCTTCTGGGGCATGATGGACGAGCCGGTGGTGTAGGCGTCGGACAGCTCGATGAACTTGAATTCCCAGCTCGCCCAGAGGATGATCTCCTCGGAAAACCGGCTCAGGTGCATCATGAGTATGGAAACGGCGCTCATCAGCTCCACGCAGAAGTCCCGGTCGGACACGCCGTCGATGGAGTTGCGGGCGATATCGTCAAAGCCCAGCTTCCGCGCCTCAAAGCGCCGGTCGGTGGGATACGTCGTTCCCGCCAGGGCGCAGGAGCCGATGGGACAGACATTCATCCGCTTCCGGCAGCCGCCCAGACGGCCGAGATCCCGCAGGAGCATCATGGCATAGGCCATCAGGTGGTGGGAAAACAGGATGGGCTGCGCCCGCTGCAAGTGGGTGTAGCCGGGCATGATGACGCCCTTGTTGGCTTCCGCCTGGGCGACGATCGCCGAAAGCACATCCTTTACCAGCGCGGTAATCTCATCAATCTGGTCTTTCAGGTACATTCTCAAATCCAGCGCCACCTGATCGTTCCGGCTGCGGGCGGTGTGGAGCTTCTTTCCCACGTCCCCCAACCGCTGGGTCAGCACCTGCTCGACGAACATGTGGATGTCCTCGCAGCCGAAATCGAATTCCAGCGCCCCGGATTCCAGATCGTTCAGAATTCCCTGAAGCCCGTCAATGAGCTGCCCGGCCTCGGCCTGGGAGATAATACCCTGCGCCCCCAGCATGGCGGCGTGAGCCATGGAGCCGGTGATGTCCTGCTTATAAAGTTTGCAGTCAAAGCGGATGGAGGAATTGAAATCATCCGCGATGCTGCTGACCTCGCCGGACGTCCGTCCGGCCCATAGTTTGCTCATAAATCTGCCCTCGGATAGTTTTTACAACTTTCCCTGCTCCCGCAGTGCCTGCACCTTGGTGGGCAGACCCCACAGATTGATGAAGCCGGCGGCCTGATTCTGGTCGTAGTCGCTTTCGCCGAAGGTCACCAGATTCTCGGAGTACAGAGAGTAGGGGGAGGTGGTGCCGGCGGGGATGATGTTGCCCTTGTACAGCTTCAGCTTCACGGAGCCGGTGACGTACTTATTGCTCTCGTTGGCAAAGGCGGTCAGCGCCTCCTGGAGGGGGGAGTACCACTTGCCGTTGTAAATGAGGTCGGCGTAGTCCACGGCCAGCTTCTGCTTGACGTGGAGGGTGTCCTTGTCCACGGTGAGCATTTCCAGCTGCTCATGGGCGAAATACAGGATGGTGCCGCCGGGAGTTTCGTATACGCCCCGGTCCTTCATGCCCACCAGCCGGTTCTCCACGATGTCGATGATGCCGATGCCGTTGGCGCCGCCCAGTTGGTTCAGTTTTTCGATGATCTTGGACGCCTTCATCTTCTCACCGTCCACGGCCACGGGCACGCCCGCTTCAAAGTCGATGGTCACATAGGTGGGAACGTCGGGGGCCTGCAGAGGGGAGACGCCCATTTCCAGGAAGCCGGGCTTTTCGTAGTTCGGCTCGTTGGCGGGGTCTTCCAGGTCAAGCCCCTCGTGGCTCAGGTGCCACAGGTTCTTGTCCTTGGAGTAGTTGGTTTCCCGGCTGATCTTCAGGGGCACGTGATGGGCTTCGGCGAAGTCGATCTCCTCGTCCCGGGACTTGATGTTCCACTCCCGCCAGGGGGCGATAATCTTCATGTCCGGAGCGAACCGCTTGATGGCAAGCTCAAACCGAACCTGATCGTTGCCCTTGCCGGTAGCGCCGTGGCAGATGGCGTCCGCGCCCTCGGCCAGCGCAATCTGAGCCAGCTTCTTGCCGATGACGGGACGGGCAAAGGCGGTGCCCAGCAGGTAAGTCTCATACTTGGCGTCCATTTTCAGGGCGGGGATGATGACCTCGTCCACCATCTCGTCCACCAGGTCGGCGACGATCAGCTTGCTGGCGCCGGTGGCGATGGCCTTGGCCTCCAGTCCCTCCAGCTCATCGGCCTGACCGACGTTGCCGGCCACGGCGATGATCTCGGGGTTATTGTAGTTTTCCTTCAGCCAGGGGATGATGATGGATGTATCCAGACCGCCGGAATATGCAAGGACGATTTTCTTGATGCCTTCATGATTATTCATATATACAGCCTCCAAATGAATTTTATTCGCATTTCGTGAGTAAGTATACAGGATTATAGCGCCGCGAATGGGATTTGTCAACGGCTGATTTGAATAAAAATCCAGTGCTGTGAATTTTCGGAAGTTTGACCGTTTCTGCGCTCCCCCCGCCCGCGGATACGGTCAAATTCACGAAAACCCGTGAAAACCCCGCAGAGATGAACAGCCCCCCTTGCCTCTCCCTTTGGGAGCGGTGGACGAGCAAAGGGTGGAGATGAAGTGTACCCCATGTCAAGGACATTTTAATTCTGAGGGGTAGAAAATTTTACGCCCTCATGATATGATACTGTTTTGCCATCCCAGAAGGATTGTGCAGCGTTGAGAAGCGGCACGAACGGTCGGAATGGATTTGTGCCAGGCAGCACATCATGTGCTGCCTTTTTTCTACCTCCTTGGAACAACCTGTCAGTTCCCAGCGGTGCAAAGTTGAAGCGGGTAAATGCCGGTTGTCAGGTAGCCGTAATACTCCCGTGGAGACAGCTTCAGCAAGTCCCACTGGTAGCGGTCGTTGTTGTAATAGTCCATCTGGTCGTCGATAATTTCCTGGACGCTCCCGAAGGAGCAGCAGGACACAGCATCCCGGATTTCATCTTTCATGTGTCCGAAGAAACTTTCCTGGGGCGCATTGTCCCAGCAATTTCCCTTCCTGGACATGGATTGCAGAAATTCACTGTCCCTCAGCTTTTGGAGGAAAGCGCAGCTGGTGTAGTGGCATCCCTGGTCTGAATGGACAATGGTGGTATTATCCAGCTGGCTGCCGTAGTCCCGCACCAGAGCATCCACCGTTTCCAACACGAAGGACACCTCCAGAGAGGGGCTCAGCCGGTAGGCCAGAATCTCTCTGGTCATGGCATCCAGAATGGTTGACAAGTAACATTTCCCACCTTTGTAGAACAGATAGGTGATGTCCGTCAGGAGGATTTTCCTGGGGCCGAAGCCATGGAAATTGCGCTGCACCAGGTTGGGGGCTACATTGCTGGTTCGTAGCTGCCTTGCCATCTGTCTGTACGGGTTTTCTTTCCGAACGGGACATTTTAGCCCATATTTTCCCATTAACCGGCGGATTTTCTTTAGGTTCATGCGGATTCCTGTATGCAGCAGCCTCATGTGAATGCCTCGTGCGCCCTTGGGACGACCCCGGAAACGGTAGGCTTCCAGGATGTTGGCAAAGTCTATTTGGTCAGCTTCCTCACGGCTCTGACGGGCAGGAGCAGCGTCAAGCCAGGCATAGTAACCGCTGCGTGTCACCCCGGCAATTCGGCACATCCAGCTGACGTTGAGCATATTGCCGTCCCGTTCCGCTGCCTCTCGGATGAGCGCGTGCTTTACCCGTGCCGGTGCTTCGATTCCCATTCTTTCCGGGCCTCCGTATTCGCCATTTGCAGTTTTTTTAAGAACTCGACTTCCTGCTTTGCATACTCCAATTCATGGATGAGCCAGCGGACACGCTCCTCAAGAGGCATCTGTTCCGGGTCTGCTGCCCCTGCCGGGCGACTGTTGTAAATGCGCCTGTCTGGTAAGAATCGGCCCTCCCGCACTGCGTCATCCAGCCGGACGGAGAAATTCTCAATCCGCTTTCTGCCCAAAATATCCGGGTCGATGCCATTGTCTCGGAAGATGTCTTTCATCCGTCTCCCTTGCTTCTTTTGCTCCCATGCCAGTATCTTGAACTCCGGGGTGAACTGAACTCCGATTCTTGATACCCATTGCACATTCTGGTTGCCGGAAAGCTGGGCGATCTGCTCGTCTGTAAAATTTGCCATTGTGTACCCTTCCTTTTTTCGCCTTGCACATGGGTACATTTTAGCATATCCTGCAACCTCATGATACTGTCCACGAATTGGGGTTTTCCCCTCTGAGGGATGTCCACTTTTCAGGGATACCCCTCACCCTCCGTGTCCATTTTTATGGGTACAGTTTACCTCTCAGTCACCTTCGGTGACAGCTCCCCCAAAGGGGGAGCCAAGGGGCTGCCTCCGTTCGCTGTTTTTCGACCGCCTATTTATACGAGTTTTTAATAAAACGCTTAAAAGCGTTTTATTAGGCCGCAGGATTGCGGCCAGCGGCCACTGCCGCTAAAAAACGAAGTCAATACATTTCTTACCGCCGCCCAGGCGGTCTGCCGTGAAACGGCTTAAATAAAATGATGAAATCATTTTATTAGGAAATAGTATTAAGGCATGGCCGCCGCCTTTCCACCGGGATTTGCCCGTCTCCCTTGCAATTATCCGTGGACTTTGCTATACTGATGGCAAACAAAGAAGGAGTATATTCTATGGGTGGTTTCTTTTCTCTGGATTCCAAATTCATGCAGGCCATGAGCCGGGTCGCCGACCTTATCATTCTGAATGTGATCTACCTCGTGACATGCCTGCCCGTGATCACCATCGGCGCGGCCGGCACGGCGATGTACACCGTGTGCTTCCGCCTGGGCACCGACCGGGAGGGCAGCCTGGTGAAGGGCTATTTCCGGGCGTTCCGGGACGAATTCCGGCAGGCGACGCTGATCTGGCTGTTTCTGCTGCTGTTCGGCGCGGCCACCTGCGTCAATATCTTTTTGTTTCTCAGCATGGACGGGTGGATGCACTATCTGTTTTTCCTGTTTGTGCTGTTCCTTACGATGGTGGTGATGATGGCAAGCTACGCCTTCCCGCTGCTGAGCCGGTTCCGGAACGATACCAAGTCCGTCCTGAAAAACGCGCTGATTTTCAGCGTGGCATACCTGCCCCGGACGGTGCTGATCGTGGTGATCAACGTATTACCCTGGGCGCTGCTGATGACGAACCTGTATTTGTTCTTACAGGTGGGCTTTATCTGGGTAGCCGTCTATTTTGCCGCCGCGGCTTACATCAACACCCGCCTGCTGAAAAAGGTATTCGCTCCCTACATGGAGCCGGAGGAGGAAGCGCAGTGAACGTGCGGAAAACCGCTTTGAAGGAAGCCCGGAGAGTCAACGAGCTGTTTGCCATCTGCTTTGAAATGCCCTATGCCAACTGCCCCGCCGACCCGGAGAAGGACGACGCCGCCCACTGGGCGGCCTTCGACGAGGACGGAGAGATGATGAGTACCTTCACCGTTTCCGATTTTACGGTGCAGTTTGACGGCAGTCCCTGCAAAATGGGAGGCATCGGCGGCGTGGCGACCCTGCCCCAGTACCGCCGCCGGGGCGGCATCCGGGCGTGCTTCCGGGAGGCCTTGCCGGATATGTATGCGTCGGGCTACGATTTTTCCTATCTGTACCCCTTCTCCACCGCCTACTACCGGAAATTCGGCTATGAAAACTGCGTGCAGAAATACGGCTGGACGGTGGATTTGGCGCTGCTGAATCCGCCAAAGGAGGGCGGCAGCTTCCGTCTTGCGGAAAAAGGCCGCCCCATGACTGCCGAGATCCGCTCGCTGGATGCCCTTTGGGAATCCCACTATAATATGATGGTGCTCCACGGGGACGAGGACTACGCCTGGGCGGAAAAAAGTGACCCTGCGGTGAAGCAGGATTTCACCTACGTCTGCTTCGACGCCGCCGGGAAGCCCAACGCCTACACGACATTCAAGCTCGCGAGCGAGCCGGACGGGCGGAATCTGATTTGCAGCCGGTTCTGCTTTGCAGACAAGGACGGCTTTCAGGAGCTGATGCGCCTGTTCAAGAGCCTGTCCTCCGACCACCGGTTCGTGAAATTCTCCACCCCCGCCAACCCGGCCATGCAGTATTTCATGCCGGAGTGGTCGCTGGGCGCGGTCAGCTGGAGCGTGCAGAGCGCGGGCATGGTTCGTGCGGTGAATGTGGAGTCCGTGCTGAAAAAGGCGCGGTACATCGGCAGCGGCAGCATCTGCGTAGCGGTGCAGGACGGCCAGATTTCGGAAAACAACGACAGCTTTACCGTCACCTTTGCAGACGGCAGAGCGGTGAGCGTAGCACGGGGCGGAGAAGCCGACGTGGTGATGATCGCCCCCACCTTCTCGGCGCTGATCACGGGCATCGGGGATTTCGCGGAAGCCAGGGCAGCGTTCCCCGGGCTGGAGGTCAGAAAAGAAAATCCCTGCCTGAGCCAGGTGTTTTTTCGCAAGCCCCTGATGATCGCGGACTACTTTTAATAAACAACCTCCCGAACGACATCGGTTCGGGAGGTTCTATTTACGGAGGGAATACCATCGGGTTGGTGCTCTGTTTATCCCGGATACCCCGTCCATGCCTGATGTAACAGTCAACACCCGGAAAGGTGTCTATGTCAGTTATGAACTGGCACAAAGTGGGTAGCAAAAAAGCGAGTGTCCCCATAGAACATCAAATCCTATAAGAACACTCGCAGTGGTGCGGGCAACAGGACTCGAACCTGCACGCTTTTGGCAGTGGAACCTAAATCCACCGAGTCTACCAATTCCACCATGCCCGCTTCTTTTCGCCGAATGCGCCGCTGTCTGCTTCGCATTCCGCCCTCTGGGTTATCTTAACACGAACACATGTCAATGTCAATCCACACGATTTCACGACAATTGCATGAGTTGCAAATTCATGAACATCTTGTGAAAATGGCGCCGTTTTGATGCCCTATGGCTGAGAGTATTTGCGGAAATACGAACTAACCACACGACGCATGGCCAACGGAACGGTATGTAGACCGTTTTCTACGGTTGATTTTACCTTTTCTGTTCACAAATTGTTTACTCATGCAATCGTCGTGACACGATTTTTCTTTTTTTGCAAGGCCGATCGTAAAATGAAGTTGGACACCTGACAAAAAGGAATCCACAGTGACTTCCCGTATGGTAGAATGAAGTATCCAAACACCATTCACCGGAGGAAATCACTATTCTGCGGAATGCTAAATCATCCCAAAATATTTGAATGATTCTCGGATTGCTTTTTCTTTTTCCGGCGGACACTGGGGCTGTCTGGAATCCTCGGACTTCGGCAGATTATAGTTCTTACCAACCCCAATCCCACATTTTCGTTTAATCTGTGAGATATAGAGGTTGGACACCTTTAACCCGGTATGCTCCAACACATACTCCTTGATCTGCGGATAGGTTGCCCCATCCTGAAATTCGGACATATCCATATCTTCCAAAGAGAACTCAACCCGAATCTTTTTCGAGTCGACCTCACCCTTGGAAAGCAAGACAACCGTCTCCACATGTTCCGTCCCCGGAAACATATCCACTGGCGTTGCCCATTCCGCCTGATATCCGCCGTCCACCAGCACGCGCAAGTCCCTTGCGAGGGTCTCCGGGTTGCAGGAAACGTACACAACCCGTTTTGGTTTCAGCATCAGCAGACTTTGCAGGAACTTCTGGTCGTTGCCGGCGCGGGGCGGATCCATCATCACTACGTCAGGCGCGTTTCCCTCCTTGGCGAGCTTCTGCATGAAGCGCCCCGCGTCGTCGCAGAGGAAGCGCGCGTTCTCTACACCATTGCGGCGGGCGTTCTCCTTCGCATCGCGGATGGCATCGGCATTCAGCTCCACGCCGATGAGCTGCTTGCAGCCGTCCGACGCGCATAAGCCAATCGTACCCGTACCACAGTATGCGTCCAGCAGGGTTTCTGCGCCTGTCAGCTGCGCCGCGTCAATCGCCGTTCGGTAGAGGAGTTCGCATTGCTTCGCGTTCACCTGATAAAAGCTCTGCGGACTGATGCGGAAGCGCTTTCCGCACAGTTCATCCTCCATGTACCCCTCGCCATAGAGGGTAATTTCCTTCGTGCCCAGCACCATGCTGGTTTCGCGCTGATTGCAGTTCAGCACGACGGTCGTGATTTCCGGGTGGCGCTGAATCAGCTCCTGCACAAATGCCTTTTTGCCCGGAAATTCAAGGCTCGTTGCCACCAGCACGACCATAATCTGCCCCGTCACATGCCCCGTGCGGATGAGGATATGGCGTAGGAAGCCGCGGTGCGTGTACTCGTTGTAGATGCGCAGCTTGTAGGCAGGCAGCATCGCGACGATGGTCTGGATGATGCGGTCAGCGCGGCGATCCTCAATCAGGCAGTGCCGCACGGGCACGACGCGGTGCGTCCCCATGGCGTACACGCCGCTGATGGGCTTGCCCGCCTTGTCCACAGCCAGCACGGCATGAACCTTGTTGCGGTAGTGGAACGGGTCGTCCATGCCCAGGATCGGGCGGACTTCGCAGATTCCGTCCAGCAGTTCCGCCATGCGCTGCTGCTTCCATTGCAGCTGCTCTGCGTAGGACAGGTGAGTCAGCTGGCATCCGCCGCATTTCGCCGCGACGGGACAGTTCCAGCGGATTTCGCGCGCCGGACGCTGCGCTTTCGCCTGCTCCTTCGGCGGATTCGGACGCGTTTCCTGCATTCGGCGGGTGGTCAGGTGCTTCGGTCGGCGGAAATTGCTCATCGTGTATGTACTCCTTCATTCTCTGTGGGTCCGCTCCATTATAGCACGTCTCTCCCCGCCGCTTCAAGTCTTGTTTTTCCATCTTTTCATTTTCGCGCGACTATGCTACAATAGAAGAAACTATTTTCCGTGAGGCGATTTCGATGCTATTTTCTTCCTCCCCCATCCGTCGTCGGACGTTCTCCTGTATGCGCGGTGATTTGACCATCCGCGGCACAGAGTACCGTCCGAATGGTGAAAAACTCCCGATTGCCATTGTCTGCCACGGCTTTATGGCAAATCAGCAGACCGTCCGGCAGTACACGAGGGTGCTGGCAAAAATTGGTTACTGCGCGTACTGTTTCGACTTCTGCGGCGGCAGCGTTCCACCCTTGGTGCGGAGTGACGGCGCGACGACGGACATGTCGGTGCTGACCGAGGTGCAGGATTTGGAAGCTGTCATTCGCTATGCGCAGTCGCTTCCCTATACCAGCGATACGCTGCTGCTGATGGGCTGTTCGCAGGGCGGGATGGTGTCCGCGCTGACCGCTGCGAAGCATCCGGATGCAGTGGACAGGCTCGTGCTGTTCTACCCGGCCTTCTGCATCCCCGACGACGCGCGCGCGGGGCACATGATGATGGCGCACTTCGACCCTCAAAATCTGCCGGAGAAGATTCACTGCGGGCCGATGCCGCTGGGGCGCTGCTATCCAGAAGCCGTCATGCACATGGACGTTTTCCGCGAAATCACGCCGTACACCGGGCGGGTGCTGATTGTCCACGGCACGGCGGACGGCATCGTCAAGCCGGATTATGCGAAAAAGGCGGCGGAAGCGTATGCGAACGCAGAACTGCACTTGATTGACGGCGGAGCGCATGGGTTTAACCGCCGCCATGATACGGAGGCGATTCGCTATTTGACCGCATTTGCCGCTTTGTGAGGGGGATTTTATGAACACCGTCGAAATCTGGGGTGCCCGCGCCGGGCAGACGCAGTCCCGCCTGTTTGAAGAAATCCGCCAATGCCGTGAAGCTGGTCAGCGTGTCCTGCTGCTTGTACCGGAGCAGTACACGCTGCAAGCCGAGCGAGAACTGGTGGAGCAGCTTCATCTGCCGGGGCTGCTGGATTTGGATGTACTGTCGCCGCGCAGGCTGGGGCGGCGCATCCGGGAGAGCGCTGGCCATTCGCCCAAAGCCGCGCTGGACGAAAGCGGGCGACGGATGGCACTGGCGCAGGCGCTTTCCCTGAAACAGGAGGAGCTGCACTATTATCGCCGCGTCGCGCTGTCACCCGGGCTGCCGGAGAAGCTGTCCACGCTGCTGATGGACTTCCAGCGCACAGGGCTGTCAAGCGAAGAATTTGCCGCCTATGCGGAGGAGCTGCCATCCGGCGCACTGAAGGCAAAAGCGCATGATTTGCTGCTGCTTTGGCAGACGTATGACGTGCTGATTGCCGAGCGCTTTCAGGATGAGCCGACGCAGCAGTTTGAGCTGGTGGAACGGCTGCCGGAAAGCGGGCTGATGCGCGATGCCGCCGTGTTTGTCTACCAGTTTGACATGCTGCCAACACCGCTGTGCGTCCTGCTGGCGACCGCTGCGCCAGAGTGTACCCGCATGGTCGTTGCGTTCACGATGGACAAGGACACTGCAAGCGACGGGCACGTTTTCACCTCCCAGCGCAGGAGTGCGGCGGAGCTGACCGGATGGCTGCGTCAGCGCGGCATTCCCGTGCAGTGGAAGTGGCTGCCAAGCGAACCCGACGGGCGCGACGAAGCCCTCCGCCACCTCGAAGCGCACCTGTTCGCCCGCGACGGCGCGGTGTACCCCGGCGACGCGTCCGCCCTGACGATCCATGCCGCCGCAAACCCGTATGCCGAAGCCGCTTTCGCCGCGCAGACGCTGCAAAGCTGGCACGAGCGCGGCATTCCGTGGCAGTATATGGCGGTCGCGCTGGCGGATGCGCAGAGTATGGCCGGCATCCTCGCCGTCACGCTGCAAAGCGCGGGGATTCCCTGCTATCAGGCGCGGAAGGACAGTGCGGCGCGGCACGGCTTGAGTCGGATGCTCGTCGGCGCACTGCGTTGCATCTCCGGCGGATTCCTCCGCGCGGATGTGCTGCAAGTGGCAAAAAGCGGCTTTTCTTCCCTGACCCGCGACGAAGCCGATTCGCTGGAGAACTACGCCATCACGCACGGCATCAACCGCGGCAAGTGGCTGCGTCCGTTCCCTTATGGCGACGACGCTGCGGATATGGACGAACTGCGTGTCCGGCTGATTTCGCCTGTGGAGGCCCTTCGGGATGCGCTCCGCCGCGCAAAAACAGCGGGTGATTCCGTCGAGGCAATTTTCCGCTTCTTGGAGGATACCAATGCGTATGACCGCCTGATGACGCGCGAGGAAGCGCTGCTTTCGCGCGGGATGGCGGCGGAAGCAACGCAGAATCGGCAGGTATGGACAATCCTGATGACGCTGCTTGATCAGCTGTATGCGCTGCTGAGCACGCAAAAGGCAAATCAGCGGGATTTGGCACGGTTCGTGGAATCAGGTTTGACAGGCGCGTCGATTTCGTCCCTGCCGCCGCAGCCGGACACGGTGATGATCGGCGAAGCGGGGCATTTGATGACCGGGCGGATTGATGCGCTGCTCGTCATGGGAATGCAGGACGGCGCGCTGGGCAGTACGGCGGATTCGCTCCTGTCCGAGACGGAGCGGCGCACGCTGTGCGACTTGGCGCAGCGCGCGATTGGCCTGACGCAGCAGGAGACGTGCGCCCTGCGGCAGTCGGACTTCTACCGTACACTATCCCTCCCCCGGCGCTTTCTGACCGTCACCTGTTCGCAGGGCGGGCAGGACGGCACGGCGTTTCGTCCGGCGGGGCTGCTGGAGGACATGACGCAGCTGTTCCCACATATGGTGGTATCCGGCGGCGTGCTGGCAAACGACGTCGCACCGCTCTCCCCCGCCATGGCGCTGGATGCACTGCCGCACCACCTGCGGCAAGCTGTCGACACAGACACGCCGCTTCCGGAGCAATGGGCGAACGTCCTGCGCTGGCTGTATTTCGACCCGGAGTGGCACAGCCGCTGTCAGGCCGTGCTGGATGCGCTGAACCGCCACGGCACGGCGATTTTCCTCTCCCGCGACCACACGCGGCGGCTCTTCACGCAGGACAAGGTGTCCATCAGCCGTTTGGAGGGCTTCGCGCAGTGCCCGTATCGGCACTTTGTGAACTACGGCTTGAAGCCCGTCATCCGCCGCGAGTACGAGTTCGACCCGGCGGATGTGGGCGATTTCTACCATGCCGCGATGGAGGGGTACGCCGCCCTTGCGCTGAAGGAGCCGGATTTTCCGGATTTGCCGGACGAAAAAATCCACGCGCTGATGGATACGGTGCTGCTGCCGCTGACGACCGCGTGGGCGGATGGTCCGCTGAATGAAACGCCGTCCCTGCGCCTGCAGGGCGAGAAGTACCGCCGAACGGTGCACCGCGCCGCGTGGATGTTCACGCATCACGCACAGCACAGCCGCTTCCGCACCGTCGGCGAGGAAGTTGTGTTTGGCGAGGAGGACGGGCTGCCCCCGGTGGTGCTGACGCTGCATGATGGACGGAAAATCGCCCTGCGCGGCAAAATCGACCGCATCGACCGCTGGGAGGGCGACGAGGGCGTGTATCTGCTCGTATCCGACTACAAGAGCAGCCACCGCGACATTGACCCGACGCGCCTATGGTACGGGCTTCAATTGCAGCTGCTGCTGTATCTGCAAGCCGCGTGCGAGGGGCTGGACGGCAATCCGGCGGGCGCATTCTACTTCACGATTCAAGACCCGATGGTAGATACGGCGGATGTAAAGGAATCCGCGGAAAAGGCGATTGCGAAAAAGCTGCACCTGAAAGGCATTGTGCTGGCGGATGTGGACGTGGTGGAAGCGCTGGATTCCAATCCGGGATATTCGTTCACGAAAATCTTTAATGCGGATAGCAGCGTCGCTTCCTCGTCTGATGGCTACACGTCGGAGGAAATGGCAGCGCTGCTTGCCCACACCAAGAAGATGGCGGCGGAGCTGGCCGACCGCATCCGCAGCGGCGAAATCACCCCGTCCCCCGCCGTCATCAGAGACTGGAACGCCTGCCAGTGGTGCGACTGCGCCGGAATCTGCAAGCTCGACACGTCCATCCCCGGTCATGAAAAACGTGAACTTCCGCCGCTGAAGAAGCAGGATTTATTGACCCTCATGGCGAATGATACAGATGCACCCGGCAATGAGGAGGACACGTCACCATAAAAGCGGTGAATTTTTCTCCCGAACACAAAGGAAATTCATCAGAGGCATTGCATCCGGGCGCAAAATGGTTTATAATAGAGATACGAAACTCTCACTCACAAGGAGGCGTTTACCCATGATTCAGATTATCGCAGGCAAGAAGGGCTCCGGCAAGACCAAGCGGCTGATTGACATGACCAACAACGCGGTCAAGACCAGCTCCGGCAACGTCGTTTTCCTCGACAAGAACGACAGCTATATGTACGAAGTGGACCGTGCGGTTCGTTTCGTCAACGTCGAAGAGTACAGCGTTTCCAGCGCGGAAATGTTCCTCGGCTTCCTCGGCGGCATGCTCGCCAGCAACTACGACGTCAAGACCGTCTTCATCGACGCGTTCCTCAAGCTGATCAAGATTGACCTCGCCGACGCGAAGTGGTTCTTCGACAGCCTCGAAAAGTACGCGCAGAAGCATGATGTGACGTTCGTGCTGTCCGTCAGCGCCGATCCCGAAGCGCTGCCCGACTTCTGCAAGGGCTACATCATCTAATTGGAACAGCCCACGAGGGCGGCGGAGCATGTAAGCCGCCGCCCTTTTGGTATTTTGCGCGCAGGGGGCAAGTGGGGCAAGGGTGGCGAGTGCAGGCTTCTCCTGTTTTCATTGTCCCTTGTCGTTCCCGCAGGAGCGAACCCCCTGCAACATTGTCACCTATTATAATAGGTAGGAACCCAGCAACCGCAAGCAAAAACTCGGCAAGAACCCTTTCTTGCCCTCAACCCAGCAGGCATCGCCCTGCGGATAGGAGCGTGATTTCTATGTCATTCATTTCCACCCGCGGCGGCGCCTGCGTCACGGCGTCCCAAGCCATCCTGCGCGGTCTTGCGCCCGATGGCGGTCTGTATGTCCCGGCGGTGTTCCCGCAGATGACGCTGGCAGACATTGCCGCGCTGACCAAGCTCGACTACCGCGCCCGCGCGCTGACCATCCTCCGTGGCTATCTTGATGATTTCAATGCGCAGGAACTGGCAGACGCAATTGCCAGCGCCTACGAAGCCGCCAAGTTCGATGACGCCGCGATTGCGCCCACGAAAAAGCTCGACAGCAACACCCATGTGCTGGAACTCTTCCACGGACCGACGCTCGCGTTTAAGGATATGGCGCTGCAGCTGCTGCCGCACCTGACGACGCTCTCCGCCAAGAAGAACGGCGAAAACCGCGAAGTGGCAATCCTCGTCGCAACCAGCGGCGACACGGGCAAGGCGGCACTCGAAGGCTTCAAGGACGTGCCGGGAACATCCTGCACCGTCTTTTACCCGACTGACGGCGTCAGCGACGTGCAGAAGCTGCAAATGACCACCACCGGCGGCGAAAACACGCACGTCATCGCCCTGAACGGCAATTTCGACGATGCGCAGTCCGGCGTGAAGGCGCTGTTCTCCTCCGCGGATTTCCATCATCAGGTGAACGCGCGCGGCAAGGTGCTTTCCTCCGCCAACTCGATTAACTTCGGCCGCCTCGTGCCGCAGATTGTCTATTATTTCTCCGCCTATGCCGATTTGCTGAACGCGGGCGCGATTGCGCTGGGCGACGAGGTGAATTTCGTCGTGCCGACGGGCAATTTCGGCAATATCCTCGCGGGCTACTACGCACGGAGCATGGGGCTGCCGGTCAAGAAGCTCATTTGCGCCTCCAACCGCAACAACGTGCTGACGGATTTCTTCCTTGGCGGCGTTTACGACACGCGTCGGCAGTTCTTCAAGACGACCTCCCCTTCGATGGATATCCTGATTTCCTCGAATTTGGAGCGTCTGCTGTTTGAATGCGCCGACCGCGACGGCGCGCTGATTGCCCGCTGGATGCAGCAGCTGCGCACGAGCCAGTCCTACGCCGTTGGTCAGCAGCGGCAGGAGTGGCTGCTGAGCGTCTTTGCCGCCGGGTACGCTGATGACCGCGACTGCGCGGAGGAAATCGCCCGCGTGTTCGAGCAGCATCACTACCTGATGGACACGCACACCGCCGTCGCAAGCCGCGTTCTGCGCCAGTACCGCGAGACGTCGGGCGATTTGACCCCGACGGTCATCGTGTCCACCGCCAGCCCCTACAAGTTCGCCGCCGATGTGCTGACTGCCGTCGCCGGAAAGAACGCCGTCGCCGGACTGGATGCGTTTGCCTGCTCGGATGAATTGGAAGCGCGTTCGGGGATGCCCGTGCCGCAGCAGGTGAAGGCACTGCGTTCCCTGCCGATTCGCCACACGGCGCACTGCGAGAAGGGCGGCATGGCGCAGGCGGTGCTGGACGCTTTCGGCGGAAAGTAAATCCCCAGTGGAAAATTGGAAGGAACTAATATGAACAACACGGACATGCTTTTTGTCCAGAAGAAGCTCAACGATTTGGTCGGCTGCACCCTCATCAACCTCTCCCGCACGGCGGATTTGCTTTGCCTGTCGTTTGCGCCGCGCGCGCTGACGACCGAGGTGCAGGAGGAACAATCCCTGCACTTGCAATGCTACTATCGGCTGGTGCAGGATGGGCGGGTTTCCTTGGCGCGAAGTGACTATTTCCAGCCGTCGGAAGCCATGTGGGATTTGTGGCGCAAGCAGGGGTTGGAGGAGGATGTCATTCCGGATGACTACCGCTGTGACGAGTTGGGCGCGAACCGGCTTGATGACCGCATTGTGGAGCTGAACGACGTGCTGACAGGCATTGAAAACCGCTTCATCGTCCGCACGGTGATGGTGGATTCTATTGGGGATGTGACGCTGTGCTTTGACAACGGCGCGGTGTGGAGCATTCTCGTAGACACCTCCGGGGGCGAGGAATGCTGGCGGTATCTGCCTGCGAACGAAGAGCAGCCGCAGCTGGTGCTGTACTCGGATGGCATTGAGTGCGAATAAGCGCTTCGGTTGCAAATCGCAGGGGAATGCGTTTTTAGTGCATCCGGCAAATCGCTTTTTCATGCTTGTTTTTTATGGAGCAGGGGGAATCGCGCCTGTGGGCGCGACCAAAGGGCTTTCCGATCGCCCTTTGGAAACCTTCGGTGTGCGCACCTTCGGAGTTGACTTTTTCCGCAAAAATTGACCCGCTTGTCGTGCTGGACAGGCGGGTTTCTTCATATTGCTTACTCACGCCATATTGCTTACTCACGCCGCGTCGGTTTTCTGCTTTTGCTTATACTGTGCGGTAGTAATTCCCAGAATCACGCCGAGAAACGTATCCACCGCGGTAATGGTGCCGACAACCTGCTCACCGTATGGCAGGCGCCAGATGCTCGCCAGCGCAAAATACAGCGTCCCCATCGCGGGCAGCAGCAGCTGCGCCATCCATTTCAGCACGTTATACGTCTTGTCACACATGCGCATTCCTCCCCCATCGCAGTCTATGCGGAAATTCGCCGCTTGTGCAGATTTTTTTCACAGAAGGCTTGACAGAACGGGATTGTCCTGCTATAATAAACAAGGTTTTGAAGAAACCTGTGCCGTAGACAGCCGGTATCCGCAAGGATGTAAAGGAGTTCGCTCCGCCTGCCGAGGTGTGAAGGATATAGCATGAAATTTGCTCATCCCTTGCACCTGTTGCAAGGGTTTTCTTTTACTCCCAAACCGTTAAGGAGGTGCAAGAAATGAGCAAGGTGCATGAGGTGAAGCCGGAGAAGGTGGCAGCTGTTGCTGACATCGTCGAAAAGCTGAAGAATGCCCAGTCTGTGGTGATTTGCAGCTACAGCGGACTGACTGTGGAGCAGGTGACTGAAATCCGCAAGCAGTGCCGTGAGAATGACGCCGCGTACTGCGTCCTGAAGAACCGTCTGGTTCTGCGCGCGCTGAATGAGGTGGGCATTACCGGTCTTGACGATCTGCTCAACGGCCCGAACGCTTTCGTGTTCTCCATGAAGGACGCTGTGTCCGGCCCGAAGATCATCAACGACTACATCGAAAAGAACAAGCTGGAGAGCCTGAAGATCACTGGCGGCGTGCTGGGTACGGAAACCCTCGACGTGGCTGCTGTGAAGCATCTGGCGACCCTGCCCAGCCGCGAAGTGCTGCTGGCAAAGCTGCTTGGCTGCATGGCCAACACCGTGGCGTCCTTCGTCCGCGTGGTGGATGCAATCCGCAAGCAGAAGAATGGCGAGGAATAATCCGCGCCGATGCCGCATGAGGCTTTACGCCCCTGCGGTCTGAACAACGACAAGTTTTCATTACGATATCAACCGATATAGGAGGCTGAATCAACATGACTCATGAGGAGATCATTGCTGCCGTCGAATCCATGACGGTGCTGGAACTGGCCGATCTGGTCAAGGCTATGGAAGAAAAGTTCGGCGTGTCCGCTGCTGCGACCGCTGTTGTTGCTGGCCCCGCTGCTGGCGCCGCTGCTCCCGCTGCGGAAGAAAAGACCGAGTTCGACGTGGTGCTGAAGTCCTTCGACGCCGCTGCGAAGCTGAAGGTTCTGAAGCTCGTCCGCGAAGTGTGCGGCCTGGGCCTGAAGGAAGCCAAGGACTTCGTCGAAGCCGTTGCGGCTGGCCCGAAGACCGTCAAGGAAGGCCTGTCCAAGGAAGACGCCGACAAGATGGCTGCCCAGTTCAAGGAAGTCGGCGGCGAATGCGAAATCAAGTAATTCTTCGGAATTATGTTTCGCTTTCTTGCAATCGTCAAGAAAAGCAAAGAGGTTGGATGCTTGCATCCAGCCTCTTTTTTATGCTATCGACACGCTTCGTCTCTGTTCCCCTTGACTTTTTTGCATTCTTGCGGGATAATAAGGCAGGAAATTCGTCAATTCATCCGTTTTATTTGAAGGAGGTGCATGGCGATGCTGACTTTTCGGGACGCAACCGCTGATCAGGCGGGGCTGATCAGCCACATTTATGCTACCAGCTGGCGTAAAACCTATCGGGGACATATCGCCCAGCATTATCTGGATCGTCTGCCCGATGAATATTGGGTGCCATCCATCCGCTCATGGCTGTCCAGCGGGCAGCTGTATGGGCTGATGGTCTATGACGACGATAAGCCTGTCGGGTGCTGCATCTACGGCCGCGGGCGCGACGAAGATTACGGCGACTGGTGCGAGATTGTGTCGCTCTATCTGCTGCCAGACACGATGCGTCAAGGCATCGGCGGCAAACTGTTGGAAGAAGTCATCCGGCTGATGCAGCTGGACGGCTATGAGAAGTTTTACCTCTGGGCGATTGACGGCAACGAAATCGCCGACGGCTTCTACCGCAAGCATGGCTTTCTGCGCACGGATGACGCGGTCGATTACAAAATCGGCGGCGAACCCGTGCGGGACGTGCGGTATACGCGCGTATTACCCAGCGCGTAATTCAGCCGGTTTCGCCTTTTGCAGATACATGCCCGTGGCAATCAGCGCCGTCAGCGGTGCCGCCGCTGCCAAGCCGAACGACCCGACAAGCGTGTTGAGCAGCTGCGAAGCGACATATTTCAGGTTGATGATGTCCATCAGCGGCGTTCCCTGCCCTGCGAAGTACATCAGCATCGACAGGTAATTGCCGGAATACGCCAGCATCAGGGTCGTCGTCATTGTGCCTAACACGCTCCGCCCAACCAGCAGCCCCGACTTCATCAGCGCCCGGCGGCTGATGTCCGGCTTGTGGCGGTGCACTTCCTCCATCGACACGCTGATGTCCATCGACAAATCCATCAGCGCGCCCGAATTAGCGAGGAACATCATGCCGATATACAGGCTGCGCGTATCAACCCGCATGGCGGATTGGCTCAGCAGCGGCACAACATAGGGCAAATCGCCGCCGTCGAGCTTGAGCAGAATCGTTAGCCCCCACGCGCTCAGGCAGGTGACGACCGTCCCGGCAACCGAGCCGAGAATCGCCGTCAGGCAGCGGCGGCTGAACCCCGCCACCAGCACATCAATCAGCACCGTCAGCACGATGACGGTCACGAACGATGCCATCATGGGATTCACGCCGTCCAGCAGCAGTGGAATCAGCAGTTTCCAGACGATAACCGCACTGGCGACCAGCGACACCATCGCGCCGCAGCCAATCACGCCCCCAAACCCAATCAGCAGCAGCGCCAGAATCGCCACGATACCCGCTTCCGCCGTGATGCGGTAATGGTCAATCAGCGTTACGACCGGTGCACCCTGCCCACTGCCGGGCTGAATCATCGCCCACGCAATGTCGCCAGCCTCGAACAGTTTGTCCTTGTCGAGCGCGGAATTCAGGTAGTTGTAGGACTGATACTCTTCCCCGGCATAATCGCCCGTGAGGATTTTCACCCGGCACGGCTGCACGCCGTTATACACAATGCCGATGGCGTCCAGCATAGAATTGTCCACCTGCTCGATGCGCACCTTCTCGCGCGGAAAGCGACTGGTGATGTTCAGGTGCTCGTCCGGCAGCAGGCAGAGCAAGCCGCAGAAAATCAGCATGACGAGGCACATCAGCCAATTCTGCTTGTTTTTCCATTGTCGCTTCGTCTTTTCCATTTTCATTTTCCCCCATATGGGCAGAGCAGGAGATGGCATTGTGTCATCCCCTGCCCTTTTTGATTTTGCTGTGATTATTCCGCGTCCGGGGTCAAGCCCATCGCATCCATCGTGCGGGTGAAGATGCCCGTGTTGTCATACAGACCGGAGAACTTCTCCGCGCCCACCCCATAGGCGTACACCGGAATCTGCAGGCCGGTATGCGCGTAGGAGGTGTAGGACAGGCCAGCCTTGTTGTTCATGATGTGGCTCACCGCCATGGAGAAGGGGTTGTAGCCGCCGTAGAGCAGGGAGGCTTCCGCCTTGTCAATTTCCTGCGTGCCCATCGCGACGTCCCACGCCTTGCGCAGGCTTTCCACGTCGGTCGCAGTCAGGGAAAGTGCTTCGCCTTCCTTGGTGGTCAGACCGTAGAGCTCTTCCACCTTCGCCATCGCATCCTCAAAGGTTGCGCCGTTTTCCTTCAGCTCGGAAATCACGTCATCGAACGCAGTGAAGGAGGTCTTCTGGTTCTGGAGGTACTGGAAGTGGGTATCGTAAGCGGTGGTCGCAAAGCCAATGGTCATGCCGCCGGTCTCATGGTCAGCGGTGACGATGATGAGGCATTCGCCCGGATGCGCCGCCGCGAAGTCCAGCGCAACCTGCACCGCGTCAGACAGGGCGATGGTGTCGTAGATGGAGGTCGCCGCGTCGTTGGCGTGGCCCGCCCAGTCGATCTTGCCGCCCTCGCACATCATGAAGAAGCCGTTGTCGTTATCCAGCACATTGATGCCGCTGCGGACAAAATCCGCCAGAGAGAGCACATCCTCGCCCGCCACCTCCTTCTGGATGCGGTCGATTTCGTAGTGAATCGCCTTGGAGTCCTGAAGCACCGGATTGGTCGCCAGCACGCGGTCGTTCGTCGCGGTCAGGCTGCGGATTTCGTCATTCGTTGTCGGAATCACCCAGCCGTTTTCCTTTGCGACATCCAGCAGGGATTTCTGCTGACCATCCGCGCCGTTCATCTTTTTGAAGCCGCCTCCCGCGAGGTAATCCACGGTCGTGCCGGTCAGCGCCTGAAGGGCAATGTCGTAGTAGTCGTTGCGGGAGGGCTGCTTGGCGTAGTACGCTGCCGGAGTCGCATGATCAACCGACACGGAGGTAATTACGCCGACCTTCTTGCCCGCTTCCTTGGCGTATTCCGTGATGATCTTGTAGGGGTTAGTCAGCGTTTCATCATAATTGATGACGCCGGAGAGCGTCTTCTTGCCGGAAGCCATCGACGTAGCTGTCGAAGCGGAATCCGGGCAGAAGGAAGAGCTGTCGTAGGTGGTCACCAGACCGAGGTACGGGAACTTGGTGAAAGACAAATCCGCCGGAACCGGGAACTTGCTGTCCGGGTTTTCGATGCTGCCCAGATAGTACTGGGTCGCAGTCACCTGCGGGTTGCCCATGCCGTCGCCGATGAACATGAACACATACTTCGGATGGCTTTCGCCCTCCGCCATGGCCGTTGCGCAACTCAGGCACAGCGCCAGCGCGCAGAGGATTGCAAGAAACTTCTTCATGATTGTTTTCCTCCTCGTTCTTCGTCTTGTTCTTCTGAACAAGATGTATTCTACCGGAGGAATGTAAACTTCCAAACGGCGATTATGTAAAATCGAGGCGAAAGAAAAAGCCGCTGTGTAAAGTGCATTTTCGCACTTCCAGCGGCTTTTCATACTATTTCCAGATGAAAATGCGCAAGCAGATGGCGCAGGTGAATCTGGTAATAGTATCACTTATGCGCGCTCGGATTCTTCCGCTTTTCGGAAGAATGCCCCCAGCGCCTGTACAATACGCGTTCCTTCCCGGCTGATGGTACACACATGCGGCACGCTCTCCAAGCGCAGCACGCCCTTCGTTTTGCTTCGCACCCCCTGCAGGATCACATCCGCGCTGTCAGGCGTGATGACCTGATCGCCGCTGCTCTGCACGCACAGCACCGGGCAGGTGACAGCGCAGAGGTTATCGCGGGCCTCGTGGATAATGCGGCGCAAATCCACCGCGCTTTTCGTCGGAAATCCGGTATACCCCAAGTCGTAGTCGGGAGTGAGTGCGTCGTCCTTGCGTGCCTGCCAGCTGATTTCCGGCAAAAACGGCGCGGCGAATCGTGCCAGCGGAAACCAGCGGTTCAGCACCCCCATCGGCGCGGAAATCGGCGCAATGGCAGTCGGGTCGCTCTGCTCGGCAATCATCAGCGTCAGGCATCCGCCCATGCTCAGCCCGGTCACGCTGACGAAGCGGTACTGCTCTTTCATTTCCCGGAAGGCTTCCTTCGCCGCGTTCAGCCAATCCTGCCACGAACAGCGGCGCATATCCTCCAGCGTTGTCGCGTGACCGGGCAGGTTGATGGTGCGCACACCAAAGCCCTGCTGCACAATTCCTTCCGCAAGGGGCCGCATATGCGCCGCCGAACCCGCAAACCCGTGCATCAGCAGCACGCCGTGTTCCCCTTGCCGCACCTCGTACGGCTGACACAGGGGCGAGGAAAAGTCCGCTTCGGGGCGCGTTTTCATGTTGCTTCCTCCTTATTGCACAGCGGAAATCGCTTCCTTTTTGCCCATCACCAGCAGCACATCGCCCGCCATCAGCATTGTTTCTGCGCCGGGCGAAGTAAGGAATTTGCCGCCGCGGTGGATGCCCAGCACGCTTACCCCAAAGTTCCGGCGGATGTTGAGTTCGACGATGGTTTTGTCCGCCCAGTCCGTCGGGAGGGTGAGTTCGGCAATCTGGTCGTCGTCGGAAAGCGCCATCAGGTCGAGGATATTGGGCGCGACGAGCGAACGGGCGACGCGCTGCCCCATATCGCGCTCCGGGAAGATAACGCGGTCAGCGCCGACCTTATAGAGGACGCGGGCATGGAGGTCATCGACGGCCTTCGCGAGGACTTTGGGGACGCCAGCTTCCTTGAGCAAAACCGTTGCGAGAATGCTGGCGCGGATATCCGTGCCAATGGCAACGATGGCGGCATCGAAGTTCTGCACGCCGAGTTCCGCAAGCGCGTCCTCATCCACGGCATTCGCCTGAACCGCCTGCGTCACATCAGGCGCGATGGCCTCGACCAGTTTCTCGTCCCGATCCACCGCGAGCACCTCATGTCCCAATTCGCACAAGCTCCTCGCCACGCTCGACCCGAAGCGCCCCAAGCCCAGCACCACAAACGACTGCTTCTGTTTCTTCATAACAATTCCTTTCTGAAGGAGGCGCCAGAGGCTCTGCCTCTGGACTCCGGCAGGGCTCTGCCCTGCACCTGCCAAAGGGTCTTCGACCCTCTGGACTCCCTTTTCGCGATTGAGTTGGTGACGCTTTCATACTGTTTCCGCGTGTTTATCCGAGGAGACGAAAAGGCTGCGCCTTTGTAAGCAAGAGGTGTTTCGCTATGCGCAAAAATCCGAAAGAAAAAAAGCATCCCCGCATTCGCCGCCGAGTTTTCGCTTACTTGGCGGCGTTTGTCGCGTTCGTCCTCGCGCTCCTGTGGCTGATGCAGATTGTCTGGCTGGACGACTTCTACCGCTGGGACAAGACGCGGCAAATCACCCAGGCCGCCGACGCGGTGGAGAGCAACATCGGCAATGCGCAGCTGTCCGCGCTGATAGACAGGCTCGCGCAGCAGAATGACGTCTGCATCCTCCTGCTGGACAGCGACAAACATGTCTTTTTGTCGTCGGATGACATTCATTACTGCCTCATCCACCGCATGAGCAGCCGGGATTTGTCCTTCTGGTGCTCCATGATTCCCGAAAATGGCGATACGCTGACGGAGCTGTTCAACATCGCCCCATTCGGCGGCGACCAGTACAACAGCCATCAATTCCGCGGCAACGTGCCGAAGATGGAGGACGACAAGAAGCAGAGCCTGCTGTGCGCGCGCCGCGTCACCCTCCCCGACGGCACGGGCGGGTATCTGCTGCTCAACTCCATCATCACCCCGCTGGACAGCACCGTCGCGACCCTGCGGATGCAGCTGATGCTTATCACCATCATCGTCCTCCTTGGCGCAACGCTGCTGGCGATGCTGATTTCCCGCAAGGTGACGCGCTCCATCGTTGAGACGAGCGAAGCGGCGCACTCCCTCTCGCGCGGGCAGTACGAAATTCCCCCGCATGGCTGCGAGTACCGCGAAATGGCGGAACTGAACGGCACGCTGGTATACGCCGCGAAGGAGTTAAGTCAGGTGGAGAACCTGCAGCACGAGCTGATTGCCAACATCAGCCACGACCTGCGCACGCCGCTGACGATGATTGGCGGCTACGTCGAGATGATGCGCGATATTCCCGGCGAGGCAACGCCGGAGAACATGCAGGTGATCATCGACGAGACGCAGCGCCTGACAAGTTTGGTCAACGAACTGCTGGATTTCAGTCGCCTGCAGACGGGCGCGCTGGCGTTCAATCCCGCGCCGTACCCATTCACCGCGTCTGTGCAGGCGATTACCGACCGCGTGAGCCGCATGGTGCAGCAAAACGGCTATCAGGTGGTGTTCCATCCGGCAGCGCAGGTGAAGGCAATCGCGGATGAACAGCGGATTGCGCAGGTGGTGTACAACTTAGTCGGCAATGCGCTGACGTACACGGGCGAGGACAAGACGGTCGAAATCCATCAGGAGGTCATCGGCAAGATGGTGCGCCTGACGATTCACGACAGCGGCAAGGGCATTGCGCCGGAGGAACTGCCGCTGATATGGAATCGCTACTACCGCACGCAGGAGACGCATAAGCGGGCGATTATCGGCAGCGGCTTGGGCTTGTCGATTGTCAGGAGTATTTTGGAGAAGCACAATGTGCCGTTTGGGGTTGACAGCAAGGAGGGCGAAGGAACGTCGTTCTGGTTTGAACTGCCGCTAACGGAGGAATAAAGGATAAACACGCGGGCAAAGTATGAAAGTGAAACCAACTCAATCGCGCGGAGGGGTCAAGGGGGGGACTTCGTCCCTTTTCGTCTGCCCCTTGCAGGGTCAAGGGACAGCGTCCCTTGCGGGGCTTGGGGCAGCGCCCCAACAGTTCCACGGGCGACTAATCCAAAGAGAAAAGTCAACAAGGGCGCAGGCAGCGAAGCGTCCCTGCGCAGTAACTTTGCGCGTCCTCAGACGCGCCCCCAAGCTGCTCTTTCCTCCCCCCTTGCACATTGTCGCGCCAGATGGGCGCGACCACATAGCCGCGCCAACCGCCCTCGAACGCATGAACTCCCATGGAATTTTCGCCTACCCCCTTCCATTTCCGGGATGAATATGGTATAGTAGAAAGGTACGTCTGTATATAATGGAACGACCACGGAAATGTAAGGAGAAAACCCATGATCACGGTAAGCAATGTTTCCCTGACCTTCGGGGGTCAGAAGCTGTTTTCGGGTGCGGATTTGAAATTCATGCCGGGCAACTGCTATGGCGTTATCGGCGCGAACGGCGCGGGCAAATCAACGTTCCTGCGCATTTTGTCCGGCGAGCTGGAGCCCACGACCGGCACGGTGACGATTCCCGCGGGGCAGCGCCTGTCCACCTTGAAGCAGGATCAGTTCAAGTACGATGCCTATCCTGTGCTGGACACGGTAATCATGGGCAATCAGCGCCTGTACGACATCATGAAGGAAAAGGACGAGCTGTACGCGAAGCCTGATTTTTCTGACGCGGACGGCGAACGCGCTGCCGAGCTGGAGGGCGAATTCGCGGAGATGGACGGCTGGAACGCTGAGTCCGACGCCGCGACGCTGCTGACCGGTCTGGGGCTGCCCGTTGAAATGCACACGATGCTCATGGGCGACCTGAAGGGCGGCGAGAAGTTCAAGGTGCTGCTGGCGCAGGCGCTGTTCGGCAATCCGGACATCCTGCTGCTGGACGAACCGACGAACAACCTTGACAACCGCTCCGTCGCGTGGCTGGAGGATTTTCTGATGAATTTCCCCGGCACGCTGATCGTCGTGTCCCATGACCGCTGGTTCCTGAACAATATCTGCACACATATTGTCGATATCGACTTCAATCAGGTCAAGCTCTACGTCGGCAACTACGACTTCTGGTATGAATCCTCCAAGATGATGCAGAGCCTGATGAACGACCAGAAGAAGCGCCGCGAGGACAAAATCAAGGAACTGCAAGCCTTCATTCAGCGCTTCTCGTCCAACAAGTCCAAGGCGAAGCAGGCGACCAGCCGCCGCAAGCTGCTCGATCAGCTGACCATCGAGCAGATGCCCGCTTCTTCCCGCCGCTATCCGTGGGTGTGCTTCACGCCTGAACGCGAGGCGGGCAAGGACATCCTGCAAGTGTCGAACCTCAACTACACGCAGGATGGCGTGCAGCTGCTCAAGGATGTGTCCTTCATCGTCACCAAGGGGCAGAAAATCGCCCTTGTCGGCTCGAACGAACAGGCGCAGACCGCCCTCTTCCGCATCCTCGCGGAGGAAATCAAGCCCGACAGCGGCAGCTTCAAGTGGGGCGTTACCATCTCCACCAACTACTTCCCCAAGGACAACAGCAAGTATTTCGACGGCTGCAACCTCAACATGATGCAGTGGTTCGCCCAGTATTCGCCCGAACAGCTGGAAACGTACATGCGCGGCTTCCTCGGCCGGATGCTCTTCTCCGGCGACGACGTGTACAAGCCCGTCAGCGTGCTTTCCGGCGGCGAGAAGGTGCGCGTCATGCTCTCCCGCATGATGCTCTCCGGCGCGAACTTCCTCATGCTCGACCAGCCCACCAACCACCTCGATTTGGAATCCATCACGGCGGTCAACAACGCGCTGATCAACTTCCCCGGCAACGTGATTTTCACGTCGCAAGACCACCAGTTCATCACGACCATCGCCGACCGCATCATTGAAATCAAGCCCGACGGCACGATTGCCGACTACTACTGCGGCTACGAAGACTATCTGGAGAAGATTCGCGCGCAGGAAGGGTAAATCAACAGCAAAAATCCGCCGCACTTCCGTTTGCTGGAGGTGCGGCGGTTCTTTATTCGTGCTGTTCCTTGAAATCATCCATGACGACAATGCCGACGCGGTTCAAATCGTACGGCGTCGCCTGATAGACGAAGTAGTTCAGCCAGTTGCAGTACAGCAGATTCGCCGACGAGCGCCACGAGCAGATGGGCGCGCGGGTGTCGTCGTCAGCGGGATAGTAGTTGCAGGGCACATCGGGGTAGAGACCGGCGGCTTTGTCGCGCAGGTACTCCTTCTCCAGCGTGTCCGCGTCGTATTCGCTGTGACCGGTGATGAAAATCTGCCGTCCGCCGTGGGTGGAAATGGCATAAACGCCCGCTTCGTCGCTTTCGGCGAGGATTTTCATCTCCGGATGCGCCAATATATCCTCCCGGCGGACGGTCGTGTAGCGGCTGTGCGGCACCATGAACGTATCATCAAAGCCGCGGAAGAGGATGCTGTTTTTATGCACGACGCGGTGGCGGTACACACCGGACAGCTTCTTCTCCATCATGTACTTCGGCACGCCCCAGTGGTAATACAGCCCCGCCTGCGCGCCCCAGCAGATATGGAACGTGGACGTGACGTGCGTTTTCGTCCACTCGAAGATGGCGCACAGCTCGTCCCAGTATTCCACGTCCTCAAACGCCATCCGCTCCACCGGCGCGCCGGTGATGACCATGCCGTCATACGTCTTGCCGCACACCTGATCGAACGTCTTGTAGAACGCGAGCATGTGCTCCTCGGACGTGTTTTTCGCGACGTGGGACTTCACCATCAGCAGCTCCAGCTCCACCTGAATCGGCGTGTTGCCCAGCAGGCGCGCCAGCTGCGTTTCGGTGGCGATTTTGGTGGGCATCAGGTTCAGCAGGAGGATTTTCAGCGGGCGAATATCCTGCGTTTTCGCGCGCGTGTCGGTCATAACGAATATGTTTTCGCTCCGCAGCGCGCTGGCGGCGGGCAGGTCGTTCGGAATGCGGATTGGCATGATGATGTCCCTCGTTTTGCGTGTTGATGGCGGGATTCTGCGTGATAGATGCGAATCTCTATTTTATTATACTGCTTTTGCGGGAAATGTCAAATAGGGGATGAAAAAGCACCGCCGATGGATGCTGGCGGCGCGGGGGATGATTGTGCGACTCCTGCATCAGCGGCAGGATTGTCTGCGGGCACTGTTTCTGGATGAATGCCGAAGCGGCGTCTCCCTCACGCTGAGAGAGACGCCGCAGCTTATCGAAAAAGTTCACCAGTCGGTGGTCTTTTCCGCCGACGAGCGCGTTTATAGAGATAATTCCCCACAAGCAGGAAATTGCTTTCGCACAGGATGCTGCCTGCGCCGCTTCGGCGATTACTTGCCGTCCGGCTTCATCAGCATGTCCTTGTCCAGCATCGCCGCGTCTCGGGCAAGCACCTCGTCAATCATGGTCTGCAGCGCCTTCATCTGCTTCTCGCTGTTGATGCCGCCCAGAATTGGCTCGCCCACCATGTTGCCGTTGCGGTCCACCACCACGGTGGTGGGGAACGCTGTGATGCTGTAGGTCAGCTTTCCTGCCTCGCTGTCCGCAGGGAAGTAAATGTTCTGATACATGGCGCCCTTCTTTTCCAGAATGTTCTTGGCTTCCATGATCATGCTTTCGTCGCCGCCGATGGTGTCCGCGTTGATGCCGATCACCGCGCCGCCCTTCAGCTTGAGTTCTTCGTTGAGTGCGTTCAGTTCGCCCAGTTCCCCGATGCAGGGAGCGCAGGCAGAGAACCAGAAGTTGATCACCGTGACGGAATTCTCCTTAAACAACTCATTGCTCACGGGATTGCCGTCTAAATCCATGCCCTGGAAAGCAGGGAACTTCTCGGACGAATCATCTTCCACACGCATGTCCTTGTCATCCATGCTGCCGTCCGTCATCATCATCCCTTCGCCGCCCATGACGATGCCGCCGCCCGCCGTCACCACGCCGCTCTCCAGCGCCACGTCCGAGCCCGCCGTCACGTCGTCTTTCGGCATGAGCCTTTCCATCTCTTCGTCCAGCCGACGGATGGTCTCAATGTCCTGCTGAAGTAGCTTGTACTCATCCTCCGTGAACTTTTCCTTCTTCAGTTCCAGCTGCTCCGTCAGGTAATCGGCGTAACTCATGTTCATGTCGGGTTGCTTGTCCATCATGCCGAAGAACCGGTTCCACAGGTCCATGTTTTTCTCGAACACGGCGTTCATTTCGGCAGTCAGCATTTCCAGCTTCTTTTCGGCACAGTCGCATTTCTCCCCGCAGCTGCACTTTTCATCGCACATGCCCGTCATGCAGGCGCAGTCAGCCATGGCCTTGCCATTGATGATGCAGGTGCAGGTTTCCTCCATGGTCTGTGCCTCGTCCGTTCCGGACGGCTTCGTGCAGCAGGCGGAAGTGCAGCAGGCGGAAGCCGCTCCTATGGTGGTCAGCATACACAGCGCCAGCAGCAGCGCAATCCAGGTCTTCTTCATTGAAAATGTCCTCCGTTTCTTTTCTGTGATTATTTCTCCACGGCTTGTTTGCCGGCTGGATTCTCTTTTTCCTTTGCCCCGCGGCTCAGCCCGCAGCGGAAGCTGACCGCGCCCGTGGGACACGCCTTGACGCACATGCCGCAACGGATGCATTCGGGATGATCCGGTGTCTTCGTCACGTCCACGTCCATCTTGCAGGCTTTCTCGCACCTGCCGCAGTGAACGCATTTGTGCGCGTCCACCTGCATTCCCGTCAGCGATACCCGGTTAAACAGCGCGTAGAACGCTCCCAGCGGGCATAGCCACTTGCAGAACGGGCGATAGAACAGCAGGCTCAAGACGACCACTGCGCCCAGCACGACGCTCTTCCATGTAAACAGGCTGCCCAGTGCGCTTCGGACGCTCTCACTGGCGAGGGACAGCGGAATCGCGCCTTCCAGTACGCCCTGCGGGCACAGGTACTTGCAGAAGAAGGGATTGCCCATCCCCACCTCGTTGGTGAAAATCAGCGGCAGCGTCACCGTCAGCAGCAGAATCAGGTACTTGAGATACCGCAGCGGTCTGAGCTTCTTCGTGGACAGCTTCTTCTTGGGCAATGGAATCTTATGAATCAGCTCCTGAAACCACCCAAAAGGGCACAGAAAGCCGCACACAAACCGCCCCAGCAGTACCCCCAGCAGAATCAGCGTGCCTGTTACATAATAGGAAAACTTGAATTTGGACGAGCCGATTACCGACTGCACCGCCCCGATGGGGCACGCGCCTGTTGCGGCAGGGCAGGAGTAGCAGTTGAGCCCCGGCACGCAGACGGTCTTGCCCTTTCCCCGGTAAATCTGCCCCTTAAGCAGATTGGGCAGGTGCGGATTTGTCAGCAGCGCAGCGCAGGCCTGCGCAAATCCCCGAAACCGGGCGAGAAATCCGGAAACGGGCGGAGCCTTCGAAGTTTTTTTCTTCTTATCCAATGCCCACACACTCCAGGCAGATTCGGACGGCCTTGGACAGCACCGTGGCGGCCTCGCCCCGCTGCGCGCCGTAAATCAGCATCGCCGCGCCCAGTATCAGCACGCCCAGCCTCACGACGCGCCTGCCCGCAGCCGATGAAATGAGATTCATGAAGCTTCCCTCCTTTTGTCTTCTCGCAGGCTCATTATACGATAGCGGGGGTAAAATCTACGTTAAAACAGAAAATTTTATGCGCATTTTATGCCGATATGCTATACTGGACATGATCACACGAGCGCAAAGGAGGCGCAGTATGCGGATTTTGATTGTGGAGGACGAGCGGGCACTGTGCGACACGCTGGTCAAAAGCCTGAAGCAAAAGGGCTACGAGGTGGATGCCTGCTATGACGGCGATTCCGCGCTGGACTGGCTGCTGACGGAGAAGTACGACCTGCTTCTGCTGGATTTGAACCTGCCTGGACGGGATGGCATGGATCTGCTGAAAACGCTGCGGGAGCAGGACCGGGAAACCCGTGTGCTGATTCTTTCCGCCCGCAGCCGAATCAGCGACAAGGTGGAAGGGTTGGACTGTGGCGCCAACGACTATCTGGTCAAGCCCTTTCATCTGGAGGAGCTGGAGGCGCGGGTGCGCAGTCTGACCCGGCGCAGCTTTGTGCAGCACGACGCGGTGCTGCGCTGCGGGGAGTTGTCCTTCGATACGGTAAAACGGACGGCACAGGTAAGGGGCGAGGTCGTCGCGCTGACCCGCAAGGAAAACGGCATATTGGAATACCTGCTGCTTAACCAGGGACGGCCGGTAAGCCAGGAGGAGCTGATGGAGCATGTGTGGGACGGCAGCGTGAACAGCTTCAGCAACTCCATCCGGGTGCACATCTCATCCCTGCGCAAAAAGCTGAAAGCGGCGCTGGGCTATGACCCGATTCTGAACCGCATCGGCGAGGGTTATCTGATGGGAGGCCGTGAGCCATGAAACGACTTTTGAAACGCCTTTCTCTGCAATGGCGAATCACACTGCTGACCATTCTGCTGCTGGCGACTGCCTGCGTGACCATGAAAACGCTTTTGTGCTCTTCTGGTCATGCCTATATGGACTCCATCGGCAATTATGTGATGCACTATGTGCAGGAGGATCCGCAGGCCGTCCGCGTCGACATTCCTGACGAGCAGTGGAAGGATCTGTCGGAGCGCTTCAATGGAGAGTTCGTGTTGGAGCTGAGCGGCGCGAAGCACAGTTTCTGCATTCGCGGCTGGTACATCGCGCTGGCGGTGACGGCGCTGGGCGGCGCAGTGGCGTATTTCGTCAGTGGAAAGGCGCTGAAGCCGCTGAAGCGCTTTACCGCAAAGGCAGAACGCGTGCAGCTGCAGAGTTTGACGGAAATCACCCTCAGTGAGGATGAGGCCGTGGAGTTCAGCCGGCTGAGCCGTGCCATCAATCAGATGCTGCTGCGGTTGAATCAGGCGTTCGACGCACAGCAGCAGTTTGTGGGCAACGCCGCCCATGAGCTGCGCACGCCCCTGGCGCTGATGCAGGCGCGGCTGGATCTGTACATGGCCACAGACCACGGAGATAATCGTCCGGAAACCGCAGAAACGATTTCCATGCTGCGGGAGCAGACCGAGCGGCTATCCAAAATGGTGCGGACGCTGCTGGATATGAGCGACTTGAAGGCTGTGCCGCGCACGGACAAAATCCAGCTTGCCCCCATGATTGAGGAGGTGCTGGCAGATCTGTCGCCGCTGGCGGAAAAGAACGGCGTGGCGCTCTCTCAATCCGGCGAAGATCTTTGGATTACCGGCAGCGACGTGCTTGTATATCGATCGATTTTCAACCTGGTAGAGAACGGCGTAAAATACAATCATCCGGGCGGCAGCGTACGCGTCGCCGCGTCGCGCCGGGGCAGCAGCGCGGTGATCGAGGTCAGGGATACGGGCTGCGGCATCCCGGAAAACTTCAGAGAAAGCGTGTTTCAGCCTTTCTTCCGGGTGGACAAGTCCCGCAGCCGGGAAAAGGGCGGCGTGGGGCTGGGCTTATCGCTGGTCTGGGAAATCGCTCATCTCCACGGCGGCAGCGTGCGCATCACGGAGAGCGGCAAAGACGGAACCGTGATCGAGCTGACACTGCCCATCTCTGCGGAGGAACAAGGCATACCATGCGGATAAACCAGTGCGGGACAGGCTACGAAAGACTCCTGCCCGTTCGTTTGTCTTGAAAACACTGGTTTTTCAGTCGCTTGTATGGTATAATACTATTTCCAGATGAAAAGGCGCAAGCAGATGGCGCAGGTGAATCTGGAAATAGTATAATATTTGTTCTTTCAACTATGGGCAGGAGGTGGATATATGGCTGCCGCGAAGCGAAAATCCATTGCGAAGCTCTGCCTTGCGCTGGGTCTGTTCGTTCTTGCCGGTTTTTTTCGCCAGGCGGATCGCGTGGGCGCTCCGCTGCCCTCTGCCGCTTTCTTTCTGCTGACCAACCTGATTTACATCGGTCTGGCGATGGGCTGGGGCTTTTCCATATCTCGCAGGATTCTGCACCGCTGTGATCGGCGCTGGCTGCTGCTTGGATGCGCCATGGCCGTGCTGTGGCTGTTCCTGCGTACGGTCAAATATCGCTTTTTCAACGACGATACCGTTACACGCTATCTGTGGTATTTGTATTATGTGCCGCAGATTCTTGCGCCGCTGTTCAGCCTGTTCGCCGCGCTGCAGCTTGGGCGGCGCGAGGGCGACACGTTTTCGCTCCGGTGGTATCTGCTGTTTCTTCCGGCGATATGCCTGATTGGCGGCGTGCTGACCAACGATCTGCACCAGATGGCCTTCCGTGCCGCGCCGGGCGCTGCAACGCTATCAGCCGACTATATTCACGGCTGGGTGTACTATCTCGCCATGGCGTGGATTGTCGTTCTGCTGCTGGCAACCGGGGCTGTTATCTATTGCAAGTGCCGCGTGTCTGAAAGCAGGCGATACGCATGGGTGCCGCTTTGTGTATTTCTGGGCGGATTTGCGTTGTGCGCGCTGAGTTTTGCTAACATCTACACGTTCCACAAGATACCGGAATGCTGCTGCCTGACGTTTGCGGCGTTCTGGGAGAGCTGCCTGCAGGTGGGGCTGCTGCCAACCAACGACCATTACCGCTATTTCTTTTCCGAATCCACTGTTGCCGCGCAGATTGTGGACGAGCAGGGCGTCCCCGTCTACCGCTCGAAAAATGCGCCGGAGCTCACCGCCTGTCAACTGGACGCAGCAGCGCGCGAGGCGATTCTGCTGAACGCGGACACGCGGCTGCAAAGCGCGCCGGTGCAGGACGGGCGCGTGTACTGGGTGGAGGATATTTCGAAAATCAATCGGATTCAGGCGCAGCTTGCCGAAATCAACACCCGGCTTTCGGAGGAAAACGAGCTGATTCAGGCGGAAAACGAGCTTAAGCGTCAGCGCGCGCAGATTGAAGAAAAAAATCGGCTCATGGACGAGATGATTGCGCTCGTGCAGCCTCAGCTGCTTCAAATCAACCAGCTTCTGGGCGAAGAAAGCGTTCATAAGCTGGATATTCAAAAATTAAAGCAGATCTGTCTGCTGGGCGCGTATGTCAAGCGGCGGGTCAATCTTGCGCTGATTTGCGATAAGAAAGCGGTCGTCCGCGCGGACGAGCTGACCCACTGCATCCGAGAATCGCTGACTTATTTGACGCAGTACGGCGCTGTCTGCGCGCTCCATCAGGAAGGAGCAGACAGCGTATGCAGCTGCCATGCGCAGAGCGCTTACGACTTCTTCGAGGATTGTCTGGAGGCAGCGCTGCCCTCGCTCAGCGCGCTGATGGTGCGCGTGGAATGCGGCAGACGTTTTTCCATTCGCCTGATGATGGAAGACGCGGCAGGTTTGCCGAATGTGGACAAATACAAGGCTCTGGGGAAGATAACCATTGACGATGCGGACGGCGCGCTGTGTGCAACGCTCGCTTTTGACTTGGGAGGTGAGCGCGCATGACTCCACTTTACGCCGGTTTGATGTGCACATTGCTGCTAAGCGGAACGGTTGCCGGTCTGTTCGGCTGCATGAGCGCCGTGCGCTGCCATCGGCCCTTTGTGTTTGCAATTTGCCTGACCATCGTTTCGCTGGATTTTGCAGCACTGGCCATGTTGCTTTCCCGGCTGCCGGAAAGCGCGGCGCTCTCGCCTGCGCCGTGGACGGCTGCGGCGCTGCTCCTCACGGTGCTCAGCCTTTCTTCACTGCTTCTATTGCGGCGCAAAAGCAGGCGGCAGCTTTCGCCGGTTTCCATCAAGGAAAGCTGTGACCATTTGCCAAGCGCGCTGTGTTTTGCGTGGGAAAACGGGCTGCCCTGCCTGAAGAACCTCAAAATGGACGAACTGAGTCATCTGCTCACGGGAGAAGCGCTGCTCAACGCGAACGTTTTCTGGAAAGCGATTGAATCGCAGCCTATCGTCACGCTGGAGAATGGCCAGACATTGAGCTTTGAGCGCGTACAGATGGAGATGGCAGGAAAAAGCATTTACCAAATCACCGGCACGAATATCACCGAGGAAGCTCGGCTCCAGGGGGAAGTGGAAAAGGACAATCTTCGCCTGAAAGGCATGAACCGGCGGCTTCGGCAATATGGGCAGGACGTACAGGAAGCGACGCGGGAAAAGGAAATTCTGCGCGCCAAGACCCGCGTTCACGACCAGATTGGCCGCGCGCTCCTGCAGACCCGGCAGTTTCTCTCCGGCGCGCAGGGCGATGCGGAAAGCGTCTGCACCGCGTGGCGGCAGAACGTTCGGCTGCTGCTGGGAAAATATGCGGATGAACAGCCTGTCGACACATTTGATCAGCTTGCCCGCGCCGCGCGCGCCATCGGCGTGACCATCGAGCGCCGCGGCGTATTTCCGGCGGAGGACACGGAGAGCGCGCAGCTTGTTGAAATCGCCGCCCATGAGTGCCTGACGAATCTGGTTCGCCACGCGGGCGGTACACGGCTGGAGATTATCGGCGGGAAAACCGCGTCCGGCTGGCGCGTTCGTTATCTCAACGACGGCAGCACGCCGGCAGGCCCCATCGTCGAAGGCAGCGGTCTGACCGCGCTGCGCGCACGGGTGGAAGCCGCTGGCGGCGCGATGGAGATTGCTCACGCCCCGCGTTTTGAACTGACGCTGACATTTTTCGAGGGGAGGCAGGGGATTCCATGAAATACAAAGTCATGATTGTCGAGGATCAGACCATGCCCCGCGAGCTGTTCGAACTGCGGATTCAGGCGTCGGAGCGCTTCGAGGTGGCGCTGTCCATCGACAACGCCGCGCTGGCGGACGTATACTGCCTGCGCTTTCCCGTGGATCTGATTCTCATGGACGTAGTCACGCGCGGCGGCGAGAGTGGGCTGGACGCAGCGGAGCGGATTAAGCGTACCTTCCCGCAGATGAAAATCATCATCGTGACCTCCATGCCGGAATGCTCCTACCTGAGCCGCGCGCGGGAAATCGGTGTGGAGAGTTTCTGGTACAAGGAGGAGCAGCGCGAAAGCCTGCTGGACGTGATGGCGCGCACGATGGCGGGCGAATCCGTCTATCCGGACGCAACGCCGGAGCTGCAATTAGGGCTTGCCAGCAGCTATCAATTCACCAGCCGCGAGCTGGAGGTGCTGCGCGAAATGACCGGCGGCGACACCAATCAGGAGATTGCCGAGCGACTGCACATGTCCGTGGCAACCGTCAAGACGCACATCCTCAACATGCTGGAAAAGACCGGTTTCAGAAATCGTACCGAGCTGGCCGTGCGGGCGCGGGAAATCGGACTGGTAATCCTGAACCGAAAAAACTGAATAACATGGTAAAAGAGCTGCCTGCGGGCGGCTTTTTTGTTTTGCAGTGAGAAAAATAGCCATTTGGTTGATGTGCAGCACTTTCATTTCTGCTATTCTTAACGTATAAGGGGGGAGTTCTATGAGAAGCATCGTTGTCAGTATGCAAAACATGCTTTTATCAGAGGCCGTCGCACGGACGCTTGCGGAAACAGGAGAGTTCCGCGTGGAGCAGGTTCTGCCCGGAAAAACCAGCGATACCTTCTCACTCTGCCGGGCCATGCAGGCGGATATCCTGCTGATGGAGGTCAGCCGTCTTCCCGCCTACACGCTGGAAAATCGACTGAATCTGATCGCGTGCGTACGCAAGGTAATGCCGAACTGCAAATTCGTGCTGCTGTGTGATGAAAACGTCGATCCGGAATTGGCGCACCGGGTGATGATTGTCCGGCAGGATCGATTGATTGATGCTTTCCTCTATGCTTCCGTTACCCACGCCTATCTGACTGCCGCGCTGGATGCGCTGTGAGAAAGGAGCGACCGCCATGAAAAGACGATGGAAGCGCATTTTCGCTGGATTGCTTGCCGCGCTGACGCTGTGCCTGTGTCCATGCTTCGCTGGAGCCGCGCCACCTGAAGATCTGCCGGCGGTGAAAACCTTCCGGTACGCCACCTCCGGCATGTGCATCGAGGAGTTCAACCGCTATCAGATCAAGGAAACGGCGCGCGGCCGCTTCGCCTGGATTGAACGGCACAATGACGATCACTACGTGCTGCCTCTGACCGACGAGGACATGGCCTCGTTCTCCGCGCTGGTGCAAGAGCTGGGGCTGGCCGAATGGAACGGCTACCATAAAATCGACCGCGACGTGCTGGACGGCGCGAGCTTCTCGCTGAGCGTCGAATTTGAGGACGGAGGAGTTATCGACGCCAGCGGCTCCAACTGTTTTCCCGGAGGTTATAGCGAAAAGGTCTCCGCGATCAGAGACTTCTTTGAGAAACTGATGGAAGAATACGGATTCGACCTGAACGACCTCTGGCTATGACGCAATATAGCCGCCACCCTTCTGGCTTCTGCCGACGAGAGCCATTCATCGCGGGCGCAAAAGCAGCTTCATATCCTATGGAAAACGGCGCTGTACAGCCTTTACAGCGAATGGCTGCAAAAGGCGCCGGTAGAGGCAATCATCGCCGCGCGGACGACTTATATGAACGATCTGGCGGTTCAGGAGACGGTACTTCAGCAGCAGTGCGACGAAGAGACTGCTGCCCTGCAGATCAACGCGGAGCTTGCGCGTCAGTACGCGCTTCTCTGCAATATGCTCCATAACGAACAATAGAACAGACATGGACGGAGGTATCGAATGATGAAAAGATCGCTAATCTTGGTTCTCTCCCTGCTGATGCTGGTTCTCTGCATACCCGCATTGGCCGAATCCACCGACTGGAATTATGACGCGAACTACGCCATACTCCGCGGTTATGACGGCGCGGGCGGCGACGTGGTCGTGCCTGCGGAAATCGACGGCTTCACGGTGGACGTGATCGGCGTCGGTGTGTTCAAGGGCGATACGATCACGTCTCTGACGATGCCCGAGACGGTGCTGGAGCTTCGCAGCAACGCCGTCTCCTCGTGCGAAAAGCTGACCAGCGTTACGCTGCCCCAGAGTCTTGTGGTCATCAACCGCATGAATTTCTTCAGCTGCAATGCGCTGAGCGAGGTCACCATTCCTGCGGGCGTGCGCTATATCGGCGACACCTCGTTCAGATTCTGCGACGCGCTGCGCAAGATCACCTTCGAGGGCGTGTGCCCGGCGATCGACATGGACTGCTTCAGCGTCCTTCCCGAGGACGCGGTGGCTTATGTCCCGGACGATCAGCTGGAGGCGTACACGGCGGCCTTTGAGAACGCCGGCAGCACGGTGAGCGTCCAGCCCAGCGGCAAAAACGCCGTGATTGTGGAGAACAACGGCTATGTGG
>ERZ827423.209-NODE-209-length-80716-cov-5.667782_pt1 | contig 80716 bp, 66 predicted proteins | sample MGYA00519775_ERZ827423 | MGnify/ENA primary metagenome ERZ827423 (study PRJEB31778, sample SAMEA3449296) | human gut metagenome | biome: human gut; feature: human-associated habitat; material: faeces | place: United Kingdom | collected 2010/2012 ... | reverse complement strand
CCTGAAAAGCGGATGCAAAAGTACACACTTCCGGACAAACTACCAAACCTTTTCAAGAAAAAGTTTTAAATAATACCGTATTTTAACATACGTTTACAAATAAAACGCCACAAAAGGGGCTTTTCACATTATTATATTATAGGGCAAAACAAGACTTAATGAAATTCAAAGAAAATGGGCATTTGCCATAAAAAGCAAATGCCCATTTGATTATAAATTAAAATAATCACCTCAATTATTCAGCTGCATCAGCACTGTCGGGAGCCTTGTCGATCAGGTCCATGAACTGGTCAAGCTTCGGAGTAATAATGATTTGCGTACGACGGTTGCGCTGCTTGCCAACTTCGGTGTCGTTGTTTGTAACGGGATTGAACTCGCCACGGCCACCGGCGGTGAGACGCTTCGGATCAACTCCATACTGGTTAATGAGAGCCTGTACCACGCTTGACGCACGGAGACATGACAAATCCCAGTTGTTGCGGATGTTCTTCATTGCGGCCGAAGAGGTATTTACGGGCACATTGTCGGTATTACCCTCAATCAACACGTCATAATCCTTGTAGTCCTTGATGATTTTCGCAATCTTGCTGAGCGTCTCGGCTGCACGGTCATTGATTTCGTAGCTTCCGCTCTTATAAAGCATGTTGTCAGCCAACGAGATGTACACAACGCCCTTGAGCACCTGTACGTCAACCTCCTTCAACTCTTCCTTGCTGAGTGAACGCGTGAGGTTGTTTGTCAGAATCATGTTAAGCGAATCGCTCTTGCTCTTCACTTCTACCAGATGGCGTATATATTGGTTTGACTCATTAATCTGGTCTACAAGTTTTGATATGTTCACCGTTGTCTGGTTACTTGCCGTGAGACTCTTGTCGAGCGAGCTCTGCAGTGAAGACAGCGTGCCCTTGGTCTGCTCAAGCTGCTCCTCGAGGCTCTGTACGCGCACCTTGCTTGCGGCAAGCTGGGTGTTGGCATCAGACAGCTTGTCTTGTGTGTCCTGATATTTATTTGTCAATTCCTGGTTCTCAAGCTGGCAATTCTCCAAATCTTTCTTACTAACACAACTGCTTACCAGCAGGCATCCCGCGATAAGCGAGAGGGCCAATACATTTTTCTTCATACTATAACTATTTACGTTTAATTGATTATTTGCTGCAAATTTATTTATAAGACGTATAACTTGTATCAATGTTGAAAAGCCTTAACTTAAATTAACCACACAATGGCACCTTATTTCTTTATGTTAACAAAAAATCCAATGCGCTCCAATTTACATTGGGGCGCATTGGAACCATACCTTTCAGTATAGGAATCAACAATATTGGAACTGATTTACAAGCGGTATTTTTGCCATTGTCGTAGACAACTTGATTGTCCAGGCGCCATACACCTGCTTGACATTCTGCGGCAAATGGTTAGTATCCCTCATGCTCATAAGCAAGTTCCTCAAAGGCAGACCGGGCTCGGTCTGGGAATCATTTAACAAACCGGCATGTTCCAACTCACGGTTGGCTTCCATGTCATTAATCTCCTTCTTTCCTTTCGACGTCATGTAATTGTCGAGGAAAGAAAGGATTGCCGTGAATTTCTTTAAATCTACCATGATACTAAATTATAAATACTTGAGACGCTACAAATATAATGATTTTTATTGACAACGCAAAACATTATGGCAAAAAAGTATGTGACTGGGGTGATTTTAATGTTTTTTAATTACTACATACGAATCTATAAGAATTTTGCTATATGTATATGACAATTTGAAATTTTGTATTACATATTTCTTACGGATTACAACAGCGACACATCTCATCCTGCCCCATGACACGACACGGACAGCAATCCAGAATCAGAGGTCAAGCTCACGTGTGAGAATGCTCTCAAGCTGCTCTGCGGAGAGGCGCAAATGGAACTGTCCGCGCAGCGCTACGGATATGCGTCCCGTCTCCTCCGACACGACTACCGCTATCGCGTCGCTGTCCTGCGATATGCCCATAGCGGCGCGATGGCGCAGACCCAGTTCCTTGGGAATGTCGAAATTGTGGCTCACGGGCAGTATGCAGCCGGCGGCGCGTATCCGCTTCTTTGATATGACCATGGCTCCGTCGTGCAACGGAGAGTTCTTGAAAAAGATGTTCTCAATCAAACGCTGGTTGATGTTGGCGTCAATCACGTCGCCTGTCTCGACGATGTCGTCAAGCGGAGTCAGGCGCTCGATGACTATCAGCGCGCCCACCTTGCCCTTGCTCATGTTCATGCAGGCCATGACTATCGGCATTATCGACTCCACATCTACCTTGTCCTTCTTGTCGCCCGACGAGAACAGCCGCACGATACTTTTCACCTTATGGTGCGTACCGAGGTTGTACAAGAACTTCCTGATTTCCTCCTGGAACAATATTATAATGGCTATCACACCTACGCTGACCAACTTGTCCATTATGCTTCCGAGCAGACGCATCTCCAGAACCTGGCTTACGAACAGCCACATGATGATGAAGATAAGAATGCCTATGAACACGTTGAGCGACCGCGACTCTTTCATGAGGCGGTAGATGTAATAAAGCATCAGGGCGACACAGAATATGTCGATAAAGTCTTTTATGCCGAAATTAAACATATCTCATCGTTTCTTTTACTATTTTCACGACCTCAACGCATTGCCTTACGTCGTGTACTCTAAGAATCGAGGCTCCGCCGCAGGCCAGCGCAAGGGTGTTAACCACGGTGGTACCGTTGAGGGCGCCGTCGGCATCGGTGCCGAGAAGGCGGGAAATCATCGACTTGCGCGACACGCCGACCAACACAGGCAACTCCATCTCGCGCAGAAGGCCGAGCCGGGCAAGCACTTCGTAATTCTCGGCCAAGGTCTTTCCGAAACCGAAACCCGGGTCGAGAATGATATCCTTGTGGCCAAGATCACGCAACATCTGCACCTTTTGGGCGAAATCCTGCATTATACTCATCATATTCGGGCGCGAAGACATCAGTATGTACGGGACCTTCAGCCGGGCTACCTCACGGAACATGGGATATGCCAAGCCGTCGTCAGGCCCGCGGTAAGCTTCCTCCGCCATCATCTCGCCTCCGAAAGAGCCCTCGGGATTGCCTCCGGAAACATCGTTGATGATACCCGCGCCAAATTCCTCTACAGACATCCTGGCGACCTCCGGACGGAACGTATCGACTGAAATTACGGCATCGGGCTGCGCCCTGCGCACCGCCCCCAGCGCCATGCGCATACGCTCCATCTCCTCGTCGGCCGAAACCTTGGCCGCGCCGGGACGTGTCGAGTAAGCCCCGACGTCGATAATGGCTCCGCCCTCCTCCACTATCTGGCAGGCGCGGGCCTCTATTTCCGCCTCAGTCCGCCTACGGCTGCCGGCGTAAAACGAGTCGGGCGTAGCATTGAGAATGCCCATCACGACAGGTTCAGACAAGTCTAACAGCCTGCCTCCGACGTTTATTGTATATGGTACCAAGCCTTTCACTATATCAAGCTGTTTTTCAATCAGAAAGCAAAGGTACTGATTTATATTGACAACTCGGCGCTTTTGACGTTTTTTATTTTTAATTTCAGAAGTTAAGTAAAATGTCAACCGCTACATGTTAAAGCCCCGGCGGCCATGCGACTTATGGCTGCATGAAAGACAAAAGGCGGCTTTTTACCAACCAAAAGGCCATCAATCGCACGCTAAAAGGCCATCTTTCGCAAGCAAAAAGACGACCTTTTATAACCCCTCTGATAATCAACGACTTACAAGGCTGGTTCATGACAGTGATGAAAAGGCCATTTTTACCACTCCCGCACTTGTAAAAACGGATATTTTTCAGTAACTTTGTAAGCAGAAAAACAAACTTCAAGCTATATGAAAAGCAACACCTCAACGACGTTCAAGGTAGCGAAAAGCCAGACCGTGCTCGGCATTACCTGGGGCGTGATGATACTGTTAGGATTGGGAATCTTACCCTTATTCTCCCTCTCGGCCAACCATCCCGAAACCCGCATCGTCACTATACCGGCAGTGCTGATAGCCTTCGGCGTGATGTTTTACTACTACCTGCTGTCGCCACGCTACGTTACGGTTACGTCCGAAGCCGTAGTCCTGCGCACCGTGAAAGGGCGTAAGGCGTTCAGGTTTGACGACATTGCCGATGCCGACGCATGGAAAGACAGCCCCTACAAGCTGTTCCGCACGTGGGGCGACGGCGGATTATTCGGCTTCATCGGCTGGTTCACGTGCCCCGGACTGGGCCGCCACTTCGAGTACGTAGGCCGTTACGACCAGGCATTCTACATCCACCTGCGCTCCGGCCGCACGTATTTGCTTAGCTGCGAAGGCCGGGACGAGGTTGTAAGACACATAAAAAGAATGAAAAATGAAGAATGAAAAATGAAGAATACGGCATACGTCATTAACGGGATTATTCATTTTTCATTCTTCATTTTTCATTTTTCATTTTCTCACAGTCTTCCTTCTTCCGAATAGCTGTAGTATTGGCCGTCGGTAATAATAAGATGGTCGAGGAAGTGGAGGCGCATAAGCTCGCAGGCTTTCTTCACCCGTTGGGTCAGGCGGTCGTCATCGCCGCTCGGGCTGGCGTTGTTGCTCGGGTGGTTGTGGCATAAGGCAACGACGGTGGCATTGCACAACAGGGCATGCTTCATTATAACCCGCACGTCGACGGCAGTCTCGGTTATCCCTCCGTGCGACAACTGGACGCTCTTTATCAGCTTGAAGTTCTGGTTCATAAGCAGCACCCACGCCTCTTCTTCGCTCAGGTCCTGCATTCTGGGGTGCATGTATTCGTATATCGCAAGGGCCGAATTTAGCTGTTTGCGCTCTTCGGCCTTCTCGGCCTGGCGGCGCTTGCCCAACTCGCAGGCGGCGATAATGGCAACAGCCTTTGCCGGGCCGAGGCCTTTGTAACGGCCGCCAGTAAGCTGCTCGATTGTCATCTTGCCCAAAGTGTTAAGGTTGTTGCCGCAATCCGCCAGCACACGTTTCGTCAAGTCTACGGCACTTTCGTCCTGCGAACCCGACCCTATGAGTATAGCCAGCAGCTCGGCGTTGCTCAGCGCCGCGGCGCCCAGCCTCATGAGCTTCTCGCGCGGGCGGTCCTCCTCGGCCCATTGGTTGATTGAAAGTTTTTGCATAGTTTGTTGTTTTTCAGTAGTTAAAGTAGTTAGAAGTAGCTATCGCTCACTGCGTTCGCTGAGTAGTTGAAGTTATTACCTTTATTGCTTGCCTGTAGATAAAAACCGACAGGGCATTTGACTTTAACTACTCAGCGAACGCAGTGAGCGATAACTACTCCTAACTACTTTAACTACACTTCTCATTTATAGAACGTCTTGTCAAAAGCATGAAACTCGTCTTTCCCTTTCACGCAGCGTTTCCACCACGCAGAAAGGAAGCCGCAACCATATCCGAACAGCTGCACAAAGGCCGCCGGAATACTTAGCCATCCTACCTTGAGGCTTCGGTTGGCAACTGACGAATCAATGAAAATAAGAAGACAATAAAGAATGATTGGAAGCCATGGCCCCGCGCACAGCCAATACCAGCGGTGGATGTCGTCATACTCCATCAGGACACGGCCGACCGCCGAAGTAAGCACGAGCAGGCAGACACCGACAGTGAACACCATTGGCAGCAGATGAACGAGTTTCAACGACTCGGGATATTTCTTGTACAGGTTTATTCGTGCTATGCCGCTGTTGAACACCTGGCGGAAAAACTTGCGGAAGTCGGTACGACGCTTATGCCACACCCACGCTTGGGGAAACAGTCGGCAACGGCAGCCTGCCTTGAATATGCGTATGCTGAAGTCGATATCCTCGCCAAAGCGCATCTTCGAGAAACCTCCAAGCTTCATATAGACATCACGACGTATGCCCATGTTGTACGAACGGGGATAAAACTTGTCGAGCTTTTTCTTTCCGCCACGTATACCTCCTGTGGTAAAGAAGCTCGTCATGGAGTAACTTATGGCTTTCTGGGTGTCAGTAAACGACTCGTGAGCACGGTCGGGACCACCGAAAGCGTCGGCAGGTTCACGGCTGAGCTCATCGTCAACGGCCTCAAGATAACCATCAGGCACAACTACGTCAGAGTCGAGTACGATGAGATATTCACCCTTGGCACGCTCCGCCCCGTAATTGCGGCTCTGCCCCGGCCCGCTGTTCGGCTTATTATAATAATGTATATCAAGCATGTCGGCATATCCGCTGCACACATCCTTACACGGTACGGAACTGCCATCCTCGACAACAACGACCTCAAAATTCTTTACCGTTTGCGACGTAAGGCTGCGCAAAAGCTCGTCAACCTCATCCGGACGGTTATACACAGGAACTATAAAAGAGTATTTCATAAATATCAGATTTTATGTAGTTAAAGTAGTTAAGGGAGTTAAAGTAGTTAAAGACGCATGCTTTTGCCATTGAGAACAATTGTCAATGCTATTGTCTTTAACTACTTTAACTCCCTTAACTACTTTGACTACTACTTTTAAGAAGTGTATGCGATTATTCCTTTACGCGGTTGAGGTAGCTTCCGTCGCGTGTGTCTATCTGGATAAGGTCGCCCTCGTCAATGAACAAAGGAACGCGAACCTCAACACCAGTCTCAAGAGTTGCAGGCTTGGTGGCATTTGTTGCGGTATCACCTTTAACACCCGGCTCACTATGGGTTACGCGCAGATTGGTCTTAACCGGCATTTCGGCATAAAGGATGGTGCCGTCCGTCGTATCCGTAACAACTTCAACTACATCGCCTTCCTTCATATAGTCAACGCCAACAATAGAATCACGGTTGATTGGTATCTGCTCGAATGTCTCCTGGTTCATGAAAATGAGTCCTGTAGGATCTTCGTAAAGATATTGGTAAGGACGATGCTCGATACGTACATCCTCGAGCTTAAATCCAATCTGGAATGTGCGTTCAAGCACACGCCCGTCAGTAACGTTCTTGAGTTTCGTACGCATCACCGTGTTACCCTTACCCGGCTTTACATGTTGGAAATCAATACAAATCCATACTTGGTTGTCCATGCGGATGCATGTACCTTTCTTTATTTCCTGTGAATTAATCATATTGTTTTTTGTAATTAAATGATAATTATCATACAACAAAAGCGGATATCCGTCAATCCGGAAACGGCATCATTATCAATCGGCTCACTCCTATCCGCCCGAAAGTGCTGACTTTCAGGCTGCAAAGTTACTATATTTTTAGAAAAAAGCATAAAACAATGGGCTAAAAAACACATAATTCTTGGTTATTTAAAAAGAAATGTGTACTTTTGCAGCCCAAAGTGTGAACAAAATAACAATAAAATAAGTACAAACAATGAAAAGAACATTTCAGCCGCACAACAGGAAGAGAGTGAACAAGCACGGTTTCCGTGAGAGAATGGCTACAAAGAACGGTCGCCGCGTGCTCGCAGCACGTCGCGCTAAAGGTCGCAAAAAACTTACAGTTTCAGACGAGAACCACGGGAAATAACCGTCAGTCACGAAGATTTTGAACAAGAAAAGAGAAAGAAGTAAAGCAATGTCTTTGCTTCTTTCTGTTTTTTTCATACCTTTGCAGAAAAACATACGACAAGAATGAAGACAAAGGAATTCTTCCGAAAAATCTTCAGCATGAAGCTGTGGCTCAACCTCGGCGCTATGCTGGTTGTCGTCATATTGCTGTGCTTTGGCGTGAAAATAGGCCTTGACATATACACCCACCATGGTGAGGAAATACCGGTTCCGGACGTTAGGCATAAGCTGTTCTCCGACGCCGAACATATACTGCTGGGCTCACACCTTGACGTTGTAGTAAGCGACACTGGATATGTAAAGACACTTCCGCCTGACTGCATCCTGGAACAGTCGCCAGAGCCAGGGAAAAAGGTCAAGTCGGGACGCATTGTTTACGTAATAATCAATTCGTCGCACTCACCGATGCTGACAATACCCGACATCATTGACAACTGCTCTTACCGTGAGGCACGCGCGAAACTGATTGCAATGGGATTCAAGGTCGGTCCGACGGACTATATACCTGGCGAGAAAGACTGGGTGTACGGACTAAAGTCAAAAGGAAAATTGTTGCACACAGGGCAGAAGATTTCTGTCAATGACGTCATCATAATACAGGTCGGCGACGGAATGCGCGACATGAGCGACTCTATTATCTACGCCGAACCCGAAGATTTCTACGGAGAATACGGCGACTCCCTGAGTGAACCTGCACAACAGGACGGCGGAGTGTACATCGACCCTAATAACGAAGGTGATGTTGACGAATTTGAAGTCGTAACCGGACCGGAATAAAATAAGGCTGCACGGAAGCGCCCGCAGTATGGCGTATTGAAACCTTATGAAAAGAGAAATGTAATGGCAGAAGATTATATCGACGAAATAGAGGACGACGAGGAACAACAACTATACGAACATTTACGAGTCGTTGTGGACAAAGGACAAGAGCCGTTGCGCATAGACAAGTTCTTGTTGAAGAAGTTGCAACATACAAGTCGTAACCGTATACAACGTGCCGCCGACGCAGGTTTCGTACATGTCAACGACCGCCCGGTAAAAAGTAATTATAAGGTACGGCCGCTCGATGTCATTACGTTAATGCTCGACCGCCCACAATACGACAACACCATTGAACCTGAGGAAATTCCGCTTGACATCGTTTATGAGGATACGGAACTTATGGTAATCAACAAGCCGGCAGGACTTGTAGTACATCCCGGTTGCGGAAACTGGCACGGAACATTGGTAAATGCCATCGCTTGGCACTTGAAAGACGTGCCGACGTATAATCCCAATGATCCGGAAGTGGGACTGGTTCATCGTATAGACAAAGACACAAGCGGGCTATTGGTTATCGCAAAGACGCCTGGCGCAAAGACGAAACTGGGACTACAGTTCTTCAACAAGACAACACATCGCAGTTATAACGCCTTTGTGTGGGGCAATTTCACCGAAAACGCGGGACGCATCGAAGGCAATATAGGCCGTGATCCTAAAGAGAGAATGCGTATGGCTGTATTTCCTCCCGACTCTGAAATCGGCAAACACGCCGTCACGCATTACAACGTGATTGAACGCTTCGGGTATGTAACGCTTGTTGAATGTATCCTTGAAACAGGAAGAACACACCAGATAAGGGCCCACATGCGACATATTGGCCATCCGCTCTTTGCCGACGAACGTTACGGAGGAACTGAAATACTCCGCGGCAACCGCTCCGGCAGCTACAAACAGTTTATAGAAAACTGCTTCAAGATATGCCCGCGGCAGGCACTTCATGCCAAGACGCTGGGTTTCGTACACCCCACTACAGGACTGCAAATGGACTTCACGTCGCCTCTTCCGGACGATATGGAAGCCCTTATTAATAAATGGAGAAAGTATATTAACGGAAATGAATTAAAACAATAACGCTTTATGAAAAATCTGAAAAGAACGATTGCCATTATTTGCGGAGGTGATTCTTCCGAATACGGCGTTTCGTTGCGTTCCGGCCAAGGACTTTATTCTTTCTTCGACAAAGAAAGATATAATGTTTACATCGTAATGGTTAGAGGTCTCGATTGGCATGTCAACCTGCCAGACGGCACCACAACCCCCATTGACCGTAACGACTTCTCGTTCACGGAGAACGGAAAACTCGTACAATTCGATTACGCTTACATCACGATACACGGCACACCAGGCGAAAACGGAATACTGCAAGGCTATTTTGAACTCATACATCTACCCTATTCCACAAGTGGAGTGCTTGTAGAAGCACTAACGTTCAATAAGTTTGTGCTCAACCAATACTTGCGCGGATACGGTGTGCGTGTGGCCGATAGCCTGCTTATCAGAAAGGGTTATGAGGAAATAGTAAGCGATGACGAAATCGAAGAACGCATTGGCATGCCTTGTTTCGTAAAGCCAGCGGCTGACGGTAGCAGTTTCGGAGTGTCCAAGGTAAAGAATAAAGACCAGCTTGCCCCTGCCATACGCAAGGCCATGCTTGAAAGCGAAGACGTAATGGTAGAGCAGTATATTGAAGGAACCGAAATATCTATAGGCTGTTACAAGACTCATGAAAAGAGCGTGGTGCTGCCTGCAACAGAAGTTGTAACCCAACACGAGTTCTTCGATTACGACGCTAAGTATAACGGACAGGTACAAGAAATAACTCCTGCACGGCTCAGTCCGGAAACGACCAAGCGTGTGGAAGAAATCACAAGCCAGATCTACGACATCCTGCACTGCAACGGAATAATCCGTATCGATTACATCATTAGCCGCGGGAAGGGAAGTGACGGACAGGAAGTGGACAAGGTGAACATGATTGAAATCAACACAACTCCTGGCATGACGGCAACCAGCTTTATTCCACAGCAAGTAAAAGCGGCAGGCCTGAACATGACTGACGTGCTCACGGACATTGTAGAAAACCAGTTCAGATAAAACAGAACAGGACAAACAAGCATAAGGGAGTTAAAGGAGTAACAGATAAGCCGCTATCAAGTTTTCGTTAAGATGGCTCTCGGCAGCCTATTCGTAGCTACTCCTTTAACTCTCCTAAAATCCAAAATCCTTGAACAAAACAAATAAATTACGCCCATGAAAATCCCCGCTGAATTTGACAGCATACGTCCTTTTGAGCCTGAAGAACTACCTCAAGTGTACGAACGCTTGCTCGCCGACCCCCAGTTCAGGATGGTTTTAGCTTATGTCTTACCCGGAATACCGTTTGAAACGGTGCGTGAAAAGATGTTGTCTTGCAAGACAAACCTTGAATTCCAACTGTCATTCTGCTATAACTTCATACAATCGCTTATCAACAGGCTTACAACCGGTTGTGACATGAACGCATCGGCTATAGACATTTCCGGGCGTTACACCTTTGTAAGCAACCACAGGGACATTGTACTTGATTCTGGATTTCTTGATAAACTGCTTATTGACGCGGGATTCAAGACTACATGCGAAATAGCCATTGGCGACAATCTCTTATCTTTGCCATGGGTAAAAGATCTTGTAAGGGTGAACAAATCGTTCATCGTACGCCGTGGATTATCTCCACGCGAAACGCTAACGGCAAGTAAGACAATGTCAGATTATATGCATTTTGCCATCGAAGAAAAACATGACAACATCTGGATTGCCCAGCGCGAAGGACGAGCCAAAGACTCAGACGATCGTACACAACCGGCCATTCTAAAGATGATGGCCATCGGTGGCGGCAAGGGGGATACAGTGGAAAAACTCAAACGGCTGCATATCGTGCCGCTTGCTATTTCATACGAGTACGACCCTTGTGACTATCTGAAAGCCAAGGAATTCCAACAGAAACGCGACAACGCTGCATGGAAAAAGTCTGCCATGGACGATATCATCAGCATGAAAACAGGCATAACCGGATACAAAGGGCATGTTCATTACCAATGCGCTCCATGTATAGACAAATGGTTGGATACTATCGGCGCCAATACTCCAAAGACCGAAGTGTTCGACATTATCGCCGAACATATTGACCACGAAATACACAGTAACTACATGCTGTACCCGTCGAACTATATTGCGCTTGACATGCTTAACGGAAACGACGCGAATGCAGACAAATACACAAGCGAGGAGAAGTCAGGTTTCATAAAATACATTGACGGGCAGCTCGCGAAAATAGACCTTCCTGACAAGGACGACAAATTCCTGACCGAACGCATGCTGACAATGTATGCCAATCCTGTCATCAATTTCATCAAAGCTACGAAATGAAATTCATCCCGTCATACATTCTGCTTTTCCTGCTGTTCGTCCTTTCGGCATGCAGCAATGACCCTTACGACACCGGCGACGGCGCCCTTTCGCACATGCGGGCGGACTTTGTCGAGGCGCAGACCGATAATAACGCAAACATCGTTAGCATTGAGACCGATGACGGCGAACGGATGTTTCTCACGGGCGCAATCAACGTTGCCTGGGCAGAACGCCCCGACACTGTTTACCGTGCGTTGTTATATTATAATAAGGTAGAAGCAGACGACGGGACAAACAACGCCGAACCGCTCGGCATTTCACAAGTTCTCGTACCGCAAATTACGCCCATTGAAGAAGTAAAAGACGGCATAAAGACCGACCCAGTAACGTTTGAAAGCTCATGGACAAGCCGCAACGGAAAGTACCTGAACCTTGATTTGTCTATCAAGACTGGCTCTGTTAACGGTGATTTTAACACCCAGACTATCGGCATTATATGCACCGGCGTTGATACTGACGCCAACGGCAGACACCACGTAAGTCTGCGGCTGTACCACGACCAGAACGGAGTGCCCGAATACTATTCGGCCGAAACATACGTCAGTATTGCCGTTTCACGCCTGCCGATAGTGCCCGTTGAAGGCGACGAGGTAGCGGTTGAAATCAACACTTACGACGGAACAATCACAAGAACATTTACGTTCTAACCATAATAAAAGCCGTTTTTCTGCATTGAAAAACGGCTTTTATTATTTTTTTTCATGAAAAAACACGCTAAAATATGTCACATAACGGCATTACCTTGCGTATATAAAACAGAAATAAAACTTTAAAAACATTACACCATGGAAATTAAGACTATATTCATCTCGCTTGCGGCGATAGCCTTTTCGCTCACCGCATGCAGCGGCACGAGCAAGAACATTGACAACCAAACGTATGGCAAAATGTCATTGCGCACGGCCGACAACAATTATGAACAGATGTCAGAGCGCACCCTCAACCTAAAGAACTTTCATGGTTTGTCGGTATCCACGTGGGTGGATGTACACTATACCCAGGGCAGCACATACAAAGTCCTGGTCAAGGGCACATCGTTGGCATTTAAAATCAACGATATTTCCGTAAGAAACGGTATCCTTACGGTAAACAGGAGCAAAGATTCAAGAAATATAACCGAAGGGAGCAAGATTACGATCTACGTCACATCGCCGAAGATGGACTATATCGAGAACATCGGTTCAACCACGTTCAACGCCGAAGAGTTCAATGCCGGCAATCTGAAGATAGACAACAGCGGAGTGCTCAAACTGTATGTTGACGGAATAAAATCCACCTCTACCAATATCGAAAACTCCGGCAGCATGAAAGGCACAACATCTTTCAGCGGCGAATCCATCAAATATGACAACTCTGGCGTTTGTACCCTTACCGCCAATTTCGACTTCAACTCGTTCTCCTACGACAACTGCGGAAGCTCAAAAATAAGCGGGAAAGTGAAAGCAAGGGAAATGACGATAGACAATACCGGCGTAATCAAGGACGAGCTTGACATCGAATCGAACACGCTCAGCATGGACATCAGCGGTTCCTCAAACGGCACTCTGAAGTTCAAGGGGCACAGCATGGATATTGATTGCAGCGGAGTAGGCAAAATGACGCTTGACGTTGACTGCGACAAAATTACCTCCGACACCAGTGGCAGCCTGAGTCTGAAACTAACCGGACGCGCAGACAATACCGAGTTTAACGGTTCGGGAGTATCTAAGATTGACACGTCCGGCCTCAACAATTTCTGATTATACAAACCAATACACAAGAAAATGAGATTTTATTCACTAATATTTACATTTGCAACCATAGCGTTCACGCCTACCGCACTTGACGCAAAGGGGCTTGAAACATCGGCGCCGGGCACAATGCCTGCGGCAACCGCCGCGGCCGATAACGGCAACGAAAAGATTGAGACACGGGTTCTCGACCTGAAAGACTTTCACGGACTGAACATAAACTCCGTCGGTGAGATATATTATACTCGTGGAAACGAATACCGGGTAGAGGCCTCCGGTACGGCAAAAGCATTCCGACAGACCGGCATTTTGGTAAAGGATGGCTTGCTGACGACCAAGCAGAACGAGAACAAGGGGCAAGGATTTGACGGGAATATAAAGATGGAGCCCCTTACGCTCCGTATTGTTTCGCCGTCATTGGACGTCCTGATTAATGCCGGTTATATTACTTTCCACACAAGCGAGATATCGTCAGCAGACTTTAAGCTCGGCAACAGCGGCGACCTGATATTTGACATGCAGGCCTTCGTCTGCCGTTCAATTGACATTACTAATTCCGGAAACTTGCAGATGAAGTGCTCAATATCAGCCGACAACTACGAGCAAGGCAACTCGGGCAACAGCAATATCAAGGCCGACTACAACATAAAAAACTCTTTCAAGTACACCAATAGCGGGTCTACCGAAATATCAGGAACGCTGACGGCGAGCTACGTCGAAATCAACAACTCAGGCAGCTTCGCTCCTGCTATGACAATCAATGCGGATACGCTGAAGTCGGTAACAAGCGGCGAGACCAAGGCAGACATCTACTATAAAGGCGGCAAGGCAGACATTGTATGTTCGGGTAACGGCGACTTTAACATGAAGGTTGACTGCCAGGACCTGTCTACATTTGCTTCGGGCAACCTTAAAGTAAAAATCGCAGGCACGGCCGACAATGTGAAATTAGACGGCTCGGGCAGGTCAAACGTGGACATGACACAACTAAACAAGTTCTGAACATGGTGCCCGAGGACTTTGAACGTGAGGCTGAACTAATGCGCCCCATGCTGCTGTCGGCGGCACGCGGCTATCTCGGCAATGCCGATGACGCCGAAGACGCCGTGCAGGAGGTGCTGGTGAAACTATGGAGCATGGTCGACACTTTACGCCGTCCTGTAGCCCCTCTGGCCAAAGTCCTCGTGCGCAACTTCTGCATCGACCGTCTAAGACGGCGCCGCGTAACGGTAAGCGTAGACGAGACAGAACCTCAGACGATAACCGCCGATAGCACGGACAACGACATGTTCGAGCGCATGATGAAAATAATCGACACGCTGCCCGCCGCCCAGCAGGTGGTGCTCCGCCTCAGGCATATCGACGGAATGGACATGGACGAAATAGCAAAACTTACCGGATACAAAGAGGCCAACGTGCGCAAGATTCTCAGCCGAGCACGTATGGCGGTGAGAAAACATTACATTGAGGAGTTGGACGATGAATAACAACGAGATAAAACATACCGAGAAACTGATAGAACGCTTCTTCAACGGCGACACGACCCTGGCCGAGGAGCGTAGCCTGTACCGACTGTTCAGCCGAGGAGTGCTGCCGCCTGAGCTCGAGAAGTACCGCCCCGTGTTCGCCGGCTTCGGTTCGATGCTGGCCGGCGGAGAACACAGGGCACGCCTCATGCCGGCCTTCCGCCGCGCCGTATGCGGCACAGCAGCAGCCCTCGTGCTAATCTTCGGCGTGTCGGCCTACCTCAACTATCACGAGGACCGCATGCTGGCGCGCGTCTACGGCGGCAGCTACGTCATCGAGAACGGCCACCGCATTGACGACCTGAGCATGATAAAGACCGACATCGAGACGGCTCTCGGCGAGGCAAGACACATAGAGGAGCACATAGAGAAACGCTCGCCCATCGAGCAAGCAGAGCAAGACCTGCTCAACAGCATTGACGACCCGGACGAGCGCAAGCGAATAAGCGAAATGTTGAACTAAAAGAAACCTGACACAATGATACCCAGGATTATCATGACCGCATTGTTACTTACAAGCCTTATCACCGCAGCCGTGGCGCAGAACAGCATTGACGGGCTTATCGACAACTACTCGTCGGTAGGCATGAGCAAGTTCACCTCGGCAGTGGAACGCGACCCGCGCACGCATAAGGTACTGAAGGTGGTGAAGGTATTGCAGCTTGAACAGATAGGCATTAAAGACTTCATCAAAGCCTTCAAGGGCGAGGCGAAGACCGGAGACTTCAGCGAAAAGTATGACGACGATGGCTGTACGCTCATGCTTACGACGCAAAACGCCAAACAGAACCGCATATACATGCTGCGCTGCAGCGAGCCGTACATTCCCGGCAGACGTAACACGAACTACGGGTATGCCAAGATTACGCTGATAATAAAATACAAATGAAATTCCGATTGACCGTCTTTTGCCTTCCAAAAGGCCGTCAACCGCACGCTAAAAGGCCGTCTTTTGCAACCCCAAAGACGGCCTTTTACAATATATTGAATATCAAGATGTTACAACGAAGACCGATTAGCGCCTGACAAGTACTTGGTTTCCGGCATGCGCCAAACTTACGATTTACATCAAAAACAACGGCTTTACAATACAAAAAACACTTTTTATGGCATTACGTTTGCGTTCTGTTGGATTTTTATCGTATCTTTGCAAACGTGTAAAGCCGTAAGCACGGCTTTCGTCATGACGGCCGGCGGAAATCCCGACGGCTTTTATATAGGTATTATTTAAACAAAGGATTAACATGGAAAAGAAACTCAAACCGTCAACCCTCTGCGTACGCGGAGGCTGGAAACCGAAGAACGGCGAGCCTGTCCAGCCGCCTATCGTTCAGTGTACGACATTCAAATATGACAACACCGAAGAGATGGCCATGCTTTTCGACCTGAAAAAGGAAGGTTATTTCTACACCCGTCTGCAAAACCCCACAAGCGACAGCGTAGCAGCCAAGATAGCCGCTCTTGAGGGAGGTGTGGGCGGCATGCTCACGTCGTCAGGCCAGGCGGCCAACTTCTACGCCATATTCAATATTTGCCAGGCCGGCGACCATTTCGTAACTTCAAACGAGATATACGGCGGCACATACAACCTTTTCGGCGTAACGATGAAGAAGCTCGGCATTGAATGCACCTTCGTCAACCAGGACGCAAGCGAGGAGGAAATACAAAAGGCTTTCCGCCCGAACACCAAGGCACTGTTCGGCGAGACAATATCCAACCCCGGCTGCCGCGTGCTCGACATCGAGAAATTCGCCCGCATAGCCCACAGGAACGGCGTGCCGCTCATCATCGACAACACATTCGCCACCCCAATAAACTGCCGCCCGTTCGAGTGGGGCTGCGACATCGTGACCCATTCAACTACGAAATACATGGACGGACACGCTACACAGGTAGGCGGATGCGTGGTTGACAGCGGCAATTTCGACTGGGATGCGCACGCTGACAAATTCCCTGGGCTCACAACTCCCGACGAGTCTTACCACGGACTGACCTACACCAAGGCATTCGGCAAGGGCGCATACATGACCAAACTCGTCGCGCAACTCATGCGCGACCTCGGCTCAACACCGTCACCGCACAACGCGTTCATGCTCAACATCGGGCTCGAGACCTTGCACCTGCGCATGCAACGGCATTGCGAGAACGCACAGAAAGTGGCTGAATTCCTGCACGCCGACCCTCACGTGGCATGGATTCGCTACTGCGGACTGAAAGACGACGCTGACTATGAACTCGGACAGAAATACCTGCCGAACGGCTCTTGCGGCGTACTGGCCTTCGGACTGAAGGGCGACCGCGACACCGCCATCAAGTTCATGGACTCGCTCCGGTTGGTAAACATCGCCACACACGTAGCCGACGCACGTTCATGCGTGCTTCATCCGGCCAGCCATACCCACCGCCAGCTTAGCGACAAGCAGCTGCGCGAAGCCGGCATAGCCCCCGACCTTATCCGCTTCTCGGTAGGTATCGAAGACGCTGACGACATCATCGACGACCTGAAACAGGCGCTGACACAGATTTAAGAGGTGAAAAAGTGAAAGGGTTAAAAGGTGAAAAAGCACGGGAACTTAACTTTCCAAGTTATTGGATAAATAACAATCATGCTTTTTCACCTTTTAACCCTTTCACTTTTTCACCTCTTAAATCTCTTCTACTGTGAAAAATTACAAAAAGCAAGTACAGTTAAGCAAATAATCGGATTTTTCCTTTGCAGTTACATTTGAAAACTCTATATTTGCAGAACAAGAATGACACAATGTTAGTTTAACTAAAACTTATACTATGGAAGTCGAGAAAATAATGCAAGACCTGGAGCAAAAGCATCCGGGCGAGTTAGAGTACTTGCAGGCCGTAAGGGAAGTCCTCCTTTCTATAAAGGACGTTTACAACCAGCATCCAGAATTTGAGAAAGCAAAGCTCATAGAACGTCTTGTAGAGCCGGAGCGCGTCGTTACGTTCCGTGTTCCATGGGTTGACGACAAGGGCGAAGTACATGTCAACATAGGATACCGCGTACAGTTCAACAGCGCTATCGGTCCATACAAGGGCGGTCTGCGCTTCCACCCGTCGGTAAACCTGTCAATCCTGAAGTTCCTCGGCTTTGAACAGACATTCAAGAACGCGCTTACCACACTGCCTATGGGCGGCGGCAAGGGTGGCTCTGACTTCTCTCTGAGAGGCCGTAGCGACGCTGAGGTAATGCGTTTCTGCCAGGCTTTCATGACTGAACTGTACCGCCACATCGGTCCTGACGAGGATGTTCCCGCAGGAGACATCGGCGTCGGCGCACGCGAAATAGGCTATTTGTTCGGTATGTATAAGAAACTTACCCATAAGTGGGGCGGCGTCCTGACAGGCAAAGGCCTCGAATGGGGTGGCTCAAAGATACGTCCAGAGGCTACAGGCTTCGGTGCCCTGTACTTCGTAAACCAGATGCTGCAGACCCACGGACACGACATTAAGGGCAAGACCGTTGCAATCAGCGGCTTCGGCAACGTGGCATGGGGCGCTGCTACAAAGGCAACCCAGCTCGGAGCGAAGGTCATCACGATATCAGGTCCTGACGGATACATCTATGATCCGGACGGTATAAGCGGCGAAAAGATTGATTACATGCTCGAGCTTCGTGCCAGCGGCAACGACATCTGCCAGCCATACGCAGACGAATTCCCAGGCTCTAAGTTCGTTCCCGGCCGCAAGCCGTGGGAGGTTAAGTGCGACATCGCACTGCCGTGCGCAACCCAGAACGAGGTCAGCGGCGAGGATGCAGACATGCTTTTGGCTAATAAGCCGATCTGCATAGCCGAGGTTTCCAACATGGGATGCACCGAAGAGGCAGTCCAGAAGTTTGTTGCTGCCAAGCAACTCTTCGCTCCCGGCAAGGCCGTAAACGCCGGTGGCGTGGCTACATCGGGTCTTGAAATGACACAGAACGCCATCCGCCTGAGCTGGAGTGAGGCCGAAGTGGACGAGAAACTGCACCAAATCATGCACAATATCCACGAGCAGTGCGTCAAGTACGGACGCCAGGCTGACGGCTACGTGGACTATGTAAGGGGCGCAAACATCGCCGGCTTCATGAAGGTTGCCAACGCCATGATGGCCCAAGGCATAGTATAAACCATAACATATAGTGATAAACAGAATTTTTCTCATAATCCTTTTCAGTGTAATTGGCTGTACTTTGCTCCCCGCGCAGGAGCAAGGTATGGCCAGTTATTATTCTAACCGCCTGCATGGAAGGCGCATGAGCGACGGTAGCCGCTACCACCGTGACAGCCTTACGTGCGCGCACAAACGATATCCTCTGGGTACAATGCTGAAAGTTACCAACCTTAAAAACGGCAAGGACGTAATAGTGAAGGTAACTGACAGGTGCGGCAGCCGCAGGATTATCGACCTTTCATACGCCGCCGCAAAACAAATAGGAATCGTATCGTCGGGCGTAGCTATGGTAAGGGTCGAGAAATATACGCCACAAGAAGGCATACCGTTCAAGATTAACGACATTACCGACACACCGGAACTTGACTTCGAGATAACCGAAAGGAATGAGGACGGTACGCCGATATGGATGAAATCCGGCGACAAACTTGACATAAAGCATATCAACAGGCCCGAAAGAAGGCACACTCGCACGGCCGGGAACAGAAAGAGGAACAAATAACAAGAATATACAACAAGACGTTATATCTGTAAATTACGCACCCTGAAACCTACGGTGGGCAGTATTTTACATCGTTGGATACCGCAAACGGTAACGACAAATGCCATCTTTTATAGTGTAAAAGATGGCATTTGTCGTTTTACTTAATATCAATCAGTTACGTTATTTAGCCTTTTCAGCAGGAAGGGTGATTGAGTTTACTACCGACATCCAGTACTTCCGCAGGTCTGCCCAGTGGTAATACGGCGCCACGTCGGTCTTTACCGGCAGTGTAACGTCACGCTCATTCAACATTACCCTCACAAGAATGTCGTCGCTGCCGGCCTTGCGGAAGAGTGCCATCTGCACGTTGCCGCACATCGGAATGATACGATACGTGCGGTAAGTGTCGGCTATCCGCTGCCAGTCTGACGTCGGTTCGGCCAGCTTGTCGCACCCCATAAGCGCCGCAAGCGGGGCAAGGTTGGTGTCATGTCCGTAGCGCAAGGTGACTGCCGTGCGGCCCGACGCTATCACGGTATCGGCCGTCAGCACGAAGTTCTCAAGCAGGTTGCGCTCCAGTTTATACATCGCCTTATCGCTAAGTGGCGACGGTCCCTTCTCGTAATACCACTCAAAGTTGTTACGCTGCCACAGGTCGTAACGCTCGCGGTCGGTGAAGAGGAACTTCAGGTCGGGCATGTCGTAGCTGCTCTGGCTTATTCCGTCAAGCTCGAAAAGGCTCTGCATCAGCGCAACCGGTGCAGGAACACGGCGCTTTACGTACATCGAGTCATTGAAAATCTGGGTCATCAGCCTTTCGGGATGAACGTAAACGCTGTCGGCCATGCGGTAAACGACGTCGGCGTCGGCCAGGTGCTGCTTCTCGTATGCCTTGTTCTTGTACTTTATGTAATACACGTCGTGCAGGCTGGCGTCCATCGTAATGTTAAGCTCCGGGTTGATACGGGCCAGCTCCACGCAGCCCGCCGCCATCGAAAGGAAGGCGCGGCTCTTCACTGTCGAGCGTGCGTCAACGTGCGTTCCGTCAGCAAACGCCTCCGGCCAGCGGTTAACCATGCCTACGACAAGCGAGCGGTGCTGGGCGGCACCCTTCGGGGTAAGCTCGCCGTAACGCCCCTCGGCCTCGGCCGCCAGGCGCTTTATTACGGCAAGTGCCCGCTTGCCGTCGTCGGTAAGCTTGCCTGCGCTGTCGGCAGCGATGAGGATATCGAGCGGGTAATCATATTTTTCCTTGTCTGTAAGGTAACGCGAGCCGTGGCGGGCATACATCGACACGTAGAACGGCTTATACCCCTCGGGCGGCGCGACAACCTTATCCTCCGGATATTCATAAGCCATATACTTGCCGGCCGCCAGCTTGGGGTTCATCTTTATTTCGTCCCACGCACTCTGGGCCACGGCCGTAAGCGAGACTACGGCCGACAAGGTTATTAACAAAATCTTCTTCATATCGTAACACTTTTCCGTTAGCGGCGGCAAAATTACGAATTTTCCGCCACTCGGCAATGAAACATTCGCCATTATAACAATGACGAAACAAAATTGTAACCTGCACCAACCTACTATCTGACGATAACCTGCTGTTTTCTAAAAGGTGGTCTTTTACACGCTAAAAGGCCGCATTTTACCGTGCAAAAGACGGTCTTTCGCAGACCAAAAGGCCGTCTTTTGGAAAACGCCAGAAAACGACCTGATTTGCTGCCGCCCGCATTCAATAAGCGAACAAGACTGTCCCGTATTACTCATCAGGCGCTGAATTAGGATTTTCCCTACGCCTTTTAGGGATTATCCCATACCGTTTTTAACCGATAATTATTAAATTTGCAACAGTAAAGAAAACGTAAGGAGGCTGTCATGAACAGATATGCTATATTGTCGTTAAGCGCCGTAATGCTGCTCACTGGCTGCGGCACGTACACCGGCTCGGGCGCCATTACGGGCGCAACGTTCGGCTCCGTAATCGGCTCCGCTATCGGAGGGATAAGCGGAGGGCCGCGCGGCAGTGACATAGGCACGCTGATAGGCATGGCGGGCGGCGCAGTGGTGGGCGGCGCAGTGGGCGCGCAGGCGGACAAGAAGCAGCAGGAATACAGGGAGGTGAGCGACGCGCGCTTCGAGCGTAAGTACCGCGAACACCGCGAGGCGGCCACCCGTGGCAACGACGTTTATTACGACCGGAGCGGCGAGTATTACGAAGACGAGAGCGGATTCGACCCCGAAGGACGTGGCGACGACGTGCTGTACGACTTCAACGGCTCCGACTATACCGGCGACTACACTGCCACCAGCCCTAAAGACGTGGTTCCGTCGATACGCTACGACAACATAAAGACGACCGAACGGCGCACGGACAAGCCGCTGGAGGTGCGCAACGCACGCTTCGTAGACGACAACCAAGACCGCAGTATCAACCCCGGCGAGCTGAGCAAGGTAATCTTCGAGGTGTACAACAAGTCGTCAGAACCTGTGTACGACGTGCAGCCCATGGTAGTCGAAACTACCGGCAACAAGCGCATTCACATATCCAACACCATCCACGTCGAGAAGATTCTGCCGGGCAAGGGAGTGCGTTACACGGCGATGGTGAAGGCCGACAAGCGGCTCAAGAACGGCAGCGTGGCCTTCCAGGTGTACGCAGTAAGGGGCAATAACGTGATGGCCTCGAACGTAAGCGAATTTCATATACAAACTGTAAAATAATCATAACCCAACATTTTAAAGGCGGGCGGGCAGACATAAGACATCTGTCCGCCCGCATGCTTATGAGCCGGAAACGGGTGAAGGAGCGCCGTACATCCGACAACCGCGCCCACCGCTCCATTAAAGAACATGTTAAAGAAACAAGTCTTAACGAACATTGAGTTCACGGAGATTCATTGAAAATAATGTAAATTAAAGGTTAAAATTCTGCTATTTGTCCTTACTTTTTACGGGAAAACCGTACTTTTGCAGCGCAACAACTTAAAAAAATGATTTTATTTTATGGGTAGACATTTTATAGTATGCATATTGTCGACCATCGTTTTATGCTCTTGCGGCTCGACAAAAAGCATGACTTACCTACAAAAAACAAGTACGGACAGCGTTGTAACGGCCGCCAAGGCACAGGAGATAAAGTTACAGCCATACGACAAAATCTCAATAGTGGTAAGCAGCCGCGACCCCAAGCTGTCGGCATTGTTCAATCTTCCGGCAGTGTCAGGAACCGTCGGCAATAATGACTCCGTAAGCGTAAACGGCGTGGCCAAGTACACCGTTGACGGCAAAGGCAACATCGACTTTCCCGTAATAGGCAGCCTGAGCGTAGCCGGACTGTCGCGAGACTCTATATCCAAGATGATAAAACGGAGACTGGCCGACGGACAACTCCTGGCCGACTGCGTTGTAACCGTAGAGTTTGTCAACCTTGGCCTGTCGGTGCTCGGCGAGGTAAACGCTCCAGGACGGTACAGTATTGACCGCGACTGCATAACGATTCTCGACGCCATAAGCATGGCAGGCGACATCACACGGCACGGCAACCGCCGCAAGGTAACGGTGATGAGAACCGAGGACGGAGTGCAGAAATCATACACGCTGAACCTTCTGTCGGCTGAAGACGCGCTCTCGTCCCCGGCATATTACTTGCGGCAGAACGACATAGTGTACGTTTCAAACAAATGAAAAAGGTAAAACAAGACATTATGGAAACAAATCCCGTTACACAACAAACAGAGGAAACAACGGAAGAAATCAGCATACGCGACATCCTTATATCGTGCGCGAGCCACTGGCGGTGGTACGTTGCAACGGTAGTAATAGCCCTGGCGGTGGCCGTACTGTACATAAAGAAGACCCAACCCGTGTACAAGCGCGACGCGTCAATCATGGTTCTCGAGCGCAACGACAAGCCAACCGTGCTCAACCAACTACTCAACGACTACGTGGATTTCGGTTTCTTCGCCGACAACACCAACGTAAACAACGTGATAGCGGCCATCAAGTCGCCCGACGTAATGTCGGAAGTCGTTGACCGGTTGGGGCTTGACGTGTCATACACAACCCGTGGAACATTCTACGACAAGACCCTTTACGGCAAGACGTTGCCCGTCAAGGAAGTGTTCAGGGACATCCCGAAGGACGAGACTGCGTCGCTCCACATCAAGCTGAAGAAAGACGGAAGCATAAAAATGTCTGAGTTCGTAAAGAACGGTAAGCCGCAGAACTCGTACGACCTGACCTGCCATGTGGGCCAGACCGTCAACACTCCGCTTGGCCGCCTGACGATAGAGAGACAGCCGCACTACCCCAGCGCCGTGGCCGATAACGACGAGATAGACGTGCTGAAGAGCGACAACGCCTCGGCTACGGGCCGCTTCCTGGGCGGGCTGTCGGTTGAAATCGGCGACAAGAAGTCTACCATCCTCGACCTTTCATACAACGACGTGTCGGGCAAGAGGGCCGAAGACATCCTCTCGGCCGTCATCGACATATACAACAAAGTATGGATGAAGAACCGCAACGAGGTGTCTGCCGGCGCAACGAAGTTCCTTGACGAGCGCCTCGCCATCATCGAACGGGAACTTGACAACGTTGACAACGACATATCAAGATACAAGAGCAAGAACCTGTTACCCGACGTGGAGAAGGCCTACAGCCTGTCGATGGAGCGCGCTGACAAGAACTCCGCCATCCTGCTCGACCTCAACACAAAGCTCTCCGTGGCAGGATATATCCGCGACTACATAACCAACCGGGCTAACACCAACCAGCTGCTGCCGGCCAACATGGGCCTTGACGACGGCAAGACAGACGGCCTTATCGACAAATACAACGCCCTGCAGCTGGAGCGTAACAGCCTGATGGCCAACGGAGGGAAGAACAACCCGCTGGTGAAAGACATCGACAAGGCGCTCAACCAGCTGCGCCGCTCGGTCATAAGTTCGATAAACAACATGATAGTATCGCTCTCGACACGCATCGGCCACATACAGAACGACGAACAGAAGACCAACACCGACATATCCACCAACCCCACTCAGGCCAAGGAACTGCTGGCCGTCGAGCGCCAGCAGAAGGTGAAAGAGGCCCTGTACCTCTTCCTCTTGCAGAAGCGGGAGGAGAACCAGCTGTCACAATCGTTCACGGCCGACAACACGCAGATAGTGAAGTCGCCCACGGGAAGCAACGTTCCGCTGAAGCCGAAGAAGGGCATGATAATGCTCATCGCCCTCGTAATAGGCCTCGCCTTGCCGACAGGGGTAATCTACCTGATGGAGACCACCAACAACAAAGTGCGCGGACGCAAGGACATCGAGGACAACCTTACCGCGCCGTTCGTGGGCGAAATCCCGTTGGTAGAGGAAGAGAGGAAGGGCCTGTCGGCGTTAAAGCCGGCGCAGGAGAAGGCCTACGGCATAGTGGTCGAGCACGGGAACCACAACCTGATAAACGAGGCTTTCCGCATAGTACGCACCAACATAGAGTTCCTTACGCCACAAGGCAACGGCGCAAGCGTGCAAATGCTGACATCATACAACAGCGGAAGCGGCAAGACCTTCCTTGCGATGAACATCGCCACGAGCCTCGCCATCAAGGACAAGCGTGTGCTCGTAATAGACGGCGACCTTCGCACCGCAGGCCTGTCGCGATACATCGGCAACCCGAAACTTGGCCTAAGCAACTATCTCGGACGGCATACTGACGACATCGACTCGATAATCTGCCACTACGAAACGTGCACGGGACTTGACATCATGCCGTCGGGCGTCGTGCCGCCCAACCCCGCCGAGCTGCTTGCTTCCGACCGTTTGCCGAGGCTGTTGGCCGAAATGAAGAAGCGGTATGACTATATCTTTGTTGATTGTCCGCCCATTGACGCCGTTGCCGACACGTCAATCATATCGCACTATGCCGAGCGCACGCTGTTCGTTGTACGTGCAGGAAAGCTCGAAAGAGCCATGCTCGCCGACCTTGAGAAGCTGTACAAGAGCGGCAGACTGAACAACCTGTCCGTCATTCTCAACGGAACACGCAACGCCGGAACGCCCTACGCCTACCGCTACGGCTACAGTTACGGATATGGAACGAATCCAAAAAGCAACAGTCTGATAGACTATTTCAGGAGATAGAAATCTTTTAAGTAGTTAAAGTAGTTATCGGTAGTTAGAGTAGTTAAAGTCAAATGCCCTGCAAATTGCGTTCGCAAGCAACAAAAGTAATGACTATAACTACTCTAACTACCGATAACTACTTTAACTACTGAACATTCTATATTCCCCACCGCCACCTCTTTCTTCACAGCCTCTGCGGTATCCATGCCGTCGGGAGTAACGCAAATCACCTTGGCGAAGCCGGCGCTCAGCAGCCTGTCGGCGCCGCTCACCCGCCCCGCCAACAGCCATGTGGGCACGCCCTTACGCCCGGCGCGCTGCATCACGCGCAACGGCAGCTTGCCCATCAGCGTCTGGCCGTCAGCATGCCCCTCGCCCGTTATCACGCACGAGGCGCCGTCAAGAGCGTCGTCAAACCCCGAAACGTCAAGCAGAAGGTCAGCGCCCGAGCGCGTTTCGCCACCGAGATACTGCATAAAAGCATAGCCCAGACCTCCCGCCGCGCCGGCCCCCGGAGAGCCGGAGCGGTCGTACCCGAAATGCAGGGCCGACATCCGCGCGAACCGCCGGGCCCGCTCCTCAAGCCGCGGTATCATATCCGCCGTAGCCCCCTTTTGCCGGGCAAACACCATAGCGGCGCCGCGGGGCCCGCACAAGGGGTTGTCAACGTCAGAGGCCAGCGTGAAGCTGCACTCGCCGAGCGCGCCCGCCAGAGCGTCGTCAATCGTTCCGCCGCGCGGCGCCAGCCTGTCCGTGAGCGCCCGCAGCATGCCAATGCCCGCGTCGCTCGTGCCGCTACCGCCAAGACCAACGATAAACCTGCGGTAGCCCTTGCCCACGACGTCGGCCACAAGCTCGCCCACGCCATACGTCGTGGCGCGCATAGGGTTGCGCTCATCCTCGTCAACCAGAGTAAGGCCACAAGCCTCAGCCACCTCGACTATCGCCGTTCCCCCTGGCGCAACGCCATACTTCGCCTCGACACGGCGCATCATCTGGTTGTGAACCCAAGCCCGCTCGATACGCCCGCCGAGCGCGGCGGTAAACGCGCCGAGCATACCCTCGCCGCCGTCGGCCATCGGCAACGACACTATCTCGACGTCGCCGACCCGCGAGCGCAAGGCCCGCTCAACGGCACGTTCAGCCTCGACAGACGTCATGCAGCCCTTAAACGAGTCAATGGCCAAAACAAACTTCTTTCCCATCGCTATCACATTATTTCCCGCAAAGGTACTCATTTTATCCCGACCGGACTACTCAAGGGCACAGCAAAAACCATTCTTCACCACGAAAACGCCCCGTCAATAACACGGCTCATATCCCGCCCGTAACCCGTTGATAATCAGCGACCCTGCAAAATGCCGTATTTTAGCGTGCGAAAGATGGCCTTTTAGGAGGTAAAAGGTGGCCTTTTAGCGTGCGAAATGCAGTCAATCGGGAAACCACTTGATGTTATATGTATGGCGAATTGTATTAAGCCTCGGTTGTATTCATAACCAACAATGCTTTTAATGATGTTGAATGACGTTTAAAACATCTGCCAAATGATACAAAAAAGATTAAAACTAAAATATTTAATTGCATATTTAGACAAATTAGTTTACCTTTGCGTAACTAATAAAATACGTTCATTATGCAAAGACTTATTTACATCTTGTTGTCGCTTGCGCCGCTTATGGTCGGTGCGCAGACAATCGAAGGCGGTGACATACCGCCGATAAAGCCTGTAAAAAAGACTGTTTACGACTCGGCACGGGTAAAGGTTTATTATGAATATGACTATCGTCCCGACTCCACCAAGGCCGACAACTGGCGGCACGCGCAGACCGTCCTGCTGATAGGCAGCGAGTATTCGGGATTTGCCGACTACTATTCGCTGAAGGCAGATTCGCTCAACGATGCTTATTACTATGCGAAACGTAAGCCTATGGAGCTGCTTGTGCCATGCATGTCCGTCATGAGTAACATCAATTACAACTACCCGTTGGCTATTGATATGACACGCAACACTGCCACGGTGCAGCTGCCTGGCTTCATTAATTGTGAGTACACACAGCAGCTCGAGCCGCTTGCATGGACGCTGGCCGAGGGCGACAGCACCATTGCCGGTGTACGTTGCAGGAAGGCAACGTGCCGTATGGGCGGCCGTGACTGGGTAGCCTGGTATTCAGTTGATTACAGTATACCGCAAGGGCCGTATCTCTTCAGTGGTCTTCCGGGGCTTATCTTCGCCGTAAGGGATACGAAGAACAACCACGTTTTCACCCTTAACGGTCTTGAAACCTTGCCAAAGCCAGAACTGATTTACCTTAAATCATACGATAAGAAACTAAAACTGTCGCGTAAGGACGCGCTAAAGGCCAAGCGCAATGAGTACGAAGACCCGCAGACGGCGATAGAAATGAGCGGAAAGCATATATGGACCGAGGACGGAAGCAGGCTCCCTTCGTCGCCTTATAACCCGATAGAGTTAGAGTAACTTCTGTCCCGTCCGTAACCCGTTGATAATCAGCGGCTCCGCAATATGCCGTCTTTTGCACGCTAAAAGACGGCATATTAGGCGGTAAAACACGGTCTTTTAGCGTGCGAAAGGCCGTCAATCGTAAAGCCGTTGGATATTATACGCGTTGCGGAAGATGTCGTAACCGCAATGTTTTAACCATTAATATTGTAAAATTTCATTATGAGCCATATCGCGTTGAGCCATTATACGCCACAAGAAAACACCTGCAAGGACTGCCAACAAGCCTCCTTTCGGAAGGGTAGGGGCAGGCTTTTGCTGCTGTTACTGCTGTTTTTCCTTCTCTCCTTTCCCGCCTTCCCGCAGTCGGCGGGGCGGCAGGTTACGGGGCGCGTCACCGATGCCAAGACGGGCAAGGGCGTGAGCTACGTTACCTGCAAGACGCTGGGCGAGCGCGATTCGCTTATGGCCTACGCCCTGACCGACGGCACTGGGGCATTCACCCTGACCCTTCCCGACGGGGCGGAGGCGGTGGAGTTCACCCTGATGGGCTACGACAAGAAGCGCATCGGCGCAAGAGACGCACGCCAGGGAATGCGCGTAAGGCTGACGCCATCGGGTATAATGCTGAAGGAAGTGACAGTGAAGGCCCGTCCGATAGACATCCATAAGGACACGATAAATTATAACGTGGCGGCATTCCAAGGCAAGGAAGACCGCTATATAGAAGATGTGCTGAAGAAAATGCCGGGCATTGAGGTGGCCGACAACGGCGCGATACGCTACAAGGGCAGACCTATCAACAAGTTTAACATCGAGGGGCAAGACCTGCTGGGCAACCAATACAACCAGGCTACACGCAATATGCCGGCCGACGCGGTGGCCACCGTGCAGGTGATGGAGGACGACCAGCCCATCCGCGCGCTGAAAGACAGGGTGCCGTCAGACAAAGCCACGCTTAACATCAAGCTGAAACAGGGCTATAAGCTGCGCCCGTTCGGCGAGGCGAGGGGCGGTATCGGCGGCTTCAATGACGTGCTGTGGAACAACAGTCTGACCTTGATGAACGTGGGAAGGAAGAACCAACTGCTGCTGACCGCAAAGATGAACAACAATGGCGAGAACCTGTCGGAGAACACGGTGGAGCACATCGACTATTCCGACGCGGACAACTACGAGCCTCTGCCGGGCGAAATGATACAGACGGACGGCATGGCACAGCCGCCGATTAGCGAGAAACGATACCTCAGGAACAAATCTTACTCCGTAGGACTGAACCACGTCCACCGCATTGGCCGCTACGGTTCGCTGCGCACCAACATAACTTATTACGGCACGTCCAACCACAACGAGGACAGCACCTACAACTACTACGGCGGCGAACAGACGCTTTCGCTCAGCGAAACTAACCGTCGCAAGCTATCATCCCACACCCTCATGCCCCACTTCCGCTATGAACATAACGCCCCGAAAGTGTACCTCGTCGACGAACTATCAGGCTCCCTGAGCTTTTTAAAGTCAACAAGCAGACGAGGGACGAGCAGACAAGGAGATTTGACTCAGCAGGAAAGCAACGGTGTTTTTAAGTCAACGAGTGACGAGTTGACAAGCAGACAAGGAGAAATGTCTTGCCAATCATCAGGGCAAATCTCCTCGTCTGCTCGTGACATGTCTGCTTATCAACTGCGCGAAAGCGCCGACCGCCATCCCGGCTACTTGCAGAATAAGCTGCGCATGACCATAAATGCCGGGGCGAATGTATATTCGGTGAACTCGCTGTTCAGGTATTTCCGCCGCAGCGAAACACTCGCCGTGGGCGAAAACGACGGTGACGCGGAGGGCAATTCTGCTTACTCCTTCTCTCCATACTCCATTACTCCTTCCTCAATCTACCAATTAAGCCAACGCCTTGAACTTGAAAGGCTGATGACACGGAGCAGCGTTTCGACAATATTCAGGGTCTTGGGCAACAGTCTTGAACTGAAATATACGTTCGAGTTGCGTTCAGACAACGTGGCAGTTGATGGCAACCGAGGTTACCGCACAACGTACATGAAGCATTCGTTCATGCCCGGATACTCCATCGTTTACGGCCGTGGGCACATTGGTATAGAAGTACCCGTGAGCGTGTTCACGTCGCGCGTGCCGTGGAGCGGCGTCAGCGGCGGAACAAAGGTGTATGCCTCGCCCTCGCTCAGGTGGCGGCATGAGTTTTCGCCGTTCTGGAGAATGAACATAATGGGCGGCATCAGCCGTGACCCTTCGGCCGATGTCATGACGCCGGAGGAGTTCGCCAGGGATTACCGTACGCGTCTGCTGACGGCCGACCGCATAGGATGGACGCGCCGTTCAGGTGCCTCGTTCTCGCTTAACTACTCCAATCTTGTCACCCTGTTTGTGTGGAATGTCATGGCGTCGGCTTCATGGAGCACGTCAGACCATTACAACGAATACACCTACGGCAATGATCTGACCACCGTAAGGCCCGTATGGAAGGACGTGAAATCGCGCTCACTGTTTGTCCTGACGTCGGTCGACAAGACCTTTGCAGGCACCGGCGAAAGCGTGAAGGCCACCGTAAGCTATAACCGCACGGCGCTGCCCGTGGCGCAGAACGGCGTAACCGCCGACATAACCGCCAATGTGCTGACGACGGCAATGACGCTGAGGTGGTGCAGGTGGAAGTGGCTGTCGGTGACCGACCGTCCCACTTTCAACCTTACGTGGCAGGATCCGTATGCCTGGAGCGCCGGACATAACACCCTGAAGAGCTTTTACAACGAGGCAGACGTCCACCTGTTTCCGCTCAGAGGACTTGACATAAGCCTGTCATGGGAGTACAACGTCCTGGAGGTTGAGCGCGGGCGATACCGCCGTAACAGCTTTCTTGACGCCTCTGTGCGCTATTCTTTAAGTAAAAAGATAGATTTACGCCTGGCAATGAGCAATCTGCTGAACCGTAAAGTGTATGAAGAGGCTTCGTTCTCGGGCCTCAACTACGGCTATTTCAGCCTGCCCTTGCGTGGCCGCGAGGCGCTTTTCTCCGTCGCGTTCAGCATTTAACGCCGGATAAAGTCATGAAAACCGTAAGCTGAAAGCATGTTTCTGGTTACAATCACTACGTCTGATTATTCATTTATCATTATTCATTAATCATTCCATACATGTTTTCTTACAAACTAAAAGGCCGTCTTTCGCAATGCAGAAGACGCCCTTTTAGCCTGCGATTGACGGCCTTTTGGAAAGTAAAAGACCGTCTATCGCAATACCGTTTATCGAGAATGATCAACTCATTGACAGTTAATCCCCAAACAAGTCATGCCTTGCCGATAGACAAAGTGAACGTATGCATTCCACCGGTGAAGGCGTATTTAATGTCAAGGCCGTAAAGATTGGATATTGCCTTGACGAGAGACAGGCCGAGGCCGGTAGACGACTTCTTGCCCACCGAATGGTAGAAGCGCTCGAATATCTTGCTGTCGTCAAGCGGGCGGAGGCTGCCCGTGTTGGCTACGGTGTACGTCTTGCCGTCAGAAGTGATGCTTATCTCGCCTCCGTCAACGTTGTGGATGAACGCGTTTTTGAGCAGATTGCCTATTAATATGCCGGCAAGCTGCTCGTCCATATCCACCTCGGCCGCGCCCGTGAAGGCTGTCTTGACTTGTATCCGCCTGTTGGCGTAGACGGCCGCGAGGTCGGGCAGAATCTTCATTGTTGTTGTTTCGAGGTCTACGGTGACACGGTTGACAAACTGCCCGTTGTCTATCTTGCAGAGCAACAGCAGCGAGCGGTTGGTGGCCGAGAGGCTTTTCAGCGTGCGCAGGGTCTTTATTATGTCGGCCATCTGCGCCTCGGTGAGGTTGTCTTCATCGAGCAACATCTCAAGGCGGTTGGTGCATACGGCCAGCGGTGTCTGCATTTCGTGTGACGCGTTGGCGATAAACAGCTTCTGCTGTTCGTACTGGCGCTCGTTACGCTCTACGCTACGGCGCAGCGCGTCGTTTAGGGTGCTGAACTCGGTTATCTTGGTGTTGCTGTCGAGGGGGCGGCTGCGCTTACCCAGCTTGTAGGCGTTGAGCCAGTCGAGCAGCGCCTTGAGCGGCTTCATGCTGTGGCGTATGGTCCACAGGTTGACCACGGTTATGCCGACGAGCAGCACTACATAGAGCGCGATAAGCCAGTAGAGGATGGCGCGCTTCATGTTGTTCTTGTCGATGGATGGTGTGAACACTACGAGTTCACGCCATTGCCCGTCGTCGGTCTGGAATATGTACGTGATGGTGCGGGCCTGCTCGTAACGGTGTCTTTGCTCGAAAAACATCTCCGTGTCCTTATACCTTATGTGCTGCATTCGCGCTGCATAGCCGGCCGGTATCGGGCGTATGACGTACTGACGGCCGGAGATTTCGCTCGACTCGGGCAGCGTCTCGCCCGCAAGATAGTCGGTAATGAGCGTCTCGGCATAGTCGGTCAGCGCCTCGTCGGTGGCGTTGTTTATCTCTTTTATTATCGCGAAATAAAAGCAGACGGCCCAAACGGCTATGACGATAGCCTTGAGTATGGACAGCCGGAAGGTTATTACGTTCTGAAGCTTCATCGTTTTTTTAGTTGACAAGGGACGAGTTGACAAGCAGACGAGGAGATATGTTTAAGTCAACAAGGGACGAGTTGACGAGTAAACAAGGAGAAATGCCTCGCCAATTAACAAGGCATATCTCCTTGTCTGCTCGTCCCTTGTCTGCTTGTCAACTTGATACCACAAGTTTATATCCAAACCCGTAGACGGTCTTTATCTCTATTGTCGCGCCGGCGGCTTTGAGCCTTTTGCGCAGGTTTTTCATCTGGGCGTAGATGAAGTCGAATTTGTCGGCCTGGTCGATACTGTCGCCCCACACGGCCTCGGCCAGCGTCTGCTTCTCTATCAGGCGGTTGGCGCGGTTGACAAGGTAGTGCAATATGTCGTACTCCTTGCGCCCAAGCTCGAGGTCACGGCCGTCAACGTCTACCTTGAACGTGTCGGGATGGATGGTCACGTTGCCCAGCTTGATGTTGCGCTCGCCGTTATGCGCGTTGCGGCGCAGCACGCTCTTTATCCTGGCGTGCAGCTCGGCAAGGTGGAACGGCTTGGCAAGATAGTCGTCGGCGCCGAGGTCAAGCCCCGTAACCTTGTCCTCGATGGAGTCTTTGGCGGATATTATGATCACGTTGTTGCGCCTGCCCCGCTCCGAGAGTTCACGCAACAGGCTCAGCCCGTTGCCGTCGGGCAGCATGATGTCGAGCAGGATGCAGTCGTACTCATATATGAAAACCTTGGTCCGCGCGGTAGAATAATCGGGCGCGGTCTCCACAACATACCGCTCCTTCTCCAGCGAGCGCACTATCACTTCACGCAAGTCGGCGTTGTCTTCGATTACCAGTATCTTCATATTTCGTTAGAAGTTATAGAAGTAAAAGAAGTTACCGCTCACTTTGTTCACTCAGAAGTTAAAGCCATTTGCCTCGCATCACGAAATCAATCTACGTTTATCTGCATAAGTAATGGCTTTAACTTCTATAACTTCTCTTACTTCTTTAAATTCTGAATATTCTTACTTTTCAATCCTTATCCTTGCGTCTACGGCAATGATATCGTTCTCGTCGGCCAGCAAGGGGTTGATGTCCATCTCCTTGATTTCGGTGGCGAAGCGCAAGAGTGTCGACAGGCGCACTATTATCTCGGCGTATTTCTTCTCGTTGACGCCCTTCTGTCCGCGCGTGCCTCTTATTATCTTGTACGCCCGCAGGGAGCGTATCATCGAGTAAGCCTCGTCATACGACAGCGGGGCAAGGCCGCTTGACACGTCTTTCAGCACCTCGACGAAGATTCCGCCGAGGCCGCACAGCACTATGTGGCCGAACCTTGGCTCGTATTTGGCGCCGATGAACAGCTCGCGTCCACGCAACATCTTCTGCACCATGACGCCTTTAGCTCCCTCGATCTGCATCATTCGGTCGAACTCATACTCCAGCTGGCTCGACGTCTTGATGTTAAGCGCCACTCCGCCGACGTCGCTCTTGTGGACAGGGCCTACCACCTTGGCCACCACGGGATAGCCTACCTTCTCGGCAAAGGCTTCCAGCTCGGCCTTGTCGGCGCTAACAAGCTCTGGCACCATCGGTATTCCAGCGCACTCGAGCAGTTCATGCACATGCTCGGGAGAGATGTATCCGTTGCCTTCGATACGTCCGATGACCTCGCGGATACGAGGAACGTCGACACCGAACAGTTCTATTTCCGGCGACGCGGGACGCGGAGTCTTCATCACTTGGGTAAGAGCCGTGGCAAGGGTTACCTCGTCGCTGAAGTTGACATGCCCCTTGCTGAGGAACTCGGCAACCTCCGGACCGGCGGTATGCAGGCACGGCAGGATGGGGAAAATGGGCTTCTTGCACTCCAGAATCTTCTTGTGCAGCACGTCGTAGGCCTCATACAGCTGGACAAGACCCGGCGTTCCGAAGATTACGAAGATAGCGTCAATGCCTTTGAACTTATGCTCACAGTAGTCAATGGCAAGCGAAAGATGTTCCGGTGTGCCGGTAGCGAGGATGTCGATGGGGTTGGATACCGACGAGCCGGGGAACAGAAGGCTCTTCAGTTCGTCAGCCTCGGGCCCCTCAATCTTGGGCACGTTGAGCCCGCCTTTCGACAAAGCGTCGGTCAGCATTACGCCCGGGCCGCCGGCATGGGTAACGATGGCGAAGTTACGTCCAGTCAAAGGAGGCAGCGTAAAGATACATCCTACGGTGGTAAGCTCCTCTCTCGAGAAGCAGCGCACTATCCCCGCCTTGCGGAAGAGAGCCTCAACGGCAGAGTCGCTGCTGGCTATCGCCCCCGTGTGCGACGACGCGGCGCGGCTGCCGCTCTCGCTGCTGCCCGCCTTGATTGCCGCTATACGGCAGCCCTTGCGTATGAGCGAACCTGCGTGGAACAGCAACTTGTCGGGGTTGTTGATGTTTTCGATATAAAGAAGCTTGATGTGCGAGTCGCGCTCGGGGTCGAAGTTCTCGTCCATATACTGGAGAACGTCCTCAATGCCTATCTGCTTGCTGTTGCCCACGCTCCACACCGAGTTGAACGGCAGGCCCTTGATTACGGCAGACTCGAGGATGAACACCGCCGTGGCACCCGACCCGCTGATGAAGTCGACGCCCTTATCATGCAGCGTGGGGATGGGTTTCGTGAACACGCTGTGGTGCCACGAGTTCATCAGTCCGATACAGTTGGGGCCGATAAGCGCCGCCCCATACTTATCGCATGTGTCCACAATGCGCTGCTCAAGCTCGGCACCCTCCTTGGTCTCCTCGCCGAATCCGGCGGAGATTATGATGAAAGCACGCACGCCCTTGTCGCGCGCAAGAGTCTCTACACTCTCCGGACACATCTTGGCCGGTATGACAAGCACCGCCAAATCGGTAGGAGGCAGCTCGCCGGCGTCATGGAACACCTTAATGCCCTGCACCTCGTCCTCCTTCGGATTGATAATTCTCAGCGTGCCCTTATAGCCTCCGCTGATAAGATTGCGCACCAATGCGCCGCCCGGTTTGTGGACGTTGTTCGAGCCGCCCACCACCACGATACTCTCTGGATGTAACAGTTGTCGGTTAATCATAGTATTGTTTTTAGTTTTTGACGCCCGCATTCAGCCAACAGTATGTATGCCGGCTGAATGCGGATATCAGTGTTTTTACTTCAATATCTGCTGCGCATGCTCCTTCACCTTTATCTCCTTGGGAGTTATCACGCGCTCTATTATGCCTTCTTCGTTGATGATGAAGGTGGTGCGGAACGTGCCCATGTACGTGCGTCCGTACATTTTCTTCTCGCCCCACACGCCGAACTGCTCAACAAGCTGCTTCTCCGTGTCGGCTATAAGATGGAAAGGCAGCTCGTGTTTGGCTATGAAACGCTGGTGCTTCTTTTCGTCGTCAACGCTTACGCCAAGCACCTCGTAGCCCCCATTGCGCAGCCCTTCGTAATTGTCGCGCAGGTTGCAGGCCTCGGTAGTGCAGCCCGACGTCAGGTCTTTCGGATAGAAATACAGCACGAGCTTCCTGCCCTTGAAGTCGCTTAACCTCACTTCGTTGCCGTTCTCGTCATGCCCGAGCAGCTCGGGCGCCTTGTCTCCTACATTCATATATTATTGTTGTTAGATGTTATCTGTTAATCCAATTTTCAATATTTATATTGGGAATATGGGATAAATGCCTTACGTTCTCGGTCACAATTGTCATGTTTTTACATATCGCTGTTGCTCCGATAAGCAAGTCAAAGTCATCAATCATAGAACCTTGCCTTCTTAATTCTGCCTTGATTTCAGCATAAACAGGCAATACCGGATATATAGGTTCAACTGAAAGCAACCCTATCAAATCATTAATTTGACTCAAATGCTTCTCTTTTTGTATGCTACAAGCCGCTCCATAAAGTAACTCGCCGACTGTAATCTCAGATATATGGCAGTTGCCAATACCTATTTCCATCAGTTGGTCAGCCACTTCATACTTTCCTCTGAGAAAGAAAATGCAGATGTTTGTATCCAATAAATATTGCTTCATTCGTCAAACGAGGATAAGTTTCTTGTCTTGTTGCTCACCCGTCCTTCAGCGATTGCACGCTCCATCATATCCGCTTCTGGGTCGTCCGCCCACGCTCCAGCCAGCTTTGAAAAAGCATACTGACCTGCATTCACGGCCGGTGTATTCACCGTTTTATCGTTTTTCAGCAAAGAGTCGGTAAGTTTTCTCACCAAACGTAGCTTCTCCATGCCGTTCAAATTATCAAGCATGGGGAAATAATAATCAACCCAATTTATACTCATTTCCATTCCTTTCATCTTTCTGCTCCTTTCTTAATAACATTGAGCATATCGCCAAACACCGACAACAAAAGCAGTGCCGTAACGATGTACTTGGCCATATCCATAAGTCATTTGCCCAATTCCTTTTTCATATTGCAAATATAGCACAAGTTGATTGAAACTCAAAATAAAAGGAAAAGAAACGAGATTTTATTTTGGTTAATATCCGTCAGTACATCACACAACACGATATGGCCGAGACAGTATCAGCCACCATGACAGCAGACAGAATCCTCTGAGGCTGCAAGCAAAGGTTACAAAATAGTCATTTCGCAACCTTCAGGCGCATGTTTGTTGTCAAAACGTCAAACAGAAGATGTCCGTGTATTTTGCCGAAATAGAAAAACGAAGGCGCGTATCACGGCACGTTTCAGCGCAAAATGTCATCTTTAAGTTGTCAAAACACGGCTAAAAACAACACGAAAGACCGTCTTTCAGAATATAAAAGACAGCCTTTCGCATCACTAACGACGGCTTTCGGCATTGCCAAAGACCGTCGTTTACACCCGTAAAGGTCGTTTTTTAGGCTTCAAACGGCCGTTTTCGTTGCACACAAAAGCCGCAAGCCGACGTATCGTCTTGATAATATTACACTTACGTTTGCACACGATTTTTCGCCGTATTTGCGTCCCGTCGCCTTTTATTTTCTGCCGACGGCCTTCCTGAGCGTCAACGAAAATCAGGAAGAAAGCCGCAAGGACTATCTTGACTGCATAATGAAAGTATGGCAAAATGCTGCTGTCTGACTGACAAAATATCGCATGAAGCAAGGCTTCTTTTCTTCCGTTTCATTAATATAACGGATAAAATACCGGAATAAAAAGTGTTTTATGAACAAAAATAACTAACTTTACAGCCGCTAACTAAAACTATCATGAACAAGAAAATATTGCTTTTCGCCGTGGCTATGACGGCCTTCATGCCTGCCATAGGGCAGACTACGGCACCTGAATCAGCCACAATCCAGCCTGCGGGCAACGTCTGTCCGCTTGGCAACCAGTCGGCATGCGACATGCCATCATGTACCTTCCGCCACCCCTGGGCGGGCAAGCGGGTATGCTTTATAGGCGACTCGATGACCGACCCGAGGAATAACAGCGAGGAAATAAACAAGAAATACTGGAACTTTCTGCAAGAATGGCTCGGCATAACGCCCTACGTCTATGCCATCAGCGGCCGCCAGTGGGACGACGTGCCACGGCAGGCAAAGGCGCTGAAGGATGAGCACGGCGACAACGTTGACGCCATAACGGTGTTCATCGGGACTAACGACTTCAACGCGGGAGTGCCCCTCGGCCGCTGGTATGACGAGCGCGAGGATACAGTATTGGCCGCGGTGCACAGTCCGAAGAAGTACTACAAACGCAAGAAGCGCACCCCGTCAATGGACAACACCACGTTCAAGGGACGCATAAACATAGCAATAGAAAGCCTCAAGACACTCTTCCCCGACAAGCAGATAGTGCTGCTTACGCCGATACACCGTGCCCGCGCCGAGTTCGGAGCAGAGAACCTGCAGCCTGACGAGAGCTGGCAGAACGTGTGCGGAGAGTACTTCAGCGCCTACGTTGACGCAGTGAAGGAGGCCGGCAACGTATGGGGCGTGCCCGTAATAGACCTCAACGCCGTGAGCGGAATGAACCCGATGGTCAAGGCGCAGCAGTCTTACTTCCACAACGCGGCCACCGACCTGCTCCACCCCAGCGTTAAAGGACAGCGGCGTTTGGCGCAAACGCTGGTGTATCAGCTCATGGCGCTGCCGGTATTTTAGCCACTGCCGTACGCCCGCATCATGCCGGCAACGGCTCTACTACAAGCCAGGCAGTCGGTATTCGTCATTCCGTGCTTGACACGGAATGACGAATACCGACTGCCTGGCTTGTAAGAGGGTGTCGTATGCGTAACGATTTGCGACTACCAGACTATAGTATTGCGGCATATTAACGAGGGAACGGCCTTATTTACCCGGCTTGTTTGACCACGACAACACGCCACTAATTACAACAAAACCTCATTATCCACAACAAAAGGGAAAAAACTTTAAATCGTTTTGCCGTCTTGTCTTTATTGTTTACCTTTGTAATTGCATTTAAAAAGTTAAAAGGCAAGGAAACGGAAAGATTGAATGGCCGGATTGCCGACATCTATACGGTAAACATCTATAACCGCCATGAAGCCTTATCCGCCACCCTTGACAGAACAAAAAATTACCGCTCATGAAAAAGACGATTATTTCACTGCTTTCGATTTTATTCCTATTACCAGGCGTTATGTTGGCAGACGGATATACACAATTATGGAAAAAGGTTGACGATGCGGCCAAGAAAGACCTGCCCAAGACGCAGATTGAATGCCTGAAGGCCATCATCGACAAGGCCGAACGGGAAAAGAACTACGGCCAGCTGCTAAAGGCCGAGTGGCAAACGATGTGGACATGGCACTCAATATCGCCCGACTCGCTCGCTCCGCAGATTGAACGCCTCGAGCAAAAGGCCGTGACATACGAAAAGACAGACCCCGCACTGGCCGCCGTATGCTACGCAGCGCTGGGAAAGACGGCCGGCGAACGATGGATGCGCAGTTACAAAGCGCATGAGCAGGCACCGGAATATTTAAAAAAGGCAATGGCCAATCCGGCCCTGCTCGCGCAGAAGAAGGCCGAGGCTTACGCGCCGTTTACCGTCAAGGGGCGCGACGCCGACCTCTTCGGAGGCGACCTGCTGAGCCTCATCGGATACACCGCCGGCGACTACAAGGCCATGCACGACTACTACGCCACGACCTCCAACCGCACCGCCACGCTGCTTACGGCGCTCGACATGGTGCGTGACGACGCCATGAAAACGGGCCTATTCTTCGTCTACAAGAAGGATTCACAATACATGGAGTCGCTCGACTCGCTTACAAGGCTGTACTCCGACCTGCCGGCCTGCGCCGAAGTGGCCATCAGCAGGTATGACGTGATGAAATTCGCGAAAGACATCACGGCTCAAGAGAAATCCAACTTCCTCAACGACGCAATAAACCGCTGGAGCCCTTGGCGCCGTACGGACAAGCTGCGCAACGAGCTGAAGGAACTTACACGCCCGTACTTCAATGCCACGACAGAACGCAGCATGGTGTTGCCAAACCGTGACTTCACAATGAAATACGACGTGCGCAACATAAAGGAACTGCGACTTACCCTCACAAGACTGAACGCTACCGGAGCCGACAAGCTGTACGTGGACAGCGACAAGGAATATAATAAGGTTAAGGCACTGAAGATCGCGTCCTCTGCCGTTACCATGAAAAAAGCCTTCGGCACACAGCCTGAATATGAAGTGGTGAGCGACTCGTTCATCGTCAAGGGCCTTCCCGTCGGCGTTTATCTTGTAGAAGTTGAGACAGACAACAACAGCATAACACCTGACCGCAACATACTGTACGTTACCGACATGTTCATCGTCCATCAGGAACTGCCCGGCAACAAGATGCGTTTTGCCGTGTTGAGCGGCACTACGGGGCAACCCGTAGCGGGAGCGAAACTCGACATCCGCCACAGGGACGACAAACGGAAGGTCATTACGTGCAAGGACAATGGCGAAGCGTTGTTCTTCTTTGACAAGACAAGCGTTGACGAAGTGCGTGCATATACCGACACTGACAACGCCGCGCCGTTTGTGAGCGCCTATAACAACTTCAGCTATAACGAGAACACATTTAACCGCGACGTAGCCTCACTGTTCACCGACCGCAAGATTTACCGCCCCGGCCAGACCGTTCGCGTAGCGATGGTGCTTCGCCACATTGACAAGCTTGAACAGAATGCCATTGCCAACCGTACGGTGAAACTGACGTTGAAGGACGCCAACTATAAGACTGTAGCCGAAAAGAATGTCACTACCGACGAATTCGGTACCGCCTCGGCCGACTTCACGCTGCCTTCGGGCGGGCTTACGGGCTCGTTCTCGATAAGGACGGAGAATCTTCTGGGCGGCTCTGTGGGCTTCCGAGTGGAGGAATACAAGCGCCCGACGTTCCAGGTTGAGTTCGATAAAGTAAAGGAAATGTACGAAAACGGAGATACCGTGACCGTAACCGGACGTGCTAAGGCATACTCGGGTGTAGCCGTGCAGGGCGCAAAGGTAAAGTACACCGTACGCAGGAAACAGGCCCTGTGGTGGCGTTTCAGCTATACGGGAGCGTTCTTCAACGAGAACGACAACGCCGTTTTGGCTGAGGGAGAGGCCGTTACCGACGGCAAGGGAGAGTTTAAAATCCGCGTACCGATGCAGCTGCCCGTATGGGAAGAAAGTATCGGTATAAGCAAGGATGACTACTACCGCATAGCCCGTTTCTATAATATCGTGACCGAGGCCGACGTTACAGACATGGCCGGCGAAAGCCACAACGGCGATATATCGTTGCCGTTGGGCAACAAGCCGACGTCGTTCGCTTGCGACGTTCCCGAACAGACGTTGCGCGACAGCCTGAAGACGATAACCTTCTCGCTGAAGAACTCCGCCGGAAACAATATCGACGGCGACGTGACTTACACCGTAAGCGGCATTAGCGGAACGTTTAGCGCCAAGACAAACACCCCGACCGAGCTGACATGGAACACCATGGAACTGCTCAAGTCGGGCCGGCACACCATAACGGCGATATGCGGCAACGACACTGTACGCCGCGACTTCGTGGTATTCAGCTACGATGATACAGTGCCGTGCGTGGAAACCCCCGACTGGTTTAACGTCTCCGGCGACGTATTCCCACGTGACGGCAGCCCCATATACCTGCAGTTCGGCTCGTCAGACGCCGACGTACACGTGCTATATACAGTCATTTCAGGCAACAAACTCCTGAAGAGCGGTAGTCTGGAACTAAGCAACGCCGTGAAGACTTACCGCCTGCCGTACAAGGAAGAGTACGGTTCGGGCGTGCGCATCAACCTTATATGGGTTAAGGAAGGCAAAGTTTACAACCACAACTTCACAATACAGAAGCCCTTGCCTGACAAGCGCCTGATACTGAAATGGACCACTTTCCGCGACCGCCTAACGCCGGGACAGCAAGAAGAATGGACACTCAACATAACAAGACCTGACGGAAAGCCTGCAAACGCACAGCTTCTGGCCACCATGTATGACGCCTCGCTCGACCAGCTGACGCCATTCTCGTGGTATTTCAACCAATATACACGCATCAACTTGCCGTGGACAGCATGGCGAACGGCAAATATTTACCCTGTTGATTTCTACGGAACACTGAACCAAAAACTTGCTTCAGTCAAGTCTTTGGATTTCGGAAACATCGAGACAAACCTCAATAATATACTCTATGCGAAAGAAGAAGTAGCCATAACGGGGTACGGTAACAGCACAGGAAAATATCTCACGGGCTCTACGCAAAATATAATGGTACGCGGAACGGCACCCGTCATGAAGAAAAACGCCGAGACACGGACTACAATCGGAGCATTCAATGCCTCTGCCGATGCCGCCCTTGCAGGGGACGTTCTCGTGCAGGAAGAGTCAGCCAAAGCTCCGATGGAGGAAGAAACAGCGCCTACCGAGCCTGCCGTTCCGCTCCGCGAGAACCTCAACGAAACGGCATTCTTCTATCCTGCACTTGTAAACAACACCGTAGACGGCAACGTATCAATCAAGTTCACGCTGCCGGAAAGCGTTACGACATGGCGCTTCATGGGCTTCGCTCACGACAAGGAAATGAACTATGGACAGATAGAAGGCAAGGCCATAGCCGCCAAGACCGTGATGGTACAGCCCAACATGCCGCGCTTCGTACGTGTTGGCGACCGTGCAAACATATCCGCACGCATCTTAAACACTGCCGACAAAACAGTAAAAGGCACGGCCATTATGCAACTCGTCAACCCCGAAACTGAAAAAGTTATATTGGAGATAAAACAGAAATTCGAGGTTGATGCCGACTCAACAGGCGCCGTATCGTTCAGCTACAGGCCTGACTCCAACCATTCGTTGCTCGTCTGCAGGATTTTCGCCGAAGGCAAAGATTTCAGCGACGGAGAGCAACATTACCTGCCGATACTGTCCGATGCCGAGCTGGTGACAACAACCGTGCCTTTCACACAGCACGAACCGGGAGTTAAAACTATCGACCTGAAACCACTGTTCCCTGAAAACGGACGTAGCGAGAAACTCACGATAGAGTACACGAACAATCCTGCATGGCTCGTACTACAGGCCTTGCCTTATATAAGTAACTTACGTGAAGACAACGCCATCAACCTTGCCACGGCTTATTATGCCAACAGTATCGGCGCGTACATGATGAAACAGTCGCCGAGAATAAAGAGCGTATTCGACCAGTGGAAACATGAGACTGGCCAGGAAAGCCTCATGAGCAGCCTTGAAAAGAACCAAGAGTTGAAAAACATGGTGCTTAACGAGACCCCATGGATAGCCGACGCCGACAGGGAAAGTGACCAAAAGCAAATGCTTGCCAACTATTTTGACGAGTCGACACTCAACAACAATCTTACGACTGCACTCGAGAAATTACGCAAGTTGCAAAACTCCGCAGACGGTTCTTGGTGCTGGTGGCCGGGAATGAGATACGGTTCGCCTACACTTACGGCAGCAATTACAGAAACTTTAGTTCGCCTTGACAACATGATTGGCGCGCAGACGGAGACGAAGGCGATGACAGACAAAGCCATAAAATTCCTCGGCGACGTCGTTGTGAAGGAATATGAAGAGATTAAGAAAAACGAGAAGAAAGGCATGAAAGTCTACATCAACGTGGACAATGCCGTACACTATCTTTACATCTGCGCCATCAGCAACCACAAACCCACTGCCAAGGAAAACGAAGCAGCCCAATATATGCTTGAGGAATTGAAGAAGTACAATGCCGATTTGAACCTGTATTATAAGGCTTTGATGGCCGTTATCCTGGCCGACGAAGGCGACAAGCAGCTTGCACGGCAGTATGTACAGAGCCTTGACGAATATTCTGTCGCAACAGAAGAGATGGGACGTTATTACGACTCACCGCGTACCGGCTACAGTTGGTTCGACTACGGCATACCTACACAGGTTGCGGCAATCGAGGCCATGACGCTCGTCGACGCACAAGGATACGCCAAAACCATTGACGAAATGAAGCGTTGGCTGCTCCAGCAGAAGCGTGTACAGGGATGGACAACACCTTTCAACAACGTAAATGCAGTCTACGCATTCCTCAACGGCAACATGAAGGTGCTTGAAAGTAAAGCTGAAACAACTCTTGCCGTTGACGGCAAGACGTTAGAACTGCCTAAAGCTACTGCCGGACTTGGTTATGTAAAGACATCTATAAAGCCCGACGGAAGCGATAAATTCACTGCTACGAAAACTTCGGAAGGCACTTCATGGGGAGCCGTTTACGCTCAGTCAGTACAACAGACATCAACTATAACATCTGCTTCCGCAGGAATGAGCGTTACAAGAGAAATCCTCTCTGCTGACGGGAAACCGGCAACAGCATTGAATATAGGCGACAAGATAACTGTACGCATAACCATCCGGGCCGACCGCGACTATGATTACGTACAAGTAACCGACAAACGCGCAGCTTGCATGGAACCGGTAAACCAGTTAAGCGGTTACCGTAAAGGCTACTATTGTACGCCTAAAGACAACGCGACAAATTATTATTTCGACCGTATGGGCAAAGGAACGCACGTAATCGAAACCGAATACTACATCGACCGCGCCGGTCTGTATGAAACCGGAACGTGTACTGTACAGTGCGCTTATGCCCCTGAATATTCAGCACGCACGGCTTCTACGACATTGGACATCAAATAAGCCAGGAAGTTAACAGTCGAGAATGAGAACAACAAGAACCATGAACAAGAAAAAGATATTGATAATTTTGCTTGCCGCATCGGCGTTGGGCGTGTCGGCCCAGCGCATTACGGCAAAGCATGAAGTAATAGATTGTGGCAATGTATTATACGAACAACCGGTTACGGCAAAGTTTGAACTTACCAACAAAGGTAACGACTTGATTATTGACACCGTACGAACCAGTTGTGATTGCGCCATTGCCACCTACCCAAAAGGCGTAATAACGAAAGGCAACGACTTTGTTATCGAGTTGACGTTCGACTCCCGCCAGCTCGGACATTTCCACAAAGAGGCGGCGATATACAGCAACGCTTCTGACAAACCGTTTTATCTTACAATGCGCGGCGTGGTAGTCGACCAGCTCAAAGACTTCTCCGGCGTCTACGATTTTATGCTTGGCAGCGTGCGTGCAGAAAAGAACGACATTGAGTTTGACGATGTAAGCCTTGGTGAAATGCCGTCGCAAAAAATACATATCGTCAATAGTGGAACTGAAAGCGTAAGTCCGGTAGTCATGCATTTGCCTAATTATCTTACAGCATCTGTATCTCCGACCAGCATTGCTCCCGGACATGGTGGCGTAGTGACAATCACGCTTAACTCGAACAAGCTGCGCAGTTACGGCCTTACACAATCGTCTGTATATCTCGGCATGTTCCCCGGCGACAAGGTTAGTGACGAAAAGGAAATAACGATTTCAGCTGTATTGCTACCAGAATTCCGAAACATGTCAGAAACACAACTGGCCAACGCGCCGGTAATGAAGCTCTCTACGGAGACTCTTGAACTTGGCGAGTTCGGCGACAAGAGCGACCTCAGCGGCACGATAATTATCGAGAACCAAGGGCGCAGCCGACTTAACATAAGCTCGATGCAGATGTTCACAACAGGACTTAAGGTGCGCCTGAACAAATCAAGACTTGACCCGGGCGAGTCGGCAAAGATGAAAATCACGGCATACAAAAAGCAACTGAAGAACGCGAGAAGCAAACCGCGTGTGCTGATGATAACCAACGACCCCAACAAGTCAAAGGTTGTGATACACGTTAACGTTAAATAAGCAGACAAGGGGACAAGAGACGAGCAGACAGGGAGATTTGCCTTATTGCGTGGGATGTAGATATTTATGGAGTTGAATCCCCTTGTCTGTCCGTCAACCCGTTAATTGTCAACTAAAAATACAAAGATATGTTACATCCGGAAAACAGCGAAAAATACAAAGGCCTGACCGTCAATTCAGGGGTAGAACAGCCCTCAATAGTAAACCCATACCTAAAGCGGGGGCGGTTCAAGCGGCGCGAGCTGTCGGTGGGCGACATGGTTGAAGGCATATTGAAGGGCAACGTAACCATCCTGAGCCAGGCAGTGACACTAATAGAAAGCGTCAATCCCGACCACCAGGCTAAGGCGCAGGAGGTCATTGAGAAGTGTCTGCCATACAGCGGCAACTCATTGCGCATTGGCATCAGCGGCGTGCCGGGCGCGGGAAAGAGTACGTCGATAGACCAGTTCGGCCTGCATGTGCTCGACCGTACGGGCGGAAAGCTTGCCGTGCTGGCAATAGACCCAAGCTCTGAACGCTCTAAAGGCAGCATACTGGGCGACAAGACACGAATGGAGAAGCTGTCCGTGCGCGAGGATGCCTTCATCCGTCCCAGTCCTACGGCAGGCTCGCTGGGCGGCGTGGCACGCAAGACGCGCGAGACGATAATACTGTGTGAGGCAGCGGGTTACGACAAGATATTCGTCGAGACGGTAGGCGTAGGACAGAGCGAGACGGCATGCCACTCGATGGTTGACTTCTTCCTGCTGATCCAGCTTGCAGGCACCGGCGACGAGCTTCAGGGCATTAAGCGCGGCATTATGGAAATAGCCGACGGCATTGTAATAAACAAATGCGACGGAGAGAACGTGGACAAATGCCACCTGGCGGCACGTAATTTCCGCAACGCGCTGCACTTCTTCCCCGCTCCGGACAGCGGATGGCAACCCAAGGTGTTATGTTACAGCGGCTTTTACGGGCTCGGAATAAAGGAGATTTGGGACATGGTATACGAGTATGTCGACTTTGTAAAAGGTAACGGATACTTCGCTTACCGCCGCAATGAGCAAAGCAAATACTGGATGTACGAAACCATCAACGAACACCTGCGCGACAGTTTCTACAACAACAACGAAATCCAGAAACGGCTCGCCGAGGCCGAACGTGCCGTACTTGCAGGCGAACGGACAAGCTTCACGGCGGCCAACGAGCTGCTGGAGGTATATTTTAGCAGAAAGTAGTTAAAGGAGTTATAGTAGTTAAAGTAGTCAAAGGCAAATGTCCTGACGCTTTACACTGCTATAACAAAGGCTTATTAACAAGAAGTAGTTAAAGGAGTTAGAGGAGTTAAAGTAGTTAAAGACAAATGTCTTGACGCTTTGCACTGCTATAACAAAGGCTTATTAACAAGAAAAACTAAAGTAATTTGAGGAGTTAAAGTTGTCAAAGGCAATAGCGAAACAGCTTTAACTCCTTTATTCACAAAAACGAACAATCATGCAAATCGAGATAGATAACGGCAGCGGTTTCTGCTTTGGAGTGACGACGGCAATACGCAAGGCCGAAGAAGAGCTTGCCGCCGGCACACGGCTTTACTGCCTTGGCGACATCGTACATAACGGCATGGAGTGTGAACGGCTAAGACGCATGGGCCTGGTAACCATCAACCACGACGAGATGAGCCGCCTGCACGGCGTGAAAGTGCTGCTGCGCGCCCACGGCGAACCGCCCGAGACATACGAAATGGCGCGCCATAACAACATCGAGATTATCGACGCCACGTGTCCCGTGGTACTGCAACTGCAACGCCGCATCAAGCAGAAATACGACTCCAACCCCGACGCACAGATTGTGATTTTCGGCAAACCCGGCCACGCCGAGGTGCTCGGACTGGTGGGCCAGACAAACGGACGAGCCATCGTTGTGGCCGACCTTGACGGCGTTAAGTCGCTCGACTTCACGCGGGACATCTTCCTTTACTCGCAGACGACTAAGTCGCTCGACGAGTTCCACCGCATAATAGACTACATCCAGCAGCACATCGCGCCCGAGGCTACGTTCAAGAGCTTTGACACGATATGCCGACAGGTGGCCAACCGCATGCCCAACATCAGTTCGTTCGCCCGCCGCCATGACCTCATCCTCTTCGTTTGCGGACGCAAGAGCAGCAACGGACGAGTGTTGTTCAACGAGTGCAAGAGCGTAAACCCTAACAGCCACCTAATCGAAGGGCCTGACGAGATAGACCCGTCATGGCTCAAAGGGGTAGACACCGTGGGTATATGCGGCGCCACGAGCACGCCGAAATGGCTCATGGAAGAGTGCCTTGAGAGAATTAAGAGTTAAGAATTAAGAGTTAATGCCGGAGAACTGAAAGTCAGCGTTAAACTAATTAAAAAAACGTGCCTTGAAGCGATAGAAAACCTCTGTTGCGGCAAGGCATGCTTTCGTTTGTTTTCCAATTGACGGTCTTTTGCGTTCCGAAAGGCCGTCTTTCAGGCGCTAAAAGGCCGTCTTTCGTACGACGAAAGACGGCCTTTTACAATGCATTGAATACCAAGACGTTACGCAACGGGATTTATGCCTTATGCCATCAGCACCTTTTCCGTGGTTTCATAGCCTCCCTAAAGAGATGACGTACGGCCGCTACGGGGTGGTAAATTATCATCCTCGGACCGGCGTAGCGCATTATTTCGCGTATCCGCTGACGCATGTCCGGGCGGTAGCAGTGGGTGGGACATTGCTTGCACGTAGGCTTGCCGTCACCATAACGGCACTTCGATAGGCGTTCGCCGGCATACCTTAATACCTCACGACAGCCGTCACACAGCTGCCTGTTGCCCTCCTTGCGACGGCAGTACAGGCGAACCATCAGCTCAACGGTGCGTTTCTCCTCATCAACCCTGCCGCCCATTGCCTATTGCTTGAACGTTATCCGGCAGTTGTCAAGGCTCTCGATGACGGCCAGCGACTCAACCCTGAAGCCCATGTCCCTGAGCATTTTACCGCCATGCTGAAACTCTTTCTCTATGATGAAGCCCATGCCTGCAAGCTCTGCGCCGGCCTGACGGGCCAGGTCTGCTATGCCTTTGGCGGCATTTCCGTTGGCAAGAAAGTCATCGATGAACAGCAGGCGGTCGCCCGGACATACAAACTCGCCGCTTACGCAGATGTCATACGTGCGGCGCTTGGTAAACGAATATACCTCGGTAGAGAGCATGCCCTCCATCGTAACGGGCTTTTTCTTCTTGGCGAAAACCACGGGCAGCCCCATCACATACCCGGTCATGATGGCCGGCGCAATGCCGCTGGCCTCGATAGTGATGATTTTATCCGCTCCCGCCGACGCGAAACGGCGGGCAAACTCGTCGGCAACCCGTTTCATAAGAACAGGGTCCATCTGGTGGTTTATAAAGCTGTCGACCTTCAATATTCCGCCCTCAAGGCACTTGCCGTCCTTGAGTATCCGTTCTTTTAGTGCTTCCATATAGTTGTTTTAAGTGCAAAAATAGTGAAAGGCGAGCGCAATGGAAAGAAAAAAACGAAGTTTTTTGACATTCCATTGCCGAGCCGCATCCTATATTCATGAAACAAATATAAGAAAAACCGTGGTACGGACAAAATAACATCCTGCACACACGGTTTTTTCACTCTGTATTTTCAGCCTTCGGCACGGCCCCGATATGGCCTGCTGATTATTTTATACGCTCCTCCCTCAGGAACTTTCCGAAACGGTCGTGATAACCGTTGAACACGTTGATGTCCACATCGCCGTGTATCCCGCTGACGCGACCGTCAGGACAAAGCTGCCAGAACACGAGCCTCACCTCGGGCTTATACTCGCCGTAACGGGCTATCCACACGAGATAGTCGCGCATGATGTCGGGAGCCGACGGCAGGTATTTGTTTACGAACTGCTGGCTTACGTAGAGTATAGGGCGTACCCCCGTGCGCCTGTGTACTATGTTCAGCCATGTGCGTATGCGGCTGAACATGGCGTTGACTCCGCCCATCTTCCTTATCTGCGACGGCGTAGGCTCGACGTCAAGCACCGGAGGGAAGTCGCCTTTGGCGAAACGCGAGTGGCGCAGGAAGTAGTTGGCCTGTCTCGTTGCGCTTGATGTAGGCGAGAAAAAGTGGTAAGCACCGCACGGAATACCGTAGCGGCGGGCCTGCCGGTAGTCTGAAAGGTAATAAGGATTACGCACCGACGCGCCTTCAGTAGACTTTATGTAGACGAACGATACGGGATAGTCAACCGTTCCGCTAACCTTTTTGCGGCTGATGTTTCCAAGGTGGGTAATGCGCAGTTTGCGCCAGTTGATGGCATATTTCTTGCGCCCCCGTCCGTGCTGGTAGCGTGATATGTCAATGCCGTAGATACGTTCGGCGGTATAGGTCATACGCTCTCCGCGGTACTTGCCTGCATTCCATTCACCAACTTTCACCTTGCCGTCGGCCCCTACTCCACATCCGAAACCGTCAGGAGCGCCCCCGGCCCATGCTCCGTCATAGTAGCTGCCGTCATAACCCCGGTATATTCCGTGTCCGCCCGGGGCATAACAAGAGTCAAGTTCGCCACGGTAAGTGCCAAGAGTGTCGGTAATAATGCCCCTGACGACCGTGTCGGCACGCCACAAGGCGGTAACCTTTCGCCCTGTGCTGTCGGTCGTCGTACCATAGCCGCAGCGCTTGCCCATGCTCCATTGACCGCTGTAGACGGTACGTCCGTTTACGGACAGCACACCGTAGCCGTCAGGCTGCGCGCCCGAGAGAGTTCCGCGATAGACTGTATCACCGCGCACTATCGTACCGCTGTCGGCCGGTGTACGCCTTCCGCACGCCGACAAGAGTAGCAGGACTATGATTATGGATGTAATAACGGATTTGTTCATTTCAACAATTCTTTCAGACCGAAACCGAAAACAGACGGTTTCACTATCCTTCCGTCTACGTTTATACCCGCCAGGCGGCCTCCTGAAGTAAAGACCAAAGCCCCGTCGGGCGCCAGCAACGGCGGCACGTCATGCCGGCCTGCGGACTCAACCGCTCCGCCAAACGTGGCCGGAGAGCCTTTTGCGGGGTCATACTTGTAGGCGGTGCAACCAGGTTCCGCAGCTATTACCACGCTGTCACCAGCCTCAGGCGACGGTAACAGCCATTGGTGGAGATATACTGCGCGGGCGCCGTCTGGCATTGACCGGTCGACGGTTTGCAGCAAGCGGAAAGGCGAGGTATGGCGTGAAGTCACGATGTTGCAGGCCTTACGCGACATACGTCCTGCCGTATCGGGTGTAAGCAATGCGTATTCAGTTACGAGTTTTACCTCAAGTCGCTTGTCTGCCGACAACGCGTTAAGGTGTGAAAGCATTTTTACCGTTCTGTCACGCTGCGCTTTCACACGCGCCGAATATTCCGCCATAACGTTATATCCGTCATCATTCACGTTGTGCACTTTCATGTAATAGTCGATTTCCTCCGACTGTCGCTCCAGCAACCTTATCTTTACGGCCAGTCGGTCGGCAGTAGCTTTTAAGATATACGGCAACCGCCCGTTCGCCTGTAACACGCGCCTCTCGGCGACACTGTCGTCATTAGCGATGAGCAACAGCCCCCCGCACGAAGCTATAAACGGATATTTGTTTACCCAACTTGCGCATAAGTAACGGCGCGTGGTCACGGTAGAGTCGGCAGACAAGGCCAGTTCTTGTGGCTGCAGACTGTCGCTAAAACTCTTGAATGCCATCACAGGCTTGCCTCCAAGCCTTAGTTCATAATGCGATATGCCTTCCACCAAAGCCACGCTCCGCTCCATCCGCTCCGTCGAGGCAGGCAGAAACGTGGCTCCGTATATAACAAATACAATCGCCGCCAAGGCTATCGGCAGCGATTGTAGTATCAAGCGAGAGACAGGCTTACCGTCAATCAATCTCTTCATCGGCTTCATATCCGCCCATCTCGCGTATCGCGTTCTTCAATATCGTGTACTGCTGGAACAGGTCATGCACCGGTTCGTGACCGTCATCATGCATCGGACTCTTAAGATAGAACGACAACCATGTCTGCATTCCGCTCCTGCCGGCACGCAGGGCAAGGTCGCCCAACAGGGCAAGGTCGAGCAACAGCGGAGCCGCGAGTATCGAGTCTTTGCACAGGAAGTCAACTTTTATCTGCATGGGGTAACCCATCCATCCGAAAATGTCAATGTTATCCCATCCTTCCTTGTCGTCGTTGCGAGGCGGATAATAGTTGATACGTACCTTGTGGAAAATGTCTCCGTAAAGGTCAGGATACTCGTCTTTCTTCAAAATGGTGTCTATAACGCCGAGCTTGCTTACCTCCTTTGTCTTGAAATTCTCCGGAACGTCAAGCACAAGGCCGTCACGGTTGCCCAGAATGTTGGTAGAGAACCATCCGTTTACACCCAACATACGGGTACGGAACGCAGCAGACAGTACGGTCTTCATCATTGTCTGGCCGGTCTTGAAATCCTTTCCGGCAATAGGAGTGCCTGTTTTCTCCGCATATTGCCACATCGCCGGAATGTCGATACATGTGTTCGGCGCACCCATTATGAACGGTGCGCCCTCAGACATAGCAGCGTACGCGTAGCACATTGACGGCGCGATATGCTTTCGGTCGTCGGCTTTCATCGCAGTCTCGAAAGCATCCAGACTACCGTGTACCTCTTCGTCACGGGGAATATATATTTCGGTTGAAGCAGCCCAGATGACAACTACACGGCTGCATCCGTGCTCCTGCTTGAAACGGCGGATGTCCTCACGCACCTGTTCCATAAGCTCCCAACGCGAGAGTGAGGTGTCCTTGGTCCATGTTCCGTCAATGGCCTTAACGTAATCTTGGTCGTAAACACCCTTCATCGGTACTATTTTCTCAAGCTCTCCCTTAACGGGATAGATATCCCTGTCCCTCAACACCTCGGCATGCATGGCGCTTTCAAACGCATTATCCGGCAGAATGTCCCATGCTCCGAATACCAAGTCGTCAAGTGAAGGCATTGAAACAATCTCTGAAACGTGCTTATATTGTGCATCGTTACCCCTTCCTACGCGGATTTTAGCCATCTGGGTAATCGAGCCTACGGGTTTACCCATCCCCTTACGAATCATAAGTGTACCTGCAATGAATGTCGAGCTAACAGCTCCAAGACCGACGCATAAAATACCGAGCTTACCCTCGGCAGGCCTTATTTTGTTCTGTTCCATTTTTATATTGGTGTTTATAACATCTCTATATCTTTATCCAGATAAAACCGACACAGGCAAACCGTGTCATAACTAATTACAGTTTCAAAGTGCGAAAGTACAAAAAACATTCATTATGGCACTCCATTTTATGCTTTTTATTCTCTTTTTTGTATTAAAAGAACCTTTCACGGACATAATATTACTGGTTTTATGATATTTCTTTTGTATTTTTGTTGCGCAAATAGAAACAACAAACTAAAAAATATCATGGCAAAATTTGATTTCGACGAAATTGTCAACCGCCGTGGCACAGGCAGTGAGAAATGGGATGGAGACGCAACGGCCGACCTACTGCCGATGTGGGTTGCCGATATGGACTTCCGTACTTCACCAGCCATTATAGAGGCTTTACGCAAGAGAGTTGACCACGGAATATTCGGTTACGAGCATGTTTCCGACGGGTATTATGACGCCCTTATCAACTGGTTTGACCGCCGCCACGGCTGGCGTATGCGGCGCGAATGGATTATATACACCACCGGAGTAGTCCCTGCCGTGTCGGCAGTCATCAAGGCGATGACCTCACCCGGCGACAAGGTTCTTGTGCAGACACCGGTCTACAACTGTTTCTTCTCATCAATAAGGAACAACGGCTGCGTAATGGAAGACAACAAACTGGTGTACCATGACGGCACTTATACCGTTGACTTCGACGACTTCGAGCGTAAGGCTTCAGACCCGGCAGTCAAGGTTTTCCTTCTCTGCAACCCGCACAACCCTGCCGGACGGGCATGGACTCCTGACGAACTGAAGCGAATGGGAGACATTTGCGTGAAGCACGGGGTGTTCGTATTGTCTGACGAAATACACTGCGACATCGTCATGCCTGGCTATAAATACACTCCATTCGCATCACTTTCGGACGAGTTTTTACAGCATTCCGCAACATGTACGGCACCTACCAAGACTTTCAATATTGCGGGACTGCAAATAGCTAACATAACCGTTGCCGACAAAGATGCCCGCCAACGTGTAGACAGAGCTATCAACATCAATGAAGTTTGCGACGTCGGCCCAATTGGGGTGACGGCATTGCAGGCGGCATACAATCACGGAGAGGAATGGCTTGAAGAACTTTTGGAATACCTGCACGGCAATTACGAGTGCCTGAAAGAGTTTTTCTCTGAAAATATGCCGCAGCTAACGGTTACAAAACTTGAGGCGACATATCTTGTATGGGTTGACTGCTCGGTTCTCGGTAAACCGTCAACCACAATCGTTGAGGAACTGAAAGAGCAAAAGAAACTATGGCTTAACGACGGGGAAATGTACGGAGAGAAGGATAACCCGTTTGTCCGTATCAACATAGCATGTCCCCGAAGCGTAATACTTAAAGGGCTTCAACTGTTTGCGGATTATGTAAACGGGAAGTAATTTTTAATGCAAAAAGGGTTTTAACAGGAGTTAAGGAGTCAAGAAGCTAAGGAGTTAAGACATTACTTTCGCCGTCAACATAAATACCATCAACAAGCAAGACATATGTCTTAACTCCTTAACTTCTTGACTCCTTAACTCCTGTTTAAGCTCCTTCTAACTACTTTAACCACTCAAAAAAAGAAACTACAGTAGCTTTGGCAACTGATATAAGTGCATTGAGTTGCTTCCCTTGATAAGTATGCAACGGCCTTCCGGACGATGGGCTGCAATTGCCTGCTTAACCTCTTCTACGTCATTAAACTTCCGGAAGGGGCAGACTGTTTTCCCGAACTCCTTTCCTACAAGCCATACTTCGTCCAGACCTGAATCTTTCAGAAAGTCAACCACCTTCTGATGTTCCTCATTGCTTACCGCACCGAGTTCTCCCATATCACCCAATATGGCCATTTTGTTGTCGGCCTTCATATCCCTGAAGTTTGTAAGCGCAGCATTCATACTGGTTGGATTGGCGTTATACGCATCGATTATAAGGCTGTTGTGTGCGGTAACCTCCAGTTCGGAGCGGTTGTTCTTGGGTACATACGTTGCCAAGGCATGGTCCACCTGTTCAGGCTTAACCTCGAAATAAAGTCCTACACAAGCGGCAGCAAGCATGTTCATTATATTATAGCTGCCTATGATATGCGTACTTACATTATGCCAAGGGCCATCCTCATGGCGCCAACGGAAGTTCAGATACGGGTCGCATACGGTTACCTCGCCATTAACTTCGGCATCAGCCACGTCTGAAATGCCATACTTTATTCTAACCAACGAACCTGCAATCTCACTCAATATAGGGTCACCACTGTTTATGAAGACCTTGCCTCCATGGTCACGCAGATAATCGTACAACTCGCCTTTGGTACGTATCACGCCCTCAAACGAGCCGAAACCGGCTAAATGCGCCTTGCCGACATTGGTTATCAGGCCGTAGTCAGGCTCGACGATGTTCACCAGTGTCTTGATTTCACCGGGATGGTTTGCCCCCATCTCGATAACAGCCATCTCGTGCTCAGGCTTGAGGCGCAGCAATGTTTTCGGCACACCGATATGATTATTGAAGTTTCCCTCGGTATAAAGAACATTGTATTTTTCGCCCAATACGGCAGCAAGCAGCTCCTTGGTTGTCGTCTTGCCGTTGGTGCCGGTAACCCCGACGATTCTCGTCCCGAGCTTACGGCGGTGGTAGTTGGCAAGCTGTTGCAAGGCGGAAAGACAGTCGTCTACAACTATATATCGGCTGTCACCGGTCTCGGCAACTTCCTTTTCGTCTACCACGGCATACGCACAACCCTGTTCAAGCGCTTTACCCGCGAAAGCATTACCGTTAAACGAAGCTCCCTTAAGAGCAAAGAAAATTGATCCTTCTGGGCATTCACGACTGTCGGTAGTAACGGTCGGATGCTCCAAGAAAATTTTGTAAAGTCCTGATATATCCATTATAGTACTTTTATTGCACGGCAAAGATAGTGCAAGACGAGCGAAATGCAAAATTTAAAGGTGAGAAAGTGAGAAGGTGAGGAGGTGAGAAGCGCGTTCAGCGGATATAATAATTTATCCTTTCCCACATTTTTATATTCTCACCTCCTCACCTTCTCACTTTCTCACCTTTAAATTTTGTTAAACAGCCGACTTCTTTCCTGGATTTCAGATTCATTTCAGAAAGGTTCATAATCTTTGCAACAGAAAAAACAGATAACATGAACAATAACCCTAAAAAACGAAAGATTATGAAACGAATCATCCAAACCGCAGTAGTGGCATTAGTTTGCCTGGTAGCATTCCAACTCAACGCTGTAGCCGATAACGACAAGCCCATCAACGTAACTCAACTGCCCGCAACGGCACAGCAAGTGCTCAAAAAATATTTCCCATCAAAAAAGGTGGCACTGGCAAAGCAGGAGACAGGCCTGTTCGACAAGGCTTACGACGTAGTGTTCAACAACGGTGAGAAGGTGGAGTTCGACCGCCGAGGCAACTGGACAGAGATAGACTGCAAGTCGTCTTCCGTACCCGCAGGCCTTGTACCCGCAAAAATATCTCAGTACGTTAAGTCAACCTATCCCGGAACGAAAATTCTCCAGATAGAGAAAGACGACAACCAATATGAGGTGAAACTGTCCAACAGGCTGGAGATAACCTTCAACAAGAACTTCCAGGTAGTCGACATCGACTGATGCGCCTACGGCCTGAAGGTCACGCAACGGGCAGGCAGGGCTACGGCCCGGCCTGCTTGCAACGGATAAGCTGCCGGGGCGCGCTGTGTCCGGCTGCAATGCCGACAAGCAGAAAACGCCATACATAACGATAACACCAAACTATATGTACCGTATCATTACCGCCATAATAACCATGCTGGCGCTTGCCGTGCCGCTTAAGGCCGCCCCCGTCACCGGAGGTGAGAAGGCCATAAGCGAAGGGCAGTTGCCCGCGGCTGCCCGCCAGACCATCAGCACCCACTTCGCCGGGCGCAAGATAGCCCTGGCCAAGATGGAGACCGAGCTGTTCAGCAAGACTTACAGCGTAATCTTCACCAACGGCGAGAAGATTGAGTTTGACGGGCATGGGCGCTGGACGGAGATAAAATGCAAGCGTACGGCCGTGCCCGCTACGCTCATACCGCCGCAGATAACCCGATACATAAGGGCGAACTACCCCGAATGCAAGATTCTCGAAATAGAGAAAGACGACGGCGAGACGGAGGTGACACTGTCTAACCACATCGAAGTGACGTTCAACCAAAGGTACGAGGTCATCGACATAGAATGAGCGCGGAAACCGCCGCGCCGGCAATATACATAAACTGAATGATTTGACAACGAGAGGGACTGCCACGTCCGGCTGATGCATGCCGGAGGGCAGTCCCTCTTTTCTTTTGCGCACCCGCACCTTACTGACGGGACGCGAAGGCACTTTGCCGGTTGGGGAAGTGCCTTTTTACTTTATACATCCATAACCTATAATATCATCATATAAGAGAAATGACTACTATCAAAATCAAGATTACTCCTGAAATGATACCCAACGACCTTGAGGGAATCGTCATCGAGATTGACGGCAACGGCACCGCTAACACCAAAAGGCCGACCGCCGAGCGCAACCCACGGGTATTCGCCTACATGTACGGCCTGGCACGCAGGCTGGAGCGCGACGGTAGGCACGGCACGGCCGACAACTACAGGTGCGCCACGGCGGCGCTGAGGAAGTTCTGCCGCGGCAATACTTCTATCAGGTTCAGCCAACTCGACACGGCGCTCATGGCCCGCTTCGAAGACGCACTGCGTCGACAGGGCCTCAAGCGTACAACAGTGTCGTTCTACATGAGCACGTTGAAGGCCATGTACAACAAGGCCGTAAGGGATGGAGCCACGACCGACCGCGAGCCGTTCAAGAACTCATGCACCACAGTAGGCACCACGCCGAAGCGGGCCATACCGCTGCGGCAGATACGGCAGATCAGCCGGATGTACGTAAGGACAAGGCAGATGGCGCTGGCGCGCGACATGTTCATGTTCAGCCTGTACACCCGCGGCATGCCGTTCGTCGACATGGCGTACCTAAAGAAAAGCGACCTCAGGAACGGTGTGCTAACCTACCGCAGGAAGAAGACGGGCCAGCCGCTCGCCGTAAAGTGGGAGCAGTGCATGCAGGACATCGTCGACTCCTATCCCACGGGCGACAGCTCATTCCTGCTGCCGATAATATCCGACCCCACTGCCGACCTGCGCAGGCAGTACAAAAACCGCCAGCGCTATATCAACAGCCAGCTGGCCAAGATTGGCGCACGCCTGCACCTCAGCACGAAACTCACCATGTACGTGGCCCGCCACTCATGGGCAAGCCTGGCGAAGGACATGGGCGTGCCCATCGGCGTCATCAGCGAGGCGTTGGGCCACACCTCCGTCAAGACCACTAAGATATACCTCAAGGCCATCGATCCTGCCGTAATCGACAGGGCGAACCACATGCTGCTGACAAACATGAACTCCTGCTACTGACGCACGGCAGCCTTATGGATTACGATAGGCCGTCAACCTCACGCTAAAAGGCCGCCTTTTACCTTCTAAAAGGCCATCTTCCAGACGCCAAAAGGCCGTCTTTCGCAACGCGAAATACGGCTTTTCATAAACCCGCTGACTATCAGCACGTTATCCGGCGGCCGCCATACGGCAGGCGGCGTGACAAAAAAGGCGCGGAAGACAACATGCCTTCCGCGCCATGATAAAGAAGTTATTTTCCGCGCACACGGGCCTCACGGCCGGTAATGCGCTACATTCCCCCTGCGGCTCGTTGCCAGCCGGTAACCGCAGCGATAACGCCGCGGCCAGAGGGAAAGGAGAAGACAACGGACTTTCGCAAGCCCGGGCTAAGCCGTCTTCTCCTACCTGCAATCGACTAATTGGATATAATGCAGATGGATACACGGTTCATGTCGTTCTCGGCAAACGGCTGTACGGTGTCGCCCTTGTGCGATACACGCACGCGCGAGACGTCAATGCCACAGTCGCCGACAAGTATCCGTTTCACGGCTTCGGCCCTCTTGGCCGACAGGCGTTCGTTAATCGACGGTGTACCTGTGCCTGCGTCGGCATAACCGGTAATCTCCACAACTGCATCGTTATGATTGTTTAAATATAGAGCCAGTTCCTTAATCTTGGCCATCTCGGCATCAGTTACTTCGCTCGAGTTGATTTTGAAGAACACGTCGCGGCGCATACCCTTATCCACTGGCTTCGGCTCGGGTTTTGGCTCAGGCCTTGGCTCGGGCTTCTGCTCCACTACCGGTGCCGGAACGGCCACCGGCTCGACAGGCTCGGGCGCCGGCTTACGCGTCTTGCCCAGGCGAATCGTAATGCCGGCCATTACGTTGAAGTACCAGTCGGCATTGCCCGCCTTCTTCGAGTTGTAATGGTCTGTCAGCACGTTGGCGCTACCCTCTATGCCGAGGCTTACGCGCTCACTCACACGGAAGTCAAGGTCCAGTCCGCCACGGCCTACCGCACGCACCTTCGTGCCTGTCCAGTTGTAGCGCATGTCGTAACCAGCTGCAGCCAGGTCGTTTGCCTCGCCGTTGCCAAAACCGACATTCGCCCCTCCTCCAACAAAGGCGCTGACATTGAACACACGGTCGGGATTATACCCGAAGATGGCGTTCGACAGGTTGAACATCACGTCGACAGCCGGTGCCACGTAATTATATTTATAGGTAGTGTTGGTAGCTACGCCGTCCAACATGTACCCGTTAAAGCCGCCCTTGCTCTGCCAAGCGCCGACGGAAAGGCGCGCAGCCAGCCACGGAGTGAACTGGTAACCGCCCGCAATCTGCACCGTAGGCGACAGCAAGTCGCCGAACGAGGCCTCGCCAAGCGTGTACTGCATACCGCCGTGGGCGCTTACAAACCAATGACCGTTAAACTCGCTGCCGTCAGGAGCCGTCTGCGCCGTAGCCCCCAAAGTGGCTGTGGCAAGCAGCGCAACCAATAAAACCTTGATTTTCTTCATGTCCTCAAATATTTAAATTCAGTTCTTTATCCCGCTTTGTCCGCCATTATTCGTATTAGAGTCGTACATCGTGAGATACCATTGACCCTTCACCCGCATGGGCTTGATGAAGAACGACGTAGTGTTGGGTCTCGGATCGCCCGGCTTCTTCTCGAAAAACTCGACTGTGTACTTTACCTGGCTGTCCGTCTCGGTATTGAAGATAATGCTCTCGATCTTGTAGTTCAGCACGGGAAACGTCCTGAACACCACCTTCTGACGCTCCACGAGAGAGTCTGGCAAAGGTACAACCTGCCTGTCGGCGTCTAGGAAATAAAGCATAGACACGGCCTTGTCGATGTCATTGGCCTTAAGCGACTCAAGGAAACTCTTTGTCAGCTCGAACACCTGAGCGGTGTCCCTCTGCTCCAAAGTCATCATAGGCCGCCTTGAATGGTCCTCTGTCTTCTTCTCCTTTCCGGAGCACCCGGCAAGGCATACGGCAAGAACCAAAGCAAGACAAGAGTAATGCAACAAACGCATAGTTAGCTAATTATAGAGTGATTGTAACGTTAAAAAGAGGTACGCCGTAACGACGTACCTCCTCTTTCTTGATTAGCGATATTAGCGGCGGGCAGCACGGTTAGCCTGTGTAGGCTGTACTGTGATGTCAACGTATGCCGTCGTAATCTTGCCCCAATCGTAAGTGATCGTGAGCGGAACGCGGATCTGGAACGTTGCGGTTACCGAACCGTTGTTACCGTAGTACAGGTAACCGAAGTCCTTGCCACCGTAATTAGATGTAGCTCCTGTCGGTTTGTACTCGAATGAAACTGCGTCCGTTACGTCGCTGAGCAGTGTCTGGCCGAGAGTTCCGCCGTTGAGGGTTGTTGTAATACCGTCAACGTCAGCCGCAATTGCGGTTACACCGTAATAGTCAACCCATGTCGGGCTCTCCCACAAGTCACGCCAGTCGAGGAAGTCAACAAGCTCGTCCATATCCTTCTTGTTACCACCAGTAACAGCGTCAGTGAACGTTACGGCGTCAGCGCCGGTTACGTCGAGCGGACGGAGGAACTTGATATCGAACGTGTTGTTAGCTATCGGCAGCTCCATGTCACAGCCGTTTACTGCATAAATACCAACTGTTGCGGTAACAGTCTTAGCGATATCTGTGTGTGAAACAGCGTTCAAGAGGTCTTCAGCGAAGCCCGGTGTATTATCTACTCCTTGCAACTTCTGGTACTGTACAACGCTATTGATACCTTGCTTTGACGTTACATCGTCGAATTCAACACCCAGCTTTGCAACAGCCTCACGTCTTCCATTGTAGTTAGCGTAAAGAGTCTGGCCGTCATTAGATACAGTCATCGTGTACTTGGTGCCTGACTGGCCGGTCTGTGTAGCGTAAGCGTCGCTGATGATGAACCTGAATGTATAGTCAAGACCTGTCTTGAACGCGTCGCTTCCGGTTACAGACAAAGTGATGTCATTGCCAACGAAGGTAGCGAGAATGTCCTGGCTGAACTCGTCATCTGCGTTCGGCTGGCCTACAACCTCTACGTTGTTGTGTATCTCGGCATAGCCTGAGCCCATCTGTCCGTTGGTTGCAGCCCAGTTCTCCTTAATCTTGTCTTCGTTGCTCAAAGAAGCAGTCGGAGTAGTGATTACGCCTGTGTGGAACCAAACATATACTTCAGGATTCAGCTTGTTGGTAGGAACAAACTTAACACCAGTCTCGAGATTAACGCCAGACTTATACTCGCCCTTGGCTGCATCCCATACTGCTGCATAGATTTCAGCTGCCGTGATATCCCATGAAAGGACGGTAGTCTCGTGATTCTGGTCATCAACCTTCTCGGTAATTGTTCCGTACTCGGTAGACTGAACGGGCTTACCCTGAGCGTCGTGAGCATAAAGCTGACAATTAGTCTGTGAGCCTGAAATCTTCTCTACAGTATAGTTCTGCTCGAACTCTTCCTTAGACATGTTCAGCTTGCTGAGTACCTGTGCCTCAACCTGTGCCCAAGTCTGTGTGAAGTTGTAGTCAGTGCAGCTCAGGTCATAGCCGTCACCGTTGAAGTCGATATTGATTGCGTCGGCAGGTTCAGCCTCTTTCTCGGTAATGCGGAACTTGATGAAACCTACAGCTACGATGTTGTTGGTAGTCTTGGTTGTGTCAACAAGAGTTACGCGAACCATAGGACGGCGCTCAAGTGTGGACCTATCCTGGTTGCCGGGCTGCGGTTTGCCGTTAGCGTCAACGGTACATGCTATCACGCGGTTGTCCTTCAGATAGATGTGAGCACTCTCAGAGGTCTTGTTGTCACCGGCTGTATAGTGTGACTCGGCGAACTCCCACTTCATGCCGTACTTCGACACGTCATCCATTTCCTGCTCGCTTGCAGCATTGTTACGTACGAAGTGAGCCCTTACAATCTCCATAAGGTCTTCTCCGTCAGCGTCGTTGTAGACGAGCTCGTGGGTATAGTTGTTACTGATAGCCTGCTGAGCGGTGGTATATATGTGGAACAGGTTGTTAGCCGTACATGAAGTATTGCCGTCTTTCTTTGCGTCGGCAATCTTGACATTGGTAATGGTCGACTTGGCAACAGCAGCATAGTCAGAGGTTACTGTTGTGTCCTTGCCGTCCTTATCGTTGAAGTGAGCCTGTACAGCAAGCACGGTAACATGCTCCTTATCGTCCTTAATCTTGCTTGCGTCAAGGTTAAGAGTTACATTGAGCATGCCGTCTTTAGAGTTAAGCCAGCTCTTGTCTACAACGGTAGGATCGCTCTCTGCCGCACGTGTATCGCCCAACTGGATGTATTCCTTATCGCCGGAAACAACGCTCATCGACTGTATCTTGTTAACGTCGAAGTAAGAAGGATTCATGTGATAGCTTGCCACAACATCCGGAGTAAGGCTTGCTGCAGCCGATGCACTGGTCCAAGTCTCACCTGTTGCCAGCGGTTTGTCGGACGGGCTGTCGTTCTTCAATAATACCGGAGTATAGTTGATTGTCGTAGCCTCCATTGCCTCTATACCACCATAGTAGAAGTCAGGAGCGAAAACAAGGCTTGACAATATCCTGTCGACATAAGCCCTCAAGGCGTCGATTTGGCTCTGAAGTCCGTTTACAGTGCTGTTAAGCGCTGCCAAAGCGTCTTCCGCATCGCCCATCAAGCCCTTCAAGGTCTCGACGTCGTCAGAGGTTGTATCGAGCTTATCCTGTATCGCCGAGATTGCGCTCTGGGCGTTGGTCACGGCGGCGATCAGCTCCTCTGCGTTCTCGAAACCGGCGTTCTGGATATCCTCAAGGAAGCCCTGGAGGGCAGCCTGCTGTATCTGAAGGCTTTGCTCAACGACTCCAATCCTGTTCTCAACACCCTCTACACGACCGGTAACAGCAGCCAGTGTCTCCATAGCTTCCTGGATTTCACCGGCGTCAAGATTTGCCAAGGCATCGTTTATTGCATCAATCTGCTCTTGAATACGGTTTTCGGCAGCGATACGCTGAGCGTTAAGCTCGTCAACGTAGCTTTGGTCTGCCTTGCCTTCTATTGCCGCAGCAATACGTCCGTCAAGGTCAGTCGTTACCTGATCGAGCTCGTTTTGCAACTCGGTCAAGGTTCCAGTTAATTCGCTCCGTAAGTTGGTAACGTCATCGCGTACGCCGTTGATGTCGTCATCATAGTCCTTACAAGAAACGAACATGCCCACCGATGCCACCGAAAGTGTCATCAGGAGCAATGCACTAAAAAACTTTCTTTTCATTTGACTAATTGATTTAAATTAAACATACTATACAGTTCATTTTTTGTATTTTGGCGCAATTATCCCTCTTTGTTTAGAAGGTGGATATGTTTTTTGTTAAAATACCCTTATATACCTTATTATATTAGTGCGTTTACGGTGCGTTACGGTGTCGCGCAACGGTGCTTACGGCATGAAGCATAACCATGTTGCAGGCCTTTGCGTTGTCATTTGGCCGCAATACGTCATATACACCAATACCTATCGATTCGCAGGAGGCCGCCTTTTACTTTCCAAAAGGCCATCTTTAGCACGCCAAAAGGCCGTCTTTCGCAATGCGAAAGACGGCCTTTTACAAACCTACTGACTGTCAACATGTTAGCGGAGGCGGACAAGCCGCCTTGGAAAAAGGCTATGTAGCCACGCCTTCAGCCCTCATGCGCCGACGGAAAAGACGGCCTACGGCTGTCCAATACGGCATGCGCTTGAGCGTGCTGCGCACGGGTTGTATGTCCCAAAGCAGGAACACCATGAACACGGCAAGGCACACAATACAGGCCCATCCGCTGATTTGCTTGAGGCTGACCATGAGCGCCTGCATGCCGTCATGCCCCACCCCGCGCGCCATGTTGTCGGCTACCTGATGGCGAAGGCCGAAGCTGAACAGGCCCGAACATACCGTGCCGACCACTCCGTTGCGGATAAGTCCCACCATGGTAAGCCCCATGAAGAAGTGCTGGAACGGCATAAGCTCCTCCAGATAGATGGTAAGCGCGGTGAAGAAGATGGCGTTGCCGAAGGCGCGGCACCACACGGGCAGGTATAACGCCTCGACGTTAAGACCGGGCACGATGATGAAATACATCATCACCTCGTAGCCAAGCAGCGCCGCCATGCCTACGGTGAGCAGTCGGGTGAACTTCTGGCGGAGCACCTTTACCCACAACATGACGAACAGGCAGCCCATTATTACGCCCGCCCACTCCACGAGATTAAGCTCTGTCGTGTCAGTCCAGCCGAAACGGAGCACGCCCGACGTAAACGTATTCTGCACAACCTTGGGCGTAGCTCCTACCAGCTCAACCAGCGCGAAGAGTGCCAGCAGGGGCACGAGCCGCTTGTACCGCCACGCCTCAGGGGCGATGTAGGGATGGCGTATGTGGCGCATGCGTTGTATGGTGAAGTACAACGTGACGGGCAACGACAGCGCCACGACGCGGAAGGGGCGGCCGTCCCACCAGTTGTAGAACTCGCCGTAGTTGAAAAGGAATATTATCTCAACCATCACCGACGACCAAAGCGCGCAGCCGAGCCAGTCAAGACTGACGAGCGGCAGGGGCTTCATGAAGCGGAAGTCGTGCGTAAACGCATAGACAATAAGCGCCACAAGAAGCATGAGCGCGGCCATAAACCAGTGCATGGCGTGCCAGCTCTGGAACACGTAGGTAAGCTCCTCGGTCATCCACGGCGACAAACTCATGTTGCCAAGGACAACGCAGTAAAGCAAAGGGAAGAAAATCGTGAAGTCACGCTTGGCCGTCATCCACAGCTGAATGTTCGACATGCACTCGAAAGTGCCGCAAAGCTTAAAGAATCCGGCCACGTATGACAGCGCGCACAGCAGCGGCAGCGACTCGGTATAGAGGCATAGCACGTTGCAGGCAGCCACTACAAGCGCCGACACCAGCAGCAGGCTGCGGTTGGTAAAGCGGAACTTGAAGCGGAAAAGGAACGGGAACGGCATGTTGACCCCTACCACTCCGCACATCACAATCATAAGTACGTCTTCACGCATAAGGCACGTATCGCCCATGATATGCGGCATTGCGCCAGCATACATGCCGCCCGACAGCTGGAAGGCGAACGCGATAAACAGATATATCCACGGCCGTACGCACCGCGGCACGAAGCCGTTGAACATCGGCATGGCGAATGGTCCGTTAGGAATAGGAGGCATTTCTTTCTCTTTTTAGTGTTTGGGTTAATTAAGAATGAAGAGTTAAGAGTTAAGAAAATATGCTTTTCTTATTCTTCCTATTAGGCTTATCAGGCTCATTGGACTTATTATATAATTATAAGAAAAGCATATTTTCTTAACTCTTAATTCTTAACTCTTAACTCAATAATTCACTTCCGTCTCAACGTTAAGGCCGGCTTTGAGCTTCGCCACATCCTCTGGCTTGTTGCCGATGATGGCGATACGCACAGGCACACGCTGCTCTACCTTGACGAAGTTGCCCGTGGCGTTGTCGGCGGCGACCATGGAATAGGCCGAGCCCGTAGCCGGACTGAGCGACTCAACCTTGCCTTTGTATGTTATTCTAGGCAGTGCATCGGCGGTAAACTCGACGTCGCTGCCAACGGCGATGTGCTTCAGTTGAGTCTCACGATAGTTCGCTATGACCCACACCTGGCCGTCGTCTACTATGCGGGCGAGCATTTGTCCGGGCTGCACAAGCTGTCCAACGTGGATATCCTTACGGCCCATCACACCGTCACACGTGGCCACGATGACCGTATATGACAGGTTCAGGCGCGCCAGGTTGACGGCAGCCTCGGCCACGCTTACGCCCGCCGAGTTCTGGTTCAGGCGCTCGGCTTGCTCCGTCTTGATAAGAGACGTCGACTTGCGGCTGGCCTTTGCCTGTTCATAACGGGCGCGGGCCGCCTCGTAACGGGCCTTCGCGTTGTCATACTGTTGGCGCGTAACGGCGTCCCGGTCGAGCAATGCGGCATAACGGTCGAAGTCCTTTTTAGCGTTGTCCATGTTCACACGGGCCTCCTCTATGCCTGCCGACGCCACGCGCACGTTGCTCGTCGTGGTGTTCATTCCCGCCGTTATGGCAGACGAGCCGGAACGTGAGCCACGATAATTGGCCTCAGCCTGCGCCAGCTGAAGGCGGTATTCGGCGTCCTCGATAATAACAAGCGTATCACCTTTCTTGACATGCTGGTATTCCTCGAAGCGTATTTCCTTGATAAATCCCTGCACTCTTGTGTTGACAGGGGTTATGTGCCGCTGTACCTGAGCGTCGTCAGTGTACTCCACATTGCCCCAATGCACCAGTCTGCTGAGGGCATAAACCACCAGCGCCAGCAGCAAAACAATAATTACTACGTTGTAAATCCTCTTTATAAGTTTCTTGTTATTCACCATATTTAATTAAGAATTAAGAGTTAAAAATTAAGAAAACGTGCAGGAAAAACGGGCAAGATGCAGGGGCGCAACAGGGCTAACAGACGGCAAGTCATTTCTACTTACTCCTCAGCTCCTTACTCCTTCCCTCCTTAAAAACCTATATTTCCCCTGCGATATACTTCATCTTGTAATACGCGAAGACGGTGTTCGCCCGTGCGTTTACCTCCTGCAGTTCGGCGTCGAGCTTTACGTTGGAGGCGTCGAGCATGTCGGTGACGATGGCAAGCTGGGCAAGATAGCGGTCGTTTACCACCCGATAGTTCTGCGATGCCAGCTCTACTCTCTTCTGCCTTGTGCGCAAATCGACGAACGACTGGCGGTAAAGAGTATATGCTTCCTGCATTTTGTTATCGAGCGTTTCGGCCGTTACGGCGTGGCTGTCACGGCTCCGCTGCACCTCGGCACGCGCTCGGCGAACGGCCTTGTTGCTCTTGAACAACGAACTAAGAGAGTATCTTATGCCTATGCCTACAGCCCAGATGTTGAAGTTCTTGTCAATGGGCGGGATGTCATAGGTGAACGGACCACTGAAGTTTTCTGTCGCGAATAGCTCCACTTTGGGGCGCATGTCGCTCTTGGCCATGCGCAACTGCTGCTCGGCAAGCTGTACTCCAAGACCTGAATTGCGTAATACAGGCGACGATACGGCAGCCATCTGCTGCCACTCTTGCTCCGTCTTGGCGTCGGCGGCGTGGCTTACAACGGTCGAGTCAGGTACAATCCGAGTGCCTGAAGACAGTCCGAGGCTGTTGCAAAGCTGGTGGTTGATTACCGCACGAGTGTCTTCCAGCCGACGTAAGCCCAGCTTCAGTTCCTCCATCTGCAGCTCGTAGCGCGTGATGTCGTTCTTAAGCGCCATGCCCTGACCGTGTTTTGCCGTGATGTCGGCTATCAGCCGCTCGGTCAGGGCTATGTTGTCACGGTACACCTTAATGCCGTTGTCGGTCTTGAAGGGGTCAAGATACTGTCCGAGAGCGATGAAGCGCTGTTGCGAACGGCTTAACTCAACGTCGGTCTCGGCCTGCCTGAGCCGCAGTTCGGCCATCTCTACTCCTGCCGAAAGCGCCCCGCCGGTGTACAAAGCCTGGCGTGCCTCAAGGGCAAAGCTGCTGCCAAAGTGCGGACTCGACAGCCCGCGGGCGTTGCCAAGGTCACGGTCGGTCATCAGTACGTTGCCGTTATAGCTCACCGACAGCGACGCATCGATGTCGGGCAGGCGGCGGCTCTTAGCCTCGGCAACGGCATGCGAGGCTGCGTCGACGCCCGTCTTGCGCTCCCGCAACGTCTTGCTGCCGCTCTCGACAAGGTCGAACAGTTCTTCAACGGTAACCACACGGCTTGTCTGGGCTGCCGACGGAAGGGCCGTCAGGGCGGCAAAGACAAGCGCAAAAATAATCTTTCGTTTCATCTGTTATAGCTTTACTTGTTTCTTTTTACCTTATTATATAATGTCATTCACCCTGATATTGTGTCATCCTAAGGCTCCGGCACGGCCAACCGACCAAAACTGACGACACGGCCGTGCGTCTGAAACCGGCTGCAAAGGTACGGCTTTCGTCACATGTCGGCATTGCATAAAATTCGTTAATAATTGGATATTCAGGAACAAAACCTTTTATCTAAGCACATTTTACGCTTATTTTTGCACATAAAAAGAACTGGCAGACTATCAAAACACCGCTACAAATGAAAAAAGACACCATCGGCACCACAGCCGCCGACAACCTAACGGCACGCAATACGGAGACATCGGCCTACCAGACGGCACGGCTCGGCATAAGCAGACTTGACGCACTGAGGGGCGAAGCGGAGGTAATCGACTACGGAGCAATAATACTCTGCACGGCGGGCAGCGCCATAATGACCATCGACTTCAAGGACTGGCGGCTTGAGAAGGACACCGTCATCACGCTGTTTCCAAACGACGTTGTAATGCTTAACGACGTCTCAGAAGACTTTGAGGCGGAGGTTTTGCGTTACGACAAGTCGATGTTGCGCGAGGCAAGCATGCAGATAGAGCAGGCAGTGTACTCGCAACTGCGGCAGGACAGGTGCCGCACGAACAGCAGTTTCGTCACCCGCCTTGTCAAGGGAATATTCCACTTGTTGCGCATATACATGGGCAGTCGGGGCATGACCAACATGGACATGATTGTGCTATACCAGCTAAAGTCGTTCTTCTTAGGCTTTTACGACTATATACGTGAGAACGGAACGGCTACCGACTACCGTGGCACAAGGCGCATGAACGAACTGTTCAACTCGTTCATGGAGAGGCTCGAGGCCGACTGCCGGCGCGCGCACGACGTGGCGTTCTACGCCGACGCGCTGAACATAACGCCCAAATACCTGAACAACATAGTGAAAAGCATAACCCGCCACACCACCAAGGAGATAATAGACAACTACGTAATACTGAAAATAAAGCTGCAACTGAGAAACGGCAAGCACAGCATAAAGCAGCTGGCATGGGACTTCAACTTCAGCGACACGCCGTTTTTCTGCCGTTACTTCAAGCAGCATACGGGCATGACTACGCAGCAGTTCAGAAAGCTCAGAAGCAAAGGCACGGCACAATAAACGGCGATTTATCACCCGGCATGACATCTGGCAAAACGCAAAAGGTGGCTTTTTACCAACCAAAAGGCCATCAATCGCACGCTAAAAGGCGATCTTTCGCAAACCAAAAGACCGCCTTTTGCAACCCCTCTGATTATCAGCGAGTTAGCGGCACGCCGAAAACGGCTGTACCGAAGGCCGTAACCGAGATTGAAAAACGGCGATAGCGGACTTGTTACAATATGATGACCATACGGCGACATACTGCGGAAAATTTCGGTAAAAGGAAGTTTTTACCGTCTTATATTTCAGTATTTGACCGACTTCTACTAACTTTGCACACCGCAAGTAGCCCTGACGAGGGCGACAAAGATAACCCTTTCATCAAAAGAACATATTAAACACGAAGACAAAATGGAGAAATTCAAACTATTGGTTGCTATCGAACCGGTCAACATGTTGCCCGAGGCACAAGAACGGCTGAAGACATACGCCGACGAAGTGAGAATGTACACGGACGTGCCGAAAAGCCCGGCGGAGATTGTTGAGCGCATTGGCGAGGCCGACGCCGTACTGCTGAGTTTCACCTCAAGACTGACCGACGAGATAATGGAGCAGTGCCCCAACCTGAGGTACGTGGGCATGTGCTGCTCGCTCTACTCGCCCGAAAGCGCCAACGTAGACATACGCTACGCCATGAGCAACGGCATTACCGTGACGGGAATACGTGACTATGGCGACGAGGGAGTGATAGAATACGTCGTTAGCGAACTGGTGCGCCGCCTGCACGGGTTCGGTTGCGAGCCGTGGCTGGGCAGCCCGAGCGAGATAACAGGCCTTAAAGTCGGAGTGTTAGGACTGGGTAAGTCGGGCGGAATGATTGCCGACGCGATGGCGTTTCTCGGCGCCGAGGTAAAATACTTCGCACGCAGCGCGAAGCCGTGGGCCGAGGATAAGGGCTACAGTTTCACGCCGCTGGGCGACCTGCTTGAGTGGAGCGACGTTGTGTTCTGCTGCCTCAACCGTAACACCGTGCTGCTGCACGACGAGGAATTTAACCGCCTCGGCAGCCACAAACTGCTGTTCAACACGGGTCTCTCGCCTGCATGGGACGAGGAGCCGATGGCCCGCTGGCTCGACGGCGACAACCATTGCTACTGCGACACGACAGGTGCCGCTGGCGGAGAGCGCTTCCTCAACCATCCTCACATGCACTGCATAGGCGTATCGACAGGGCTTACCCGCCAGGCATACGTACGCCTCGGCAACAAGGTTTGCGCAAATATCGAGGGGTATTTAGTCAACAAATAAGTCGTTTAGTCAACAAGTTGACTAAACTTTAACAGACGAGTTGACAAGTGACAAGCAGACAAGGAGATTTCCCTTAGCAGACAAGGGACAAGCAACAAGCAGACAAGGAGATTTCCCTTGTCTACTAAAAAAGAACTTAGTATTCAGTTTTGTCTTCCTTGGCAGCCCATTCCTCGAAAGCCTTGATGGCTTCGTTTCTCATCATGGCTTCGGCTGGCAGCTTACGGCCGTCGCGCGGCAGTGCAAGTTCGTCGTAAATGAACGAATCATCGAAACCGATTGCCTTGGCGTCGTCTTTCGTATTGGCGTAATATACCTTGTCGATATGCGCCCAATATATCGCGCCGAGGCACATCGGACACGGCTCGCACGACGTGAATATCTCGCAACCAGACAGGTTGAACGTGCCAAGAACCTGCGCCGCACGGCGTATCGCGCTCACTTCGGCATGTGCGGTAGGGTCGTTTTCGGCAGTGACACGGTTGACTCCCGTCGCTATAATCTCGCCGTCGCGCGCTATAACGGCACCGAACGGGCCGCCACCATTGGCGATATTCTCACGTGAAAGCCTGATGGCCTCACGCATAAGCTGGTCGTTTGTCATATATTTTAATTTTAAAAGCAGACAAGTTGACAAGTGACGAGCAGACAAGGAGATTTGCCTTGTTGATAATCAGGCAATTAGAAGCCAAGGGGTAAGGCAAATCTCCTTGTCTGCTCGTCACTTGTCAACTTGTCTGCTTGTTTCTTGTCTGCTAAAACTCAGCGTTCTTCGGTGTTCTTGGGAACGGGATGACGTCACGTATGTTCTGCATACCCGTCACGAAAAGAATGAGCCTCTCGAAACCAAGACCGAAGCCTCCGTGTGGGCAAGAGCCGTATTTGCGGGTATCGAGATACCACCACATGTCCTTCATCGGGATGTTGCGCTCGTTGATTTCGCCCATCAGTTTATCGTAGTTTTCCTCACGGACACTGCCTCCTATAATCTCTCCGATTTGCGGGAAGAGCACGTCCGTACCCTGCACGGTGCGTCCGTCTTCGTTTATCTTCATGTAGAACGCCTTGATGGCCTTCGGGTATCCGGTCATGATAACCGGCTTCTTGAAGTGGTGTTCCACGAGATAACGCTCGTGTTCGCTGGCCAAGTCCATGCCCCATGATACCGGGAACTCAAACTTGTGGCCGGCCTTCACAGCTTCTTCGAGTATGCGTATGCCCTCGGTATACTCCAGACGCACAAACTTCTCGCCGACAACCGACTGCAGGCGGGCAAGCAACGTCTTGTCAATCATCTTGTTGAGGAACTCCAAGTCGTCCTTGCAGTTGTCCAAAGCCCATTGCACACAGTACTTGATAAAGTCCTCCTCGAGGTCCATCAGGTCGTCAAGGTCAATGAAAGCAACCTCCGGCTCAATCATCCAGAACTCCGCAAGGTGGCGCGGAGTGTTTGAGTTCTCTGCACGGAACGTCGGTCCGAACGTATAGATTGCGCCCAAGGCGGTAGCTCCGAGCTCACCTTCAAGCTGTCCGCTGACGGTCAGCGAGGTCTGCTTTCCGAAGAAATCGTCGTCATAAACAATCTTTCCGTCCTTGTCTTTCTTCAGGTCATACAGGTTCTTCGTCGTAACCTGGAACATCTGTCCGGCACCTTCACAATCGCTTGCGGTAATGAGCGGAGTGTGGAAATAGAAGAAACCGTGGTCGTGGAAATACTTATGTATGGCAATGGCCATGTTATGACGTATGCGCATTACTGCCCCAAAGGTGTTGGTACGCAGGCGGAGATGGGCGTACTGGCGCATGTATTCAAAGCTCTGTCCCTTCTTCTGCATAGGATAGTCGCTGCCGCACAGGCCGTAAACCTCAAGCTCACGGCACTGCAACTCAACGCTCTGACCGGCACCCTGGCTCTCAACCAGCTCGCCGTTGACGTTGATACATGCACCGGTTGTTATCTGTTTAAGCGTCGCTTCGTCAAACTTTGACGGGTCAACGACAATCTGGACATTCTTTATCGTAGAACCGTCGTTCAGCGCGATGAAGTCTACCGACTTGCTGCTACGGTGGGTACGCACCCATCCGCGCACGTTGACGATGGCTCCGAAGTCGTTACGCTGAAGCACGTCGACAACTTTTGTTCTCTTGATTTTTTCCATAATTATTTAAGTTCAGGAGTTAAAGGAGTTATAACAGTTATCGCTCACTACGTTCACTAAGGAGTTAAAGACAATTGCTCAACCGTTTTACGACACGGCCTTCACCCCTTATTACTTCTCCTTTAACTTTTAACCTTTTTACTTTTTTACCGTTTTACCTTTACTCGAACGCTCCCATGCGCAGCATGTCGACCTCCTTCTCGGTAAGGAAACGCCAGTCGCCGCGGCGCAGGTTCTTCTTTGTCAGACCGGCGAACTGTACTCGGTCGAGCTTGACAACACGATAACCGAGACTCTCGAAGATACGGCGCACAATACGGTTCTTGCCGCTGTGTATCTCGATTCCTACCTGGCTCTTATCCGTCGGGCTTGCATACTCGATGGCATCGGCATGCACTTCACCATCATCAAGCGTGATGCCAGTGGCTATCTGCTGCATGTCGTGGGCTGTAACGTTCTTGTCCAGAAATACGTGATATATCTTTTTCTTCAGGAATTTCGGGTGAGTCAGCTTGCTGGCAAGGTCGCCGTCATTGGTAAGAAGCAACACACCGGTAGTATTACGGTCAAGACGTCCAACGGGATAGATACGCTCAGGACATGCATCCTTGACCAAGTCCATCACCGTCTTGCGCTGTTGCGGGTCGTCGCTGGTGGTCACGCAATCCTTTGGTTTGTTCAGAAGGACATACACTTTCTTCTCCATCTTGACGGGCTGGTCGTGGAATTTCACCTCGTCGGTACGCAAAACCTTTGTTCCGAGCTCAGTTACAACCTGACCGTTAACCGTAACTACGCCAGCCTGGATAAACTCGTCAGCCTCACGACGACTGCATATTCCGGCGTTGGCGAGGAACTTATTAAGACGAACGGGCACTGTCGGGTCGATGTTTTCCTCCTTATATTCGATGCGTTTCTTCATGCTATACTTTGCATTCGGGTCGTAATCGGCCGTATGCTGACGGTAACCGCCCTGACGGTTGTAGCCGCCCTGGCGCTGCTGACCGTATCCGCCACGCTGCTGGTAACCACGGTTATAGCCGCCCTGACGTGGCTGATAGCCGCCTTCTTGCCCGTTGGCGTTATAGCGCGGACGGAAACCCGTCTGCGGACGCTGGCCATACTGGCTCTGCCGGGGCTGGAAACCACCCTCCTGGTCCTTGTTGTAACGCGGACGATAACCCGTCTGCGGGCGCTGGCCATACTGGCTCTGGCGGGGCTGGTAACCCTCCTCGCCCTCCTTGTTGTAACGTGGACGGTATCCTGCCTGAGGACGTTGCTGATAGCTGCCACGCTGCTGGTAGCCGCCCTGCTGTGGCGCATTGTAGCGTGGGCGGTAAGGCCGCTGGGCGTTACCTGCCGACTGTAGTCCTGAGCCGAAGCCCTCTGGACGGAAACCTCCGTCATCCTTGTTGTAGTTTCTGTTAGGGACATAAGCGCGCTGTACCCTTATCCTGGGTCGCAACGGCTTGTCTCCATTCCGATTGTTAAGGCCTTCTGTCTGCTTGTAGCCCTCACGGCTGCCTTCATTTTGTCCTGCAGACAAACTCTCGTTCTTGTTTTCCAATTCTTCTGACATAATTTTTCTTGTTAATGCCTCACGGCGGTTAGTGTTTTGGGTTTTAAGGTTTTAGGGTTATGGGGTTTTACGGTTGAGGCGGCGTATAGGGCACGTTACGTCCTGCTTGCTGCCTAAGACCTTAAAACCGTGTGACCTCATAACCCCAAAACCGCATATCAAATTCCTGTATAATTATGCGGAGTTATGGCCATAAGCTCTGCTTTCACGGCGTCGCTCACGTTGAGTCCGCTTATAAATTCATGTATTGTCTCTTCCGTCATCTTCTTGTTTGTACGGGTAAGCGCCTTCAACGCCTCGTAGGGATGCGGGTAAGCCTCGCGGCGGAGGATGGTCTGTATAGCTTCGGCCACTACCGCCCACATGTCGTCAAGGTCGGCATTGATCTTCTCCTCGTTGAGGATGAGCTTGCGAAGTCCCTTCAACGTGCTCTGTACAGCTATCATTCCGTGTCCCATTGGCACGCCGATGTTACGCAAGACCGTCGAGTCTGTAAGGTCGCGCTGCAGGCGACTTACGGGCAGTTTTGCCGCAAGGAACTGCAATATCGCGTTAGCAATGCCGAGGTTACCCTCGCTATTCTCGAAGTCGATTGGATTGACCTTGTGCGGCATAGCGCTTGAGCCAACCTCGCCGGCCTTGATTTTCTGCTTGAAGTACTCCATCGAGATATACATCCAGAAGTCACGGTCGAGGTCGATGATGATAGTGTTTATACGGCGCAAGGCGTCGAAGACGGAACCTAAGTTGTCGTAGTTGCTTATCTGGGTGGTCCACTGCTCACGCTCAAGTCCGAGCTTCTCGCTTACGAACTTATTGCCGAACGCGCGCCAGTCATACTCGGGATAAGCCACATGGTGGGCGTTGTAGTTACCCGTTGCGCCACCGAACTTTGCCGTCATCGGGCACGCCTCGAGCTGCCTGAGCTGCTCCTCCAAACGGTATACGAACACCATCACCTCCTTGCCGAGCCGCGTAGGCGAGGCCGGCTGACCGTGAGTCTTGGCCAGCATGGGCACGCTCTTCCACTCCTCGGCATACTCCTTAAGCTGTGCGACAAGCTCCCTCACCAACGGGATGTACACCTCGTGAAGGGCCTCCTTTACCGAAAGAGGCACAGAAGTGTTGTTGATGTCCTGCGAGGTAAGGCCAAAATGGATGAACTCCTTGTACTTGTCGAGTCCGCCAATGGCGTCAAACTGTTCCTTTATGTAGTATTCCACGGCTTTCACGTCGTGGTTTGTAGTTGCCTCGATTTCCTTTACACGAGCCGCCCCAGCCTCATCGAACTTCCCGTAAATATCGCGCAGGCGCGGAGCCAGCCCGAGGTCGAAGTCCTTTAGCTGCGGCAACGGAAGCTCGCATAGAGCTATGAAATATTCGATCTCCACACGTATGCGGTAACGAATGAGCGCATACTCTGAAAAATAGTCGGCAAGAGGTGCCGTCTTTGACCTATATCGCCCATCAATGGGGGATATGGCGGTAAGCAAATCCAAATCCATAAATAATACGTATTACGGCTGCAAAATTAATAATTTAAATCGATTCAGGCATACATATACAGCGGAAATATTAAGCGTTGGAAGCGTTTTTTTAATCCATGTTACGCTAACGGCAACGACATGCAACATCAAGCAGGCGTTTTATTGCCGTTACGTTCGGTTTTTACGCCGTTTTTTTGTATGTTTGCAAGTAGAAAACAAACGATTAAAACACAACATTATGTTAGCAAAACAACTATCCGTGTTCCTCGAGAACAAGTCGGGCCGCCTCAACGAAGTAACCGAAGTACTCGGCAAGGCTGGCGTAAACCTCTCGGCGATGAGCATTGCCGACAACTCCGACTTCGGCATCCTGCGCTGCATCGTGTCTGATCCGGAAAAGGCAAAACGCGCCCTCGAAGAGGCATATTTCACCGTAATAATAAGCGACGTAATCGGTTTTACATGCCCTAACACGAGCGGTGCCCTTGCCGTTGTGCTGAAATACCTGTCGGAACGGGGCGTGTTCATCGAGTACATGTACTCGTTCGCCGCAGGCGACGTAGCCCACGTGGTAATCCGCCCGACCGACCTTGAGAGCTGCGAAAAGATACTTTCAGAGAAGAAAGTTGACCTCATGGCGGCCAACGAGCTGTACCAGCTCTGACGGTCCGCAATCACCCGTTTTCCAAAAGATGGTCTTTCGCGTTCCAAAAGGCCGTCTTTCACAGCTTAAAATGCCGTCTTTTGCGTTGCGAAAGACGGCTGTTCAGAAAATGGCAGTAACCAGTCGCTATACCATCCGGCATATCCTCTTTATATAAAGGGATTTAGGTTACTTTGCCGACTTGCGCCTGTTGCACTCACGGCAGAGCATTTGGCAGTTCTCCTTTACCGTGCGCCCGCCTTCCTTCCACGGCGTAATGTGGTCGCCCTCCATAAATTCATAGTCCATTTCCTTACCGCATATCGCGCACCTGTGCCCCTGCGCCTCCCACACGGCCAGTTTAATGTCGTCGGGAAAGGCGCGGAGGTCAAGCTCGCGCTCGTCGCCCGTCAGCACGTATGGTATTATTCCCTGCTGCCGTTGTATCTCGCTGTCGCGCATAAGCGTGGAAATCTGCCGGGCAAGGGCTGCGGTGTCGAGCGTCTTGTCGTGGAACTTGTCGTAATACAAAGCCCAGTCAAGTCCCTTCATTATCTTCTTAAAGTGTTTCGGGTCGAAATTTGTTATCGCCCAGTTGATGGCGTTCTGGAAGTAAGTCCACAGGTTGTTGGCGTTCGGGGCGTGCTGATGCTCGGCCATGTAGCCTATGATTGTCTGCCGTTTGCCCTCCCTCGTCTCGTGACCGGCCATCCATTCAAGGGCTTTTTTGAGAAAATCCTGCCTGATGGGAGTACCAACTACAAGGTCTTTAGCCAAGCGGTAAGCTCCGCAGTTGGACTTGGAGAAGTGCCGCTTTGCGTCCGACACGAACGGCCCGGCATACACGGCGTTGTTTATCTCCTGCTCGTTCAGCGGCTTGCCGGCTATGTTTATAGTCCTGAACCACTCTAACTTTTCCGACGGCTCGCCCTCGCAGACGTAGACAGTCAGCCGGTAGTCAAGGATTTTCCGCTGAATGTCCTTGGGCTGGTTGAAGAAATTTTTGAACTCGTAAGAGAACTTTCCGGCAACATATTCACACAAGGAGAGCGTGCGCTGCTGGCCGTCCATCACCTCATACGGGCATTCGGCATCGTCGCCACGCTTCACCCAGTACATAACGTTCAGCGGATAGCCGTTTAATACGGTGGTAATCACGGCCTGCTGTTCCTTTTCGTTATAGATAAACTCACGCTGGTAAGGCGGCCTTATATCCAATTTCCCGCCGTAACCGCGCACTCCCTGTTCCTCATTGTTCACGTAACCGTTGGTTATGTCACCAACCGTCACCTCGATTTGCTTGATTGTCATCATGGCTTTTTACATTATTTACGCTTAATGAAGATGCGCTTGTATTTCTTTTCTCCACGTGCAACAGCTTGGGCTATGCCGCTTTCTTTATTCCAAAGGCCGTTAGAAAAACTTTTTCCTTCACTCTCTGTTGCACCGATTATTTCAAATTGCTTTGGACTATATTTATCAAGAAAGGTTATTGGTACACCCATTACGCCCATATAGTCACATGGAATATTAAGCGTTTTGTTAACTTCAATAGCGTCATAATTGTCATATTTCGGGTATTCTTCAGGCGAATAACGGCACACCAAGTCAAGTTCTTCATTACGTTTGGGTATCTCCATATTGGTAAACCATGTAACTCCGGAAACTCTAATCATGCCTTTCTTGTGGTCGCCAGCCGTCGCTATGTCCTCGTATGGTGACAAAAAATGCCCTGCTGTGCCCTTAAATCCATAACCTAACCACACCTTATTGTCCTTTATTAGAGGAAAAACCTCTTTATATGTTATGGCGTTTTGATGCCCCACTATCAAGAACTTTTTGCCATATTTCATAAGTTGTCCGATGTACTCACGGAACAAAGAGAAAGGCGGATTGGTTACAACAATGTCCGCTTCTTTCAATAGTTCGATACACTCGCGCGAGCGGAAGTCGCCTGTTTCGAGTAAGGAAAGAACGTTCTTGTCGTTCTGCAACAGGTAGCGGACATCCGAAAGGTCTACCGCCCCGTCGCCGTTCAAATCCTTAACCTCGGTTATTTCCACCTTGTAAGCCAACTTCTTAGGCTCGTCGTCAAAGCCTTCAAAGTGGAGAAGCAGCTCGTTTCCTTGCACCGGCGAGCCGTTATAGCAAGTGCAGATGAGTTTTTTCAAGCCCAACTGATTGAAGCACAGAGCAAAGTATTTGAAGAAATTGCTCTCGTAAGGGTCGTCACAGTTGCACAGAACAGTCTTACCTCTAAAATGAGATTGATAATGTTGCAGTTCACGCTCAATGTCGCTGAGCTGCGTGTAAAACTCGTCTTTTTTGGCGAGTTTTGCCGCATTAAGGTTTTTGTTTGCCATAATTGACTGATAGTTTATCAAGCATAAACTATCAATCCGCCAACGCATAAAGAAAGGCGTGATGCCATTCTTACCGCGTTTAGCACGGGGTGGCCTCGGATTGGAACCCCGGGTCTATCATAAGAATGCATCACGCCATTGCGTGTGCATCGCTTATTGATAGACATAGGGGCATCAATACGAAACCACCTGTCACATATTATTTCCGTGCTTGTTATTCCAAATGAGTTTCCGAGGCTCTTGGCTAAACGCGAAATAATAGCGAATGCTTATAAATTATGTATTTATTTTAATAATGCTTCTTTCTGTTTCTTGTTTTTGTTTTTTATTTATTACATGATATTTTACGGTGAAACATCGACAAAGATGCGGCTTAGCGCATTGTCAGTTACCGTTTGGCAAAGATACAAAAAGTTTTTCTGACAATAAAACTTTTTCCGTAAATGCTCTCAATTTATGATGCGCACCGTCCCAAATTGCACCGCCACGACAAAACAGTCACAATCCATACATTTTCCAAAAGACGGCATTTTGTCTTCCGAAAGACCGTTTTTTTACCGTCTAAAAGGCCGTCTTTAGCAGCGCAAAAGACGGCCTTTCATAACGTATTGAACCACAAGGCATTGCGCAATCGTTAATTTTATACCATGAAACAGGACGGCAAACGCCAGATATTCCCGCTCCTTACGTCGTGCATTTTCATGTAAGAAAATGGAGAAAACGCCGTAAGCAAGAGCGGCAACGGTCGTAAACGGCACTATTTTTAATAAAAACGAAAAAAACATTGATAAAATTTTGCAGAATTAAAAAATTGCAGTATCTTTGCAACCGCTTACGACAAGTAAGGGCGCATAGCTCAGCTGGTTTAGAGCATCTGCCTTACAAGCAGAGGGTCGGGGGTTCGAATCCCTCTACGCCCACTTAAAAGTCCCGTTGCACATTGTGTGACGGGATTTTTGTTAGTAACAAGGGACAAGCAGACGAGCGGACAAGGAGATATGACTTGACTGCTCGTCTGCTTATCCCTTGTCTACTAATATTACGTGAGTTCGGTATGAGGCATTACCTTATACCTAACTCACGTTATTGCCTTGCAGAAGAGCACGAATCGCAATGTAAAAGACTGTGTTTCATGACATTAAAAGCCGTGTTTTATAAGTAAACAAATGATGATGATTTTCGCTAAACATCTGTCAGTCTGTCAGCGCTGGGGATAATACGCTGGCTATCAGGATGTTTGGAGCTGAAAGATTGAGGGCGAATCTTTCAGGTTCTTTCACGCCTGCAACTGACGGGAAAGGGCTGACGGATGTCCGATAGGCATCTGTCAGCTTATAAACAATTGACAGTCAGGTTGTTAAGCGCAAGGCTGAAAGATGAAAGATGTTT